>Ga0070659_100003766_pt1 | contig 10819 bp, 10 predicted proteins | sample KBSC23metaG_FD_64666 | JGI IMG/M metagenome (GOLD analysis project Ga0070659, IMG submission 64666) | Corn rhizosphere microbial communities from Kellogg Biological Station, Michigan, USA - KBS C2-3 metaG | ecosystem: Host-associated > Plants > Roots > Rhizosphere > Soil ...
GTGGTTGTTCTGTTCCTTGATATCTGGAAATATTTTGTAGGCAAGGCATATTGGAGCGGATTAAAAGTGGTACCGATCCTTTTGTTAGCCAATATGTTCCTGGGCATTTATTACAATCTTTCTATTTGGTATAAACTTTCCAACAAAACCATTGCTGGTGCGTGGATCACTGTTATTGGCGCAACAATTACATTGGTGATTAATTATCTTTTTATTCCGAAATTTAGTTACATGGCTTGCGCCTGGGCAACTTTTCTTTGCTATGGAAGTATGATGGTAGTTTCATTTATTTGGGGACAAAAAGCCTATCGCGTGCCATATGCATGGAAAAAACTGGTTGCCTACATTGTGATAAGTGTCGTTTTGTACGGAGTTTATGAATTGTTCAACCATTTTAGATTGGGAACTTGGGCCAACCGCGGATTTGCGGTGATCTTACTGTCTCTATTTGGCTTAATGATTTTAAATGTTGAGAAAAAAGAATTTCAACGTCTTCCTTATATCGGAAGACTTTTCACACCAAAAGTTGCTTAAAATCAACTACTCCATTTTCACAAAAGGATTAGTCTTCCTCTCATCACCGATTGTGGTTGTCTCCCCATGACCTGGATAAACAATCGTGTCCGCCGGCAAAGTATAAAGCTTGGTCTTGATACTTTGTTCCAAAATGGTAAAATCGCCGCCGGGCAAATCGGTTCTACCAACACTGCCCTGGAACAAAACATCGCCACTGATGATGAATTTATTTTCCTTGCTGTAAAAACTTACATGCCCAGGAGAGTGTCCGGGCGTGAATAAAACCTGTAGTTCATCATCGCCAATGCGAATTATATCCCCTTCGGCAATAAAGTTCAATTCCCCATCATAATTATCGAAAGGCATTTGCCAGAGCTGCCCGGATGTCGGCCCGTATTCCAACACCGGTTTTTCCGATTGATCCAAGTAAAGGGCAAGTCCAAAAGTTTTGGCAATAAACCTGTTTCCGAAAATATGATCCAGATGGCAATGCGTATTGAGAAGATAAATTGGTTTGAGATTATTTTCTTCAATAAAATTCTTCAATTTCATCTCTTCCGAGGCAAAATAACAACCAGGGTCTATAATACAGCACTGTCCTTTTTCGTTGTAGACTACGTATGTATTCTCCTGGACGGGGTTGAATGTAAATGACTGAACAGTTAACATGCAGCTTTTTTGTATTTTTAGTTGCAATTTACTATCCAAAATCGGGAGCTTATTAACAAGAAATCACATCATACTTTATGATTAAATTGATTGGCCGCATGGCCGGTGTTGCAATGCTCGCTGTATTCTCCACTTATAGCCAGGCACAAGTGAACGCAGTGGAATTTGGCAAGAACCGCGTGCAGTATCAAAAGTTTCATTGGAAATATTATCAAACCGATAATTTCAATACCTACTTCAGCCAGGATGGTTTGGAGATTGCCAAATATGTGGCTCAGGTGGCCGAACAGGAATTGCATCAACTCGAAGAATTTGTTGAATACGGCTTGCAGCGAAGAGCCAATATTGCCGTGTACAACAGCTTTGATGAAATGCAGCAATCCAATATTGGTTTGGGCATCGATTGGCAAAATACCGGTGGCGTTACCAAATTAGTGAACAACAAAATGCTCATTTATTTTGATGCAAACCACGAAAACCTGAGACGGCAGATCAGGCAGGGAATTGCAGGCGTGCTTGTAGAAAACGTTTTGTTTGGTGATGATTTGGGTGAATTTGCAGCCAATCAAACTTTATTGGATTTGCCAAAATGGTTAACCGATGGTTATATCGACTATGCTGCTGAAGAATGGAACACCGATATGGATAACCAATTAAGAAATGCTTTGCTGAGTGGCGATTATAAAAACTTTTATCAATTAGCATTCGAAAAACCCTTGTTGGCAGGTCATGCTTTTTGGTATTATTTCGGAAACAAATACGGCAAAGCAAAAACCACTTATCTTCTCTATCTCGCAAGAATTTATCGCAACCTCAATAGCGCCACTCAAAAAATTGCAAAGAAAAAATTCAAAGATGTTTTGAAGGACTTCATGAACGAGGAGCCTCAATTATATTTGAAAGATTCACGTGCAAGACGCCTTGTTCCCAAAGGCCAATTATCAGTGGTAGAGCAAATTGGAAAAAAAGATTTCATCCGCTTCAATGCCAATCCAACACCAAGAAGTTTTGCCTATGCCGATGTTGAATTCAAACAAGGAAAATACAGTGTTGTATTTCATCCCAACTTCACCGACCGCAAGGTTTTATTGAGCTATGGTGCAAGATCAAGGGAGGATGAAATCAATCCGAACATGCCCATTCTTGCGTGGGATGGGAAAGGCACAAGGCTGGCTTGCGTTTACAACGCCGAGGGCAAAAATCATTTGTTTGTTTATGATATTGTCAACCGGATAAAAACAGTGGAACAAGAGCTGCCACAGTTCACACAAGTGGAAGACATGAAGTACATGCTTGATGCAAACACTTTATTGTTTAGTGCAGTAAAAAGTGGCCAGACTGATATTTTTGTTTACAAGATCGACAAGAAAACCACAGAGCAAATTACCAATGATGTATATGATGATTTAGATGCTTCCTTCGTTGCCTTCCCGGGTAAGACAGGAATTATTTTTTCAAGCAATCGTCCTACAGGCGATGCACCAAATAGCGACACTGCAATTACCGCAAGAAAGTATAATATCTTTTTAATTGATAACTGGAACAAATCTGAGTTCAAGCAAATTTCGCAATTGACCAACGTTCGCTTTGGTAATGCAAGATATCCGTCTCAATATAACACCACTCACTTCACCTTTGTAAGTGATGAAAATGGAATTACAAACCGCTACGCCGGTTTCTTCAGATCTGAAAGAGCCGGATTGGATACTTTGGTTTTTGTTGGTGATGAAGTGCTTCGCAATCCTGATAACAAAGAATTAGATAGCACATTGAAAGAATGGAATAAATCGCAAGCCGATTCTGTTGGATATGTTTCTATCACTTCCGATTCAGCGTATGTTTTTCCGTTATCCAATTATAGAAGCAGTTTGTTGGAAACAAGGACTGCCGGTGATAATACATTAGTAAGTGAAGTAATTAAGGAAGGCGATTTTAAATTTTTGTATCGTCTTCGTATTGATGAAAACACATTGCGTAAAAGAAATGTAACGGCAAGGCCGACAGAATACATTCGCAGGTTGGAAGAGCAACAAAGAATTGCTGCCGGGAAAGCTACGTTCTTCCAACCAAAAACCGATACCGCACAAAAACAAAACGATTTCTTCAATAGTGAATTCAGCAATGATAAAAAAGACTCTTCCCAGTTAGGAAAGGTTTTTAATGCTGAAGAGATCACATCCGAATCTGTTTTAAGCAATGCAAAATTGTATGAATACAGGCCGCCGAAATTCTTCAACGATTATGTTGTTGCGGGATTAAACAACACGGTATTCATTCCAAACAAATATCAGATTTATACCGGCGGCACAGGACCAATCCGTCCTTCAAACGGCAATGATTTAAATGGATTAATCCGTTTGGGAACCGCTGATCTTTTTGAAGATTATAAGGTCTCTGGCGGAATTCGAATAGCACCAAACCTTAGGGATAATGATGTGCTTTTTGAATTTACCAATTTGAAAAAAAGATTGGATTGGGGAGTAACGTATTACAGAAGCAACCAGGAAATTTCTGTACAGGCAAACAGCAGCACTTATTTGCCCGGGAAACTGTTCAACAATTATTACCTCGGGAAATTCAGGTATGCATTTGATAAAACAAAAAGTCTGCGTGCAACAGTTGGTCCCCGTTTCGACAGAATTGTTTTAACATCAAGAACACTGATCGGCCTGGAGGCACCGGATGCAAAACAGACTTATGGACAAGTTTCATTGGAGTATGTTTATGACAACACGATCAACCCAACATTAAACATTTGGAATGGCTTGAGATGGAAAGTGTATACCGATTGGTTTACCCAACTGAGCAAGATTCGGCAGGTAGAAGGAAGATATTTATTCAATGCAGGGTTTGACGCCCGCAATTATTATCCGCTTTATCGCAACGTCATTTGGGCCGTTCGTGCGGCGGGCGACTTTTCATGGGGAAATCAAAAAGTAATTTATTATCTCGGTGGTGTTGACGGATGGATTTCACCAAAATTCATTGATGCGAACAAACCTGATCCGGACGTTTATTACACTTACCAGGCACTGGCCGTAAATCTTCGTGGCTTTAAACAAAATGTTGCTAATGGAAATAACAATGTTGTCATCAACAGTGAAGTGAGAGCTCCCATCTTCAGCACTTTGTTGAATCGGCCGATCAATAACGCATTCCTTCGCAATTTCCAGTTGGTTCAGTTCTTTGATTTGGGAAGTGCATGGAATGGGGCATACAAGGCAATTGCAAGGCCAAGCGTTACCTATTCTGATAATCAAAACATTGCTGTGAAAATCAAAGCAGGTGGAATTGGGCCTTTTGCAGGTGGTTATGGCTTTGGAGCAAGAAGTACCTTGCTTGGATATTTTGTTCGCTTTGATGCTGCATGGCAAATGAATTCGTTCTTCAAAGGAAAGCCGCAGATGTATGTTTCCTTAGGACTCGATTTCTGATTTTATTCACCGATAGTTTCAAAAGAGGTGCAAATGCATCTCTTTTTTATTTTGATACAAAGCGAAAATATAGATACCCGTTTTCAAGTGATTTTCAGAGCGAAATAATTTTTGGAACGAAGATGATACAACCGACGATCACGGCAGCAATCGCAGCAATCAAAACTGCTCCGGCGGAAAGGTCTTTTATGATTTTGATTTGCGGATGCCTCTGAAGCGAAATAAAATCCATTGTTTTTTCAATGGTGGTGTTTACCATCTCTGTAATCCAAACCAAAGCAATTGAAAAAATTATAGCAATGGTTTCTGTTTTGTTTACTCGAAAAAAAATAGACAAAACAATTACCAGAATGGTGACCGCAAGATGAATTTGTGCATTGTGTTCTGTCCTAAAAAAATCGATGATACCCTGCCATGCAAAAACAAAACTTTTCAACCTTGCCTTCCATGAAAATTTCGACGATTTTTTTTCTAGAAATTCTTCTTCTGTCATTGAATATAGTTTAACTGCATAAATTTAAAGCGTTTGTATCGTATCATAGATTTGATCCCGGGGCGTTCAGGGAGCAAGAACTAAAACGGGCTGGCTGGCAAAGCTTCGTCTTTTGCCAACAAAAAATTGTAATTCTGCAATCGAAAAATAAAATCAATGGCAATTATTTTACCTGTTGAAGAAAACTTTCCGAAGTGGGGACAAGAATGTTTTATTGCTCCCAACGCAACAATCGTTGGTGATGTAATTATGGGAGACCAGTGCAGCGTTTGGTTTAATGCCGTAGTTCGTGGCGATGTTAACAGCATCCGTATTGGAAATAAGGTAAACATCCAGGACGGAGCGGTTATTCATTGCACATTTAAAAGAACAAAAGCGGTTATTGGCAACAATGTTTCAATCGGGCACAATGCTATCGTTCATGGCTGCACGGTTCATGATAACGTTTTAATTGGAATGGGTTGTATCGTTATGGACAATGCGATCGTTAATAGCAACACCATTATTGCTGCTGGAGCTGTAGTTTTGGAAGGGACAGTTTGCGAAGCGGGAGCTGTTTATGCCGGTATTCCGGCAAAAAAAGTAAAGCAAATTTCGCAGGAAAAGATTGAAGGTGAGATTAATAGAATTGCAAATAATTATATAGGCTATTCAAAATGGTTTGATGCGGTAAATAAAGCGGGTGAACAATTTTAATCTCCAACATTTCGTTTTATCTTTATGTAAACCGTTATCAAATGAAGGCTGTCCGCTACATAATTTATCTACTCAGTTTTTCATTTCTTGTTACTTCATGCAATGTATTCAAAGCAAAACGCGGCTGCCCAAGCAATGGTCGCAACGTTGGTGCTGAAAGAGTTCTGGACATGTCAAAAAAAGAGCAAAGAAAAGCAGGGAAATTCAAGGCATAGCAATTGCATCATGCAACAAAACGGTTCAGGTATTTGTCTATTAATTAGATTGAACTATTAAATTATGCTGTATGAGTCTAACCCTACGAACAACTTTAGGTTGTACAGAAGCAGTAATTGATGATGATGGTGGTCTGCAAAGATTTTATCTGATCGCCGGTATTTTAAGTGATGACTTGAGCGTAATCTTCACTAACAAGGAAGATGATTTCGACGCCATCAGTTGGGATTTTACTTTGGGGCATCATCACCTCACTTTACAGTACAGTATTTACAATGGCATTTCGGTTTTTCCCACCCGCACAAAGGACGCCCGCAAAAGAGATAACAAAGCTGTTGTTGAATTGGCAAATGTGCTGGAAGGAAAGCTGATGACGATTGACATGCAAAGAAAGCACATCGCCTGATTACCAATGATGTTCGGGTATTGATTCAAGTATGTTATAATAACTGACATACCTGTCCTCATCGATTTTCTCATCAATCACCGCTTGTTTTATTGCACAACCGGGTTCGTTTATGTGAAGACAATTGTTAAACTGGCAATCATTCAATCTTTGACGCATTTCAGGAAAATAGCCGCTCAACTCCTGCCGTTCAACATCCACCAATCCAAATTCCTTCATTCCCGGCGTATCAATAATTTTTCCACCAAAGGGAAGATCATACATTTCGGCAAAGGTTGTGGTATGTTGTCCTTTCCCACTCCAGCCGCTTACACCTTGTGTTCGTATTTGCGAATTGGGCAAAACCGCATTTATAAAAGTTGATTTACCCACTCCGCTATGCCCGCTGATTAATGTGATTTTATCTTGCAACAATTGTTTTATCTCATCGAGATTTTTATTTTCCTTGAGGCTCATTTGGGCTACCTGGTATCCAATCTTTTCATACACATCTTTAAGCTTTTCTAATTTGTCAAGGTCTTTTTCGTTGTATAAATCAATTTTATTGAACAAAATAATTGCGCGAACATGATACATTTCGCAGGCCACTAAAAAACGATCGATAAATCCCTGAGACGTTCGTGGTTCTTTTAAAGTTGCGATCAATAAGGACTGATCAATGTTTGCAGCAACAATATGCTGCTGGCTTTTTACCCGAGGCGATTGACGATTGATATGATTTTTGCGATCATGAATTTTTGTGATTGTCGCCGTTTTCTCATTTTCATTTTCTTCTTCAAAATCCACCACATCACCAACTGCAATTGGATTGGTTGAAGTAATGTCATCCAATTTAAAAACGCCTTTCATCCGGGCATTCCAAATCTTGCCCGAATCATCTTTGACATTGTACCAGCTTCCTGTTGACCTGTAAACAACTCCTTGCATGCTTAGGGGAATGAGCGTAAATAAGTGTATCGCAAAATTATATCCAATGTAAGAAACAATAAGGCAGCAAGAATAAAGTAAATAAACTCTTCCTGGAATTTTGTTTTTGTTACAATTTCAATATCCGATTTTTCAAGACGATTGATCTGCCTGTAAATCTGTTGCAAGCTTTCTTTATCAATTGCCCTGAAGTATACGCCACCGGTTTGCGTAGCAATTTTCTTCAATAAATTTTCATCTAAAAAACTCGCGATCTTGTTTCCTCTTTCTTCAACTGTTTTTGTTCCCAACGCTCCAAGACCAATTGTGTACACCTTCACGCCTTTTGCTTTTGCAATTTCCAAGGCAGTATAAGGATCGATGACTCTTGTTTCGGGTGGCTGTTCATTTCCATCAGTCAATAAAATTATGATCTTGCTTTTTGATTTGCTTGTTGACAAACGTTGAACTGCGGTTGCCAACCCCTCACCAATCACTGTCCCGTCAATTAGCATTCCGCTTCGCAAACTTTGTATTTGCTCAATCAATCCATCATGATCGGTTGACAAAGGAAACTGCGTATAACTTTCACCGGAAAATATCACGAGGCCAATTTGATCGATTGGACGATTACGGACAAATTCTTCGGCCATTTGCTTTGACGCTTCCAAACGGTTTGGATAAAAATCAGCCGACAACATGCTTCCGCTGATATCCATACATAAAACAATATCAATACCCTCGCCCTTTGTTTTGTTCTGAACGTTGCGAACCTGCGGACGGGCCAATGCAAGAATTAAACACCCAATTGCCAACAACCGCAACCAAAAAGGAAAATGAATAAAGCTGTTTTTTGCAGTGCGAATGGAAAAAGCATTTGCTGTAGTGACCTTGAAGCTGGATTTTCTCCATGATGCGGTTCGATAATAATACCATGCAATTACCGGAAGGCTCAACAGGAATGGAAGCACCCAAACATATTTGAACTCGATATGTTGAAACCAATCATACAGCATTTGAGTTTGAAGTTTGAAGTTTGGAGTTTGAAATTGTTGAGTTCTCGATACTAATGATGCCTTCTTTTATCGAGTCAAAAGAGTTTTCCCTTTCTTGTGGCGACGCTTCGTATTTAGCATATTTCACCAAATCACTTAATAGAAGTGTTTGCACTAAGTGCTGGTGCTGATCGCTGTGCATTTTCAACTGCTCCATTTGAAGCGAAAGGTCTTCTGTTGTTTTTGAAAACGAATAAATATTTTTTCGCTTGTGCAAATATTCCCGAAAAATTTGAATGAGGTCGGTATAAAAAATTTTGCTGTCGTCAGTTTTTTTGTGAAGTAGGTCTAACTTTTTTAAAGCTTTTTTGTAAGCGCCTTCATCAGAAACAAATTCTCCTTTTGCTTTCGGTTTGCCTTTCGGAAAAAATAAGATGAACAATAGAATCAAAACCAGCAAACCAATCAAATACCAGTACCATGTCGATTCAATAGGACGCTTTACCTGCAGTATGTCATGAATATCGTGATAGGGTTGTGCCGTATCAAATGGTGAAGGCGAATAAGCAACATCAAGCGTCAAAATTTTTGTTTGAAATTTCCCGAGTGCAAAAGGAGCAATTTGAATTTTTCCGGAATCCCAACTTGTCAGCGTAAAATTTTGAATCAATGCAATGCCACCATCAAATTTGGAAGTATCAATTGCCGATTTATCAAGAATCTCAAAGCGGGGAATGGTATCAACGTCAAAAAAATCCGTTGGCTCTCCACTATTAAAATTTGCCTGCAGCTTTAAATGGAATTGTTCACCAATTAAAATCTTTTGCTTATCAACAGTAGCAACGACACGTTGAGATTTTGCGCTTAATGCAATAAGGATGCTGAGAAGTAAAAAAATATTTCCTTTCATTATTTATTCCTGCTGATAAAAAATCGTTGTAACACTTTTACATAATCTTCGTCAGTTCTCACATGAAGCAAACTGCAACCTGCACGCTTAAAAGTATCAATACAATAATCTGTGACTCTGAAAAATTCCCTTTCATATTCGCGGCGAACAAATGCACTGTTGGTATCAACCCATTTTTGCTCACCCGTTTCGGCATCTTCAATGCGAAGCATTCCAACCTTTGGCAAGGTTTTATCCATTTTGTCGTACAGCTTCACTCCCACCACATCATGCCTGTTTCCAGCAATGCGTAGGGCATCCTGGTAGTTGGCATCAATGAAATCACTCAAAATAAATGAAATACTTTTTTGGCGGGTTGTATTGTTGAAATATTTAAGTGCAGTACTCAATTGTGTTGTTGCGCTTTTTGGTTGCGCCGATAATAATTCCCTTACAACAAACAACGCGTGCTGTTTTCCTTTTTTTGGTGGAATGTATTTTTCAATTTTATCGCTGTATAAAATCACACCTACCTTATCACCATTGTTTACGGCAGAAAAAGCGAGAACTGCTGCGATCTCTGTTGCAATATCTTTTTTGTTAGCATAGACAGTTCCAAACAAAGAACTTGCACTAATGTCAATCAATAACATGACTGTCAACTCTCTTTCTTCCTCAAAAACCTTGCTGAACGGATGACCAAACCGTGCAGATACGTTCCAGTCAATAAAACGAATATCATCTCCTGCCGAATACTCACGAACCTCTTTAAACGACATTCCCTTCCCTTTGAAGGCACTGTGATACTCACCCGTAAAAAGATCGGTTGCAAGCTTTTTGCTTTTGATCTCCAGTATCCTAACTTTTTTAATTATGTCGGAAGTAGTTAACAAACTGAATTTTTATTGGTTAAGGAAGATTGATTCTCTGAAGTATCTGGTCAATCACATCTGTTACATTTATATTTTCAGCTTCAGCTTCATAAGTTAATCCAATACGATGACGCAACACATCAGTGCAAATACTCCTTACATCTTCCGGAATGACATATCCTCTTTTATTTAAAAACGCAACTGCTTTTGATGCGATTGCCAGGTTGATACTTCCGCGCGGTGAAGAACCGTAAGAGATCAACGGTTTCAACGGGTCCAATCCATATTCAACAGGATTGCGTGTGGCAAAAACAATATCCAAAATATATTGCTCCACTTTTTCATCCATATAAATATCACGAACAATTTGCCGTGCATTGACGATTTCTTGAACAGAAACAATCTGATTTACAGCCTGTGAAGACAAACCCTGCACATTTTGCCGAACAATAATTTGCTCTTCTTGTCTTGATGGATAACCCACAACAACTTTCATAATGAAACGGTCAACCTGTGCTTCCGGCAATGGATACGTTCCTTCCTGCTCCAAAGGGTTCTGTGTAGCAAGAACTAAAAATGGCTCATCCAATTTGTAAGTTGTATCACCAATGGTCACCTGTCTTTCCTGCATCGCTTCCAGTAATGCACTTTGCACTTTTGCAGGTGCCCTGTTGATCTCATCAGCCAAGATAAAATTGGCGAAGATGGGACCCTTGCGAACCACAAA
>Ga0070659_100003768_pt1 | contig 10818 bp, 8 predicted proteins | sample KBSC23metaG_FD_64666 | JGI IMG/M metagenome (GOLD analysis project Ga0070659, IMG submission 64666) | Corn rhizosphere microbial communities from Kellogg Biological Station, Michigan, USA - KBS C2-3 metaG | ecosystem: Host-associated > Plants > Roots > Rhizosphere > Soil ...
GATGATTGCGTGACCACGACGAACGAGTTCTTCGGCTGCGACATTTTCGCTTACGTCACCAATATTACGAGAGGTTATCCTATCGGCGACCGCACGCTTTGATGGCACCTCAGCTGGTGCGGCACGATATTTTTGCAGAGGTGCAAAGCTTAGCCTGTGCTCATCAATCACTCCAATACGTTCAATCGCCTCGCGGTGCTTTGCTACACCGTAGCCAGCGTGATTTTTAAACCCATACTCTGGGTACTTTTCGCCAAGCTCAGTCATATGTCGATCGCGGGCGACTTTCGCAATGATTGAGGCGGCGCTCACACTTGGAATAAGTGCGTCTGCCTTCGGCAAGGTTGTCACGTAGTCGCCTTTTGAGGTATCGCGTAGGAAATTGACCGTGCCATCGATGATAATCTCATGGTAAGGCACGGTGATTTGCTCGACCGCACGTCGCGTCGCGAGCCGCAGTGCTTCACTCATGCCAACTTTATCTAGCTCAGCTGCGGTTACCCAACCAGTCGCAGTGGCTTGCGCCTTTTCGAGTATCTCAAGCTCTAACTGCTCGCGCCGCTTTTTCGTGAGTTTTTTACTGTCATTGAGGCCATCGATCTCACAGCCAAGCACCACAGCACCAACCACAAGTGGTCCTGCCCATGGCCCTCGCCCAGCTTCGTCAATCCCAAGAATCATGCTACTAGTGTACGACACTTCTTTGTGGATAGCACGCTGCATGTACTTTTTATTATAAATATGTTATAATATAATACGACTGGCCGTAGACTCGGCTAGCACCTCGACAGGTTGGATGGTGAAATCTACATGCGACCCCTATCTCTGGCAGACTGGCTGGGGTTCTACGCAGCGCTGTACGCGGTGAGCTTCGTTCTCGCGATGGCCGTGCTGCGCAGCATCAACAGCTACGACCAGCGCTTCAAGAAGTACACCACGCGCCCGGCCGTCGGTTGGACCGTGATGGTCCTGGCGCCGCTGACCCTCGTGCTTCTCATCCTCTGGGTTCTCTGGGAACTCGTGGTGATCATGAAGTGCGGAGTCACCAGGTTCGCCCGTCTGGGTGACCAAGCCGTGGAGAAGACCAACGGCTGAGCTTCCGTTCGGTCCGCGAGGTGCGAGGAGGCCATTGTAGCCTCCCCGTACCTCGCACCGCCGACCTGTCGAGTTAATTCAGATTATAATAAAACTCCCCTATTTCTAGGGGAGTTTCGTTTGCTTTAGAAGAAAGCGATTAGCTGTTAGCCTTGTGGGCTTCTTCGACAGCCTTTTGCTTAGCCTCGAGCTCAGCCTGCTCAGCAGCCTTTTCAGCGGCCTTTGCTTCAGCTTCGGCCTTAGCCTCTTCCTTAAGACGAGCTTCCTCTTCTTCGGCGTGCTTGTCGACTACAGCGTTAACTGCTTCGCGGTCAAACTGTACAGCTGCAAGGCGAGCGCTCTTACCACTACGGTTACGTAGGAAGCTAAGGAAGTTACGGCGAACCTTAGCGCGACGTACGATTTCTACTTTCTCTACGAGTGGACTGTGGAGTAAGAAGCTCTTTTCAACACCAACACCGCTAGCAATCTTACGAACAGTGATACGGCTTGTGTGCTGGCCCTTGTTGTCAGTACGGATAACGACGCCTTCGAAAATCTGAATACGCTCTTTGTTACCTTCTTTAATTTTCTGGTGTACACGAACGGTGTCACCACTGCGTGCGTCAACTACTTGCGCCTTTTTCTGCTCGTCGTTGACCTTTTGGATAAGTGCAAAACTCATTAAATTATTCCTCTAATTATTGCCTGATTCGACTTAGCTGGCCACGTAGTTGTATGGCTACGGCTCCACACCTTCGATATATGGCATTTACTACATACAATCAGTAATCAACTATAGCATAGTTTCACCGATTTTGAAAGGGGTTAACCCCAAAATGATGCAGGCGTATACTAGATACATGGATTATGACAAACTTGCACTCGATTTACATAAACAATTTAAGGGCAAAATCACGACGAAGCTGCGTGATGAAAGCGAGCTTGATCGCACTAAACTCAGTGCGTACTACACGCCAGGCGTGGCCGCAGTAAGTAAAGCAATTGCCGACGACCATAGCTTGCTACCGATATACACCTGGACGAACAACTTAGTAGCAGTTATTAGTGACGGTTCGGCCGTGCTCGGCCTTGGCAATATTGGCCCAGAGGGAAGCATGCCCGTCATGGAAGGTAAGGCTTTGCTATTCAAGCACTTTGCCGGGCTTGATGCAGTGCCAATTACGCTCAATGTACACACGGCCGACGAAATTGTCGCCACCGTAAAAGCAATTGCACCGAGTTTTGGCGCCATTAATCTTGAGGATATCGCTGCCCCACTCTGTTTTGAGATTGAAGAGCGGCTCAAAGAGGAGCTAAGTATTCCAGTGTTCCACGACGACCAGCATGGCACCGCAATCGTTACGCTCGCTGGACTGATTAATTCGATGCGGATTACCGGTAAAAACCTCAAAGATTGCAAGGTTGTCACTATTGGTGCGGGGGCCGCTGGTACGGCTATCATGAAGCTTCTTCACAAATACGGTGTTGGCTCGATAGTTGCCGTTGATTCACGTGGCATCATTAGCGATATGCGCGATGACTTGAATGACGAAAAGAAGGCATTACTCCCTTATCTTGATACATCACTATCAGGCAGCTTAGAAGACGCTGTGCGTGAGGCGGATATCTTTATTGGCGTATCAAAACCAGGTCTACTGACAGAGGATATGGTGCGTACGATGGCGAAAGATCCAATCATCTTTGCCCTTTCTAATCCGACCCCTGAGATTATGCCAGATTACGCAAAGGCAGCTGGTGCTGCGATTATTGCAACCGGCCGTAGTGATTTCCCTAATCAGATTAATAATGCTATCGCGTTCCCGGGCATCTTCAGGGGTGCGCTTGATAATGGTGTACGAAAGATTACCGATGACCATAAAATCGCTGCTGCAGAAGCTATCGCGGCACTCGTTGACACACCAACAGCTGACGAGATTATCCCGAGTGTATTTGACGAGCGTCTTGTTCCTGCCATTGCGGCAGTTATTCGCTAGCGCAACAGAGGCGAGGTATTGACATATTAGCATAAATGGTATAAAATGATTATACCCTTTCAGCGAAGTTGACAAGGAGCACCTCTCCGTGACCGCTCTGCCCATTTCACAGATTGACAGCGCAGCCATCAGCACCCCCGCAGGTCTGCACAACATCCTCGTCGACCTCGTCCATGATGCCGATCGACACTACACGTTCGACATCAAGGTCTGCTACAGCCCTGGCGACATCACCGCACTGACGATGCAGCTCCACACCCTGAGCACCGCGCTCGCAAGGCCGGGAACGCTCGTCGACGAAGGCCGTATCTCGGTCATGGTGAGCGACAAGGGCGATGGCGCCAGGTTCTACCTGCCGATGGGTGCTGGCTTCGCCGTACTCGACCTCAGTGCGAGCTCGATACGAGCGCTCGTTGATGAGGCTCGCGCAAAAGCCGCGAGCGAGCAGGCGCTTGACGCATTCACAGAAGAAGGCTTCTACGCCCTCGACGCCTGGCTCGCCGATCAAGGCTGAGCCAGGCCCGCTGAAAGGCACCCCGGCACCGTCCACTACAGGACGGAGCCGGGGCTAGCCCATGTTATTACACATAGCACTCTCTGGGGTGTTATTTTCATTTAAAATACCTATTGACAGCACGGATCAAACCGATTAATATAGCTCAACCTGTCGACGAGGTGATCGTACGAAAGGAGCACCTACGATGCTTCAGATCTCCACGAAGTTCCCCGCAAAGCTTCGGCAGCGAGGGGCGCCAGGCGGTCGCGTCATGGTCCAGATGCAGCTCGAACTCGACGACCCGTTTGCGGTCGGGCTCCTCATCCTGCAGGATGATGGGGCGTACGGGTGGGCCATCTCTGCGGAGAACCTCAACGCCGCACTCAAGAACCCGCGCCGAGACTTCGGCACGGGCCACATCAAGATCAAGCTGGAGAAGTCGAGTGGCATCGTCCGAATCATCCTGCCCATCGGCGAAGGAAAGCGCATTAGGTTGCGCTGCCCCGTCGATAAGGTTGACCAGTTCGTGCGCTGCGCAAACCAGGTCATCGAGACCAACGACCTGCTCGTGCAGTACCTCGATGGCGGTCATGCCGCAATCGAGGTACTGCTGGCCAGCCAGTGAGTTCATCACCATGCTGACAGGCACCCCGGCGGTTGCCCCACCCAGGGGCGACGCCGGGGAAAGCCCAAGCCATAAAACATACCCGCCTTCGAAAGGCGGGTATTTGATTATCCGAGGGATGCTAGATTACGCGACCGACTTCGTCGAGGGTTGTTTCGCCGCGCAGTGCCGCAAGTACACCAACCTGTTCGAGTGTCAGCATACCACGCTCTCTTGCGGTCTTTTCAATTGCCTCCGGGTGGACCTCGGCAATATCGCCACGTATAAACTTCTGGATTTCTTCGTCAACGATAAGCTGCTCCATGATCACGATACGACCTTTATACCCGAACGGAGCGTCTTCGCTCGGCTTTGGGCGCCATAGCTTGAACGTTTCAAGATCAGGGTGATCGATATCTTCTGGGATGCCCTCGAGCGTACGCTTCACATAGTTCCGCGTCGCCTCGTCGGGTGCGTACTCTTCTTTGGTTTCATCAACTAAGCGACGCACAAGCCGCTGTGCAATAATCAGACGGATTGCCGAACTAAAGATTGGGTTAACGCCGATCATATCAATCATACGACTAAACGCTGTGCTCGTGGAATTAGCATGGAAGCTTGAAAGCACCAAGTGACCAGTAATTGACGCCTGAATCGCTGTACGCGCCGTGTCTGTATCACGAATCTCACCTACCATCACGACATCAGGGTCAAGACGGAGCACGCTACGGAGCGCATCTGCAAATGACTGGCCATGCGTCGTGTCGATTGGAATCTGCGAGATGCCTGTAAGTCCGTACTCAATCGGGTCTTCAAGTGTGATGAGCTTGCGATCGGGCGTGTTGAGCGCATTAAGCATGCTGTAGAGTGTGGTCGACTTACCACTACCAGTAGGACCAACCATGAGCACGAGGCCGCGCGGATGACTGACGACTTCGTCGATTTCATGGCGCTGCTTTTCTGGAATGCCAAGCAAGTCAAGATTAAGGAGCGATTCGTCGAAGTTAAAGAGACGTAGCACAGCATCTTGCCCGTACATAGTTGGAACCGTTTCAACACGAAGGTTAAGAAGATGCGTACCTTGATCGGTCGTGATTTCTTTTTGCATGTGACCGGACTGTGATTCGTTTGAAGCCGTTGAGACGCCAGCACGGCTTGCGAGCTCACCCATAATCACACGGTAGCGCTCGCGCTCGATAAGGGCAACCGGGTGCAAAGCACCATCGACACGCATGCGCACGCGAATACTGTCGCGCTCGTTTTCAATGTGTATGTCGGACGCGCCGAGTTTATCAGCCTGCCGAATCAGGAAGTCGAAGAGCTCTTCTGATGAGACACTGTTGAGTGTTTTACTAACCTCGGCAATCGTGTCGCTGTCACCCTCTTTGGCAATTTCAATATCATCATAGATAACCTTCTTTGGTGGGTCGTAGCGGAGCATAAGCGCGCGATAACCACTAAGGCTAATAAGTGAGAAGTGAACAATTTCGCCCCGATCGGAATATTCACGACGCATCTTTTCGAGTACCGATTGCGGCGTTTGAGTGGTCACGCCAAATTGATAGACCGCATCACCTCCACCCTTAACAAGAGGCACGAGCTTATCTTGGTGCATCTTTTCAGTCGTCATTACATCTTGTGCGAGCGGTAATTCTGACTCAAATTCACGAGTATCGAGATAGTCCAGGCCTAACAGTGCACCGCGCTGCTTTGTTGAGTGCTCGTCTTGTTCGCGACGACGTTGCTGGACTTCATCTTCTTGCATAAACTTAGTGTAGCAAATCGCCTATGGTTTTTATAGTGGTACAATGGATGAAATGAAGCCTGAAATCACTCTTGTCCTCCACAATATTCGCAGCATTCACAATGTTGGCAGTATCTTGCGTAGCGCCGAAGGGTTCGGGGTGACAAATATCGTGTGTAGCGGCTATACACCCTACCCTACACTTGAGAACGATTCCCGTTTACCGCACATTCGCGACAAAATCACCACAGGCATCCATAAAACCGCATTAGGCGCCGAGGAGATGTTGCAAATCAGTCACTTTGAAACGCTCGATGAGTGGTTGGCACAGAATAGCCTATTGATTGTCGCGCTCGAGCAAACATCAGATTCGGTAACCCCGCGCCAGTTTCGTGCACCCGCAGAATTCGCATTGCTCTTAGGCGAAGAGGTACATGGTATTGAGCCGCAGTACTTGGAGCGATGCGAAGCAGCGATTGAAATACCTATGCGCGGCAAAAAGGAATCATTCAATGTGAGCGTTGCAACTGGCATTGCGCTTTACGCAATCATTTTTGGCAACGATTAGCTTCGCTGAACAATATCTTCCCACTCGCCGTGAATATGCTGCTCACCTGCGGCAATGAGTTCACGACGACGGCTGCGCGCTGCTTCTACTTTTGCGACCAGCTGTTTGTGTGCTGAACTTACTGTTTCTGGGTCGATGAGGGTGTCTAAAAATGTCTTCCCATCACGCTGTGTGTTCAAGGCTTGCAACCTAACATACGTAACGCTCGTGTTGACCATCCACTCATTAAGATAGTCGCGCGATAGCTCATTTGGGACGCGTGCAATTGCTTCGCGAAATTGCCTTTCGTCCCGCTGTAGTACAGTCTCAGGATTATCGCCGACGATTGCCGCTAGCAAATCAGCAAAGGCGGCAACGTCTGCCTCGCTTGCATCATCAAGAACTTTTGATTTATAGTCTGAGCGCCCTGCTTGCTCATAGTCCTGCATGTCAACTGTTCTAAATATGTGAAGATCCCCTGAAGCATCAATATTCAGAGCCACCGTTTCAATGGCGTACGTTCCATCAGATGCCTGATACTTAAACGACAAATCTAATGCAAATGAGTGCGTTTTCTCGCCTTGAGGATACGGCAGGTAGTCACGGGGTAGCTGAGGTGGAGTGCCAGGATCATTTATCAGGAGATAGTCATGCTCTTGCTGCCACACATCTAAGCCAACACCTCGAAGGGTCATGGCCGATTTTCTAATATCATCCTGCTGGCCGCCTGCCACATCAGAAGGAAGTGCAAGCTGTTCATCGTCACCTACGAGCAGTTCTCCTGCACGTATTGCACGTAGCTGCGCCAGAATCTGAACCCCATCACGAGGAGGTATGATGCGTGCATGCTGAGTTTCACCCGTAGGATCTTCCAACCTAAGTAGTGTCTCGGCAAGCGCACGGCAGCTCAGGCTCAATGGCGAGGGGTTACCATCGTGTTGTTCGTATAGCCTGAGAACCTCAGGCTTCGCCCCAGAGACTTGCATAGCCTGAGCTGCCACCTCAAATTCCAAGCGCACTGGTTCGGGCAATTGATCATATGGACTTGGACGCTTACCCCTTTGCCACTGATCCTGAATGTATAGTACTTCACCGGTGACCTGTCGCTGCGGTGGTTGCCAAGAACCTTTTGGTCGCTCCATATATACGCCTCCTTATATTATAAGAAGCATAACATACATACCTACCGATGTAACATCAGAGATTTATTTTATGATGACAGATTCGTTGCCAAGTAGTTCGCTAAGCTGGCCGGTGAGGTCGGCAGCTTGGACATCTACACGAAATGGCAAGCGGATAGCGTTCGACTTGTTATCGCCGAGCATCATCACGATTGTATTCTGGCCTGGATAGAGACTGCAGATCTTTTTGAGCGAGAGAAGTTGCTCGTGGTCGTTCGGGTTTTGAATGCGGACATACATCGTTTTGAGCGTTTCTATTGGCACATCAACCGATGGCGCAGGGCGAGCCGGCGCCGAGGCCGCAGGCTTTGAGGCTGGAGCGGCAGACTTTGCCATGCCAGATCCCCCACTTGAGGCCTTAGACGGGTAGCGCTTGCGTGTAACCATTGCTTGGCCAGTTGGCGCGCGCATTGTTGTACCGTGGCTTTCGTATTCACGAAGCTCTTTATCGGTTACTACATTACATTCGTCGGCGATCATCTTGGCTTCGTCACCCATGTTGCCGTCGCGATCGCGTGCACTAACGTTACCGGTGATTTTGAGAATGATGTCTTGCTTGAGTTCGCCACTGAGTCGCTCGTAAAGCTTCGGGAAGACAATCACTTCGCCTTCGCCTGTTTTATCCTCGACGCCCACGAAGGCCATCTTGGTGCCTGATTTTGTCACGATAGTACGGACTGTTGTGACGAGGCCGCCAATGGTGATCTTTTGGCCATCAATCTTTGGCGTCAGTGAGCGGAGCGGGATTGTCTGCTCCTCAAAGTAGGCATCGTAGTTATCGAGCGGATGCGCCGAGATATACAGGCCGAGGAGCTCGCGCTCCCACATGAGCTGCTCTTTATCGGTGTATTTGACTGGCGCTGTTTTAAGATCCATCGATGGCATGAGTTGGTCGCCACCGAGCGCGCCAAAGAGGTCGGTTTGACCACTGAGCGCTTCTTTCTGCAGCTTACTTGCAAACGCCAGGATTGATTCGAGGTTGAATAGTAGGTCAGAACGGCTGCCGAGGCTATCAAACGCACCGGCCTTGATGAGTGATTCGTAGGCTTTTTTGTTTACCTTTTGCGTACTGACGCGCTTTGCGAAATCTTCGATACTCTTGAATGGGCCATCGATTTCTCGTGCACGGATGATTTCTTCAACGGCCGCCGTACCGACACCCTTCACCGCAGCCATGCCGAAGCGGATTTGCTTGGCAGCTGGAACAACACCAAATTCAAGGTACGATTGATTAACATCCGGGTTAAGTACCGTGAGGCCCATGTGTTTACATTCAGTGATTTCGATTGCAAGACGATCGATGTCGTCGTGATCGCTGGTCATGACTGCCGCCATAAAGGCGTCTGGGTAGTGCGCCTTAAGATAGGCTGTCCAGTAGGCAATCAAGCCATAGCACGCCGCATGGCTCTTGTTGAAACAGTAGTTCGCAAATTCTTCTAGCTGCGCCCAGAAAGTCTCGGCCTGCTCTTCGGTAGCGCCACCAACTTTAATAGCACCCTCAACGAAGTCGACTTTCACTTTGCGCATGAGGTCGATTTTCTTCTTGCCTACTGCCTTACGAAGCGTGTCTGCCTGACCACCGGTAAATCCACACCATTCCTTGGAAATCTGCATGAACTGCTCCTGGTAGACCAAGATCCCGTAGGTGTTTTCGAGTGAATTGCGCATACCTTCGTGGAGGTAGGTGATTTTCTCTTGGCCGTGCTTACGGCGGATAAAGCTATCAATAAACTGCATTGGCCCCGGACGATACAGGGCGACCATCGCAATGATATCCTCAAATGTGGTTGGCTTGAGGCCACGCAAGTAGCGCTTCATGCCTGCAGATTCAAGCTGGAACACACCAGTAGTGTCACCGCGTTGAAATAACTCGTAGGTAGGCGCATCATCGAGCGGGATTTTAGAGAGATCGACGTCTTCTTTATATACCTTGCGGATAATACGCATGGCATTGTTGATGATCGTAAGGTTAGAAAGACCCAAGAAGTCCATCTTGAGGAGTCCAAGCTCTTCTACCTCGCCCATTGGAAACTGCGTCGCAACGACACCCTTCTGGGCTTGCTCGAGCGGGATAAACTTCACAAGGTCGTCTGGCGCAATCACCACACCACAGGCATGCACACCATGTGAACGGATCGTGCCTTCGAGCTGGATTGCATAGTCGAAAACTTCTTTTGCTGATGGATTTGATTCATACTCCGCTTTCAAATCAAGGTCTTCAACAACTGATTTTGCAAGTGGAATATGGCGCCCTTGGGCAGGAGGTGGAATCATCTTACTAAGACGGTCAGCCTCGGCATATGGCACCTGTAGTACGCGCGCAACGTCACGTACTGCGGCGCGAGCCGCCATCTTACCGAACGTGACGATGTTTGATACACGGTTTGCTCCATATTTATCAGAACAATACTGGATTACCTCGTCGCGACGAGTGTCTTGGATGTCGACATCGATATCTGGCATGCTAATACGATCTGGGTTTAGGAAGCGCTCGAAGAGCAGACCGTATTTAAGCGGGTCGAGATCGGTAATGTTGAGGGCGTATGCAATAATACTACCCGCCGCGCTACCACGACCCGGGCCAAAGATAATGCCCTGAGATTTGCCCCAGTTAATGAAATCCTGGACAATCAGGAAGTAGCCTTCGTAGCCCATCGTACCCATGACGCCCATTTCCATCTCGGTACGCTCACGAACTTCATCCGTGAGTTTATCGGAAATTTCTTTTGGCGAGAGCGCTTCAGCGTCCTCACGTTTCATACCAAGATATCGAACAGCAACGCCAGTGTATACAAGGCGTTCGAGGTAGTCGTGCTCGCTTGAGGCGTCTGGTACTGGATACTTCGGGATGAGAATCTTACCAAGCTCAATATCGACATCACAGCGGTCAGCGATTTTCTTGGTGTTTAGGACTACTTCGGGCATTTCTTCACCCCAGCGCTTGATGATGTCTTTAGGATCGGTTAGATGGAGCTCGAAGTCCTTCAAACTCATACGCTTTTCGTCGCTAAGATATGAACCCGTGCCGACACAAAGCAAGATTTCGTGCGCGTCAAGGTAGTCGTGTGTGAGATAGTGGCCATCACAAGTAACGACCATTTCGATATCAAGTTCTTTGGCGATCTTTTTGAGGCCTTTGTTGATCTTAGCCTGAACATCCCAGTGCGTGGCACTA
>Ga0070659_100003769_pt1 | contig 10816 bp, 9 predicted proteins | sample KBSC23metaG_FD_64666 | JGI IMG/M metagenome (GOLD analysis project Ga0070659, IMG submission 64666) | Corn rhizosphere microbial communities from Kellogg Biological Station, Michigan, USA - KBS C2-3 metaG | ecosystem: Host-associated > Plants > Roots > Rhizosphere > Soil ...
CGGGCAAACCTCGACCACCCGGCGTCGCGCGCACTGACGCAGCTGCTGGAGATCACCTTCGGTCCGAAGGTCGTGATCGCAGAAGAATTCGCGATCCCGGGCGCGCAGCAGGTGGTGATCTTCGGCTCATGGGCAGCCCGGTACGCCGGCGAGGCCGGACCGCCGCCGCACGACATCGACGTCCTGGTGCTCGGCAAGGTCGATCGTGCCGACCTCTACGACGCCGCCGACCGCGCCACCGCCCGGCTCGGCATCGAGGTCAACCCCGTCGTCCGCACCACCAAGCAGTGGACCAACCCCACCGACGCACTCGTCACCCAGGTCAAGGCATCCGCGCATCTGACGGTCCTCGACACTCGTGACCTAGTGACCTCTTGATGGCTCGGTGGTCGCGAGGCGAGTCCGAGGTCTCGGCACTGATCGACGCCGGCGACCTGCAGAAGCTGACCGGCGAGGCAGCCAACGGCGAGCGACTGCTGGAGAAGGCTGCCGTCACGTTGACCACTGCACGATCGGCGATCGAACGCGATCCCGACTCAGCCTTCGTCCTCGCCTATGACGCAGCACGCCAAGCACTCACCGGCCTCCTGGCGCACCAAGGACTCCGGCCAACCACGAAAGGCGGCCACTACGCCGTCGAGCGGGCCGTCCGCGCGCAGTTCGGCCCAGGCTTCCGTCAATTCGGCGCACTACGCCGCCGCCGCAACGAGCTGGAGTACCCCGAACGCCCAGACGACGACGCCACCAGCGACGAAGCGAGTGAAGCAGTCAAGAACGCACAGACCATCATCACCGCGGCTGCCGGCCTGATCGAACAACTCGGCCTGTTCTAACACCCATGGCCCGTGCTCGACCAGAAGTCTCTGGCGATGCAGGAGCGTCCACACGGGTTCCGCCACACAAGTCCCGGACCGAAGAAGATCGGGGGCCGCACAGGGATTCTGACACGAGCCGCTACGACCTACTCAGGGGCTGGGGGTGCTTGACGGGGGGATCATGTACTCGCAGCCATCAAGGGTGACGTCGTTCAGATCCTCGTATCCCTGGTAGCAGGCGATGATGACCGCGTGTCCGAGCACGCAGCCCGTGGTCGCATTGGGCAGTTGCACGTGAACTCCGACGGCACCGCAATTGTCCGGGTCCGTCATCAGATTGACCTCACAACCGTTGCTGAAGACCAGGTCGACGTCCGCGTATCCGGGAAAGCAGTTGAAACTGGCGTGGCCATCAGAGCAGGACGGAGTCGAATTCGGCTCCTGCGGAACGACGTTTCCCACCGCCCCGCAGTTGTTCACGTCGGTCATGAGATCGATCGATGGAGTGGTCGGTGACGCACTCGGCGAAGGTGGGGTCGATGGCGCGCTCAGGACATGGGGGCTGCCCCAGCCGTCGCTCGTCTTCGGCCCGTAAAAGGCATAGCTGGCGGTATCGAGGTACAGGTCGCCGACGCGTCCCAAAGATGCTGCCGGAGCGCCCGGCCCGTTGAGGATCGTGGCACCGTCAGCGCCGTCAGCCCCTGACGCGCCCGTTGCCCCTGTTGCTCCAGGTGCGCCCGTCGGCCCCTCCGGTCCCGTCGGACCAACGGCACCCGGCGCTCCTGCCGGTCCTTGGGCGTTCCAGCTGACCGCGACCGTGCCCTTCGGGCACACCGCCGGTGACGACGGTGACACCGTGACCGATCCGAGCGCGCCACTCTTCAAGTTCAGACATGCGCTGAACGCACCGGAGCTGCTGTCCGCCGGGTTCCCTGAGGCCGCGATCGCCAACCCGCCGATGGCGAAGGCCGTCAGAGCCGCAGCGATCAGTGCCGTGCCGACCCGACGACCGTTGGACGTCAAACTCATCTTCATTGCCGGTTCCTCTCAATTCGGAGACCATCCGAGAATGGCGACCACTGCGCCCAGGCGACAGATACTGATTCCCGGTCAAGCCGGGAAGAAGCCCCGGGACCTCGCCGACGTCCTGGGAGAACTCCCCACCCGGAATCCACGGCGGTTGAGAACACCCGCCAAGGCCCACCCCTTTCAGGAGTGCGGTACTACCTCAACGGTGAGGGAGAACGAAACCACGTCGTCAGGTGAGCCGCCGGGCGGAATCTCGTCGGGCGAGTCCACGAAAGCGCCGAGAGGCATCGTCTGAGTGCTGGTGCACGTCATCGTGTCCTGCGTGTGGTTACCGTTTCCGTTTCCCTTGGTCTGGGCGAAGGAGAACAATTCCATTCCGAGTGTCTCGTCGATTGCCTGGCCAGTGATGTAGGTCGGCACGATGACCCCGGAACCACCGTCAACGACGACTCCGGAGCCCCAGCCACCGTTCTCCTTGCTGTTGTTGTCGTTCACTCGCACGCTCAGGTCGTGACCATCGCACTGCAGGGTCATCGGCTGTGGCTGGGCGGCAACAGCTGGCGCTGCGACCATCCCGCCCAGGGCGAGGCAGGGGGCCGAGACAGCCGCGATCAGCAACTTGTTCCGTTTCATTGCTTCTCCTTCCGGTTATCGGCGCCGAAACCGAACACTTCGACCAACTCGGGGAGCGAGTCGACAGTCAGGCCGGCACGACGGACCGCCGCGGTGGCAGCCTCGTGACTGGATGCCTCCACGACCCACAAGCAAAGCTGCGAGCCCGGCAGGGCGAGGAGGTGCAACACCTGCCCGTCCGGTCCGCTGGTCGGGAGGTAACGGGCGGCTTCACGTACGGCAGCCGCTCGCTCCGCCGGCAGGAAGGACTCGACGAGATAGACGTTCATGAGTCGCTCCTTCGCTGCCAGGGGTCGCCGCGACATTAGGAGCAGTTGCGGGCGGGGCGCGTCCGGGAAACCCCGTATCTATGACCCCAGTGGGTTAGCGGTAGCGGGCAGCCAGCTCTGCGCGAGTACGTACGCCGAGCTTGCGGTAGATCCGCCCTAAATGAACCTCAACCGTGCGGGGGCTGATCGAAAGCGCGGCCGCTACGTCCTTGTTCGAGGCTCCTTGCGCGACGATTCGTGCGACAGCTACCTCAGCTGCGGTCAGTTCTTCCGAGGACGGTGCTCGACCGCCCAGCCGCGCGTGTTCCTCTGCGCAGCGTCTGGCCCAAATCGACGCGCCCAGCGACATGAACGCGGCGTGAGCAGACTCCAGGCTCGCCCGTGCGTCGCGCCGCCGACCGGCCCGCCGTAGAAGGGATCCTCGCTCATAGCGGGACCGCGCCAAGGGGAACGGCAGCCGCAGGCGGGCGAAGCCCTGCTCGGCGGCATCGAACGCGGCAAGCGCTGCCTCGGTCTCCCCGGCCGCGTCGAGAACGTGCGCCGAAGCCCGATGTGTCATCGCTTGTCCCCAACCGCCAGACTGCTCTCCCCACGCCCGAAGTCGCTCGAGCCGTTCGGCGGCGGCACCGATGTGCCCGAGCGTGGCGAGCAACTGCACGTGGTCGCCCAGGTAGCGCCATTGTCGGGGTTCTGTGAGGAGTTGGCCCGACACGGCACTGTCCAGCGTGCTGAGCCGGCCGCTCGCCGCGGCGAGGTCGCCGAGCGAGAGGTCCAGGAATGCGGCGTCGGTCGCCACCAGCATTTCGACCCACTCGTCCTCGGCCCGTCGCGCGGCCGCTTCGCCGTCATGGATCGCGGCGCGCGCGCGATCGATCTCGCCGCGGTGCGCGGCGACCATGGCCTCGTAGTGGAGTGCCATTGCGAGGCGACCGTCTTGCTCGGTTTGTCGGGCCGAGGCCACCGCCTCCTGAGCAAGCCGCGCCGCCAAGTCCCAATCGCCCAACCACAGCGCGAGCTCTGCACGATGTCCCTCGATCTCGGCCAGAGATGCGACATCACCTTCCTGCTCGGCCTGGATCTCCGCCGCCTGAAGCAGCCTGTCAGCTTCGTCGAACTCATCGACGTACTTCAGGCATTCCCCCAGAATTGTGCTGGCTCGCCACGCGACAGCCGGCGGAGGGCTGACCTGCTGCTCGAGCACGATTGCCTCGCGCATCAGGTCCTGGGACAGGCCGTAGCCGAGGTGATAGTCGGCGAGCGCGACCTCACGTAGCGCTTGGGACAGTAGGTGCGGTGGCGGGCGTTCGAGTCCGCGCAATGTCGCCAGCGCCTCGGCAGCGAGTTTGCGTCGTTCACCCACTTGCATCTGCGAGCGCTCCACGTACGAGAGCAGCGCCTCAGTGCGCAGCAACCGGTCGTCGCCGGCCTCCAACAGAGCTCGGTGGCCGAAAGATCTGCTCGCCTCGACCCCTCGCGCGTCGTACGCGATCGAGGCAGAGACCAACAGCACGCGGCACCGGTCCGCACCCGGAGCGGCTCGGTCAAGCTCCTCCCCGAGGAGCTTCTCCGCCGCAGCGGTGTCGCCCGCGTCGGCGAAGTAGCGGGCAGTCCGTGACACCCGCATGGTCCTCATAGAGCCGGCGCCTTCTGGTGTGAGGCGGGTGGCAAGCGCTGCCAGATCCGCCGCCGTGCCTGGTGCGCCTCGCAGGCGCGCGGCAAGTGCCACGCGATCGAGCTCCCTCGCGATGGCGGGGTCCGGCCCGGTCGCAGCGAGTGCCAGATGGCGCACCCGTTCGTCGTCGTCCTCGATTGCAGCGGCAAGGCGCAGGTGCGCGCTCCGGCAGGCAGCGAGACCGGCGAGGCGCAAGCACGCTTCGGCGTACAGCGGGTGGCGGAACCAGATCCGCTCGCCGTCGAGGGCCAACATCTCCGCAGTGGCGGCCGCCGCAAGGTCATCGGCAACCGGACGGCCGAGGGCTGCCCTCATCAGCGCAGGCGTCGGTTGGCTTGCCACGGCGGCGAGTAACAGCACTTCGCGGGTCGCGACATCCAAGGCTCCAAGTCGGCGTAGCACGAGCCCGCTCAAGTCGAGGCCGAGCCGGAAACCGGCCCCGTCATCGTCGGGGTCGACCGCGCGCGCCAACTCCAAGCTGTGCAACGGGTTGCCGCGGGCGGCCTCGTGAACGCGGCGAAGCATGACGTGCCCGAGTCGCCGACCCAACCGCTCAGTGACCAGCCGCTGCGTCGCGCCGAGGCTCAGGCCGTCCAGGGCGAGCAGTTCCCCATCGAGCGGCGGCCACCCCCACTCCCTACCGCCCGCCCATGGGCTCCGTGCCGCGGCGAGAAGGCGCGGCCCTTCTCCGACCATCCGACGAAGGGCAAAGATCAAAGCCGCAGTCGATCCGGGATCGACCCATTGCAGATCATCGACCGCCACCAGAACCGGTCCCTGAGCGGCGAGCAGCCGCAGCACGGCGGTGACCGCGAGCCCGACCGCCCGCACGTCGATCGGCGCCCCCGAGGACTCACGCAGCAGCAACGCGACCTCGAGTGCCTGCCGCTGCGGGACGGGGAGATCGATACGCCGCTCGGTCAAGACATCAGTGAACAGATCCCCGAGCACGGCGAACGACAGCTCCACCTCGGCCTCCGCCGGCGCCGCACTGAGTACGCATACACCTGCCTCACGTGCGACCGCGAGCCCCTCATGCCAGAGCGCGCTCTTGCCGATCCCGGCCTCACCGACCAGGACCAGGGCGCGCTGCGTGATCGCAGTGGCCGAACGGACGAAGGAGCTGACCCGTTCGCGCTCACGATCACGACCGACGAAGAGCTGCGCAGTCATGACGAAGGAGAATCTAGGCACACGCAGACGATCTGTACGTCGAAACGCCGAGACGCATCACACGGCGGCGTGCAACCGCGCACGCCGTCGGTGCTCACCCCGCATGACGGTCTGATCGACATCCCCCGGTTGGCGCCCGTGGAGCAGGCGCGGTCGGCATCGGTATTGCAGACAGCCGGAGACGACCCCGGTCGAGCGGGTGACCGGCTTCACGATGCTGTTGCACCTGCCCGATGGGCACGGCGCGGACATCCGTGCTCGAGCCCGGTGACTCTGCGTGCGAAGCCCGGCCGAAACCCGCTGGCGCGGATACCCGCCGCGGGTATGCGCCGAATCGAACTGACCTGCAAAGCCGCAGGTCAAAGGCCGTTTTTCGTGTGGTGGCAGGTGCAGGATTCGAACCTGCGTAGGTGTACACCGACGGATTTACAGTCCGCTCCCATTGGCCGCTCGGGCAACCTGCCAGTGCTGACGCCCGTTAGGGTGAACAGCGCTGCCGAGGATAGCGCAGCACCCGCGGCAGGGATAAATCAGCACAGGAGGTCCGCCGCCATGGCCGACTCGTCGTTCGACATCGTGAGCAAGATCGACCGGCAGGAGGTCGACAACGCCCTGTCCCAGGCCGCTCGTGAGCTCGCCCAGCGCTACGACTTCAAGGGCACCGGCGCGGAGATCAAGTGGTCCGGTGAGCAGGCGATCGAGATCTCGGCCAACGCCGACGACCGCGCGAGCGCTGTGCTCGACGTGTTCAAGGAGAAGCTGATCAAGCGCCAGCAGTCGCTGAAGATCCTCGACGCCTCCGAGCCTCGCCAGTCGGGTCGGGAGTCGAGGATCACGGTCAGCCTCAAGGAGGGCATCACCTCCGAGGACGCGAAGAAGGTGAGCAAGCTGATCCGCGACGAGGGCCCCAAGGGCGTCAAGGTGCAGGTGCAGGGCGACGAGCTGCGGGTGTCGAGCAAGAAGCGCGACGACCTGCAGGCCGTGATCGCCCTCGTCAAGGGCCAGGACCTCGACTTCGCGGTGCAGTTCACCAACTACCGCTGAGGCTCACCGCCAGCCGAGCTCCGGCGCGACGTACTTCAGGATGCTCTCGACCACGTGGGCGTTGTAGTCGACGCCGAGCTGGTTGGGCACGGTGAGCAGCAGGGTGTCGGCCGCGGCGACCGCCTCGTCCTCGGCCAGCTCCGCGACGAGCTGGTCCGGCTCCGCGGCGTACGAGCGACCGAAGCGGGCAACAACGCCGTCGATGTGGCCGACCTGGTCGGAGTCGGCCCCTGCGCCGAAGTAGGCCCGGTCACGGTCGTCGACGAGGGGAAAGATGCTGCGGCTGACCGAGACCCTTGGTTCACGGTCATGGCCCTCGGCCGCCCAGGCGTCGCGGAAGCGCTGGATCTGCTCGGCCTGCAGCTGGTGGAAGGGCACGCCGGTGTCCTCGGTGAGGAGGGTCGAGCTCATCAGGTTGAGCCCTTGCCGGGCGGTCCACTCGGCGGTGGCGCGCGTGCCCGCGCCCCACCAGATCCGCTCGCGAAGGCCCTCGGAGTAGGGCTCCAACCGGAGCAGCCCGGGCGGGTTGGCGAACATCGGCTGCGGGCTCGGCTGTGCGAACCCCTCGCCCGCGAGCATGGTCAGGAACACCTCGGTGTGCGTGCGGGCCATGTCCGCGTCGGTCTGCCCCTCGGACGGCACGTAGCCGAAGTAGCGGAACCCGTCCACCACCTGCTCCGGTGAGCCGCGGCTGATCCCGAGCTGCAGGCGTCCGCCGGCGATCAGGTCCGCGGCACCTGCGTCCTCGGCCATGTAGAGGGGATTCTCGTAGCGCATGTCGATGACCGCCGTACCGATCTCGATCCGGCTGGTGCGCGCGCCGATCGCCGCGAGCAGCGGGAACGGCGAGGCGAGCTGTCGGGCGAAGTGGTGCACCCGGAAGTAGGCGCCGTCACCACCGAGCTCCTCGACCGCGACCGCCAGGTCGATCGACTGCAGGAGCGCGTCCGACCCGGTGCGGACCTGCGAGTGCGGCGACGGAGTCCAGTGCCCGAACGAGAGGAACCCGATCTTCTTCATGACCCTCCAACGTACGCGACGGCCGATGCCGCTACGCCCCTAGGATCGGCGCATGCCCCAGGCCCGGCCCCGCGCGACGGTCAGCATCGACGCGCCGCTCGACACGGTGTGGGACGTGATGACCGACGTCGCGGCGTACGCCGAGTGGAACCCCTTCGTCTACCTGGTCGAGTGCCCGGTGCCTCCGCACCCGGGAGACGCCCTGGTGCTGCACGTGCGATGGGCGAACGGGCGGACCTCGGTGTCCCCGGAGCGGATCAGCGCGGTCGAGCCCCCGTACGACGACGCTGGCACTCGCCGGGCAACCCTCGCCTACGTGTACGAGGGGCTCCCCGCCCGGTTCGGCCTGGTGCGCGGCGTGCGGCACCAGCGGCTCAGCCAGGTGGCCGGAGGCGCCACCGTCTACGACACCGTCGAGGAGTTCTCCGGCCCGCTCGTCGCCCTCGCGGGGCCCGGCCGGGTGGCCGAGGGGTTCCGACGGCACGCGCAGGCACTCAAGGCACGCTGCGAGGGCGGACCGGAGGATCGCGGGTCACCCTGGCCGCGCCCGAGGCGGTGAGGCGCGTCACGTCAGGGGCTGCGTGCTGAGATCGGGTCCGTTCAGGTCGTTCGCCGACTATCGTGGACGGCGTGGAGGGTCCTACTAGAACGTGTTCTAGTTTGGCTCTAGGATGGGTGCCACATCTCGGGCGGCGCCGACCGACAGCGCACGGCCGCCGACCAGGCGGCACCTCGAGGAGAAGAAGGCGTTTCGCGTGGCCAAGCAGGTCCAGCAGCTCGATCGGGTGATCATCCGCTTCGCCGGCGACTCCGGCGACGGCATGCAGCTCACGGGCGACCGCTTCACCCAGGAGTCGGCGGCGTTCGGCAACGACCTGGCGACGTTCCCGAACTTCCCGGCCGAGATCCGCGCCCCGCAGGGCACCTTGCCCGGGGTGTCGTCGTTCCAGGTCCACTTCGCCGACCACGACATCCTGACCGCGGGGGATGCCCCTGACGTGCTGGTCGCGATGAACCCCGCTGCCCTGAAGGCCAACCTCGCCGACATGAAGCCCGGTACGGCGATCATCGTCGACTCGCACGACTTCTCCGGGCGCAACCTCGCGAAGGCCGGCTACGAGTCCGACCCACTCGAGGAGGACGGCCCGGACAGTCTCGCGGCGACGTACAACCTGTCGGTGCTCGACCTGACCGGGATGACGGTCGAGGCGGTCAAGGAGTTCGGCCTGTCCCGCAAGGACGCGGCGCGGGCGAAGAACATGTTCGCGCTGGGATTGCTGTCGTGGATGTACGGGCGGCCCACCGAGACCACCATCGACTTCCTCAACACGCGGTTCGCCAAGGCACCCGACATCAGGGATGCGAACATCACCGCGTTCAAGGCCGGGTGGAACTTCGGGGAGACCACCGAGGCGTTCGTCGTGCAGTACGAGATCAAGCCGGCGGCGATGGCGGCGGGCACCTACCGCAACATCTCCGGCAACCTGGCGCTGGCCTACGGTCTGGTCGCCGGTGGGGTGCAGACGGGGTTGCCGGTGTTCCTCGGCTCCTACCCGATCACCCCGGCCTCCGACATCCTGCACGAGCTGTCCAAGCACAAGCGGTTCGGCGTGACGACGTTCCAGGCCGAGGACGAGATCGCCGGCATCGGCGCCGCGTTGGGTGCGAGCTTTGCGGGATCGTTGGGGATCACGACGACCTCGGGGCCGGGGATCGCGCTGAAGTCGGAGACGATCGGTTTGGCGGTGATGACCGAGCTGCCGCTGGTGGTCATCGACGTGCAGCGTGGTGGCCCGTCGACCGGGTTGCCGACCAAGACCGAGCAGGCCGACCTGCTGCAGGCGATGTTCGGTCGCAACGGTGAGGCGCCGGTGCCGATCGTGGCGCCGCGCTCCCCCGGCGACTGCTTCGACGCGGCGCTGGAGGCGGTCCGGATCGCGGTCACCTACCGCACTCCGGTGATGCTGCTCTCCGACGGCTATCTCGCCAACGGCTCGGAGCCGTGGCGGATCCCCGAGGTCGGCGACCTTCCCCGGATCGAGCCGGGCTTCGCCACCGGGCCGAACAAGACGGTGGTCTCCAAGAAGGACGGGACCGAGACCGAGGAGTTCTGGCCCTACCTGCGCGACGAGGAGACCTTGGCCCGGCCGTGGGCGATCCCAGGCACGCCGGGGATCGAGCACCGCATCGGTGGGCTGGAGAAGGCAAACGGGCACGGCAACATCTCCTACGATCCGGCCAACCACGACTACATGGTCCGGATCCGGCAGGCGAAGGTCGATCGGATCGCGGAGTCGCTGCCGCCCCTGGAGGTCGACGACCCGTCGGGACAGGCGAAGGTTCTCGTGCTCGGCTGGGGTTCGACGTACGGGCCGATCGGCGCAGCCTGCCGCCGGGTCCGTGCCGCCGGGCTCGACGTGGCCCAGGTGCACCTGCGCCACCTCAACCCGTTCCCCAAGGACCTCGGCGAGATCCTCAAGGCCTACGACGCCGTCATGGTCCCGGAGATGAACCTCGGCCAGCTGAGCCTGTTGCTCCGGGCCAGGTACCTCGTCGACGTCGCCGGCTACAACCAGGTCAACGGCATGCCGTTGAAGTCCGCCGAGCTCGCCGAGGCGATCACCGACCTGATCGCACACACCGGTGCCGGTGCCGACCACCTGGGCCACACCGGTGAGATGGAGGCCGTCAAGTGACGACTGCAGAGCTGCCCTTCCCCGGCCTCGCCGGGGTGCCGACCAGCGACGAACCGCAGAACCGCAAGGAGTACACCTCCGACCAGGAGGTCCGCTGGTGCCCCGGGTGCGGCGACTACGCCGTGCTCGCCGCCGTGCAGGGCTTCCTGCCCGAGCTCGGCCTGCGACGCGAGAACATCGTGTTCGTCTCCGGCATCGGCTGTTCCTCGCGGTTCCCCTACTACCTCGACACCTACGGCATCCACTCCATCCACGGCCGTGCCCCGGCGATCGCGACCGGCATCGCGACCGCGCGTGAGGACCTCTCGGTGTGGGTCGTGACCGGTGACGGTGACGCGCTCTCGATCGGCGGCAACCACCTCATCCACGCCATGCGCCGCAACGTGAACCTCAAGATCCTGCTGTTCAACAACCGGATCTACGGCCTCACCAAGGGCCAGTACTCCCCCACCTCCGAGCCCGGCA
>Ga0070659_100003780_pt1 | contig 10802 bp, 9 predicted proteins | sample KBSC23metaG_FD_64666 | JGI IMG/M metagenome (GOLD analysis project Ga0070659, IMG submission 64666) | Corn rhizosphere microbial communities from Kellogg Biological Station, Michigan, USA - KBS C2-3 metaG | ecosystem: Host-associated > Plants > Roots > Rhizosphere > Soil ...
GAGATAGCCGCGGTCGAACTGCATGCCCTCGACGACGTCGAGCTCGAACTCGAGGCCCTTGGCCTCCTCGACCGTGATCACGCCTTCCTTGCCGACCTTGTCCATCGCCTCGGCGATCTTCTCGCCGACGACGGTGTCGCCATTGGCGGAGATGATGCCGACCTGGGCGATCTCGTTCGAGCCGGAGACCGGCTTCGAGCGGGCCTTGAGGTCCTCGACGACCTTGTTGACGGCGAGATCGATGCCGCGCTTCAGGTCCATCGGGTTCATGCCGGCCGCGACCGACTTCATGCCCTCGCGGACGATCGACTGGGCCAGCACGGTGGCGGTGGTGGTGCCGTCGCCGGCGAGGTCGTTGGTCTTCGACGCAACCTCGCGCAGCATCTGCGCGCCCATATTCTCGAACTTGTCCTTGAGCTCGATCTCCTTGGCGACGGTGACGCCGTCCTTGGTGATGCGGGGGCTGCCGAAGCTCTTGTCCAAAACGACGTTGCGGCCCTTGGGGCCGAGGGTCACCTTGACCGCGTCGGCGAGGATGTCGACGCCGCGCATGATGCGCTCACGGGCGTCACGCGAAAAGCGTACGTCTTTCGCTGCCATTGTTTCAGTTCCTTGTTCAGAAAGTCACAGTAAAGTCTCGCCTCCACGCGTTTGCGCGGAGGCTGCGAAAGTCAGCCGACGATCCCGAGGATGTCGCTTTCCTTCATGATCAGCAGGTCCTCGCCGTTGACGCGGACCTCGGTGCCCGACCATTTGCCGAACAGGACCCTGTCGCCGGCCTTGACCTCGAGCGGGTGGACCTCGCCCTGTTCGTTGCGGGCGCCGGTGCCGGCGGCGACGACCTCGCCCTCCTGCGGCTTTTCCTTGGCGGTGTCCGGGATGATGATGCCGCCGGCCGTCTTTTCCTCGGCCTCGATGCGGCGGACGAGCACCCTGTCGTGAAGCGGTCGAAAGTTCATGCGCGTCACCTCTTCGTGGTTTAATGCGGCGCACGTGCCCCCCGAAGGTGCGCGGCGGCCGCGGGATTGAACTTTGTTAGCACTCACATGCGGCGAGTGCCAGACACGCTCCATCTAGGGGGCGTTCATCCGCGGTCAAGGGCGGGCACCCGAAATTTTCGCCTTTCCCCCGAGGGCGCGCGGCTCCATCTAGGGGGCAAGAGCGCGGGGGATCGCCCGGAGCCGTGGGACGTGAGGCAGGCATGAAATTCGCAGGGAAAGTGTGGCGGCTGCTGGTCGGGATCAAGGACGGGCTCGTCCTCCTCCTCATGCTCATCTTCTTCGGCTTCCTGTGGGCGATGATGAGCGCGCGGCCGACGATCGGCTCGGGCGACAAGGGCGCGCTGTACCTCGATCTGTCCGGCCCGATCGTCGAGCAGCCGTCGCAGGCCAAGGCGTCCGACGTGGTGCGCGGCTCCGGCGGCGTCCGCGCCACGCGCCTCAGGGACCTCGTCAAGGCGCTGCAGACGGCCGCGACCGACGACCGGGTCCAGGCGGTGGCGCTCGACCTCGATATCTTCACCGGCGGCGGGCAGACCACGCTGTCGGACGCCGGCGCCGCGATCGATGCGGTCAAGAAGGCCGGCAAGCCGGTGCTCGCCTACGCCAGCGCCTATGACGACGATTCCTATCTGCTCGCCTCGCATGCGAGCGAAGTGTGGCTGAGCCCGATGGGCGGCGTGCTGATCACCGGCCCGGGCCACACCAATCTCTATTACAAAGGCCTGCTCGACAAGCTTGGCGTCACCGCCAACGTCTACCGCGTCGGCACCTACAAGGCGGCGGTGGAGCCGTTCATCCGCAACGACATGTCGCCCGACGCGCGCGTCAACGCGCAGGCGCTGGCCGGGGCGCTGTGGGAGACCTGGCAGCAGGACGTCGCCAAGGCGCGGCCCAAGGCGCAGGTCTCGACCTACGTCGCCGACACCGCAGCGCGCATCCAGGCCTCGGGCGGCGACATGGCCAAGGCGGCGCTGGATTCGGGGCTCGTCGACCATGTCGCGGACCGGGAGGCGTTCGGGCGGCGGATCGCGCAGATCACCGGCGTGCGCGACAAGGCGCTGCCGGCGAGCTTCCGGCGCATCCCGATGCGGGCCTGGGTCGAGACCAATCCGGCGAGCGACGACGACGGCAATATCGGCATCATTACCGTCGCCGGGAACATCGTCGACGGCGACGCCGGCCCCGGCAGTGCGGGCGCCGAGACGATCGTCCGGGCGATCGAAAAGGGCATGCGCAGCGGCAATCTGAAGGCGCTCGTGCTCCGGGTCGATTCGCCGGGCGGATCGGCGCTGGCTTCGGAGCGGATCCGCCAAGGCGTGCTCGCCGCCAAGGCGCAGGGTCTGCCGGTGGTGGTGTCGATGGGCAGCGTCGCGGCGTCGGGCGGCTATTGGGTGGCGACCGCGGGCGACCGCATCTTCGCCGAGCCGTCGACCATCACCGGATCGATCGGCGTGTTCGGCATCCTGCCGAGCTTCCAGGGCAGCCTCGCCAAGCTCGGCATCGGCGCCGACGGGGTGAAGACGACGCCGCTGTCGGGCGAGCCGGACCTGTTGAAGGGCCCTTCTCCCGCCGCCGGGCAGATGATCCAGCTCGGCGTCGAGGGCACCTACCGCCGCTTCCTCACCCTCGTGTCGAACGCGCGGCACCTGCCGGTCGACCGGGTCAACCAGATCGCGCAGGGGCGGGTGTGGGACGGCGGCACGGCGCGGCAGCTCGGCCTCGTCGACCAGTTCGGCAATTTGGACGACGCCATCGCAGACGCCGCGCGCCGCGCCCATATCGATCCTAAGGACGCCAAGCCCGCCTGGCTGGAGAAGCAGCCGAGCTTCACCGACACGTTGATCGCCAGCCTGGCGCGCAACGACGATGACGAGCGGGACCAGGCGACCGACGCGTTCAGCCGCATTGCGATGAAACCGCGGCTGCAGCTGATGGCGGCGATGGGCGATGTCGAGCGGCTGGTTTCCGGCCCGGCCATCCAGGCCCGCTGCCTGGAATGCGCGCCGGCCCCGAGCGCGCAGTCCGCGCCCGCCGCGAACGGCTTCTTCGCCTGGCTGACGGGGCTGTTCCTGCGGTGAAGCTGCGCGCCGCCACGCCCGACGACGCGGCGGCGGCGGCGGCGATCTATGCGGGTTACGTGACGGCGAGCGCCGTGACGTTCGAGCTCGACCCGCCCTCTGCGGACGAGATGCGGGCGCGGATGGAGGCGGTGGCGGGGCGCTATCCCTGGATCGTGGCGGAGGCGGAGGATGGCAGCCTTGCCGGCTACGCTTATGCGTGCCCGTTCCGCGCCCGCGCGGCGTACCGGTTCGCGGTGGAGACGACGGTGTACCTGGTACCCGAGGCGACGGGGCGCGGGCTAGGCGCCGCCCTGTACCGCCCGCTGCTCAAGACCCTGGTCGCACAGGGCTATACGCAGGCGATCGCGGCCATTGCGCTTCCCAACGACGCCAGCGTCGGCCTGCACGAGCGGCTCGGCTTCGAGCATGCCGGGACCTATGCGCGCGTCGGCTACAAGCTCGGCCGCTGGCTCGACGTCGGGCTGTGGCAGCGGGGGCTCGCGAATGAGCGGGATCCGCCGCCCGAGCCGCTGCCGCTCGACGCGGTCGGCGGCCCTTACCTCGAGTAAGCGGGGAGCGACCAGCCGCGGCCGATCGCCGCCGCCCGCAGCGCGAAGCCGGCGAGCGCCGCCGCGATCCCGGCCACCGGCGCGTCGAGGCCAAGGGACAGTAGCCCCACCATCAGCGCCGACGAGAGGGCCGCGGCGGTGACGTAGAGTTCGGGCCGCATCAGGATCGACGGCTCTCCGGCCAGCACGTCGCGGACGATGCCGCCGAGGCAGGCGGTGAGGACGCCCATGGCAGCCGCCGGCCAGGGCGCGACGCCGAACGAAAGGCCCTTGGCGGCGCCGTAGGTGGCGTAAGCGGCGAGGCCGACAGCGTCGAGCCACAGCAAGGCCTGGCCCCGCCACAGCCGCCGCGGCAGCGCCCAGACCAGCAGGGCCGCGGCGAGGCAGATGAGCAGGGTCGCATTTTCGTGGATCCAGAAGACCGGGGCGCCGATCAGCAGGTCCCGCGCCGTGCCGCCGCCGATGCCTGTCACGACGGCGAAGAAGGCGAAGGTGACGAGGGTCTGGCGCTTTTCGGCGGCGACGAGCGCACCCGACAGCGCGAAGACGGCGACGCCGGCCCAGTCGAGATAACGCAGGAGTGGGTCGAGCAGCGGGAGCGGCGTCACCGCCCCGGCGCTACGGCAAGCCGCTCCTTCACCGCAAGCTGCGACGCGTCCGAGCTGGTCCGAAGCGACGGAGTGTCGCTGACGGACGCCCAGCGGACGGCGTGGATGGCGAAGCCGGGGACCATATTGCCTTGCTGGCCGACCGCCGGCTCGAAGCGGGCGTGGCGGCGCAGCGCCGTGCAGGCCGCCTTGTCGAGCTCGGCCGAGCCGCTGCCGGAGACGATCGCGCAGGCGGACACCCTTCCGTCCGTGCCGACGTCGACGCGGGCGACCGACGTCCCCGCCGCGTCGGCCCTCAGCGCCGAGACGGGATAATCCTCATAGCGGACCCAGCGCTGCGGCGAGATTGGGCGCGGCGGCGCCTTGACGGCGCGGAACGCCGCGGGATCGACGCCCCATTTGCGGAGCATGTCATCCTCGCAGCTGCGCGCCGCCGCCACCGCGTCGGCGGCGCCGGGGATGGGCAGCCGGAGGATCTCGAGGCCCTTCTTCTGCACCGAGATGGCGTTCGTCCGACCGAGCCGGGCGAAGAAATCCCGCCCGGGCGCATCGGCGGCGAGGGCGTAGCGCCCGGTCCGCTCGAGCGGGAGAAGCTGCAGCCCGTCGATCGGCGCGCCGCCGTCGCCGACGAGCACCAGCCGCATCGTCGAGGGATCGCCGACGGCCGCAGCCGTCCAGCGCGGATCGATCACCCACACTTCGGGCTCCGGGTCGCCGGGCACGGCGCGGACGGCGAGCGCCGGCGCGGCGTCCGACGATTCGCGCAAAAGCATGCAGCGCGCTTCGCCCCAATCGACCCGCCAATGCGGTTGCGGGTCTGCGGCGGGAGCCGCGGCGGCGGCCGCGAAGGCGGCGAGGAGCGAGCCGATCATGCCGCCTTTATAACAAAAATTGCGCGAGTCGCACAGCCGGGTTTGGCGCTCCTAGCCGAACCGCGCCGTGCAGGCGGCAAGGATGGCGATGGGGGAACCGGCACGGACGATCTTCGCCATCGCCTCGCCCTCCGCACGCCGCTCCGCCCCAGGCGCGCTGCCGGCGCGGACGCGGAGCGCCGGGCCCATCTTGTCGCTGAGCCTGGCGCGCAGGCGGCGATAGTCGCCGAGCTGGGCGCCGTACTGCGCCTTGGCCGGCTCCAGCGCCGTCGCGGTGAATTGGGCGAGGGCGCTGCAACCGAGCTGCGCGTCGAGCTTGGCGGCGGGAAGAACCGCGTCTCTCTTCTCCGCATCGGGAAAGGCGGCGCGGCAGGCGGGCACGAGATCCTGCCACTTGCCGGCGGTGATTTCGGGCTCGAGCGAGCGCATGCGCTGGACCACCGCGCCCGCGGTTTCGGAGGAGAAGCTCTTGTCCGCCGTCGCAGCGAGCAAGGCGTAGTGGAGGATGTGGCCCTCGGCGGCGATCGGCAGCGGCGCCTTTATATCGGCGGTGGCGCCCCGGGCGGCGGCGGTCGCGACGACGCCGCATGTCGCCGCCCGCGCCACCGGCTCCTCGGGCAGGGTCAGCGTCTTCGGTCCGCCGCAGCCTGTGAGGAGAAGGGCGGCGAGCGCCGGCGCGGCAATTGCGGCGAGGAGGGCGGAATGGATCGGCACTCGGACCGGTATGGATGCGTCGGCCTCTCTCCGCAATCGGGGTGGATCAGAGGCCCGGGCGAACCCGCCACCAAGCGGCGCCAAGTCGCGGAAGATGAACAAAAATTTAGTTTCGGACCGTAAAAACACTGTTGCCAAGCCGAAATCACCTATCCATCATGCCTGACCCGGTGCTGGTTCCACAGCATCGGGGACGAACAGGATCATACCGCTTCTCGCAGTCGCAATTGCGACGGCAGATGTGGCCGAGACGAGCGCCAGTCCCGCATAGAGGATTTTGCAGCTCGGCTTGGAGATGGCCGCATGAAAAGGTTAATGGCGCCCTAATCTTAGGATGGCGCTACGATGATCTTTGGGATCGCGTTTGTATTTTTCTAGAGTAGCAAGTCAGGTATCGCTCGGCGCGAATCTGCGAGCGGTCTTGGCCAGTCGGCAGCCAGATCAGCTTCTCATCTGTTTTCTATGTCGACTTTCAAAATACCATTGAAAAGCGCAACAGCGGTTCCGCAGCTACCGAACTAGTCACCCTCTTCCACGCACGGCTCGTCGCCATTTCTGCCGAAAATGGCGTTAATTTTGCGGAAGGTCTAAGTGGCTGCTTGCATTTAGGAAAATGCCTGTCAGCATCCTCGTCGCGGTCGTCCTGGCCGCGAACGGGAGAGTAATAATATGCATGTTAGGAAATGGGGGCTGACCGCCCTCGCGCTGCTCTGCGGCGCGACCATGGGCACCGTGGCAAGTGCTAATCAGCCGATCGAGCATAGCGGCAACGTCTACCACAAGGTGGCCTGCGCCCGCGGCAATCCCAACGGAACCGCCCGCTGCCATGCCCACGTCGTCACCGACGCGCGCGGCGAAGAGGTGAACGGCCAGGTGACGCCGAACGTCGTTCCCTCCGGCTACGGCCCGAACGACCTCAAGTCGGCCTACAACATCACCACCAACGGCACGACCACGATCGCGATCGTCGACGCCTACGGCTATCCGAATGCGGAAGCCGATCTCGGCGTCTACCGCGCGCAATACGGCCTGCCGGCCTGCACCACCGCCAACGGCTGCTTCAAGAAGGTCAACCAGAGCGGCGTCCAGGGCAGCTATCCCACCACCGACACCGGCTGGAGCCAGGAGCAGGCGCTCGACCTCGACATGGCGAGCGCGATGTGCCCGGGCTGCAAGATCGTGCTCGTCCAGGCGACCACGCCGAGCTACGCCAACCTCGCCGCCGCGGTTCGCACCGCCGCTGCGATGCCCGGCGTCACCGTGATCTCGAACAGCTACGGCGGTTCGGAAGCCGGCACGACCAGCTATGAGGCGTCCTACAACCAGCCGGGCAAGGCGGTCACCGTCTCGACCGGCGACTCGGGCTACGGCGTTCAGTTCCCCGCCTCCTCGCCGCACGTCATCGCGGTCGGCGGCACGCACCTCGTCCGTGCGACGAATGCGCGCGGCTGGAGCGAGACGGCCTGGACCTCGGGCGGCTCGGGCTGCAGCACCGTCTATGCGAAGCCCAGCTTCCAGACCGACGCTCTGTGCACGATGCGCGTCGAGGCCGACGTCTCGGCGGTCGGCGATCCGAACACCGGCGTCGCCGTCTACGGCCCGACCACCCGCCGGGCGTCCGGCTGGCTCGTCTTCGGCGGCACCAGCGTCTCGGCGCCGCTGATCGGCGGCATCTACGGCGTCACCGGCCACACCCCGACCGGCGCGGCATCGATCTACGCCAACAAGGCGTCGCTCAATGACGTGACGAGCGGTTCGAACGGCACCTGCGGCGGCACCTACTTCTGCACCGCCGGCGTCGGCTATGACGGCCCGACCGGCAACGGCACCCCGAACGGCACCGCGCCGTTCTAAGGATCGCCTAAGGAGGAGCGGGCCCGGGCTTGCCCAGGCCCGCTCCTTTCCTTAAGCCTCTCAACATCTTGCCAAACTAGCTGGACCGCCCGTGAACCGATTGCCGGAGCGCTCGCTCTTCGGGGGCCTGCTGCTTCTCCTCCTCGCGCTGATCGCCTGGGCCGCACCGGCCGCGGCGCAGACGCCGACTCCCTCGTCGCTGACCAAGGTCACCGTGCTGAGCGATTCGCCGGTCGAAACCCGGCTCCAGCTCGCCTTCGATCCCCGCGCCCACGGCTTCGCGCCGGTCGGCAACGACGTGAACCGCCCCGCCCTCGGCCTCGCCTTGACGCTGCGCGGACCGAGCGCCGTCACCCCCGCCGGCCTCAAGGGCCTCGTCCGCGGCATCACATTCGACCAGGTCGAGACGGTGCTGATCCTGCGCTTCGCGGTGAATGCCCCGGCCAGCGTCACCGCCAGTGCGAGCGGCGACCGCACCATCGATGTCACAGTGTCGACCAGCGCGCCCGCCGTCACCGTCAAGGGAGACGCGCCAGGCGCCGTCGCCAGCGACGTGCCGCAGCCGCTCGGCTATACGGCGGGCGACACGTTCGAGCTCGTCCAGCTCAAATATGCCGACGTCAGCGAGATCGTCGGCCTGCTCAGCACCGCGGCCGGGGTGAAGTCGAACGACTTCTTCGTGCCGCGCGAACCGGCCTTCGGATCGAACAGCCTCACCGGCAGCAGCTACAATCCGGGGCCCACCGCAAAGGCGCCGGGGAGCGACGACACGCCCTTGGGCCAGTCGATCGACGCCGGCATGGCGATCGACCGGCGGCTGAACGCGGTCTGGCTGCGCGGATCGCGCGAATATATCGACCGGATGAAGCGGATGATCGACACGATCGACGTGCCCTTGGACAGCGTCGTCCTGGAGACCCAGTTCGTCGAGCTGACCGAAAGCGGGGCGCGGGCGGTCGGCATCGATTTCGCGAATTCCAACGGGCAGATCGCGGTCATCACCGGCCAGACCGGCCAGTTCATCCCGCCCGGCATCCGCGAAGGCGGGCGGCTGTTCAGCGCCAGCGTCCAGGCGGCGATCTACGCCCAGATCCAGAAGGGCAACGGCCGCATCGTCTCGAAGCCGCGCATCGCCGCGCAGAGCGGATCGACCGCCAAGATCATCACCGGCGACGCGCTGCCGATCCTCACCGCCATCACCCTGTCGGGCGTCAACGGGGTCAGCCAGCAGGTCCAGTACGTCAATGTCGGCGTGACGCTGCAGATCGCGCCGCGGGTCAGCGCCGACGGCTTCGTATCCAGCCACGTCTTTTGCGTGGTCTCGAGCGTCACCGGCTTCAGCCAGGGCTATCCGACGATCAGCCAGCGCCAGGCCGAGACTTCGGCGACGGTGCGCGACGGCGACGCGTTCATCATCGGCGGGCTGAGCCAGGAGAATGTGATCAGCACCAAGACCAAGGTGCCTTTGCTCGGCGACATTCCGCTGCTCGGCCAGGCCTTCCGCACCGACCGCAAGACCAGCTCGAAGACCGAGCTCTACATCGTCGTCACGCCGCACATCGTCCACCGTGTCGACCCGCGCGCGCCGGGCTCCAACGTCACGTTGGTGCCGACGACGACCACCAATGTCACCTTCGGCGCGCCCGCGCCCGCGCCCGTCCAGCCGCAATAAGCCGCGCGCACCTCCCCAGCGGGGGCTGCGTGCACTACATCGGCTGCAGCCATGTTCCACAGCATCCCTTTGATCCCCGTCCTGCTCGCCTGCGGCGCGTTCCTGCTGATCGCGATGCTGACCCGCATTCCCTATGTGGGCGGGGCGATCCGCATCCTCTTCTCGCTGGCGCTGGTCGCGATCGCCGCGATCGTTGTCGTCGAGCGGGCGCCGCTCAGCCCGTGGCTCGGCGGGGTGACGGAGCGGCTTCACCTCGACGATCAGGAAGTGGTCGGCAAGGAGGTGCGGATCCGGATGGCGCAGAACGGCCATTTCTTCGCCAACGTGTCGGTCAACGGCGTCCCGCGGCGGATGCTGATCGACAGCGGCGCGACGGTGACGGCGCTTTCCACGGCGACGGCGGCGGAAGCGGGGCTGAAGAGCGATATCGACCCGGTGCCGGTGATCATCCAGACCGCCAACGGCGCGGTCCCCGCAAAGACGGCGGCGGTGCCGGAGCTGCGCATCGGCACGGTGGTGGCGCGCAACCTCAAGGTGGTGGTGTCGCCGGCCTTTGGAGACATGGACGTGCTGGGGATGAACTTCCTCTCCAAGCTCGCCTCGTGGCGGGTGGAGGGCAAGACGTTGATCCTCGTCCCGCACCATCCCCAGACCTCCGCGAAGAGCACGGCGTGACGGGCGCGAGCCTGGCCGAGGCGTGCCGGCAAGTCCTCCTCGCCGCCGAGCCGCTGGACAAGATCAAGGCCGCCCGCGCCGCCGCGCGCGCTTGGCGGCGGGGCGAGCTCGCCCACAGCTTCGATGTCGCGATGCCGGAGGCGCCCGCACGGCCGGCGCGGCCGGAGCTGCTGGCGCCGTCGGCGATGCCGAAGCGCGGGCGCGGCGGATCGGAGCGGGGCCGGATCGCGATGCTGCATGCGCTGGCGCATATCGAGTTCGCTGCCATCGACCTCGCCTTCGACATGGCGGGGCGGTTCGGCGGCGGCTTTCCGCGCGCCTTCGCCGACGACTGGATCGGTGTCGGCGCCGACGAGGCGATGCACTTCGCGCTGCTCGACCGGCGATTGAAGGTGCTCGGCTCGTGCTACGGCGCGATGCCGGCCCATGCTGGGCTGTGGGAGGCGGCGGAGGCGACGGCGCACGATCCGCTCGCCCGGCTCGCCGTCGTGCCGATGGTGCTGGAGGCGCGCGGATTGGACGTCACGCCGCCGACGATCGCCCGGTTCGAAGCCGCCGGCGACGCGCCGTCCGCGGCGATCCTCGGGCGCATCTACCGCGACGAAATCCGGCACGTTTCGGTCGGCACGAAATGGTTCGGATGGGCCTGTGAATCGCGCAGAATCGGGCCTGTTTCGGAGTGGCAACGACTTGTGGCGCTCTACTTTCGCGGCGCCCTGAAGCCTCCGTTCAACGCTTCGGCGCGCGACGAAGCCGGTCTGTCCCGCGATTACTACG
>Ga0070659_100003782_pt1 | contig 10802 bp, 8 predicted proteins | sample KBSC23metaG_FD_64666 | JGI IMG/M metagenome (GOLD analysis project Ga0070659, IMG submission 64666) | Corn rhizosphere microbial communities from Kellogg Biological Station, Michigan, USA - KBS C2-3 metaG | ecosystem: Host-associated > Plants > Roots > Rhizosphere > Soil ...
TCTTCTAAATAATCAAGAATTTTTTGCTGCCAGAGATGAAGTGTTCTAAAATCAACTGTTCCGGCAAAAGAATTTTGAGGTCATCCTATGGATTGCAAAACCGTTTGATCTTTTTGATCTGTTTTAATTTTTGCCCATTTGTACGGCTCTCCCAAATAAACAATTGCTTTTGCAGAAACAGAATCATATGAAACACTGTCAAGCGAAGCGGTGATATATCCTTTGCCTTGAAGCAAGGAAGGAACCTGAACAAGATAGAAAATGGCTTCAGCCCTTGAAATAAATTTTTGTTGAAGCGACAATTTTTGCTGAATGGAAGTATCGCCTTCCGGAGTTTGATACAGTACAGTATAGGATTGCGCCCTGCAAACACAGGTTGTTAAAAAGGATATTGCTGCAAACAGGTGTTTTAATTTCGCCATCAGAAAACTTGATAGTAGACGGAGTAGTCCTTCTTGCTATCGGCCATAAAAATAAGAAGCACAAAACACTAAACGAAGTTGGCAGGAATTTATTTGCATATTCCATTCTGTAAGCAGGCTTGCACTTATTGCAATTTCCATTTTGCTACTTCTTTGCGTTACAAAAATGATCTATTGAAAGCCTTAGCAAAAGAAGCTGAAACGGAAAACGATTATTTGCAAGGCGAGATTGTTCAAACGATTTATTTCGGAGGTGGAACTCCAAGCATTCTTGAAATTTCTGATTTTGAATTTTTGATTTATGAATTATTCAAAAATTATCCTGTCGCAAGCGATGCGGAAATTACACTTGAGGCCAATCCCGATGATCTTACTTTGGATAAACTAAAAGCATGGAACAGCCTTGGCATCAATCGACTCAGCATTGGTGTGCAATCTTTTTTTGAAGAAGAGCTACGTTGGATGAACAGGGCACACAATGCAAAACAAGCAATCGAAAATTTGCAATTGGCAAAAAAGGAATTTGATAATATTACGATCGATCTGATTTATGGTTCACCTTTGCTAACCGATGAAATGTGGAAACAAAACGTTGACAGGGCAATAGAATTTGATATTCCTCACCTCTCCTGCTATGCGCTTACCGTTGAAGAAAAAACGCCTCTCCACAAATTGATTAGCATGAGCAAAACCTCCGATGTTGACAATGATAAACAGGCAAGGCAATTTTTATTGCTCATGCAATGGCTGAAACAAAAAGGTTACGACCATTATGAGGTTTCCAATTTTGCAAAACCCGGTTTCAGAAGCAAGCACAATTCATCTTATTGGAAAGGAGAAAAATATTTAGGTCTTGGTCCATCTGCACATGCTTATAATGGAATGGAAAGAAGATGGAATATTGCCAACAATAATCTATACATAAAAAGAATCAATGAAAAAAATCCTGAAAGGGAAACCGAGATTCTTACTTCAACACAAAAACTGAATGAATATATTATGATCTCCTTGCGAACGATGGAAGGAATAGACCTATATAAATTGGGAAAAGAATTTGGTACGGTTCAAAGAAGAATAATTGAACAACAAATTCAAAAATTTATCAACAACAACTTAATGCGACTGAATAATTCTCTTGCTCAACTAACTGATGAAGGAATGTTGAGAGCCGATGGAATTGCAAGTGAGCTATTCTTCGTATAGAACATAGTAAAAACTCCCGGTATAACCGGGAGTTTTTTACAACGTTCTTAATTCAATTTTTCAAAATGTGCATCAAGTTTTTTTTCTTTCTTAAAATATTCAAGCACTAAGACCTGTCCCAATTTACCAGGTAAGACTTTTGAACGGGTAGCGTTTGACTTAGTATTGAGGTGATCTGTTGTGATTTTTCCTTCGTTATAACTTATGGAATTAAATGTTCCTCCTTTGTAATCCTTATCTTTCACATAATCAGAATAACAAACTGTAAAGGCGGAAACATCTTGATTGGTTTGGGTGTACGCATAATCAAATCCGTCGTAATAATATTTTACCATCTTTCCGATCAGCGGAGTGCTCATAAATTCCGATCCTGCCTGCAATTCAATGCTGTTAGAATTTTTATCATAAATCTTCGCATCTTTTACATTGAAGTCTTTATCAAACTTCAACAAGATCATATCTGTCACTTTAATTTTCAGAGTGCTGACACCTGAATTTCTGGTGAGCACTTTTGCTGCAATTCCAAGTGCACTTGCCACTTTCTTATAACCTTCGCCAACTGCATAAATAGTTCCATCTGAGGTTTGAAGGATATTATGCAAATACATAAATCCGAAGTCATCAATTTTCCCTTTGGAACTAACGTTCAAAAACTTGCTCATATCCATTTCCCAGGAGCAATATTTCTCGCTTTGTACTTTTCCTTTTTCATCAATTGCCCAAAATCCAAATCCTTTTGATTTGTCTTTGGCAATGTTCCCGTTCAAATCAAAAAACTCTCCATACAAGTATGCTTTGCCATTATTCATTACCGAGAGACTTGCAGGATAAAACCTGAATTTACCATCTGTTGGGTTTTCAAAAACTTTTTTACCGGTTTCAATATCCAATCCTAAAATGTAGGAGTCGGGGCTTTGATCAAACAGACTGCCGAAACGCAACACTTCTAAAAAAACCACTCCATTAAAATAACCGAGATAGTCGCCTATAAAACGCTTACCCCCCTCCGTGGGGGTGTAAGTCCACTGCTTCTTTTTTTCTGAAGAAAAATAATCAATCTGGAAAGTATAGTCCCTGTCTTCGCGACTTGGCATGTTGCTGATGAACCCTTTACCATCAACAGGATAAAGGCCTTTGTAAGTTTGATCTTCATCAGAAGCAGCCAAATAAGTCGTCTCCAAATATCTTTTTTCTTTCTTAGTCAATTCTCTGAAATAACTGTAAGGTTTTTTATTCCCGTCTGCACCGTATACCTGGTATTCAAATGTTTTTTCTTTTTCATTATAAAGCAAAAAAATGAGATCAGTACCATTGAAAGAAGACTCGAGAATGTTTACATCCTTTGAATCCTGGAAGACAATGTCCTTTAAAGGTTTTAGGTTGTTGTCAAAAATTTTCAAAGTGTATTCATTTGTTTTTCGATCAACCTTGTCGCTCACATAGAAGAAATAATAACCTTTAACGTCGGTACCTTCTTTAATAGCATCAGAACTTCTGAGCACAACAGTTTTTACATTATCGATTGATAATGATTGAGCAAAAAGGACCTGCATCCCAAATAGCAGGCAACCCATAAACAGTAGTTTTTTCATGCGCTTGTTTTGTGTTTTTAATTTATATCTGATTGATGATCCTATTTATTTTGGACCAGTGTAAAATTTTTTACTGCTTTAGCTTGTTCTTCTTTAAAGCTGATATAACCTCCCATTTGTTTTTCATACTGTCTACAGAAATAATAATTGATAGATGCAATTTCATCCAGCCTCCATCGGTCAATCATTCTAAGCAAAAGATTATAATCTGCCGCGTAAGTTCTTGTTTCCTTTTCCATATGTCCGAGCTTGTGATCTTTCTGTCTTTGAAACAAAATATTTAAATCTCTTGCAACTGAATAGATCGCCAAAGAAGTATATGAGCCATTTTGCAACATCAATAAACTGTAGTAAAGATTTCTGGCAACATTGTCGTCCCGGAATTGCTGTTCTGTCATTTCAGGAAAAAAATCCTGCTTCAGTTGATTAAAAAAATTTTCATCAAAAAGAAACTTTTTCCCCGCGGAAATTTTTTTTATAGAATCTCGCAATAAAGAGATTCGCATCGCACAGTCAGGATGGGTTTTCAAAGAATCTTTTTCATGTATACTGAGCGGCGAAGTTTCATCAGTTATCAGCCGACCAAACAAAACCGATTCTTTCTCAGTCCATTTTTTCTTGAACGGATAATCTGTAAAATTGAATGTAGCTTCAGGAATGAAAGGCTTATAAATACTCGAATCATCAATATTGTTTAACAACTGCAGGCATGAGATAATTCCATTACAATCATATCCTGTATTTTTCAAAAAAAGAAAAGCTTGTTTATCGGCTTCCGCTTCGTTTTCCCTGCTGTGTCTGCGGCTGCCGAAAGCCATCTTCTTCATTAGTTCGTCGAACTGTGTTCGGGCACCGTACTGTTGTTTGGATATACGTTTTACTTCTGTGGTAAATTCTTCACTATTATACAAGTCAACAATTTTTTTTATTTCCTTGTTGGTATGATCCAGATAGTAATGCGAAAGTTCGTGACAAATCACAAACGCCAGTTCAGCCTCATTGTTTAAAAAAATAAAAAGTCCTCCGTTGATTGCAATACTTCCATCTCCCAAGCTGACTGCATTGGGCCAGTCGTCACGTGTAAAAACAATTCTTGCATCTGTGTTTTGAAGAACAGGATTGGCGTCAATAATTTTTTTAACGATAGATTGCAGGTAATCATTAACTGCCGGTGAAGTGACAGCTCTTTTACTATTCCAAAAATCTCCAATCTCATCAAACTGATGGTCATAAATTTCTTTGTAATCTTTTGCGTATTGTTTCGGAGCATTGGAAATAAACAAGCTGTTTTTACGCAGACTTTCATCATAATATTTTCTGCGAAGATTTTCATCATCTTTCCAAAAAACATAACTGGCCGGCGATTGGGCGATGCCAGAAATTGCATGAATGACAAGCAGGCACAAAATCACGGATTTCAATCGCAGCCTATTAGGTGGTGAGGAATTCATCAGCGTTTCGCTATAAATATATCTAAGGCGTTTTGAATATCAAAAATTAAAGAAAAAAACACTTCAAAACATGTGATATAATGAGTTCACGATCCAGGATCCTCACACCATCACTTCTTCGATCATCCGAAATCCTTCCTCTGCATTCATTCGCTCCCATAAGATCTTGTAGATGGTGTCGGCTAAAGGGATTTCTGCGCCAATCTTTTTATTGATATTGTAAATGCACTTCGAAGCATAATAGCCTTCCGCCACCATGTTCATTTCCAGTTGTGCGGATTGAACGGTATATCCCTTCCCGATCATTGCTCCAAACGTTCTATTGCGGCTGTACAATGAATAGCATGTCACCAACAGGTCGCCGAGATACACTGACGCAGCATAGTTGATGTCTTTCTTTCTTCCGGAAATGTCTTTTTGCTCGTGCTCACCAACGACCATGTGTTGTGCCCCGACCTTGCGAAGAAAGCAGGCCATTTCATCGGCACTGTTGGCAATGTAAACACTTAAAAAATTGTCGCCGTATTCCAACCCATGTGCAATACCGGCGCCCAGAGCATAAATATTCTTCAGCACCGCGGCATACTGCACTCCTAAAATATCGGTGTTGATGACAGTGTTGATATAATTGGTCTGAAATAGAGAAGCAATCTGTTTGGTAGCTTCAACATCAATTCCGGAGAAAGTGAGATAGGATAATTTTTCTGCGGCTACTTCTTCCGCATGACAAGGTCCCAACACTGCAAAATAATTTTCCAACGGAAAATCGAACCCTTTCTTCAAATGATCATTCAACAAAACATCAGGACCGGGAACCAATCCTTTTATGGCAGAAAGAATTTTCTTGTTCTTCAGCGAATCTTTGTTCAACTGTTCCAATGCACCTTGTATGTATGCAGAAGGAACAGCCAGCACCAGCAAATCAGATTGCCCGACAACCGTTTTTACATCATCATGCAGATGCAGTAATGAAACATCAAGATACGCAGAAGATAAATAATTCGGATTGTGTCTTCTTTTTTTGATAGCCTCTATAGAGTTGGTATTCCGTACCCACCAATTCACCTCGTGCTTGTTATCGCTAAGGATTTTTACCAATGCTGTTGCCCAGCTTCCGTTACCAATTACTCCTATCTTGAAATTGCTCAATTGTTGAAAATGTTTAATTGTTGAGATGTTGTCTTTTAATTTCTCGTTGTGAAATCTAATGCATTATGATGGGTGACTGCATTTTCAATTCACCATTCACGGTTCACGGTTCGCGATACTATTTCTTAAACAATTTATCTTTGGTCACAACGTTGACCTTGTCGCCACTCTTCAATGTTTTGTTTACCGCATCAAAGGGTGCGGTCACTACTTCTTCACCTTCTTTTAAGCCGCTTCTTATTTCAATATTATACATATCCTGTATTCCTGTAGTCACTGTTCTTTTTTCAACGCTACCATCTTGTTTAATTACAAAAGCGACAACTTCCAGTTCGTCACTTGAAACATTTACATTATCATCCTGGGCATTTGGATCTTTTCCCTGCTCCATTTCCTTCTTCTGATCTTCAATATTTTTATCGCTTCCTTTCACTCTTGCTGCCACTGCTGCAATAGGAACGGTAACGACATTGTCTACCCGTTTTGTTTTGATATCTGCACTGGCATTCATACCCGGCCGAAAAACAAATTTCCTCGGCCTTGAAGGATCGATTAAATCAGCATAAGATGAAGGATCAAGACGAATATGCACCTCATAATTTGTCACATCGCCGGTTGAAGCCGCTGTAGCAGCATTGGTTTTGGTGCTTGCAGCAATCTGCGTAACCACTCCTTTAAACTTTCTGTTATTATATGCTTCCACTTCCACATCGGCAGAGTCGCCAATGTTCACTTTCGGAATATCATTTTCTCCAACATCTACTCTCACTTCCATTGTGTCCATTTCTGCCACGCGCATCATTTCTGTACCAAGCGTAAAACTGTTTCCTGCAACCCTTTCACCTTTCTTCACATTCAATGAAGAAATCACTCCGTCCATTGGAGCGGTCAACACGGTCCTACTTAAATTTTTATTGGCAGCAGTTAAACTCGTCAGCGTGCTTTTGGTATTGGCCTGCAAACTTTTTATGTTTTGCAATGCTGCATTGTATTGCGATTGTGCAGTGCGGTATTGCGTCTCATATTGTTCAAACTCCGCTTTGGAAATCACCTTTTGATCATAAAGATCCTTGTTTCTGTCGTAGGTTGATTTTGTTTGGTTCAATTGCGCTTTCAATGCCTGCAATGATGCCTCACTGTTAGCGACCGTTGCCTGCGACTGCATTACTCTGGCTGCCGCTTCATCTCGTTGAGAAGAATAAATATCAGCGTAGATTTTTGCAAGAACCTGTCCCTTTTTCACACTGTCGCCTTCCTGCACGTTCAATTCTGTAATCTCTCCGGAAATATCAGGACTGATTTTTACTTCTACTTCGGGATAGACTTTGCCGCTCGCATTTACGGTTTCAATGATGGTTCGTCTTTGCGCTTTTTCAGCTGTTACCTTTATTCCTTTATTGGAAGAGCCGTTCACCAATTTGGCAATAACAAAAATCACCAGCAGGACAGCTACTATAATTAAAATCCATTTCAAAGTTTTGTTCATAAAATCGTTTTGCAGTCGTTATAGTTTTAAACCTTGGCCTTTATAAAACTCAAGCACTTTCATCTTAAAAACAAAATCATATTGTGCCAGCAGGCTTTGAAGTCTCGCACTGTATAAATTGTTCTGTGTTGTGATCAGTTCAAGAGTGCTCAGCAATCCTACATTGTATCGCTTTGATGCAAAATCGAAAGCTTTTTGTGCAGCCTCCACTGTTTTACTTGCAGCATTGAATTTTTGTGTCGATGTGATCACATCGTTGTAAGCTTTGTAAATATCATTCTTCAATGTCTGATTGTCGATTTGCTTTTGCAACTCAAGGCTTTTCAAATTCAATTTTGAACGTTGATAATTTGTGCGCAGGCTTCCGCCGTTTGCGATTGGTACACTCAAACTAATACCGATTGACTGCCCAAAGTTTTGATTCATTTGTCTGAAATAGGAAAGATCTCCATAGCTGTATTGCTTCAAGGGCTGAAGGGGAAATACATTATATGAGGTTCCATTGACCGAAACATTTCCAATAGGTGGCGTAATGGTTGTAATACCTGTAATTTCCTGCGCCTTGTCGTTGTAACGTGTACTTAAACTGCCAAAAGCTGAAAACGTTGGATACATTGCTCCTTTTGCCGAGGCAACATATCTTCCTGCCGCCTGTATTCTCAAATCATTTACTTTTTGTTGCGGCAAATTTTTAATTGCCAATTCATAAACCACATCGGGCTGGAGTGAAGCCATATCGTCTAAAGGAATCGTTTCCACGTTTGGCGTTTCAATATCAAAAGCCGTTGCGGCATCTAAATTGAGTAAGGCTTTCAATAAGAGCAATGATTGCGTAACATTGCCATGAGCCGTTACAAGGTTGGCACTATCGTTTGCCAATTGCGCTTCTAATTGCACAGCATTTAATTCAGGGAGACTTCCTGCATTTACCAATTTTCTCGTGTTTTCAAGTTGAGCTTTTGTTTGTTGAATCTGTATTTCACTTACACTGGCTTGTTGTCTTGCCAGCAAAGCCTGCAAATAAACACCGGCTACATTCAGGGCAATATCGTTTTTTAGTTTTTCGACACCTGCAAATGCCGCTTCAGTCTCCAATAGATTTCCGGCTATATTATTTTTCCTGCTGAACCAGTTAAAAATTTCGGCACCTGACTGTAAAGTAAATCCACTAGACAGATAGCTCTGTGTAATCAGGTCAAATGTTACAGGGTTTTGATTTCGTCCGGCACTGTAAGCAACATTACCATTTAGATTGAGCGTTGGATACTGCGAAAGCTTGCTTTGCTGATAGCCAAGAGCAACGATTCTTGCCTGCACATCCTGCTGCTTCACTGAGATGTTGTTAGCCAATGCATACTCCACACATTTTCTCAGATCCCATTTTTCCTGTGCATGGGACAAAAACACATTGGCAAGGAACAAAAGAAGGAAGGAAGCTTGCTTCATAACTGTAAAAATAAGTGAATTGTGAGGAGGCTAAATACCATTCAAAGCATGATTTAAATCAGCTATCAAATAAGTCGCATCCTCCAAACCGACGTACATGCGAATATATTGATGCTCAATATTGGCCGCATCAAAAGCCCCGGGATCAATGCCGGCACATTTTGGAATGACCAAGGACTCATGTCCTCCCCAACTCACCGCCATCAAAATATGTTTCAATGATTCGCAGAATTTTGTAATCGATTCACAGGTGCCGTTCTTCAGGGTGAAGGTCAACAAACCACATGCTCCTCTCATTTGTTTTATCGCCAGGTCATGTTGAGGGAAAGACGCATCAAATGGAAAGATGATTTTGTCAATCTTTGGATGCTGTTTCAAAAAAGTGATCACTTCATTGGTAGTTCTTGCAATTCTTTCCAATCGTGCAGGTAAGGTTCTCAATCCTCGTATCAGCAACCAGGCATTGAAAGGTTGAATGCCGCTACCGATATTCAGATATTCGCTGTCAAATATTTTCTTCATCATTTGATGGGAACCTGAAAGCACTCCGCCCAAAGTATCACTATGGCCACTGATATATTTTGTTGCAGTTTGCATGGAAAGATCAATTCCAAAATCAATCGGACGTTGATACAATGGCGTGCAATAGCTGTTGTCGATCATCGTAATAATATTTCTCGATTTTGCTAAACTGGCAACAGCTTTTAAATCCTGCAAAGCATAATCCCACGAGTTTGGTGACTCCAGGTAAATGAATGTTGTATTCTTTTGCAAAGCCTTTTGAAAATTCTTTATATCAGTTCCATCAACATAAGTAGTAGTCACACCAAACCTTGGAAGAACCACCTCAAACATTTTTTGGGCCCATGTGTAAGGGTTGCGAACCGAAACAATGTGGTCACCTGATTTTACATTGGCAAGAACTCCTGCAAAAATTGCAGCGGCACCACTATTAAAAACCAAACAGTCTTCTGCTCCATCCAATGCTGCCAACTTTTTGCGAAGGATTTCTACAGTTGGATTCAATCCGCGACTGTACAAATAACCTCCCATTTCGTCGGCAAACCCTTTACGCATGTCATCCACTTTTTTAAAAGTGAAATTGCTTGTTTGCATAATGGGGGGAGAAACGGCATTAAAATAATTTTCTCTTTCTTCGGCAAGCTCGGTAAGTATGAAGGAAAGATCATTCGGGAGAAACATGATTATTGTTTTTAAAACTTCTTACAATAAAATAAATTATGAGAAAAACCATAAACACACCTGTTCCAATTAAAGCAAGATTAGGTGTATTAAATGCAATGGATGTTCCTACAAAAATATAAGCAGCAATAAAAACCAAAGGCATGAAGGGATACAATTTCATTTTGTAGATACCGGTTCCATCCAAGTGTTTTGTTCGCTTTCGCAATATAAAAATGGTTGCTGCCGATGTGGCCATTCCAATAGAATCCAAAAAAATAGTGAAGCCTAAAATCTGGTCAAACTTTTTTGCAAAGAACAAAACGATAATTCCCATCAATGCAAAAACGGTCAGGCTTACTGTAAGCACATCTTTCTTCTCTTCTCTTTTTTGAAACGCCGGTGGTAAAATTCCGTCAAGACTCATTGCATACATCACACGCGGGTTGCTTAACAATAGCACATTTACATAAGCCAGTACTGCAACAAACAACAGAATTGATGCGGCCTTTCTTCCTGTTGATCCGAACATTTTTTCAACAACAATGGATGCAATACCCCTGGAGGTTTTCAGATCTTCGAAACCAATTGCATTGTAATACGCGTAACTTACGGCCAGGTATAGACCTATGATGATTAAAATACCAATAAAAATTCCTCTTGGAATTGTTTTTCTTGGTTCGTGTATCTCTTCGCCAAAATTGATAGTTTGCTGGTAGCCGCCATAAGTAAAAGAAACGGCAATCAAAGCAATGCCAAACGATTTGATATAGTCCATTGCAGAAAATTCTTTCACTGCCCCGGCAACGTTGGGGTTGCCCGTTACAAAAAATATAGAACTTATGAGCAACACCAGCATTCCGATTTTTAT
>Ga0070659_100003800_pt1 | contig 10775 bp, 8 predicted proteins | sample KBSC23metaG_FD_64666 | JGI IMG/M metagenome (GOLD analysis project Ga0070659, IMG submission 64666) | Corn rhizosphere microbial communities from Kellogg Biological Station, Michigan, USA - KBS C2-3 metaG | ecosystem: Host-associated > Plants > Roots > Rhizosphere > Soil ...
GGTCAGGCATTGCCGCTCGGATATGACGTGTACAACGTGCCCTATGCCTACCGGGCGACCTATTATGATACGCCGAACGCCTGGTACCGGTACAACAACGGGTACATCTACCAGGTCGATCCGGTGACCCAGCTGGTGACTGCGATCGTCGCTTCGCTCCTGACCTGACAAGCGTGACAAATGGCCCGGTGGCGGAACCCTATCCGCGCCGGGCCATTGCATATCCACAACGACAAGGGAGAGGACGCATGAAAACCCAAGCGTTCGCGCTGGGACTCGCGGCCGTGGCGCTGGCGGCCGCCGGGGCATGCAGCAAGAAGGAAGCCAACGCCAACGGGGCGCCCAAGGCGCAGACTGAGAAGGCGCAGAAGGTCGCCGGGACCAAAGCGATTGCGGCGGGCCTGACTGCCGGCAGCCGCTTCATGACGGTGGCCAAGGCCGCCGGACTCGACCAGACCCTGGCGGGTCCCGGACCCTATACCGTTTTCGTTCCTGACGACTCGGCGTTCAATGGCGCGCCGGCCGGCACCTTCGACGTGAAGCCGGAGAACCGCGCGCAACTGACCGGCGTGCTCACCAACCTTATCCTGCCGGGAACGGTGATGGTCGCCGACATCGACAAGGCGATCGAGAACAGCAAGGGCAAGGCGGTGCTGGCGACGATGGGCGGCGGAACGCTGACCGCCACCAGGGACGGTGGCAGGACAGTCCTGACCGACGCCGCCGGGCACAAGGCGACGATCACCCAGGGCGACGAGACCTACACCAACGGCGTCGTCCACCATGTCGACGCCGTGCTGATGCCAAGCAAGGCCGCAAAGGCCCCGGTGGTCGGCGACAAGGCCGGAAAATAGCCGCTATATCTTGCGGTCAACGCCGTCCTGACCCCCAGATCGGCCTTTCGTCATCATTCCACTTCCGCCCGCCGAACGGCTCGCTATAGTCGGCTGGAACCTGGCGGTTTGATGGGGCTTGAGCGACATGAAAGCGACGATTGAACGGGCGACCCTCCTGAAGAGCCTGGGCCACGTCCAATCGGTCGTGGAGCGCAGGAACACCATCCCGATTCTCTCCAACGTGCTGATGGAGGCGCGCGAGGACGGGTCGTTGAGGCTGATGGCCACCGACCTCGACCTCCAGGTCGACGAGAGTGTCCCCGCGAACATCAGCCAACCCGGCGCCACAACGGTGTCGGCGCACACCTTCTTCGACATCGTTCGCAAGCTGCCCGAAGGCAGCCAGGTCGAGCTGACCGCGGCAGAGGGCAAGATGCAGGTCATCGCCGGCCGCGCGCGCTTCAATCTGTCGACGCTGCCGCGAGACGATTTCCCGGTGATTGCCGAGGGCGACCTACCGACCCGCTTCGAGCTGCCGGCGGCGACGCTCCGCCAAATCATCGAGAAGACTCGCTTCGCCATCTCCAGCGAAGAGACTCGCTATTATCTGATGGGCATCTTCCTCCATCTGGTCGACGACCAGCTCCGCGCCGCGGCGACCGACGGGCATCGGCTCGCCCGGGTCACCGTCGCCAAGCCGGACGGCGCCGACGGCATGCCTGACGTGATCGTGCCGCGCAAAGCGGTGACCGAACTCTACCGTTTGCTCGAGGAGCTGGAGGGAACGGTCGAAATTTCGCTGTCGCCGACCAAGGTCCGCTTCGGCCTCGGCAGCGCGATCCTGACCAGCAAGCTGATCGACGGCACCTTCCCCGACTACAACCGCGTCATCCCGACCGGCAACGACAAGCTCTTGAAGCTCGATCCGAAGAGCTTTTCGGCCGGTGTCGACCGAGTCTCGACCATCGCATCCGAAAAGACCCGCGCGGTGAAGATGAGCGTCGACCGCGACAAGGTGACACTGTCGGTGACCTCGCCCGAAAACGGCGTCGCGACCGAGGAAGTGCCGGCCGACTATGGCAATGACGGGCTCGAGATCGGATTCAACGCCCGCTACCTGCTCGACATCCTCGGCGAGATCGACGGGGACACGGTCGAGGTGCACCTCGCCGACGCCGCGGCACCGACGCTTCTGCGCGAGAACGACAAGTCGAACGCGCTCTACGTCCTGATGCCGATGCGGGTCTGATGATCTGCCGTCTCTGGCGCGGCTGGACTGCTCCGGAGAACGCCGACGAATATGAGCGGATCGTCCGCACCGAGGTCATTCCGGGGATCGAGGCCCGGGGAATTCCAGGTTTCCGGCATATCGACCTGATGCGGCGCGATCTTGGCGGCGAAATCGAGTTCCAGACCCTGATGTGGTTCGACAACCTCGATGCGATCAAGGCGTTCATGGGCGAGGACTACAGCCTCAGCCACGTCCCGCTGGAGGCGCGAGCGGTGCTCAACAGCTTCGATGATCGCGCCGCGCATTTCGAAGTCATCGACCGGCGCCAACAATAGCGGCTAGACCGCCGCCCGTGCCCGTTACCCGCCTCGCCCCGACCGATTTTCGTTCCTACGCTTCGGTCACTGTCGAGCCGGGGCCCGGCTTCGTGCTGCTGTCCGGCGAGAATGGGGCGGGCAAGACCAACCTGCTCGAAGCGGTGTCGATGCTGACCCCCGGCCGCGGCCTGCGTGGCTCGGCGCTGCCGGAGATGGCGCGGCAGGGCGGCGCGGGCGGCTGGGCAGTGGCCGCGAAGCTCGGCGAGACCGACATCGGCACCGGGACGCTGGCGAGCGCGCCCGAACGGCGGCAGGTCAGGATCAACGGCGCGCCGGCGTCCGTGAACTCACTGGGCGAGTGGCTCTCCGTCCTGTGGCTGACGCCGGCGATGGACCGGTTGTTCAGCGGCAGCGCGGGCGAGCGGCGGCGCTTCCTCGACCGGCTCGTCCTCGCGCTCGAGCCCGGCCATGCGCATCATTCATCCCGCTACGAGGCGGCGATGCGGGCGCGCAACAAGCTGCTCGCCGAGGAACGCTGGGACGAAGCATGGCTGACCTCGCTCGAGCTTGCGATGGTCGAGCATGGCGCGGAGATTGCCGAGGCGCGGACACGAACCGTGACCGCTCTCGAAGCGCTGCTTGCCTCGGCTCCCGACGACGAATTCGCCCGCGCGGCGATCACGCTTGAAGGCTGGACGGCGGACGATCTCGGCTCAGCTCTGCGCGCCAACCGCACGCGCGATGCGGCCGCGGGCCGGACCACCGAAGGCCCGCACCGCCAGGACCTCGCCGTATCGCATCGCGCCAAGCAGATGCCGGCGGCGCAATCCTCGACCGGGGAGCAGAAGGCGCTGCTGCTGGGCCTGGTGCTCGCGCATGCCGACCTCGTCGCCCAGCGCCGGGGCGAGCCTCCGATCCTGCTCCTCGACGAGGTCGCCGCCCACCTCGATCCCAAGCGCCGAGCCGCCTTGTTCGCCCGCCTCGAAGGGCGGGGGCAGGTGTGGATGACGGCCACCGAACCGGCGCTGTTCGACGGGATCGGCGCTGCCTCACGTTTCCACGTCCAGCCGGGCCAAATCACGCCCGCTTGATGCAGAGGTAGACTTTTTAAGCTTTCCCTCTATATTGCACTGCAACACGAGGCGCTTTCCACAAGCGGCGTGAACGGTCCCGAGCCAAATCGGGGACCCGGCCCGCGCCTCGACCGACTTGCTTCCCAATTCACGCGGGGCGCTTTTTTGACCCCCTCGGACCGCGATTTTCCGCGGCCGTTTCATATTGGATTCCATTACATGTCATTTCATTCACTCGGGCTCTCGAAGCCCCTGCTCGATGCGCTCGCCGCGAAGGATTATTCGCAAGCGACGCCCATTCAGCTGCAGGCGATCCCGACCGTCCTCACCGGGCGCGACCTCCTCGGCATTGCCCAGACCGGCACCGGCAAGACCGCGGCCTTCATGCTGCCATCGCTCGATCGGTTGGCAGCCGATCGCAACATCCCGAAGCCAGGCCAGATTCGGATGCTGGTGCTTGCCCCAACCCGCGAACTGGCGTCACAAATCGCCGCGATGGCCGAAGCCTACGGGCGTTTCATGCGCCTGTCGGTCGGGGTCATTTTCGGCGGCGTGCCTAACGGCAAGAGCGTGCGCACGGTCGCACGCGGCCTCGACGTCCTCGTCGCCACGCCCGGCCGCCTGCTCGACCTGATCGACCAGCGCGTGCTCAGTCTCCGCGAGCTGGAGATCCTCGTCCTCGACGAAGCCGACCAGATGCTCGACCTCGGCTTCATTCATGCGCTGAAGCGCATCGTCGCCCTGGTCCCGCCCAAGCGGCAGACCCTGTTCTTCTCGGCGACCATGCCGAAGGCGATCAAGGAGCTTGCCGACCGCTACCTGACCAATCCGGCCGAAGTCTCGGTGACGCCGACGGCCACCACGGTCGACCGGATCGAGCAGAGCGTGACGATGGTCAACCAGGCCGAGAAAACTGCCTTGCTGGCGATGCTTCTCCAGCGGGAGCCCGTCGAGCGCGCGCTGGTGTTCAGCCGCACCAAGCACGGCGCCGACAAGATCGTGCGCCTGCTTGAGGCGGCGGGCATTCCGGCCGGCGCGATCCACGGCAACAAAAGCCAGGCACAACGTGAGCGTGCGCTCGCCGCGTTCAAGTCGGGCGAGGCCAAGGTGCTGATCGCTACCGACATCGCCGCGCGGGGGATCGACATCCCCGGCGTCAGTCATGTCGTGAACTTCGACCTGCCCGACGTTCCGGAGCAATACGTCCACCGCATCGGCCGCACCGCGCGCGCCGGCGCCGACGGCATCGCCATCGCCTTCTGCAGCCCGGATGAGCGCGGCAACCTCCGCGACATCGAGCGCACGACGCGCCAGCGGATCGCGGTCGCGCCGCTTCCCGCGGACTTCATGGCCGCAGCCGAGGCGTTCAAGCGGCTGAAGCCGGCGCCGCGTATCGCTGCAGCGCAGCGCGAATCGACGAAGGCTCACCGCCGCGCCGACGGTCAGCGCCGCCAGAACCGCAATGGCGGCCAGCAACGCCATCCGCAGCGCAGCGAAGGCCACACCGGGCACCGTCCCGAGGGCCGGCAGCAAACGCGCAAGTTCCGCGGCCGCCGCGCTTCGCGCGGCTGAAACGGCCGTGGTCGCGTGATCGCGATCAGTGGAATTGAAAGGTGACGATCAGATCAGGCGAACGTCACGCCGGCGCGCTTCCGCCGCCGCATCGCGCGAGCGCTCTTCGCTAATGCCCGCTTTCGACCCGCCCCTTCGCGTTCGCACCTTAGGGCTGCTATTTTGCCACCCTATCGCGTGCGGCTGATATGACCTCGTTGATTGCAGCTGTGACCGCATCAGGCTGATCCGATTGGATGTAATGCCCGCTATTGGGCACCAGCCGTTGAACGCCGCGAGACGAGAGAGCAGCAAGCTCCGCGTGGCCGCGATGCATTTCAGCATCCATGGCGGCGAACGTGGCCCGGGCGGTCGCAGCATCAGGGGTTCCGGGCGGCAGCTCCGGAACCTTGGTAGAAGTGAGGACTATGATGGGCATCTCGCCGTAATTTCGCTCGGGATCGACGACCTGCTTGGAGCTAATGAATAGGGGGTTGAGCAGTGCTTTGCCCGAAAGGGGCGGCTTGTGTACGGCCTTGTTCAGCCGGTCGCCTTGATCAGGTATGCTCGGGTCGACCAGCACCATACCCACGACAGCTTTGAAAGCCCGATCCTTCAACAGCAGGGTTTCGTATGCGCCGAGAGAGTGTCCCACTACAACAAAAGGCCCCGCAACTCGGCTGGCTTTAAGCGCCGCAATCAGATCCGCCGTGGTCTCGGCCACCGTTTCTTGCCCCGTGGACTTGCTGCTAAGCCCCGAGCCCGGTCTGTCCCAAGCACACACCTTTGTCGTTAGGGCAACTTGCGGCTGAACCTCCCGCCAATCCTCCGATGAGCCGCCCAACCCCGCAGTGAGAAGAACGGTCGGTGAGCCTGTACCCATGCACTTTATGTGGATTGTCTTGCCTTCACCTATCCGCGCTAGAGTGCCAGGCTTCTCCACTTGACTAGTCTGAGCGGCGCGAAGCTCCGGTTCCGCCCATCCCGAAAATCCAGCGAAGATCAGAGTAGTAGCAACGAAGATCCGCATCGCTTGTGGATAGCACGGAGGGCGCAGCATGCGAATGACAGCTTCCACCCAAAGCAGACACATGAAAATTCTGTCCTACAGGCATCGACTTGTGGCCCAAGCTGGCGGATGAGCGCCGCCGTGTTTCGTCCGAAGCCCGCGAAGTTGACAGACGCGTCCTGCGCAACGGTCGCTCTGCCATCTCGGCGATCGGCGCGTTGGGCCGTTCGGACATGAACTTTGTGATCTTTGGCGCGGCCGGCGCCTCAGCCTCATCACGCGCGCGGTCGTACCCGCGTGCGTTGAGACGCCAACCTGGCAAACTTCCAGGCTTCAGACTCGCGCGTGCGCGCACACGCGCGTGCGTGACTTTCGCGCGCTGATCCCTATATCTGGACTATGGCAACCGACCCCAATCAGAATGAATATGGTGCCGACAGCATCAAGGTCCTCAAGGGCCTCGACGCGGTGCGCAAGCGGCCCGGCATGTACATCGGCGACACCGACGACGGCTCGGGCCTCCACCACATGGTGTTCGAGGTTTCGGACAATGCCATCGACGAGGCGCTCGCCGGCCATTGCGACCGCGTGTTGATCACGCTCAACCCCGACGGGTCGGTGAGCGTCGAGGACAATGGCCGCGGAATCCCTACCGGGATCCACGCCGAGGAAGGCGTTTCGGCTGCCGAGGTCATCATGACCCAGCTCCACGCCGGGGGTAAGTTCGAGAACACCAGCGACGACAATGCCTACAAGGTGTCGGGCGGCCTCCACGGCGTCGGAGTCAGCGTCGTCAACGCGCTCAGCGAATGGCTCGACCTCACAGTCTGGCGCGACGGCCAGGAGCATTTCATGCGCTTCCGCCATGGCGAGGCCGAAGCGCCGCTCAAGGTCGTGGGCAAGACTGACAAGCGCGGCACCCGCGTTACCTTCATGCCGAGCTCGGAGACGTTCAAAAGCACCGAGTTCGATTTCGAGCGACTGGAGCATCGCTTCCGCGAGCTCGCCTTCCTCAACTCGGGCGTCAGGCTCGTTCTCGTCGACGCGCGGCACGAGGAAACCAAGGAAATCGAGATGTTCTACGAAGGTGGCATTGCCGCCTTCGTGAAGTACCTCGATCGCGCCAAGACGGCACTGATCCCCGACCCGATCTCGGTCACCGGCCAGCGCGACGACATCGGCATCGAGGTCGCGCTCGAATGGAACGACAGCTATTACGAGAACGTCCTTACCTTCACCAACAACATCCCGCAGCGCGACGGTGGCACGCATCTCGCCGCCTTCCGCGCCGCGCTGACGCGCACGCTCAACAATTATGCCGAGCGCTCGGGGATGCTCAAAAAGGAGAAGGTCGGACTTACCGGCGACGACATGCGCGAAGGCTTGACCGCGATCGTGTCGGTCAAGCTGCCCGACCCCAAGTTCAGCTCGCAGACCAAGGACAAGCTGGTCAGCTCCGAAGTGCGGCAGCCGCTCGAGAGCCTGATTGCCGATAAGCTCAGCGAGTGGCTCGAGGAGAATCCGGCCCACGCCCGGACGATCATCCAGAAGGTCATCGACGCCGCGGCGGCGCGCGAGGCGGCGCGTAAGGCCCGCGACCTGACCCGCCGCAAGGGCGTGCTCGACATCGCCTCGCTGCCGGGCAAGCTCGCCGACTGCCAGGAGCGCGATCCGGCGCTCTCCGAGCTGTTCCTGGTGGAGGGCGATTCCGCCGGCGGCTCCGCCAAGCAGGGTCGCAACCGCCACAACCAGGCGATCCTCCCGCTCCGCGGCAAATTGCTCAACGTCGAGCGCGCGCGCTTCGACCGGATGCTGTCGTCGAGGGAAATCGGGACGATGATCCAGGCCCTGGGGGCCGGCATCCGCGAGGACTGGGACATCTCAAAGCTGCGCTATCACAAGATCGTCATCATGACCGACGCCGACGTCGACGGCGCGCACATCCGCACTTTGCTTCTGACCTTTTTCTACCGCCAGATGCCCGAGCTCATCGAAAAGGGGCATCTCTTCATTGCCCAGCCGCCGCTCTACAAGGTCAGCCGCGGCCGCTCCGAAGTCTATCTCAAGGACGATGCCGCGCTCGACGACTATCTCGAGGAAGCGGGGCTCGAGGGCCTGATCCTCGACACCGCTGATGGCCAGCGCTCGGGCAATGATCTCAAGGCGTTGATCGATCACGCCCGGCGGATGCGCACCTTGATGCGTTATGCGCCGCGCAAATATGATTCCTCGCTGATCGAGGCGCTGGCGATCAACGGGGCGCTCAAAACCAACCTCGATGCCGACGGCAAGGCGAAGGCGGTCGCAAGGGTTGCCGAATGGCTCGGCGCCGGCGATCTCGAAGCCAGCTGGTCGGGCGAGGCCGCGGCCGAGGGAGGATATTTGCTGAAGCGGCTGTGGCGCGGAGTAACCGACGCCTACCTCATCGAGCCCAGCTTCCTGGTCTCCGCAGAGGCGCGCAAGCTCGACGCCCTCGCCAAGGAGCAGGCGGCGGCCTACGCCAAGCCATCGACGCTGCGCACGCTCAAGAAGGGCGCGCAGGCCGAGGCCGAGCCAATCGTCGGACCCGGGGAGGGCGAGGATGCGGTCGAGCAGGCCGAGGCCGACACCAAGAGCAAGCTGGTCGCGATCACGCGGCCGTCCGAACTACTCGACGCGGTGCTCGCCGCGGGCCGCAAGGGCCTCGCGATCCAGCGCTACAAGGGCCTCGGCGAGATGAACGCCGAACAGCTCTGGGAAACCACGCTCGATCCGGCCAACCGCTCGCTGCTGCGAGTGGAGGTCGCCCAGGCCGACGTTGCCGACGAAATCTTCACGCGGCTGATGGGCGACGTCGTCGAACCGCGCCGCGAGTTCATCCAGGACAACGCGCTGAGCGTCGCCAACCTCGACGTCTAGGAACCATTCAGTAGAGCCGGCTATTGGCGCTGTCGTGAGCAGCAGCCCGACGATTACCCTTGCGTCCTACAATATGCACAAGGCGGTGGGGCTCGACGGCCGCCGCGATCCCCAGCGCGTGCTCAGGGTCTTGCAGGAGATCGACGCGGACGTGGTCGCGCTGCAGGAGGCCGACAAGCGGATCGGTGGACGCGGCTCGACCGTGCCGCACGAGCTGATCGACAGCCACGGCCTGTACCAGCCGGTCCAGCTCGGGGTGCGCCACAAGCGGGTGTTCGACAAGGCGCGCAAGCACGCCGACCGAATCCTCAAGGTGAATACCCGCAACATCGGCTGGCACGGCAATGCGATCCTGGTGAAGCGCCACGTCGGCGTGCTCGACTGCGCTGCGCTCGAGCTGCCGACGCTGGAGCCGCGCGGGGCGGTGATTGCGGAGCTCCTGATCGGCGACAAGCCCTTGCGCGTCGTCGGCATGCACCTCGACCTCTCGGGCCTGTGGCGGAAGCGGCAGATGCGCGCGATCCTCGATGCGATCGAGCGACGGCCCAGCAAAATGCCGACCGTGCTGATGGGCGATACCAACGAGTGGCGCACCGAGGCAGGTTGCTTGAGAGACCTGAATGGCGACTTCCTCGTCGCTCCGACGGGGCCCAGCTTCCACGCCCGCCACCCGGTCGCGACGCTGGACCGGATCATCGTCCACAAGGACCTCAACATCGAGGCCGCAGGCGTGCATATGAGCGCGGCTGCCAGGCGCGCTTCGGATCACCTGCCCATCTGGGCGCGGGTGACCGCCTAGCCGGCGATCTTCCGCATGCGCCGGCGTTGGATCGACGAGCCGATGCCCATCGCCTCGCGATATTTGACCACGGTGCGCCGGGCGACGTCGAAGCCCCGTTGCTTCAGGAGGCTGGCGATTGCGTCGTCGCTGAGAATCTCCGTCTCGGTATCGATCAGGTCCCTGATTCCGGCCTTCACCGCTTCGGCCGCCGCGCCGCCCTCGCCCTCCGATGAAGCGACTCCGGAACCGAAGAAATACTTGAGCTCATACAGGCCGCGATCGCACAGCAGATATTTGTTCGAGGTGACCCGGCTGACCGTCGATTCGTGCATTCCGATCGCCTCGGCGACGTCGCGCAGGGTCATCGGCTTCATTGCCGACACGCCGCGCTCGAAGAAGCCCTGCTGGCGCTTCACAATCTCCGAGACGGTCTTGACGATGGTCCGCGCGCGCTGGTCGAGCGCCTTGACCAGCCAGTTCGCGTTCTGGAGACACTCGCTCAGCCAGGCGCGGGAGGCCTTGTCCTGTGGGCCAGACTTCAGCTCCTGATAGTAGCTTCGATTGACCAGCAGCCGCGGCAGCGTCGCCTGGTTGAGCTCAACCGCGAAGCCGGCTCGCGTGCGCCGCACGAAGACGTCGGGCGTGGCCTCTGCCGCGCCTTGGTCGGAAAGCTGGCAGCCCGGCTTGGGATCATAAGCGCGAAGCTCGCGGACCATGTCGGCGAGGTCTTCCTCATCGACGCCGCAGATTCGCTTGAGGTCGGCCATGCGGCCCTTCGAGAGTAAGTCGAGATTATCGATCAGGCGCGCCATCGCGGGGTCGTAGCGGTCGGCGGCTCTGGCCTGCAGCGCGAGGCATTCGGCCAGCGAGCGCGCGCCCACGCCGGGCGGATCTAGCCCCTGCACCAGCTCCAGCGCCTTCTCGACCGATGGAACGGGCGCGCCAGTCAGGTCGGCAATCTGCTCCAGCGGGACCGTGAGATAACCGGTTTCGTCGAGTGTCTCGGCGATGATGCGCGCGAGGTCGCCAACCGCGCCCGAAGCCCCATGCAGTTGGTCCTGCAGATGCTCGGCGAGGGA
>Ga0070659_100003805_pt1 | contig 10762 bp, 5 predicted proteins | sample KBSC23metaG_FD_64666 | JGI IMG/M metagenome (GOLD analysis project Ga0070659, IMG submission 64666) | Corn rhizosphere microbial communities from Kellogg Biological Station, Michigan, USA - KBS C2-3 metaG | ecosystem: Host-associated > Plants > Roots > Rhizosphere > Soil ...
AAATGCACAAATCCACTTTTAACTCTTTAATTCTGGAGATGGCGTCGGACCCGACGGTTATTTTGGAATCTTTCGAAATTTTATCGCCAATGGCGATTACTTCGATATTCGGATGAACAATATATTCGGCAAGCGCGGGAATACTTCCGGAGATAAATGTTGCATGAAGCTCAGGAGGAAGCGCTCGTGCCATTTCAATAATAGTGGTGCCTCCTGTAGTTAATACGAACATTCCATCCTTAATGATTGAAATAGCTTTTTGAGCAATTATCTTTTTTTGCGTATAAGCATACACATCTTTTGACGAACTGTTATTATTATGAAAAGAGGGCGATAAGGCGCCGCCATGAAATTTAATCACCTTTCCATCGTCGGCCAGTTGCTGAATATCCCTTCGTATCGTATCGTCTGAGACCTTCATTTGTTTACTAAGGTCAGTCGATAATACTTTGTTGTGAAGATTTACCTGGTGAAGAATAAAGGACTGTCTCTCAATCTTAAGCATTACAATTATAATTTACGTTTAACAAACTTATAACAAAGATTCGTTAAAAGTGCAAAAACCGCAAATTTTTTTTATAAAAACCGCAAACAGGTCAGAATCAGTTAGGTAACTAAGAAACAAAATGCCTTTTATGTTTATTTTACCAGGAATACTCAAAACATTTTTGCGGAAATGGAATGAGTATTTTGCGGATTTAAAAAAATATGGCAGACCAACATGCAGATCAAGAAGTTTTATGTCTTAATGTTTGGTATTTCAGATTAACCGGTTTACAGTAAACAAATAAATAATCGCAAATCGTGTTTTGATGTAATTAGGGGATTGTGAAAAAGGAGTGATATGAGATGAAGGCAATCATTCAGAAATGAAAAAGGCTATCGTTTTGTGACAGCCTTTTCATTTTGATATTTAAAGTGTTTATTATTACTTGAGGTAGCCATAATATTGATCATCAGTAGCGCAATCCCACCAAACGGGCATGCTCCATACATTTGGTTCCGTTGCATGAGCATTTACTGCAAGTGCGTTTGCTGAATTATAATTTAATTCAAGCGTTGTGGGTAACTGCCACCGGCGTTGCCAATACCTGGGATCCTTTGGGGTACCGCCCGTATATAAAGCTTCGCCTGCAAACAATGGTCCCCTGTCGTACCCGGGGTAAACGGTACCAAAGCTACCAATATCGCCTGCGCTAAAATCGAACCGGCGCATGTCATTGTAATTTTCGAGGCTCACGCCCATTGCCACATATTTCTGCAACATGATATCTGACATTGTTAAAGAACCTGCGTCCTGGCAAACTGCATCGCTTGAAAGATAAGCGTTAATGTCGCTCTGGTTCATCGGGGCCATGTCAGGATTGGTTTTTGTATACCCTTCGGCCTGCCATTCCGTTAGTTTTGCCTGCATCATATCCAGGTGTGCCTGGATCCCTTGCCTGTAAGCAGTGTAGGCATTTGCGAGGTCTCCTTTTCTCATGTAAACTTCCGCTTTGATAAAGCACATTTCATGATAAGTGAGTATTTCCTGATCAGATACCGGCCGTATTTGATAAGAACCTGTGGAACCCACGGCCCCGGCTTTCATGGCGTCTGCTGACGGATACCAATCTACGTCTAATGGATCTTCTCCGCCTGTAGCTATGGAGAAAGTCCGCATATTGACATAAGAGGTATCTCCGGCATACAAATAATTATTGTCATTAACATAAATCGAACCGGCTTTATATGTCACTGTTACATTGTCACCATCTACCGTAAAAGCCCGGCCTGCTAACTGTTGGTCTGCAATAAATTTTGCTTTGGCGGTTCCATCAGTAATTGTGTAGGTGATATTTTTATCAGAAGCGGTGTAGCTTACCGCCTTGATAGAAGCCGGTCCACCAGCCACCAAGCGCTCGGAAGCGCCATAGGAATCAACACCAACAGAACGATTCCACGAGTAAGATACCACCTTTCCACTGGCATCTAACTTTATATCAGTCATTGACGCAGGCACAATTTTGGACATCCTTGGGTCTGTAACCTTGGAGTCGCGCATGTTCGTTAAAAGATTATAATAATATTGCGAGATCCGTTGGTTACTACCATAGCCGGCATAATCCCAGTTGCCATTTGTTACAACCGGATCACCTAACAAATAATCTGTTACCGTGCTATTGTTATATCCTCTTTGAAATACATTGTCTGCATTGGATTGAGGGCCTTGTGATATGCAATACAACACTGAATCGGCATTAAACAAATCTGCTTTTTTTGAAAGCTTAAGCATATACCTTGCTTTTAATCCGTAGCAGAACTTAATCCATTTGCTTACATCTCCGTTGTTCCACATATCGCCGCTTGCAAATGAGGGAGCGCCCGGGTCCTGTGTTTTATTGAATAAGCTGATAGCTTCATCCAGTTTTGCCATGCATCCGTAGTAGATAGTTTTGCCATCGTCATATTTCGGGCTTGGTAATGAAATTCCTGAAATAGCTGTGGTTTGAGAATAAGGCATTTCTCCATACAAATCCAGCATTTGCATAAAACCAAGTGCTGAAAACACATCTGCGGCAGCCATATAATAATAGGCGCCCTTCGCTTCTGCAGATTTGTACATATCGTTGATATTGGCAGAAACTTCTACAAAAAATGTTTGATAAGGAGTAACATTACCACTTGATGCGGTCCAGGTGGTACTCAACGCGTTAGCCGATCCTGTGATACTGTATAAAACGCCGGCCTGGCAAGAAGTTCTGAAGTTGGTTACACCTGCGGTATAGGTGTAAAAATGTTGAATCCATGGCAGCCTGTTTTGAACTAAAACGCTCGTGCTGTTTGGATTGTCAGGATCGGTATTTACATCAAGCCATTTTTTACATGAAACAATAGTGATGAGAATACAACCAGCCACTATGTATTTTATATTTTTCATATTTATCTTTTTTCTCTGATTTAAAATGTAAGATTAATTCCAAATGCTCCACTTGCTGTCGCGGGAACGCCGAGATAATCAATTCCGGTAGATCCGGAACCTCCTGTGCCCCCGGCGGCGCTTACCTCAGGGTCCATTCCTTTATAATTAGTCCAGGTGGCAAGATTGGTTCCGGTAACGGTTGCTGACAGGCCTTTGATGATTTTTTGATTTTTCAACAGGTTTGAAAAATCATAAGTCAGGGATACCGAACGAAGCTTTAGCCAGTTTACCGATGTTATAAAGTTCAAAGAATTTGAAGCGTAATTTGACCAATATCTCTGAATCATATTCTTGCCGGAATATGTGGTTCCATTGATTACATAAGACTTGTCAGCCTCGTAGGTTTGGGTAAAGTCTTCTCCTGTCTGGCTGTCCACACCGGTAACGGTAACTGATTGCCGGTTATTTTCTAATGTTCTTTTGCTTAATCCGTTTATTACTAATGAGTACTCTGTTCCGTTATACACATCACCGCCTTTACGAATATCAAGAAGGAAGGAAAGTGAAAGATTTTTATATCTTAACGTATTGCTAAAGCCTGCAATGAAATCCGGTTCCCGGTTACCAACAATAGGGTTGTTGGTATTGAGCTTATACAATCCTGTTTTAGCATCTACCTGGTAGCGGCCATTAGGAATTTCATTTCCATTTTTATCAACCTCACGTAGATACTTCACGCCTGTCATTCCCAGGAAATATCCTCCGTTTGGAATGGATGCCGCTTTTACGGTACCAAACTGTGCGTCTGTTGGATAGAAATAAGCTACGCCCGGAATAAACTGTCCAAGTCTGCCAACATTATATGAAAAATTCAATGTAGCGTCCCAACTGAAATCCCGTTTTGCAATCGGTCTACCGGTAAGTGCGATTTCCATTCCTTTATTGATAACAGAACCCGAGTTAATAGAAACCAGGATATATCCGCTGGCATTCGACAATCTTGGCTGTGCAATTTGATTTTGTGTTTGACTGTGATAATAAGTATAATCCAATCCTAATCTTCCATCCAGAAATTTAAATTCACCACCGATTTCCCACGATTTTTGAATTTCAGGTTTAAGGAATGGATTGCCACTTATGTACTGATTGCCTATGCCCGTGTAGGAGGCAATCGTAATGGGGCTGTTCACATACGTTAAAGTGGCGTAGGGATTTGCATCTTTACCTACCTGCGCCCAACTTCCACGGATTTTACCGAATGAAAGAAAATTATTGTTATGCAATAATTGAGTAAATACAAATGAACCGCTTAACGAGGGATAAAAGTATGAGCGATTGGAAGTAGGCAATGTGGATGACCAGTCATTGCGCCCTGTAGCAGTTAAGTAGATAAGGTCTTTGTAGGATATACCGAATTCACCATACGCCCCAACCAATCGTTTGCGTGTTGTGCCATCAGTGAAAAACTTATTTTCAGGGGCAATATTATTGAAACTGACAGTGCCCGCAGTCACAAAGTTATAACCCCAGTGGTTTTGACCTTCAGTAGTAGTGTTTTCAGTTGTGGATCCCAACATCAGGTGCGTATCAAAATCTCCGAATGTTTTATGAAAATTAGTCATTACCGTTGTCGTAATATAAGTGTAGGCTAGCAGGTCTTTACTAAGCCTTCCACTTTGATACATTGGGCTTACTGCAGAGCCGGGAGCAATGTAAGTATAGTCATTGGTCGTATATTGATCATAGCCAATCTTACCGGTAATATCCCACCAGTCAGTCACCGCAAAATTTCCATTTACTCCACCGGTAAACCGGTTTGTTTTTGAAGTAAGATCATCCTCATTTATAATCCAATAGGGGTTATTGATGTCATCTTCCAAAGCAACTGTTCCGGCAAATTTGCGGTATTGTGTTCCATCCGGATTAATATAATGTTTCATATTAAATGTTTGCGGCCAACTGTATACCGCTCCCATTGCGCCATTTCCACCACCACCATATAGTCCTGATGTAGTTAATGTTCTGTCCGTGTTAGCTACCGAATAAGCTACATTTGCATTCAGCGTTAAACGGCCATATTTTTGTTCGCCATTGAACCGGAATGTGGTTTTATTATAATCGGTTCCGGGTATAATTCCTGTTTGGTTAAAATTGGAACCTGACAAATAGAAACTCCCGGTTTTTGTGCCTCCCGATAAGCTTACGTTATTATCATAAATAATTCCATTCTGAAAAAAGCGTCCAATGTTGTCATAAAGCGTACTGTCTGCCGGTATTTTCGGTCCCCATGAATCGTAGGTTAAAGTGTTTAAAACCCCGTTGGTAGCGTAGCTTCCCGGCCCAAATACGGTTTGTGCCTCAGGTAATTTATTAGCCCATGACGTGCTGATTTTGCTGTTAACATTTACGGTTGCTTTTCCTTCTTTTCCTTGCTTGGTAGTAATTATTACAACACCGTCTGCAGCTCTGGAACCGTATAAAGCTGCCGCGGCTGCTCCTTTTAATACGGAAAGAGTAGCGATATCTTCAGGATTGATATCCATAATCCGGTTGGAATAAGTGGTATTGCTGCGCGAAAGGCCATCCGTTCCTGTATTTCCCGTTACCGATGTAGAATTATCATAAATAATTCCATCAATCACAAACAACGGTTGGTTCTGCCTTCCGTCTGAAGTGGAATTACCGCCCCTGATAGTTATGGATGCTCCTGCGCCTGCCGCGCCACTAAACTGGGTGATGTTTACACCGGGAACTTTTCCTGCCAGGGAATTCACCACGTTTGTATTCTTATTTTTCATCAATTCTCCTGCACTAAGATCTGAAACCGCATAACCTAATGCTTTCCGTTCCTTTTTTATACCGAGTGCTGTTACCACCACTTCCTGTAATTCGGATTTTGCTGGTTCAAGCGTAATTGAAAGCGCGGATGAATTTCCTACTTTAACTTCCTTTGCGGTATATCCTACTGAGCTGACAATGAGAACATCAGAGGGACTTGCTTTGATAGTGAAGTTTCCGTTTACATCTGCGTGCGTACCAATGGTAGCTCCCTTGATGATAACAGAAGCCCCTGCAACCGGCGTGGCATCCGGCGAAACTACGGTTCCGGAAATGGTCCGTTCCTGGGCAGAGGCTGTGTGGCTTAATTGTAGAAATAGTAGTACAAGAAGAGCCGTTACTAATTTTCTCATAGTAATTTTAATTGATGATTTGTTAAGAATTGTAGTCATTAAATAATACCGGAAACTGGCTTCCGCTACTTTTTTATTTTTTATATTTTAATTTGTTCGTTTTGGGAGGGATAAAGGATAGTGTCTCAATCTTAAGCATTAGAAATTGAATTACGTTAATAAACTTGGAACAAAGATTCATTAAAAATGCAAAAACCGCAAAATAATTTTATTTTATAGCCCAAATCTCTCAATTTCAGCAACCATTTAAAGCTTCAATTCGGTACTTTATTTTTGTCATAAATCTGATTATAAGTAACTTACACATTAACAATGCTGCGGGGGTTGACTGAGGATTTTGCGGATTTTGTTGATCTGCCGTCGCTAAGTACAAAGCGCAAAAATGGATACTAAAAATTTAAGATAGATTTGTTCAAATTGAAAATCGCACAAACTCGTTTATGGTTTAACCTGGTTGCAAGAGTGCGTGCCGGGTAGTAAAGCATTTACATCTAAACCGATTGTATGAAAAAATATGCCGAAAAGCACACAGTTGCCCTGTTATTGATAGCTTTTGTGCTTGTTGCCTCCTGCTCGTCATCGCGGCCCACCTTCCGTACCATTTATAAACCCATAATTTTTGATTCTCAGAGAAGCGCCCTGTCTCTACAATACCTTAACGAAAGGTATCATATTGTTCAAAATGCGCCCGTGATACAGCCGGTAATGGTCGTTCTTCACTGGACTGCCATTCCTTCATTGGAAAAAACGTTTGATGTGTTTAACCGGTCAACTTTGCCGGATACCAGGAAAGGAATCCAACATGCCAGTACACTGAATGTTTCGTCGCAGTACCTGGTAGACAGGGATGGGACTATTTTTCAACTGATGCCCGATACTATATTTGCCAGGCATGTGATTGGGTTAAATTATTGTGCGATTGGGGTGGAAAACGTTGGCAGCGAAAAGCAGCCTTTGACAAAAGCACAATTGAAAGCCAATGTGCAATTGATCAGGTATTTGAAAGAAAAATACCCGATAAAATATGTGATCGGGCATTATGAGTATAAAAAATTTATCGGAACACCGCTGTGGAAAGAAACCAATCCCGATTACCTGACACAAAAGACTGATCCCGGTGTTTCATATATGAAAAAAGTAAGGGAGAGAATAAAAGATCTTCACCTGGAAGGAGCACCTGAATAATTGAAAGATTCACGCGTGCCGTTAAAAAAGTGCGGACTTTTTATTAACGGTGATGCCGGTACGAAATTCCTGGCGTTTGGTGATAAAATAAAAAACGGTATTATTTATGGCTTTACTGCCATAGCTAATGCGATCTTTTTTTCCGTGAATTTGCGGGATGTTTTTTTACGGGCTTTTTAATTACCGGCTGCGAATCCACATTGGGCTTAGGAGTGAACGGCTTGGTGATTAATTCTTCCTGCGGAATTTCTGCATTCTCATCCTCGCTTGCAGACGGAACTGACTCGCTGTTAAAGAATTTTTCCATATCTTTTGCCAGGTAAATATTCCGGTTATATTTATTGCCCAAAACGATGATGGTTACCGAATCCTGGATCATCCGGATGAACACTGCGTTGTTTCCATGCCACCATCCGTTATGATAAATCACTTTCCGGCCGTCAGGATACACATTCATTCTCCAGCCATAGCCATAATTCCGGATGCCGGGTTTTTCGTTGCTATAGGGTGTAAATGCCTCTTCCAATGTTTTCTTAGAAAATAATTCATTCGTATATAAAGCCTGGTCCCATTTCAACAAATCTTCCGGAGTGCTATAAATATTTTTATCTCCAAATCCGCAATCCAAAAAAGTGAACGCTTCCTGCCGGCCCCTGAAATCGAAAGATGGCATGGCTGAGGCGCTGTCTTTTATGTTCCATACATACGTATCGTTCATATGAAGCGGTGTAAAGAACTGTTGTTGCAAAAAATCTGCATAAGACTCACCCGAAGCTTTTTCTATAATAAGGCCCAAAAGGTCATAATTCGTATTGCAGTAAGTGAAATGTGTATTAGGTTTGGTGGCGGCAGGTTTGTATTTAATTAAATAGTCAAGTACATCTTTGTTGTCACAATGCTTTTTGGTGTCCCAGCCGAGTCTATCCATAAAGTAAAGATAGTTTGGAAGTCCGCTGCGGTGACTGAGCAAATCTCTTACGGTAACATTATCGTAAGGGAATTTTGGAAAAAACTTTTTTACATCATCATCAACCGACAGCTTGCCCATTTCAGCAAGCTTCAAAGTGGCCATCGCAGTGAAGGTTTTTGAAACAGACGCGATATGAAAAGCACTGTGCTTATCAAGAACCGAATCTTTTTTTTGCACATTAAAATAGCCACGGTAATCTTCAAAAATCACTTTTCCTTTTTTGGCAACGAGTATCGCCCCGTTGAAGCCTGTTCTTAATAATTTATTATCATAAAAATTTTGAATATCGTTTTTGTAACGGGCTAAAACCGCCGGGGGAATTTCTCCCGGATCAGGAGCTACATAGCCCGTGCTGTCTGCTTTAGCTGGTTTTGATTTAGCGCTGTTTGAACTGCATGAAGGAAGAGCAAAAAATATAATTACGACAACGACAAAAAAATTTCTAAGTGACATCAAAAAAAATTCAGGGATTTAGGAGTTATATTTGCAATATTACATTACAATTTTAATATGCCTGAGAAAAAAGTAACTAGTTATCCTAAAGAAAAAATAAATATTCTTTTACTGGAAAATATCAGCAAAGCAGCAGCCGAAAAATTTTTAGAAAATGGTTATGTATCTGTTAAAAGACTAACAGGAGCGCTTTCTGAAAGTGATTTAATTAAAGAAATTAAGAATGTCCATTTGTTGGGCATCCGGTCTAAAACAAAAATTACTCCCGCAGTTTTAGAACATGCCCAAAAGCTACAGGCCATCGGTTGTTTTTGCATTGGCACCAACCAGGTAGATTTGAAAGAAGCTACCAATCATGGCATCGCCGTTTTCAATGCGCCTTATTCCAATACGCGTTCTGTAGCTGAACTGGTGATTGCTTCGTCCATATTTTTAATCCGGAGAATACCTGATAAAGATAAATCAGCCCATGGCGGAATCTGGATGAAAGAGAGTGCAGGCAGTCACGAATTGCGTGGTAAAACGTTAGGAATCATCGGTTATGGAAACATCGGATCGCAGGTGAGCGTGCTGGCAGAAGCTTTCGGCATGAAAGTTATTTTTTATGATACGGAAACTAAAATGCCACTTGGAAATGCAGAAAGCAAGAAAACAATGAAAGATGTTTTAAAGCAAGCCGACATTGTTACGCTTCACGTTCCGGATTTACCTTCAACAAGAAACCTGATTAATAAAGCCAATATTCCGTTTTTTAAGAAAGGCAGCATTCTGATAAATTATGCGAGAGGAAAAGTTGTAGACCTTGACGAGTTAAGAAAAGCCTTGCTTAATAACGATTTGAGTGGCGCAGCAATCGATGTGTATCCATCAGAGCCTGCAAAAAATGGCGAACCTTTTGAAACGCCATTGCAGGGCTTGAGCAATGTAATTTTAACCCCTCACATCGGTGGCTCTACCGAAGAAGCTCAGCAAAATATCGGCGAGGATGTAAGTAATAAATTATTTAATTTTTTAGAAAAAGGAATTACCACCGGATCGCATACCGTTCCGCCATTGAATCTTCCGCCGCACGAAAACACGCATAGGATTTTGCATATTCATAAAAATGTGCCTGGCGTGTTATCTGAGATCAATACACAGCTTTCATCTCATAAAATAAATATCCTCGGTCAGTATTTAAAAACCAACGACGAGATTGGCTATGTGGTGCTGGATGTCAATAAAAATCTTTCAAAGGAAGCGCTCGAATTATTAAAGGAAGTGAAGGACACGATCAAGGTTAGATTGCTGTATTAAGATTTTTAGAAAAGATTTTCTAATTTATACAATCAGTGGCTTTTTTAGAGCCACTGATTTTTTTTTAGATATCCAATTCAAAAAAATAAGAATTCGTTTTATTTATTGTTTTACTGGTAGTGGGATATCTTATACGGAACGCAACTTATAACCATTGTGATATTCTTTCATAAAATGTTCTTTATTCACCGCATCATCAGTGAATTGTTCTTTTGAAGCGTTCCATTCCAGTTTTTTCCCGCTCCTGTAAGCAATGTTTCCCATTTGTGCTACGGTAGCCACATGCGCCGCGGCCTGCACCGGGCAATGCAAATCTTCCATCTTTCTTGATTTCACCACACTCACAAAATTTTCCCAATGCTTGTCAAGGCCGTTATCTACTGATGGAGCGAAAGGCTTTACCACTTTGTTTTTACTTTGTTTTTCTTCTATCACTTCCCAGCCACCGCGGTTTAAAACAAGTGTGCCGTTGTTACCGATAAAAGCAATACCATGATCGCGGCCGTAAGGTCCGTTATCAATTCCCATTGCCGAATCCCACACCATATTGAAATTGTCAAATTCATACAAAGTAGTAAGTGTATCAGGCGTTTCTTCATATAAATCAGGATAGGCAAAACGGCCGCCCAGCGCTGCTATTGATTTTGGAACCGGAAATTTCATTCCGATTAAGCCATAATCTAAAAGATGTACGCCCCAGTCGGTCATTAAACCGCCGGCATAATCCCAAAACCAGCGAAAATTAAAATGAAACCTGCTTGAATT
>Ga0070659_100003815_pt1 | contig 10749 bp, 8 predicted proteins | sample KBSC23metaG_FD_64666 | JGI IMG/M metagenome (GOLD analysis project Ga0070659, IMG submission 64666) | Corn rhizosphere microbial communities from Kellogg Biological Station, Michigan, USA - KBS C2-3 metaG | ecosystem: Host-associated > Plants > Roots > Rhizosphere > Soil ...
TGTGGGTGGTGTTTTCGATGTCGCTCGTCCTGATTTGGGACGCCTGGTCCAAGTACAACGGCCAACCGTCGATGTTCAGCCCTGCCCCGGCGTCCACGGCCGCCCCGGCCCCGGCTGCCAGCGGCAATGCGCCCGGCGCCTTGCCCGCCCCCGCGACCGCCGGAGCTCCTGGCGTGCCGGCTGCGGGCGCCGTTCCTGCGCAGGCGGCAGCCGCTGTGGCGCCGTCGGAAAAGGTGGTCGTCACCACCGACTTGCTGAAGGTGACGATCGACGGCAATGGCGCGTCGGTCAACCATGCCGAGCTGCTCATGCAGGCCGATCCGCTTGACCCGAAGAAGCACGTGGTGCTGTTCGATCAGTCACCCGAGCGTCTCTACCTGGCCCAGACCGGTCTGATCCCTGCAAGCGGGGGCCAGCAGTTGCCGAACCACTACACCCCCATGACGCACGTGCCGGGCGACACGACGCTGAAGGAGGGCCAGAACGAACTGCAGGTGCGTTTCGAATCGCCCGAAGTGGGCGGTGTGCAGCTCATCAAGACCTACACATTCAAGCGCGGCGACTATGTGGTCCGGGTCAAGCACGAGGTGCGCAACACTTCGGCGGCTCCCGTGACGCCCCAGCTGTACCTGCGCCTCGTGCGTGACGGCAATTCGCCACCCGGGGAGTCAAGCATGTACTTCACGTTCACCGGGCCGGCCATCTACACCGAGGCGTCGAAGTTCCACAAGATCAAGTTCGAGGAAATCGAGAAGGGCAAGGCGGACCATGACAAGTCGGCCAACAACGGCTGGATCGGGATGGTGCAGCACTATTTCGCATCGGCCTGGCTGCTCGATGGCAACGAGGAGCGCGAGTTCCGCACGATGAAGGAAGGGCCGAACCTGTATTCGGTGTCGATGGTCGTTCCGCTTGGCACGATTGCACCGAACACGACGAAGGCGCTGGATGCGCGTCTGTTCGTCGGCGCGCAGGAGGAAAACAAGCTGTCCGCCCTGGCCCCTGGTCTGGACCTGGTGAAGGACTACGGCATTTTCGCGGTGCTGTCGCGCCCATTGTTCTGGCTGCTGACGCAACTGCACAAGCTCCTCGACAACTGGGGCTGGGCCATCGTGGCGCTGGTGGTGGTGCTCAAGGCCGGCTTCTATTGGCTCAATGCGTATGCCTACCGTTCGATGGCCAAGATGAAGGCCGTGAACCCGCGGATCATGGAACTGCGTGAACGGCTCAAGGACAAGCCGCAGGAACTGCAGCAGCAGATGATGAAGATCTACCGCGAAGAGGGGGTGAACCCGATCGGTGGTTGCCTGCCGATCCTCGTGCAGATGCCGTTCTTCATTGCGTTGTACTGGGTGCTGTTGTCCAGTGTCGAGATGCGCAACGCGCCGTGGATCGGCTGGATCACTGACCTGTCCGCGAAGGACCCGTACTTCATCCTTCCGCTGCTGATGACCGCCACCAGCCTGCTCCAGACCTGGTTGAACCCCACGCCGCCGGATCCGGTCCAGGCCAAGATGATGTGGATCATGCCGCTCGTGTTCTCGGTGATGTTCTTCTTCTTCCCGGCCGGCCTCGTGCTGTACTGGCTGACGAACAACATCTTGTCGATCACGCAGCAGTACCTGATCAACAAGCAGCTGGGCTTGAGCAAGTAGCCGGCTGAGCTCTGCGATGGGAAGGCCCCGGGTGTCCACCTGGGGCCTTCGTGCTTTTGGCGCGCAAGTGTTCGACAATCGGGGCCATGCTGTCTCGACATGCCGATCCCATCGTTGCCATCGCCACTGCCTCCGGACGGGGGGCCGTCGGCATCGTCAGGGTTTCCGGGCGTGATGTGTCGGCGGTGATGGCCGCGGTGTGCGGCCAGGTCCTGAAACCGCGCCATGCCAGCTACCTGGCATTCCTGGACGCGGCAGGCCAGCCCATCGACCGCGGCATTGCGCTGTACTTTCCCGGCCCGAATTCATACACGGGCGAGGATGTGCTCGAACTGCAGGCGCACGGCGGGCCGGTGGTGCTTCAGTTGTTGTTGGCACGCTGCCTGGAGGCCGGGCAGCAATCCGGACTGCGCCTCGCCGAACCGGGCGAGTTCACCCAGCGCGCGTTTTTGAACGACAAGATGGACCTTGCACAGGCCGAGGCCGTCAGCGATCTGATCGATGCCAACACGGAGGCCGCCGCACGGTCTGCCGGCCGCTCGTTGAGCGGGGCATTCTCGCGGGAGGTGGGTGGCCTGCGCGATGCGCTCGTGAAGTTGCGCATGCTGGTCGAGGCCACGCTCGACTTTCCCGAAGAGGAGATCGACTTCCTGCAGAAGGCCGATGCGCGGGGCCAGCTCGACACGATGGCGACCGCGGTGGCTTCCGTGCTGGACCACGCCCGTCAAGGGGCCCTGTTGCGCGAGGGCATGCACGTCGTGCTGGCCGGGCAGCCCAATGTGGGCAAGAGCTCGCTGCTCAACGCGCTGGCCGGGGCCGAACTCGCCATCGTGACACCGGTGCCGGGCACCACGCGCGACAAGGTCAGCGAGACGATCCAGATTCAAGGCATCCCGGTGCATGTGACCGACACGGCGGGCCTGCGCGAGGCGAGCGACGAGGTGGAGCGCATCGGTATTGCCCGCAGTTGGGATGCGATCGAGCGCGCCGATGCGGTGCTGTTCCTGCACGACCTGACCCGCGTGGGTGAGTTCAGCTACGACGTCGGGGACGACATCATCGCCGAGCGGCTGCTGGCGGTTCTGCCATCACCGGAGCGGCTGGTGCATGTGTTCAACAAGCGCGATGCGGCCGCGCCGCCGCGCAGCGGAGAAGTGTCGGGCCGCCATGTGGTGCTGTCCGCCCAGACGGGTGCGGGCCTCGACAGCCTGCGCAGCACGCTGCTCGAACTCGCCGGCTGGCATGCGCAGCCCGAAGGGGTGTTCATCGCCCGGGCACGGCACGTGTCCGCGCTGCAGCGCACACAAGCACATTTGAGTCAGGCCCAGGCGCTGCTCGGCAGTGACGAGCCGGCCCTCGATGTGCTGGCCGAAGAGTTGCGGCTCGGGCACGATGCGTTGTCCGAGATCACCGGGCAGTTCACGCCGGATGATTTGCTGGGCGAGATCTTCAGCCGGTTCTGCATCGGCAAGTGATTCACGGGATTCGCCCGACACATGGGCGGATCGCCTGGACAAGCGGTCGGTCCGAGCTGCGCAACCGGTTGTGGTGCTGTCGCGCCCTGTCGATAATCAACGCCTCACTTCAGGGCGCTTCACCATGGAATTTTCCGAACTGGTCCAGGCCATTCAGACGCTCAACACGGAAGACGCCTTCCACGCGCGTCTCAACCTGGAGCAATGGCGAACCATCGGACCGTACCTGACTCAGCATGAGATCCGCAGCGGCGATCTGCTCATCAAGCAGGGTGACACCGACCGGAGCATGTACTTCCTGGGCCGGGGGTCGCTGCAGGTGTTCATGACCGGTGGCCCACCGGGGAGCAGCCGCGTTGCCATCCTGCGCCCCGGTTCGGTGGTGGGTGAACCGGGCATCTTCGCCGACGGCCCGCGAATGGCCAACGTGGAAGCCATGACGCCGTGCATTGTCTGGGCACTTCGCGGCCCGCGCCTGGATGAGCTGACTCAACGGTCTCCGGGCCTGGCTCTTGAAATCGTTCGGGCGGCGGGCGGCGTCTTGGCCAGCCGCATGCGAGCCAACGTGACGCGGCAGATGCCGATCAGCTGAAGTTCACGACGCCCTGGCTTCGGCGTCTTCGATTTGCTGCTTGACCTTGCGGGCGCCCCGCAGCACCAGGGTCTGGTCGAGCATGGCTTGCGGTGCGACGGCCTGAGCCACCTCCTCCAGGCGGTCGGGGTCGGTCATCAGCGTGTTGGCGAGGGCGGACAACACACAGATGGAACGCCGCGGCGCTTGAGCCGGCAACTGGTAGAGCGCGTTGACGCGCACATGATGGCGCACGCTGGCAACGGCACCGGGTGACAAGCCCCAGCTCTCGCACAGGGCGGCACCCAAGGCGTCATGGCTCACCCCGAAGGCCTCGTGCTCCAGGTCGACGAGCTCGGTGTCGTTCTGCGCCTGGCCAAGCAGGCCGCGATACTGCTCCTGGGCGTGCTTGAACAGCACGGCCTTGCCACACTCTTCGAACAGGCCGGCGGAATGGGCGCCCCAGGGGTCCACGCTGAGCGCCTGGCCGATGCGACCCATCAGGAGGCCACGCACGGCGGCGCGTTGCCACACGGCGTCGAGTTCGGGTGCGGGTGGGAAGACGGCCCGCAGGCCGAATTCGAAGGTGACGGCCGCCACTTCACGGGTGCCGAGGTACGTGACGGCCTGTTGAACGCTTTGCACGCGGCCCTTGAGTCCGTAGAGCGATGAATTGACGGCCTTCATCACCGCGGCGGCCAGTGACATGTCGCCCTCGATGAGGCGGCCGATGGCTTGCACGTTGACGTCGTCTTCGGCGAGCAGCAAGGACAACTGCACCAGCGCTTCGGGCTGGGCGGGGATGTCGATGTTGAGCGAGCGAAGTTTGGGGTCGACTGACGACATGGTTGCAGTCCCAAGGTCAAGGAAGTCTGAACCATGCTAACCACCGTGCCACACCCCGTAAAGGTGAACAAACGGGGTAAATCGGGCTTCCTTCGCGGTTCAGCCCATGCTGCGAAACAGTGCGTCCCAACCGGTCTTCAGGATCAGCAGGCCCACCACGAGGATGAACACCCCGCGAACAAAGCCTGCGCCGTGCTTGAGGGCGAGCCGGGTGCCGAGCAGGCTGCCGGTCAGGTTGGCGATGGCCATCACCGCCGCGATGTGCCACCACACATGGCCCTTGAACGCGAACAACACGATGGCGGCCGCGTTGGTCGCGGTGTTGAGCAGCTTGGCGCTGGCCGAGGCGTTGAGGAAATCGTAGCCCAGCACACGCACGAAGAGGAACACGAAGAAGCTGCCCGTGCCCGGGCCGAAGAAGCCGTCGTAGAAGCCCACGGCACCGCCCACCGCGCTGGCGAGCAACGCCTCCTTGCGGCCTTCGTATTGGGGCGCATGGGTGCGGCCCAGGTCCTTGCGTGCGAGCGTGTAGAGGAACACGGCGAGGAGCACGAACGGCAGCGCCTTGCGCAGACCCTCTGCACTCACGAGCGTGACGGTCCAGGCGCCGGCAAAGCTGCCGACGAGCGCGGCCAAGGCGGCGGGCGCGAGGGCATGCCAACGCATCTTGACACGCCGTGAAAACTGAACGGTGGCCCACGCCGTGCCCAGGATGCCGGCGGACTTGTTGGTGCCGAAAAGGGTGGCCGGCGCCGCCGAGGGGAACACTGTGAACAGTGCGGGGATGAGGATGAGCCCTCCTCCGCCCACGATGGCATCGACAAAGCCGGCCAGCAGGGAGGCCACGGAGACCGACAACAGTTCAAGCATGAAGGGGAGACAGGGGGCGAGCGAGGGCGTGGGCAGGCCCGCAGTCTCGCAGATTCGGACCCGTGAAGGGACCGACCAGCGGCATGTTTCGGAGCGCGACCAAGTAAAAAAGGGCGCCGGGGTCAGCCCGGACGCCCTTCTTGCGATGCGTGATGTCTCCTCCGCATCTCTCTCTGTATCGGGCTAATTTACTGCATCGGTGCGGCTTGGCCCATTAGGTGTTTCCTGAGCTTGATCTGTGCCCTTGCCCGTGGTCTAAGGCCAGCTGGATGGTGATGTGGGTGCCGTGGCCTGGTTCACTGGTGACGCCGACCCTGCCGTCATGAAGCTCCACGATGCGCTTGACGATGGCCAGGCCCAGGCCGCGGCCCGAGTCGGCGGAGGCCGGCTCGACGCTCGTGCGTACCTGGTACAAGCGGTCGAACAGATGCGTGAGTTCGTCGGCCGGAATGCCAGGGCCGCTGTCGGTCACGCTCACCTGGATGTCCCGGCCGCGGACCTCAACGGTGAGCAGGACGCGGCAGCCGGCCGGGCAGAACTTCAGCGCGTTGTCGACGAGGTTGGCCAGGGCGCGTTCAAACAATTCGATGTCCACACGGGCGACCACGGGGGAGTCCCTGGGAGGGCTTTCGAGGGTCACGCCTTTGCGCATGGCCCGCTCCTGGAACCGCATCGCGATGTCGTCAAGCAGTTCGCGCAGGTCCACCTGCTCCCGCCGCAGTTGGAAGCTCGGCTCATCGAGCGTCGCCAGGTCGCCGAGGGCCTTGACGAGGCCCGCTGCGTTCCGCGTGTTCCGCAGTGCCACGCCGGCCAGCCGGTGTTCCTCGGCGCGCGCCGGATCACCGGCCCAACGGCTTTCCAGCGTCTCCAGACAACCGGCGGCAGCGGTGAGCGGGGAGCGCAGGTCATGCGAGAGGTTGCTGACGGCTTCGCGGCGGAAATGGTCGAGCCGGCGCATCGTGTCCCATTGCGACCGCAAGGTGCCGAGCATTTCGCTGAACGCCTTTGTCAGTTGGCCGAACTCGTCGCGGGTGGGTGGCGGCAGCAACAGAACAGCCTCCGCCACGCTTTCCTGAAGGCCCTTGCGGGACAAGGCGGCCACCGCCTCCATCAGCTGGCGCAGTGGGCGGGTGACCGAGGCCACCACGAGCCCCGCCAGGAGGGTCGTGAACCCGACGATTGCGAGGATCAACCCGAGCGCCGGCCGACCGACACTGGCTCGCAGGGCCTGCCAGCGGGTGGCAGGTTCGGCGTTCCGGTGGGCCACGAGGTACAAATATCCGGCGACGGGATCGGCCGCCCGGATGGTGGACCTCGTGAGCGGCAGTGCCGCGATGACGGCGTTGGCATCCATGCGTTCCGGGTCGTCGCCCATCACATAGGGCGCGGCCGGCTGGTTGATCGACTCTTTGACGGGGCCGAGCGCCACGGCAAAGCCAGGGGGGAGCGGGACCTCCCCCGTGCTGGACAGCACGGTACCGGCCGGGTCCAGCAGGTACAGCTGAGTGTCCGGCTCGAACAGCACCAGGTTCCGCAGGAAGCTGTTGAAGTCGTCCGGGCGCCGCTGATGCATCTCGATCAGGTTGTCGTGCATGGCCACCACGCGGCCCAGGAAGCGGGTGGCCCGCTGGTACGTGGTTTCATGCTCGAAGCGCTGAAAGGCCAGCACCACGGTGGCGATCACGGCGAGTGCGGTGACGATGCCAGTCGTGAAGATCGTCAGGGCGATCTTGAGGCGGACGCTCATGGGCGATCGCGCATCTTGTACCCTGCGCCCCGCACCGTGAGGATCAGTTGCGGATGCATCGGATCGGCCTCGAGCTTGGCGCGCAGCCGGTTGATGTGCGTCGTGACGGTGTGTTCGTACCCGTCGTGTGTGTAGCCCCACACGGCATTGAGCAACTGGCCGCGCGAGAACACGTGGCCCGGGTGGCTCGCAAAATGCAGCAGCAAGTCGAATTCGAGCGCGGTGAATTCGAGCGGCCTGCCTTGCCAGCGCACCTGCCGTTTCGTCGGGAGGATCTCCAGGTCACCATTGCGCAGCGGGCTGGTGGACGGCCCGCTGGTCTGGGCAGCGCGCATCAGGTCGGCCCGGCGCAGCAACGCCTTGACACGAGCGAGCAGCTCGGCAAGCGAAAAGGGCTTGGTCAGGTAGTCGTCTGCGCCCAGTTCCAGGCCGAGCACACGATCGAGTTCCGTGGACTTGGCCGTGAGCATCAGGATCGGCATCGTGCGGCCCCCGGCCCGGAGCGCCTTGCACACCTCCAGGCCGTCGAGCCGGGGCATCATCAGATCGAGGATCAGCAGATCGTGGCCGCCTTCATGCTGGCTGGCGAGCGCGGCCTCACCATCGGCCACCGCCGTCACCTCATAACCCGCTTGCCGCAGGTGGAGGGTCAGCAGTTCCCGGATGTCGGTTTGGTCTTCGGCAACGAGCACGGTGGCGGGCATGACCGGATTGTCGTCCGGCGCCGCCTGTTCTTACGCGAATGTGATCTTCCTGTGAGGTTTGGTGAGGGCTGCGCGAGGTGCGGGCGCGACAGTGCGTTCACACCTTGCTGATGGAGCCCCCATGCCCCCGATCGACGCCACCCTCACCGCCCCAATCGCTGCCGTTCCCTGGAGCGAACTGGTGTCCCACCGTGCCTACCTGGTGCGTTTCGCGCAACGCCGTCTGCATGACCCCATGCTCGCGGAGGATCTCGTCCACGACGTCTTCGAGGCGGTGTTGTCAGGCCGTGCCCCGTTTGCGGGTCGTTCGGCGCTGCGTTCATGGCTGACCGGTATCCTCAAGCACAAGGTCGTCGACCTGATTCGCCAGCGGGCAGGCATGGTTTGCCTGGACGAGGGCGATGACGACAACGATGCCCTGGCCACACCCTGTCCGCAGCCCAGGCCCGACGAACGGGCGGAGCAGCGTGAGCGGCTGAACCGCGCCTTGGCAAGAATCGAGGCGCTGCCGGCAGGCTTGCGCGATGTGATGCACTTGCGTGTGCTGCAGGACGAGCCCACCGACACGGTATGCCGCGCCTTGGCGATCAACCAGGACAACCTGTTCGTCCGCTTGCACCGTGCCCGCCGGCTCTTGCTGTCATGAGGCGGATGCGTTCGATCGAACCATGGCATACCAGTCCACCCGACGCGTCAACACCATCACCGCGGCGAGCACGGCGAAGAGCAGCGCCGAGCCGAGCACCATGGCGGCTTGTTCCATGTGCAGCAAGACGTAGAGCGCGCCGTAGAGGATGCCGATGCCGAGGCCAAAGAGCAGCCCCGAGCGCCAGCCGCCCAGGATGTGCGCAGCGTAGAACGTCAGCAGCGACACGCAAGCCGTGGCCGCCACCGCATAGGACAACCCGAACGAGAGGTGCTCCGACAAGCTCAGCAGCAGGAGGAAGAACACGCTCAGCGCGCTGCCCACGAGCAAGTACTGCACCGGGTGCACGCGCAGGCGGCGAAGCACTTCCACCATCCCAACGGACACGAACGACAATGCAATGAACAGCAAGCCATATTTCAGGGCGCGATCACTGAGTGAATAGGTATTCACCGGGTCGATGAAGTTCACACCGAAGGTCTCGATGCAGCCCGAGCCCGGGGCGGCATCCGGCGCTGCGGCGTAGCGGGTTGCCGGTTCACCTTCGGTCGCAGACACACCGGCGCACAAGGCTTCGCCCGCGAAGAAATCCCGGCCCGCGCTGCTGGCCAGGGCGGAGATGCGCCATTGGGCGGTGAACCTGTCCTCGAGCACTTCACGCTTGACCGGAAGGAAGCGACCTCCGAAGGATGGGTGCCCCCAGTTGGCCGCCAGCTCCACCTGGTTGTTGTCGCCCACCGGAGCGATTGCCAGGTCACCGGTGCCGACGATCTGCAAGGTCACCTTCGTGGTGAGCGTCTCCTCGAGTGCGTTCGGCGCGAGGGCATGGAAGCCCGATTTCAATTTTTCGAACGGTGTTCCCGGCAACACGGCAACTTCCTTGTCGTTGATGCGCATCTGGGCCTCGCGCAGCCCCCGGCTGTCGCTCAAGGCCACCGAGATGGTGGGCGTCTCGCAGGTGACCCGTCCCTTGGGGTTCTCGGCCTGAGGCCGGGCCGGCTTCCATTGCGCGGTCAGGGTCGTGTTGGCCACATAGGTGTTGACCTTGAAGAGGCCGCGGTACCGGGCCTCCATCGCCACCTCGCCTTGGATGTCCAGGCGCTCGGGGGTGTACGTGGGGTAGAACTCGCGCCGCTGGGTGGTGGTCACCGTGGCATTGCCTTTGGTTTCGGTGGCTTCCCACGTTTCATGGCACACGGCGCGCATCACCGGCCCCAACAAGGCCTGCCGGCCGGCCTGGGCCTGCTCGATGCTGTAGCGGGCCTGCATGGCGCGTTGCTGGCGTTCGTCGACCAGTCCGCCCACCTCGGCGAGCACCAGCATCAACAGGCCGACGATCGCGAGCAGTGTCGCCACCTTGACCAGCGTGGAATTCAGTTTCATGGGCACTCCCCGTGTTTTTTGGACAGCAGAGTGTGGCCCGATGCAGTGAAGCCGGCGTGAAGCGCTTTGTGAAGTCTCGGTGAAGCCGGGCGATCGGAACCGCCCGTGCCTCGCAGCGGCCCAGCTCGATCCGCGAAGCGCCGATATCGATCAAAAGCGTGTCATCAGCACTTGATAGGAGGCGGTGAAATAACAAAAAAAACTGCGCCGTTCAATCCCACCCATGCGCAACCATGGTGCATTCACGGCCCGTCCGGTTGAAACCTTGTGTGAAAAGGGACAAAAGGGATTGATCCCGGGGTGTTCCCGGCGACAAGCCGTCCGCCTGAGGGATTGCAGATATCCATATCGCCTCTGAACCGCGCGCCGATGCAGGAAATTTCTTACAAGCAAGCCGCGAAAACAACAGTCGGCCAGAACATCATTTCCTAGGGGGTTTCCATCATTTGCAACTGCTCGAGAAATTACTCGATAATGCAGATTCTGTGTCTGGAAGCAGCGCCTTCGCTTGAGGTTCGGGATAGGTTAAAGCTCCACATGGTTCTCTGAAACTAGGAAATGAAAGGCGCTCTCCATGGGCAACAAACTCTACGTCGGTAACCTCTCGTACAGCGTTCGAGACGACGATCTCCAGCAGGCCTTCGCCCAATTCGGGTCGGTCTCCTCCGCCAAGGTCATGATGGACCGCGACACCGGCCGTTCGAAGGGCTTCGGCTTTGTCGAAATGAGTTCCGATGCCGAGGCGCAATCGGCCATCAGCGGCATGAACGGCAAGGACCTCGAGGGCCGTGCCCTCGTGGTCAACGAAGCACGCCCTCGTGAAGAGCGTCCGGGTGGCTTCGGCGGCGGCGG
>Ga0070659_100003824_pt1 | contig 10740 bp, 11 predicted proteins | sample KBSC23metaG_FD_64666 | JGI IMG/M metagenome (GOLD analysis project Ga0070659, IMG submission 64666) | Corn rhizosphere microbial communities from Kellogg Biological Station, Michigan, USA - KBS C2-3 metaG | ecosystem: Host-associated > Plants > Roots > Rhizosphere > Soil ...
GAGCGGGTCGACAGCGTCCGCCCGAACTGCCGCGAGGTTTGCAGGCCGAGGTCGCCCGGCGCACCCAGCGTCAGCGGAGCCGCGAGCTGTGCCGCGATATAATGGGCGACAATCGTGTATCCCTGCGCCGTGAGGTGCAGCGCATCGCCGTAGAAAAGGTAGCCGCTCGCATCGACAAGGCAGGCTGTGCTCGAGGTGAACGGCGGACACACCAGGCCCTTGGTGATCCCGAACGCCGTCGGATTGGCGGCGACGCCCTCGAGCAACAGCTGGCCGTCGAGATAATGGACGATCGACCCGTTGGCGGCATAGCCGGCGAGCACCGGCTGCAGGCCCGAGAAATAGGCGCTGGAGAAGGCGCCGCGGATCTGCTGGGCACCCGGGTTGTTCGCGACTTCGGGCGCCACGGCGCCGTTCAACGCGAGGAAACTGATCGTCGGATCGCCCTGTGCAACGAGCCGGTCGAGCTGCGCGGCCGTGCCAGCAGCGGCAGCCGTTCCCGCGGCCGCCGCGCCCGCAAGGCTGCCCCCCGCCTGCTGATAGAAGCGGGCATCGTTGCCGCCGATCGAGACCGCGAGAAGGTCGCTGCGCGTGAGCGCCGTCGTGGCGTCCGGAAATACCGACGATTGCGTCCCGACTCCGAGGAACTGGTCGACCTCATATTGCAGCCCCTTGCCGCACAAAGGCGAGGTGCCGGGCGCGTAGAAGGGGTCGAAGCACAAGGTGCCGTTGTTGGTGCCGCCGAACGCGCCGCCGATCGCGTAATTGTCGACCGGCGCGTGAAGGAGCGACGCGAGCACGTCGATATAATTCTGGCCGCTCGAGAAACGCTTGTCGGGATAGATCGCAAGGGCCTGGGGATTGGCATAGCCGAGCGCGAAGGCATTGCCCTGGTCGGGATAGCTATCGCCGAAGACGACGATGCGATCGATCTGCTGGGCGGCGGCCGGCGTCGAAACCGCGGCGATCGCGACCAGCGATGCGCAACCGAGCGCGCGGCGGAAATTCTTGCGAAGCATAACTCGTCTCCCCTCCCGATCCATCCGATCGGGCCCCAGCCGCATCGTCACGATTATTGACAGCCGTGCAAGCGCTCAGCCGCGGCCGCGAATGGTTCGCGCGCCAGTGCGGCAGTCCGGCAACAGCAGTGGACCCGCGCTAGCGGAGGACGCCGCGCTTCTCCTGCCGCCAGGCGTACCAGAACAAGGCGGCTGCCACGACGAGGATGACCAGCGGCATGATCTTCATCGCCGGGCTCATCACTGCTCCCGGGATCGGCGGCGCGAGCAGCAGCTGGTAGCCAAGGCTCAGGATCGCGCCGGCAAGCGACAAACCGAGCGACCATACGGCCCAGCGGCTGCGCATCAGCAGGAGCACGGACCCGAGCAGCGCCAGCCACACGCCGAGGCCCCAGCCGAACTGCGCGTACATCGGCATGCCCTCGATCCACGCGAGGCCGACTTGCGGGTCGACCCCCGGCATGGCGCTTTTGAGATAGTCCATGTTGTGAGTTCGGGTCATCGTGTAGTCGTAGGCCCCGAAGCAATTCCACAGCAGCGAAAGGATGCCGACGATCCACAGGTGAATCGGCGTGCGGGCTTGCACGGTCGTAGCCATCAATTTCCCCCTCCGGCCGCACTTTCCCGGTGCGGCTGACGGGATGAGGCTCCCAATCGCCGAGGCTGTCAATGCCGGCGCTGCAACCCGCTCAATCGGTTGAGATTTCCTCTTTCAAAAGAGTGCTGAGGGCCGCTGCGAGCGCGTCCATGTCATAAGGTTTCTGGAGCAATGGAAACCCTTCGGTCTTGGTGACGTGCTCGCTGTAGCCGCTGGTCAGAAGCACCGGCAGCTCGGGGAATCGCTCGCGCACCTTTCGCGCCAGCTCGATGCCGCTGATCCCGCCGGGCATGACGATGTCCGAAAAGACGACCGTCGGCCGCTGGTCGCCCGAGAGCCGCGCGAGCGCCTCCCTGGCGCTGTGCGTGACCACCGTTTCAAAGCCGAGCTCGTTCAGCATTCCGGCGGCAAGCTCGGCGACCAGGCTGTCGTCCTCGACGACCAGCACGCGGCCGCGCGCGCCTGCTCCCTCACCCTTGTTGTCCCCGGCAATCGCGCCGCGCGTGACCGGCAGGAACAAGGTGAAGGTCGCACCTTCGCCGGCACGCGATTCGACAGTTACCGCACCGCCCATCTGCTTGGCGAACCCGAATACCTGGCTGAGCCCGAGCCCGGTGCCTTCGCCGTAGCTCTTGGTCGTGAAGAAGGGCTCGAACACGCGGTCCATCACGTCGCGCGTCATGCCCTCTCCAGTGTCCGAGACCCGAAGCGCAATAAATTCGCCGTGAAGGGCTTCCGGGCTTCCTTTCAGAAGCTCGTTTGTTGCGCTGATCTTGAGCGTCCCGCCGTCCTTCATCGCGTCGCGCGCGTTGAACGCGAGGTTGAGCAGCGCCAGCTCCAGCGCGCCGGGGTCGGCATCGACGTTCCAGACATGGTCGGAAACCTCGATCAATAGCTCGATATTGCTTCGCACCGACGGGCGGACGAGGGTGATCACGTCGTTCAGGAAGTCGCGAAGGTCGATCGTCCTGATCTCGAGCTGCTGGGCGCGAGCGAAGGCAAGAAGCTGCCTCGTGATCCCGGCCCCGCGCTGCGCCGAGCTGCGAACGCCGTCGAGCAGTCGCTTCATCCGCTCCTCGTCGCCGAGGTTGCGCAGCGCGAGGTCGGCGGCGCCGAGGATTGCGGTCAAGAGGTTGTTGAAGTCGTGCGCGAGGCCGCCGGTGAGCTGGCCGAGCGCCTCCATCTTCTGCGCCCGGAACAATTGCTCGCGGCTTTCCTCCAGCCGCAACTGGTTCTCGCGCTTTTCGCTCATGTCGCGCGTGATCTTGGCGAAGCCGATCAGCTTGCCCCGTTCGTCCTTGATCGCGTCGAGCACCACGCTCGCCCAGAATCGAGTGCCGTCCTTGCGAACCCGCCAGCCTTCGGCTTCGTAGCGGCCTTCGCTGCGCGCCGTTTCGAGCGCCCTCTTTGGAACTCCCGCCTCGATTTCCTCGGGCGTGTAGAAGCGGCTGAAATGCTCGCCGACTATGTCGTCCGGCGTATATCCCTTGATCCGCTGGGCGCCGGCATTCCAGTTGGTCACCCGCCCCTCGGGATCGAGCATGAAGATCGCATAATCGGTGACCCCCTGGACCAGCAGCCGGAAGCCGCGCTCCGCTTCCAGAAGCGCCTGCTGAGCCTCGCGTTGCTCTGTCATGTCGCGAGTGATCTTGGCGAAGCCGATCAGCTTGCCCTTGTCGTCGTTGATACGGTCGACGACCACGCTTGCCCAGAAGCGCGTGCCGTCCTTGCGGACACGCCATCCTTCGCCCTGATATTTCCCTTCGCATCGTGCGGTCTCGAGCACCTTTCGCGGAAGGTCCGCCTTGCGGTCCTCTTCGGTGTAGAATTTCGAGAAATGCTGACCCAGGATCTCGTCCGTCTGGAACCCCTTGATCCGCTCGGCGCCGGCATTCCAGCTGGTCACGATCCCCTCAGGCGACAGCAGGTAGATCGCATAGTCGACGATCGACTGGATAAGCAGCTTGAAGGGATCGGACGTCGCAAGATCCACGCTTTCCTGATCGCCCTCCACGCTCACTCCTGGCCAGGCCGGGATATACTCCCGCGAGACGCTCAACCGTCCGCGCGGCCACTGGTTGCACAGCGCGGCCGCGGGATCGAATTACGGCTCGGCGCCTAGGGGCAACCGGACGCCGAGCCGGGGACGCACGGTAACGCAACAGCGAGTCCCTCGAGCCTCTTAGCACGACCGGTCCTAACTAAAGATAGTAGGCGACTTCGGTTCACCCGACTTTCCTACAGTGTGCCTATATGGTTATTTCATCGCGACTCGGAAAAGGAGAAACGCGGGTGGATGAAATGATCGACGTCGATGCGCTGGTCGAGGCGCTGATCGAGCGTGAAGGGGGATATGTGAATAATTCCGCCGACAAGGGCGGGCCGACCTGCTTCGGGATCACCGAAGCGGTTGCCCGCGCCAACGGCTACAGCGGAGCGATGCGCTCGCTGCCACGGGAGGAAGCGGCGGCGATCTACAAGAGGCTGTACTGGCTTCGGCCCCGCTTCGGCGACGTCGCGCTGCGCAGCGCTGGCATCGCCGCCGAGCTGTTCGACACCGGAGTGAACATGGGGCCCGCCGTCGCGGTCACCTTCCTCCAGCGCGCGCTGACCGCGCTCAACCGCAACGGCAGGGACTATCCGGACCTGGTGCCCGACGGCCGCGTGGGATCGCAGACGCTCGCCGCGCTCGACGCCTTTCTGGAGCTTCGCGGCAAAACCAGCGCGGAGAGAGTGCTTCTTCGCTCGCTCGAGGCGCTCCAGGGCGAGCGCTATCTCCGCCTCGCCGAGCGACGGCCAGCCAACGAGGCGTTCCTATATGGGTGGCTGGCGAACCGTATCGGTGAGCGGTGACGCGGGTTCCGCGCGTAGGACCGTGAACTTTGTGGACTTTCGGTTTCGGAGACTTTTGATGACATCCCTGCCACCACCGCAGACCTTCGCCGAAGGGCAGCGGTACATCTACGGCCTGCTCGCCGCGGCCGCCGGCATTTTCTGCGGAATCTGCGCGGTGGCCATGATCGCGCTCCTGATGTGGGGCGGCTGGAGCGCGGCCGAGGAGCATAGCATCGTCATCATCTTCGGCTTCTCGCTCGGCGGGTTCATCGCCGCGATGGTCGTGGTGATCGTCGGGCTTCTCGCCGGCGGGCCCGTCGGCCGCTTCAAGGTCGAGGCAACGCGCGAGGGAGCCTCGTTCGAGGCGGAGAGCAAGCCATGAGCCTGCTTCGCTTCCTCAACGTCCAGGGCATTGCCGGAATCGCAGCGAGCGTCGCGCTCGCATTGCTGCTGCTTATGCAAAAGAGCGAGACGCGACACTGGAAGAGATCGAGCGCCCGCTTCGAGCAGCTCTACAGCAACGAGCACTCGGCCTTCGCGCAAACCGTCGCCAACTATCGCGCCGCCGCGGATTCCGCGCGCGCCGCCGACCAGGCCAACCTCACCCGCGTCGCCGCCGAGCAGCGCGCCATCGACGAAAGGACATCTAATGATTTCGAAGCACGCCTTGCCGCCGCTCGCTCTCTTGCTCAGCGCCTGCGCAGGCAAAGCGCCGGCTCCGCAGCCGATTCCCGCGCTGGCGAAGCAACGCCTGTGCCCCGCTTACCCGCTCCCGCCGACGGAGCTGCTGAAACCTCCGGCAAAGACGGACTTCCTCAGCCCGACGCCCTCATCGCCACAGAGCAGGCCATCCAGCTCGACGAGCTGATCAAATGGGTTCGACAGCAGCATGCCGTCCGGGTGGACGACATGTCTGGAGAACCGCCGTCAGGCCGCGGGGCACAGGCGCCGTTACGACCAGCGATCCAACCGTAGCGTCGGAAGTGCGGACCCGCTAACCCTCGTCAGGGGGATGCGATGAAACCAGATCGCCTCAACGCGCTGACGGACGGCGTCGTCGCCATCGTGCTGACGATCATGGTGCTCGAGCTGAGATTTCCCGCCGAGCCGACGCCGGCCGCGGTCCTCGCGGTCCTTCCGCTGCTCGCCGCCTACCTTCTCGCGTTCGTCAACGTCGCCATCTACTGGAACAACCACCACCACATGATGCAGTCGGCGCGGAAAGTGACGGGCGCGGTCCTGTGGGCCAACCACGCGCTGCTGTTCTGCCTCACTCTGTTCCCGCTGACGATCCGCTGGATCGACGATGCCGGGATCACGCCATGGCCGGTCGCCTCGTTCGGGGTCGTGCTGGTCTTCGCCGCGGCGGCCTACCAGAGGCTCGAACGCGCGCTGATCCGCGCGGAGGGTGAGGAGTCGGCGGTGAGGCGCGCGCTGGGCATCGGCTTGAAGGAGTGGGTCAGCTTCTCGCTCTACGTCGCCTCGGTGCCGCTGGCCTTCCTCTCACCGCTGATCTCGGTCGCGATCTACGTCGCCGTCTCGATCCTTTGGATCATCCCCGATCGCCGCTTCGAACCGCAGGCCTAGTTGCAGCCGTTCGACTGCTCTCCCACATGACCGCCATGGAACAATGGCACGGAACGACCATCCTCGGGGTCAAGAAGGGCGGCAGGACCGTCATCGCCGGCGACGGCCAGGTGACGATGGGCAATACGGTGATGAAGCCTAACGCCAAGAAGGTCCGACGCATCGGCGCCGAGGGCAAGGTGATCGGAGGGTTCGCCGGCGCGACCGCGGACGCCTTCACGCTTTTCGAGCGGCTCGAAAAGAAGCTCGAGCAATATAATGGCCAGCTGCTTCGCGCAGCAGTCGAGCTCGCCAAGGACTGGCGCACCGACAAATATCTCCGCAACCTCGAGGCGCTGATGATCGTAGCCGACGCCGAGCAGATGCTGATCCTCACCGGCAATGGCGACGTGCTCGAGCCCGAAGGCGGGATCGCGGCAATCGGGTCGGGGGGCAATTATGCCCTGTCGGCGGCAAGGGCGCTTGCCGATTACGAGCAGGACCCGGAGGTCCTCGCGCGCCGCGCGATGAAGATCGCGGCCGAGGTATGCGTCTTCACCAACGACGAGCTGACCATCGAGGTGATTGAAGGCTGACGCGAACCGGCTAGTCTCGCCGGAGTGTTGTTGGATCGCAGAACATTCGCCGCCGGCTCGGCCGCCTTGCTCTCCGGCTGCGCGACGGTCGGCACTCGGCACCTCGGCGAATGCACGCGGCTCGCGCCTGTCGATGCCGACCCGAGCCGCCTCATCCGCTCGGTGGCCGGCCTGAGGCCCTATCGCCGCCCAGGCTTCGTCGTCCGCGCCGAAGCGCTCGGCGAGAAGCGCCTCGTTCACAATTACGGACACGGTGGCGGCGGCATCACCTTGAGCTGGGGCTCGTCGAAGCTCGCCACCGAACTCGGGCTCCAAGGCCACAGCGGGCCCGTCGCGGTGATCGGCTCCGGAGTCATGGGTCTGTCTACCGCGCGGCTGGTGCAGGATGCCGGGTTCACCGTCACCATCTACACCGCCGCGCTCCCGCCGGACACCACCTCGAACATCGCCGGGGGGCAGTTCCACCCTTTCGCCGTCTTCCACGAAGGGGAAACCCCGCCCGGCTTCATTGACCAGTTCACCCGCGCCCTCGATTATAGCTGGCGCCGGTTTCAGATCATGGTCGGCGACGATTACGGCATCCGCTGGCTGCCGACCTATGTCGAGACGGACAGCCCCGAAGCCAGGCTGCTTGAAAGCTTTCCGCCGGTGAACCGGATGCTGACCGCGGCCGAGAACCCGTTCCCGTGGAGCGGCACGCTGCGCTACGACACGATGTACGTCGAGACCGGCCGCTACCTCCGCCAGATGATCCGCGACGTGCAGGTCGCAGCCGGCAGGATCGAGGTGCGCAAGTTCGCCACTCCGGCCGACATCGCGACCTTGCCCGAATCCCTCGTCTTCAACTGTACGGGCCTCGGCAGCCGCGAGCTGTTCGATGACCAGGACCTCAGGCCCGCGCGCGGCCAGCTCGCCATCCTCGAGCCGCAGCCGGAGGTGCGCTACGCCTTCACCGGAGGCCCCGGCTACATGTTCCCGCGGCCCGACGGAATCATCCTCGGCGGCACGTTCGAAGTCGGGGAATTCGACGCGACGCCTGACCCGGTGACGATCGCAAAGATCATCGCTCGCCACAAAGCCTTCAACGCCACCCTTCGCTGCCCTGCTTGAAGTGCCTGTCGGCGAACCCGACATTCGCTGGTGACATGAACTATCAGACCTCCATTCCCCAAGGCGGGGAGCAATCCGAAGTGCTGAAAGACAAGCTCACCCCGAAGGCGATCGTGGCCGCATTGAACGAGCATATCGTCGGCCAGGACGATGCGAAGAAGGCGGTCGCCGTAGCGCTTCGCAATCGCTGGCGCCGTCAGCAGCTCTGCCCCGAGCTTCGCGACGAGGTCACGCCCAAGAACATCCTGATGATCGGCCCCACCGGCTGCGGAAAGACCGAGATCAGCCGCCGCCTTGCGCGCCTCGCCGACGCGCCGTTCGTCAAGGTCGAGGCTACCAAGTTCACCGAGGTCGGTTACGTCGGCCGGGACGTCGAGCAAATCGCGCGCGACCTCGTCGAGGAAGCGGTCAGGCTCGAACGCGACCGCCGCCGCAACAAGGTCCGCGCCGCCGCCGAGGAAGCCGCGATGGACCGGCTGCTCGACGCGCTCACCGGCAAGGGGTCGAGCGAGGCAACCCGCCAGAGCTTCCGCCAGCGCTTCGCCGACAAGAGCCTCGACGCAGCCGAGGTCGAGATCGAAGTCGACGAGGCGCCGGGCATGCCGTTCGAGATCCCCGGCATGGGCGCGCAGGTGTTCGATTTGAAATCGATCATGGGCAAGATGGGCGGCGGCGGACCCAAGAAGCGGCGCAAGCTCAAGGTCCCCGAAGCCTTCGCTCGCCTGACCGAAGAGGAAGCGGACAAGCGCCTCGACCCCGACGACATCAACCGCATCGCGCTCGCCGATGCGGAGGCGAACGGCATCGTCTTCCTCGACGAGATCGACAAGATCGCGGTCAGCGACGTGCGCGGCGGCTCGATCAGCCGCGAAGGCGTCCAGCGCGACCTCCTCCCGCTCATCGAAGGCACGACCGTCGCGACCAAGTACGGACCGCTGAAGACCGACCACATATTGTTCATCGCCAGTGGGGCCTTCCACCTCGCCAAGCCCGCCGATTTGCTTCCCGAGCTGCAGGGGCGCCTTCCGATCCGGGTCGAGCTGAAGGCACTGACCCAGGAGGATTTCGTCCGAATCCTGTCCGCCACGCGTGCCAGCTTAACCGAGCAGTACCAGGCGCTCCTCGGCACCGAGGGCGTCACCATCACCTTCGCCGACAGCGGGATCGAAGCGCTTGCGCGCATCGCCGCCGAGGTCAACGAATCGGTCGAGAATATCGGTGCCCGCCGGCTCCAGACCGTGATGGAGAAATTGTTGGAGGACGTGAGCTTCGAGGCCGAGGATCGGCGGGGTGAATCCCTCACCGTCGACAGCGCCTTCGTCGAGCAGCAGCTCAGCTCGATTGCCAGGAACGCCGACCTCAGCCGCTACGTGCTTTAGACACACAGGTTAGGCGGTCGCGGCTCGCCTCTCGGGCCCAACGGCTGGTCGCCCCGTGCGCGCCCGGAAGCGGGCAAGGGCCGTTGGTTCCCCATCCAGAAAATTGGAGGAAACCAATGCGACTGATGCTTCTCGCCAGTGCGGCGCTTCTGCTTCCCGCTGCGGCCGTTGCCCAAGAAACCAAGCCCGCGACGTCCCCGACGACGACGGCCCCAACTGCGCCGCCGCAGAGCACTGCGCCTGGCCAGACCGAGACGACGCCCGGGCAGCAGCAGACCACGCCCGGCGAGGCGAGCGACATGACGCCGGCCGTCACCGGTCAGACGCCTTCGGGTCAGACTACTGGTCAAACCCAGACGGTAGCGACAGAGAAGGTCAGCAAGGCCGACGTCAAGGCGGGCGCAACCGTCTTTGATTCTGCCGGCGACACGGTTGGAACGATCAAGTCCGTCAGTGCCAAGGGCGCCGTTCTCGACACTGGCAAGGTCAAGGTCACGATTCCCCTCACCAGTCTCGCCAAAAGCGAGAAGGGCCTTCTCGTCGGCATGAGCAAGGCCGAGATCGAGGCCGCCGCCAGGAAAAAGGGCTAGGGCGCACCGGCAGTCCTTCGGTAACGCCACAGCAAGCCGGGGACGAAGGGCGGCCACACGCTGACCTTCACCCCGGCGAGCGCGAGCCAACCCGCAGCGACCGCATTGCAGGTGCGGACCGCGTTCGCCTTGCCGGTCGCCTTGTAGAAAGCGTCCGCGCGCCCGTAGCCCGGATGGTTGATGCGCTGCGGCCGGCCGCGCTCGTCGAGCGCCAAATCGGCGCGGATTGCCGCCCATAGCCGGCGATATTCCTCCGGACGCAGCCGAATCTCGCGTGCCGCGTAGGCCGGGTCGGAAACATATTCGACGTGCATCACGCGCTTACCGCCGGCGAGCGCGGACCAGATCGTGCCGGGCCGGATGTCCCACCACGTCGGCGTGTCGAGATAGACCCGGCGCTCGCCCGAGCCGAAGGCGATCCAGCGTGCGCTCGCGTCCGCGGCGGCGAAGTCGCTCTTCGGGATCAGCGGAGCCCAGTCGACGCCCTCGGCCTTCACCGGCATGATGATGTCGGCGTGGATGCCGTTGTCGGCGATATAGACGGTGCTGCCCTCCGCGGGCTCGGCCCAGTCCCTGTTCACGGGCACCAGCGATCCGATGACCGCTGCGAGGAGATAGAGCGCGGGCACCGCCAGCAACGCGGTGAGGACACGCCCAACCCACTTGCCCGCTTTGCCTTTTCGCCGACGCCGCCCCATTCGCCCTCCCGTTCGCACCTTGCCTAGTTTCTTATGGCTGCCTAGATGCGCGGGCCAAGTCGGGGCGTAGCGCAGCCTGGTAGCGCATCACACTGGGGGTGTGGAGGTCGCTGGTTCGAATCCAGTCGCCCCGACCATCTTTCTTCAATCGCGAGAGTCAGCAGCATTCCATGTCCAGCCAACCGATGTTGATGATGATGCAGGCGGCGCCAAGCGCCGGTTCGGGCGGGACCGTGGGACTGCTCATGGGCATCGCGCCCTGGATCCTCATTTTCGTTATTTTCTATTTGCTGATGATCCGCCCGCAGCAGCGTCGGGTGAAGGAGCACCAGGCCTCGATTGCCGCGGT
>Ga0070659_100003825_pt1 | contig 10740 bp, 10 predicted proteins | sample KBSC23metaG_FD_64666 | JGI IMG/M metagenome (GOLD analysis project Ga0070659, IMG submission 64666) | Corn rhizosphere microbial communities from Kellogg Biological Station, Michigan, USA - KBS C2-3 metaG | ecosystem: Host-associated > Plants > Roots > Rhizosphere > Soil ...
CATCGAGCGCTGGTGCAGGTTCTCCAGCACGTCCATGAGCACCTGGTTGCCGGTGCACTCGGCGATGCCGTGGTGAAAGGTCCGGTCGAGCGCCATCAGCCCTTCGCGGTCGGTGCGCTTGAGGTAGCTGCGGCCCTTGGCGAGCAGCGCTCGCAAGGCCTTGAGCTGCTCGGGCGTGGCGCGAACCGCGGCCAGCCGCGCCATCTCCATCTCGACCGGCAGGCGCACCTCGATCAGCTGGTTGATGTCGCGCCCGGAGAAGGCGCGCACGACGATGCCCTTGCGCGGCAGGATCTCGACCAGCCCGTCGTACTGCAGCCGGTGCACGGCCTGGTGTACCGGCGAGCGGCCGTAGCCGGAGAGGCGGCTGAGGTCGTCCTCGGTGAACAGACCGCCGGGACGCAGGTCGTGGGTGAGGATCCGCCACTTGAGCGCGTTGTAGACCTCGTCGGTGAGCGACGCGCGGCCCGGAGAGTCACCGATCTCCGGATGGACCGGAGGCGCTCGTCGCACGGGGATGGCCGCGAGGCCTGCGGATCGCATCGAAGCTTCCGACGTCAGGGTTCGAAGATGCTAGCAGATATATTTGCAGAAGTGTAGACTGGAACGAACCGAGATCGAAACGGAGAGCGCATGGTCGAGAACCCCGCCGAAGGTTCGGTAGACATCCCCGAGGTGAAGTGGTCGCGCAACGACTACACGCGCGTGCCGCTCTGGCTGTACCACGACCAGCAGATCTACGACGCCGAGCAGGAGCGCGTGTTCCGCGGCCCCGTCTGGTCGTACGTCGCGCTCGACGTGGAGATTCCCAACCCCGGCGACTTCATCACGACCTACGTCGGCGACACGCCCGTCATCGTCAACCGCGACAAGGAGGGCGCGATCCGCGCGATGGTGAACCGTTGCGCCCACCGCGGCGCCACCGTGCGCCGCGAGCTGCGCGGCAACGCCCTCGAGCATGTCTGCATCTACCACCGCTGGTGCTACAACCTGGACGGCTCGCTGCGCGGCCTGCCGTTCCGCAAGGGCCTGAAGGGCAAGGGCGGGATGAGCCCGGAGTTCGACGTCGCCGAGCACGGCATGCGGCCCCTCCGCGTCGCTGTCCACGCGGGCGTCGTCTTCGCGACCTTCAGCGAAGACTGCGAGCCGCTCGAGGAGTACCTCGGACCGAAGGTCGTCTCGCACCTGTCGCGAATCTTCCATCGCCCGATCCGCATCCTCGGCTACCAGCGCCAGCGGATCCGCGGCAACTGGAAGCTGTACCTGGAGAACCCGCGCGACATGTACCACGCGAGCTTGCTCCACGAGTTCATGTCGACCTTCGGCATCAACCGGTTCACGCACGAGGGCGGCCTGAAGATGGACGACCGCCACCGCCACATGATCGCCTGGTCGCGGCAGGGGACGGACGACGAAACCGAGTTCGTCGAGCTCTTCAAGACCAACCGCGTCCACGAGAGCAAGATGAAGCTGCACGACGCGTCCATCCTGAAGTGCTATCGCGAGTTCGACGACGGCGTGACGCTTTCGATCTGCAGCGTCTTCCCCAACCTCGTCGTCCACCAGATCGACAACAGCCTGGCGACACGACAGGTCCGCACCGTCGACAAGGACGAGTTCGAGCTGTACTGGACGTTGTTCGGCTACGCCGACGATTCGGAGGAGTTGACGCACCATCGCCTGCTGCAGGCCAACCTGGTCGGCGCAGCCGGCCTCGTCTCGATGGAGGACGCCGAAGCGATCGAGATCGTGCACCGCGCGTCCGCGGGCGATCCGGACGGTTGCACGATCGTCGAGATGGGCGGCGGCGGGCCGATCCGCGAGACCGACTTCCACATCAACGACGTCGCCTGCCGCGGGTTCTGGTCGTACTACGCCGAGCTGATGGGGATCGAGCCGGAGGGCGCGGTCCGATGAGCGCGGCGGCGATCGAGAAGGCCGCCGACGAGCTGATGGCGAATTACGCCGACTGCATCGACGACGGCCGCTTCGACGACTGGCTCGAGCTCTTCACCGAGGATGCGAGCTACAAGGTCGTCGCCCGCGACAACCACGATCGCGGCCTGCCCGCGACGATGGTGCTGTGCACGAACAAGAACATGATCCGCGACCGCATCGCCGCGCTGCTCGGCGCGACGAAGTACAACTTCCACTACGACCGCCACGTGGTCGGCCAGCTGCGCGTGCGGCCGCGCAGCGACGACGAGTGGGAGCTGCGCGCGAGCTACGCCGTCTTCCAGACGTCGGACGAAGGTCGGTCCTCCCTGTTCAGCGTCGGGCGCTACGACGACCGCATCCGCAGGCAGGGCGACCGGCTGCTCTTCTGCGCGAAGACCGTGGTCGTCGACACGTTCGCCATCCCCGGCATGCTCGCGACACCGCTTTGAGGAGATCGAACCGATGGTGACGGTGAACACCGGCGGCAGCCGGCGCTTCGAGAACAAGATCGCGGTGGTGACGGGCGCCGCCCAGGGGCTCGGCCGGGCGACAGCGCTCAGGCTCGCCGCCGAGGGTGCGAAGGTGGTGATCGGCGACCGCGTCCGCGAGCAGGCCGACAAGGTCAAGGACGAGCTGGCGGCCCTCGGCGCCGACTGTCGCGTCGTCATGGCCGACCTCGAGACCTGGAAAGGCGCCGAGCACCTGATGGCGGAAGCGCACGCGGCCTACGGCCGCATCGACGTCTGCATCAACAACGTCGGCGGCACGATCTGGGCGATGCCGTACCACGAATACGAGCCCGAGCACATCGAGAAGGAGATCAGCCGCACGCTCTGGCCGACGCTGTGGGGCTGTCGTGCCGTCGTGCCGTACATGGTCCGGCAGAAGTCCGGCGCGATCGTCAACATCGGCTCGGTGGCGACGCGCACGATCAACCGCGTCCCGTACTCGGCGGCCAAGGGCGGCATCCATGCGATCACCGTGTGCCTTGCCTTCGAGCTCGTCGAGCACGGCATCCGCGTCAACTGCATCTCCCCCGGCGGCATCGACGTCGGCGTGCGCGCGATTCCGCGCGGGCCGCTGCCGCAGACCGAGCAGGAGATCGCCTGGCGCAAGCAAATGATCGCCCGCGACATGCAGGACACGCCCATGAAGCGCATGGGAAAGCCCGAGGAGCTCGCCGCAGCGGTCGCGTTCGTCGCCTCCGATGAAGCCTCCTACATGACGGGCGAGATCGTCGACGTGTCCGGGGGCTGCACCGGCAGGATCTGAAGCGTCGACTCGACTGGAGATGATTGCGATGCCCAAGGGACTCGATGTCGCGTACGTCCTGTACCAGGTCCCCGACCTGGACAAGATGGAATCGTTCATGACCGACTTCGGCCTGACGCGCGCCGCGCGCACCGCCGATGCGCTCTACATGCGCGGTGCCGGGCCGGCGCCGTTCTTGCACGGGACGCTGCGCGGCGAGACGCCGCGCTTCGTCGGCGGCGCCTTTCGCGTGGGCTCGGCGGCCGATCTCGAAGCGCTCGCGAAGACGCCGGGGGCTTCGGCGATCGAACCCGTCGACGGGCCGGGGGGCGGCCAGCGCGTCCGCATGACGATGCCGGACGGCGCGCGCATCGACGCGGTCTTCGGCGCCGAGGACGCTCCGCCGCTCGCCTTCCGCTCGCCCAACCCGTTCAACACGGCGGAGCGCAAGGAACGCAAGAACGCCTCGCTGCGCCCGCGTCGCGAGGCGTGCCCCGTCCTTCGCCTCGGCCACTTCGTGTTGCGCGTGACCGACCACGACGCTTCGGTCCGGTGGCTGCAGGAGCGCTTCGGCCTGCTCGCCTCCGACCACATCGCCGACGGCGAGCGGGGCAAGGTGGTCGGCACGTTCCTGCGCTGCGACCGCGGCGCCGAGCTCGTCGACCACCACGTGATGCTGATCGTCGAGTCGAAGGACCCGGGCGTCCACCACTGCTCGTTCGAGGTGCAGGACATCGATTCGATCATGGGCGCCCACGACTACCTCGCCGATCGCGGCTACCGGCTCGACTGCGGCGTCGGCCGGCATTTGCTCGGCAGCCAGATCTTCGACTACTGGCGCGACCCATTCGGCTTCCGCGTCGAGCACTACACCGACGGCGACGTCGTGAACCACGAGTTCGTGGCGAGCACGTTCACCGGCAGCGCCGACCAGACGACGCAGTGGGGCATGGATCCGCCGCGCGAATTCTTCGACTGACGGCGGCGTCGCGCCGCCGAATCCACCACGGGAGTTGTCGTGCCTCACAAGAAGCAGCGGTTCATCTCGCCCGAAGTCGCCGAGTACCCGGAAGGACACTGGTCCAACACGCTGCGGGTCGGCGACATGGTCTACGTCTCGGGCTTCACGGCGCGGGCCAACGACCTGAAGACGATCCAGGGCGCCGACGCCTACGAGCAGGCGAAGGTGATCTTCACGAAGATCCGCAAGTGCCTCGAGGCGGCCGGCGCGCGGATGGACGACATCGTCAAGATGGTCATCTACGTCGTCAACATGGACGACAACAAGCTGGTGTGGAGGGCGCGCAAGGAATTCTTCAGCGGCGACTTCCCGACGTCGACGCTGGTCCAGGTGGCGGGGCTGGCATCGCCGGAGATCCTGCTCGAGATCACCGTCGAAGCGCACGTCGGTTGCTCGTCGGCATGAGCGAGCGCGGCGCCGCAGAGGGGGCAGCGTGAAGATCGCCGGCTGTGTCGCCCTGGTCACGGGCACGAACCGCGGCATCGGCCGGCGCATCGTCGAGGAGCTCTGCGCGCGTGGCGCCAGCCGCGTCTACGCCGCGATGCGGGACATCGCCGGCGCGCGCGGTATGCCGCCGGCCGCCGCGCCGCTGCGGCTCGACATCACCGACGCCGCGGCCGTGGCGCGCACCGCGGCCGAGCATCCCGACGTGACGCTGCTGGTGAACAACGCCGGCGTCAACACCAACCAGGGCGTTCTCGCCGCCGCGGACCTCACGGCCGCGCGCGCCGAGGTCGAGGTCAACTACTTCGGCACGCTGGCGATGTGCCGCGCCTTCGCGCCCGTCCTCGCGAAGAACGGCGGCGGCGCGATCGCCAACGTGCTGACGATCACGGCGCGCGTTCCGGCGCCGGCGATGGGCTCCTACTGCTCGTCGAAGGCGGCGGCGCTGCACATGACCGATTGCCTCCGTGCCGAGCTCGCCGCCCAAGGCACGACGGTGCTCGCATTCCTGCCATCGGCGGTGGACACCGACATGACGCGCGAGCTGGTCGGCGTCCCGAAGGAACCTCCGCAGGCTGCCGCCAAGGCGTTGTGCGAGGCGATCGAAAGCGGTGCCGAGCAGGTCCCGTTCGGCGCGCGAGCGGAGTACGTGACGCGCATGCTGAAGGAAGATCCGGCGAAGATCCGACGCGAGTACGCGGCGATGATGCCCAGACCGTCGCATGCGGCGCAGCCCGGGCACGCCGACGAGCGCTAGCAAAAGCGCAGGAGCGCACGTGGCCCCCGCGGAGAACGCCCTCCTCGCCGCAACGCCCGTCACGCCGGCGTCGACGCCGCGGACGCGGGAAGCGCCTGCGGTGCCTGCGATCGCGCACGGCATCGGCGCGCCGCTGCCTCGCCTCGAGGACCCCCGCCTGCTCACCGGAGCCGGCCGCTTCGCCGACGACGTGAACCTGCCCGGGCAGACCTGGGGCTATGTGCTGCGCTCGCCGGTCGCGCACGCGGTGATCAAGCGGATCGACGTCGGCCCCGCCCTCGAGGTCGAAGGCCTCGTCGCGGTGCTCACCGGCGACGACTACCGCGCCGACGGCCTCGGCTTCATCCCGTGCGTCAGCATTCCGCCGACGATCACCGGCAAGACCTACCACGCGACGCCGTTTCCGCCGCTCGAAGCGGAATGCGTGCGCGCCGTCGGCACCGGCGTCGCGTTCGTCGTCGCGACGACGCTCGCGGCGGCGATCGATGCCGCCGAGCGCATCGTCGTCGAGTACGAGGCGCTGCCCGCGGTGCCGACCGTCGAGTCGGCGATCGGCGACGGCGCGCCGCTGGTCTGGCCCGGCGCCGAGCACAACCGCTGCTTCGTGCACGAGCTCGGCGATGCGCGCGCCACCGAAGCCGCGTTCGCGTCGGCCGAGCACGTCGTGCGCGCGCGCGTGCGCAGCCAGCGCATCGCGGGCAGCCCGCTCGAGCCGCGCGCGTGCGTCGGCCGCTACGACGAGGGCGAGCAGCGCTGGAGCCTCACGACCTCGACCGCCAACCCGCACCGCATCCGGCTGCTGCTCGCCGAGCACGTCTTCAAGGTGCCGGCGCATCGCCTGCACGTCGTCGCAGGCGACGTCGGCGGCGGCTTCGGCACCAAGGGCGGCCTCTATCCGGAAGAGATCCTCGTGCTGTGGGCGGCGCAGCGCGTCCGCCGACCCGTCAAGTGGGTGAGCGATCGCAGCGAAGCGTTCCTCTCCGACTTCAACGGCCGCGACCAGGTCGCCGACGCGGAGATGGCGCTGACGCGCGACGGCCGCGTGCTCGCGCTGCGCGTCGAGCTCAACCACAACCTGGGCTGCCAGCTCGGCCCGTCGACCGCGCATCCGCCGCTGGTCGGCTCGCGCATGCTGTCGGGCGTCTACGCGATCCCGGCGATGCACGTGACGGTGAACGGCATCTTCACCCACAGCCGCACGCTGACGACGTACCGCGGCGCCGGCCGTCCCGAAGCGACGCTCATCGTCGAGCGGATGATCGATCTCGCCGCCCACGAGCTCGGCATCGACGCCGTCGAGATCCGTCGCCGCAACATGATCCGGCCCGAGCAGATGCCGTACCGGACGGCGATCGGCGAGACCTACGACTGCGGCGAGTTCGAGGCGGTGATGGACGAGGCGCTCGAGCTCGCCGACTGGGCCGGCTTCGAGGCCCGACGCGCCGTCAGCGCAGCGCGCGGGCTGCTTCGGGGGCGCGGCCTCTCGACCTACGTCGAGGTCGCCTCGACGATCAGCGAGCGCATGGAGCTGCGCTTCGACGCCACCGGCGGGCTCGCGATCCTCGCCGGCACGTTCAGCTACGGCCAGGGCCACCACACGGTCTTCGCGCAGATGGTGCACGAGTGGCTCGGCGTCCCGCTCGCGAAGATCCGCTTCGTGCAGGGCGACACCGACGTCATCGCCACCGGCCGCGGCAGCTTCGGCTCGCGCAGCATGACGGTCGGAGGCTCCGCGTTGCGGATGGCGTGCCGGCAGATCGTCGAGCGCGGCGGCCGCGCCGCGGCGATCCTGCTCGACGCGACTCCCGACGCGCTCGAGTTCGAGCGCGGCACGTTCCGCGTCCGCCAAGATGCTCAGCGCGAGGTGACGCTCGACCGCGTCGCCAGGGCGATGTTCGCGTGGGGAGCGCTGAAGCCGTTGCCTCCGGAGCTGTGGTCGGGCCTCGAAGGCCGTGGCTACTTCAGCGCGCACCCGCAGAACTACCCGAACGGGTGCTACGTCGTCGAGGTCGAGGTCGACCCCGAGACCGGCCGCGTGACGCTCGCCGCCGTCGCCGGCTGCGACGACGTCGGCACCGTGGTCAATCCGCTCCTGCTCGAAGGCCAGCTGCACGGCGCGATCGCGCAGGCCGCGGGCCAGGCGCTGAAGGAACGCGTCGTGCACGGCGACGACGGGCAGCTGCTGACCGGCTCGTTCACCGACTACGCGATGCCGCAGGCGCACGACTTCCCACGCTTCCGGCTGAGCTACCGATCCGTGCCGACGAAGACGAATCCCCTCGGCGTCAAGGGCGGCGCCGAAGCAGGGACGATCGGCGTGCCACCCGCGATCGTCGGCGCGATCGTCGACGCGTTGCGGCCGCTCGGCGTCACCGACATCGCTCTGCCGGCGACCGCGCACACGGTCTGGCAGGCGATCCGCACCGCGCGCGAGGCGCACGCCGCCCGCACGCCGGCGAGCGAATTCCAGCCGCATCCGCACGCCGCCGGACAGACGAGCGACGGCGACGCGTTGCCGCGATCGACCGACTACGGCGACCATTGAACTTGTGCCGCCCGGTAGCCCCGAAACGCAAGACCGCGATCGACGATGGAACTCTCAGGACAGCAGCTGCTCCCCGCACCGCGCGACCGTGTGTGGTCGGCGCTGCTCGATCCGGAGACGCTGCGCGCCGCGATCCCGGGCTGCGAGTACGTGACCGCGGAAGGCGACGGCGTCTACCGCATCGGCATGCTGGCGACGGTGGGTGCCGTTCAGGCGCGCTTCCAGGGGCGGATGCAGCAGCAGGATGTGCAGCCGCCGCACCGCTGCACGCTGAGCTTCGAAGGCGACGGCGGACTCGCGGGCTTCGCGAAGGGCAGCGCCGAAGTCGAGCTGCTCGAATCGGAGGAGGCGCGCGACGTCACGCGACTCCAGTACCGCGCGCAGGCGCAGATCGGCGGGCGCGTCGCGCAGATCGGCTCCCGGCTCGTCGACGCCACCGCCGCACGCATGTCGGCGCAGTTCTTCGAGCGGCTCGGCCGGGCGATCGCGACGCCCGCGGTACCCGCGCCCGCCCCCGGCGCGACCGCTGCGCTCGCCGACGACGCGACCGCGGCGCGCGACACCGCGGTTGCCGCCGGCGACATCACGGATGCCGGCCGCTCGGCGTCGACGCACGCGGCGACGCCGCCCGTCGGCGTGTCGCTGACGCGCGGGATCGTCACCGTACAGTTGCCGGCGTGGGCCTTCGCCTTCGCCATCGCCGCGCTGGTCGCGCTGATCGCCTGGCTTGCCGCGCACTGAGACCGCGATGCCGAAGCTCAACGTGACGCTCACCGTGAACGGCCAGGTCCGGTCGCACGACGTCGAGGCGCGCACGCTCCTCGTCCACTACCTGCGCGACCACTGCGGCCTCACCGGCAGCCACGTCGGCTGCGACACCAGCCAGTGCGGCTGCTGCACCGTCGACCTCGACGGACGTGCCGTGAAGTCGTGCACCGTGCTCGCCGCGCAGGTGCACGGCCGCGACGTCACCACCATCGAAGGCATCGGCACGGTCGAGCGGCTGCATCCGCTGCAGGAGGCGTTTCGCCGCCACCACGCGCTGCAGTGCGGCTTCTGCACGCCCGGCATGGTGATGCAGGGGATCGACATCGTCCGCCAAGGCCGCGGCACCGACGAGGCCGCGGTGCGGCAGGATCTCGAAGGCAACCTCTGTCGCTGCACCGGCTACCAGAACATCGTCGACGCGATCGTCGACTACGCCGGCAGCGAGGCGGAACGATCCGCGGTGCAGCGATGAAGGATCGGCGGGCGAGCGCATGAGCAACGCGATGGTCGACTTCGCCTATGCGCGCCCGACGACGCTCGCGCAGGCCGGGCAGTTGCTCGCCGAGCCCGAAGCCACGGCGCTGGCCGGCGGCCAGTCGCTGATTCCGGCGCTCAAGCAGCGCCTCGCACGCCCGCGCCTGCTCGTCGACCTGCAGGATCTCGCGGAACTGCGCGGCGTCGAGGTCAACGACACGCACGTGCGGCTGGGTGCCTTCACCCGGCACGCCGACGTCGCCGCCGATCCGCGCATCGCGGAGGCGCTGCCGGCGCTCGCGCACATGGCGAGCGTCATCGCGCATCCACAGGTGCGGCACATGGGAACGCTCGGCGGCTCGATCGCGTACAACGATCCGGGCGCCGACTATCCCGCCGCGGTGCTCGGCCTCGGTGCGACGATCGTCACCGATCGACGGCGCATCGCCGCGGACGAGTTCTTCGTCGCCCTGTTCGAAACGGCGCTGGCGCCGGCCGAGCTGATCCTGCAGATCGAGTTCCCGCGCCACCGCCGCAGCGGCTACTGCAAGATCGCGCACCCGGCGTCGGGCCTCGTCGACACCGGCGTGTGGATCACGCGCCTGCCCGATGGCGTGCGCGTCGCGGTCAACGGCGCGTCGCCGTGCGTGTTTCGCCAGGCCGAGCTCGAGCGGCGTCTCGCCGAGCGCTTCGACCCGGCGAGCCTCGAAGGTTTCGAGCAGCCGGCGGCGGGCCTGAACGACGACCTGCACGCGAGCGCCGCGTACCGCGCCCACCTCGTCGCCGTCGCCGCGAGGCGCGCGCTCGCGATGGCGCTCCAATACTGAACGCCGATGAAGCTGCTCTCGTTCGTCACTCCCACACGCGCAACGTTCGGCGTCATCGACGGCGACCGCGTCGTCGACATGGGCCTTCGTCTCGGCGCGAGCTGCCCCGACCTGAAGGCGGCGCTGCAGACCGGCGCGCTCGAGCGCATCGAGCGTCTCGCGCGCGGCGCGACCGCCGATCACCACGTTCGCGAGATCCGCTTCCTGCCGCTGCTGCCCAACCCGGGCAAGATCGTCTGCATCGGCCTGAACTACGTCGCGCATCGCGCCGAAGGCGGACACCAGACCACGTCGCCGGCCCCCGTGACCTTCCTGCGCGTGCCCGAATCGCAGGTCGGGCACGGCGAGCCGATGCGCTGCCCGCGCGAGTCGTACCAGTTCGACTACGAAGCCGAGCTCGCGGTCGTCATCGGCAAGGTCGGCAGGCGCATCGCCGAGGGCGATGCGTGGTCGCACGTCGCCGGCATCAGCTGCTACAACGACGGCTCGGTGCGCGACTGGCAGCTCCTCACCGGCCAGTGGTCGCCGGGCAAGAACTTCCCCGCCACCGGCGCGTTCGGGCCGTGGCTGGTCACGCCCGACGAAGTCGACCCGGCGCGTGCGCTGCGCCTCTCGTTGCGCCTCAACGGCGAGACGATGCAGGACACGACGACGGACCTGATGATGTTCCCGATCCCGAAGCTGATCGCCTTCGTCTCGACGTGGACGACGCTCG
>Ga0070659_100003828_pt1 | contig 10734 bp, 9 predicted proteins | sample KBSC23metaG_FD_64666 | JGI IMG/M metagenome (GOLD analysis project Ga0070659, IMG submission 64666) | Corn rhizosphere microbial communities from Kellogg Biological Station, Michigan, USA - KBS C2-3 metaG | ecosystem: Host-associated > Plants > Roots > Rhizosphere > Soil ...
TCCATCACCGAATAGCGGCCCTGGGTGCTCGCCGCGAAATTGTGCGCGAAGCCGAGCGCATGCCCCACCTCGTGCGCGCCAAGCTCCCGGATGCGGGCGAGCGCCACCTGCACCGGATCGTTCGGCCCGCCGGTGCCCGTCTTCGCCGCGCCGACCAGCGCCTGGTAGATGATCAGGTCCTGCCGGACCCGCAGCGAGCCGAGCAGCACCGAGCCCTTGATGATCTCGCCGGTCCGCGGATCGGTGATCGCCTGCCCATAGGACCAGCCGCGCGTGGCCCGGTTGACCCAGTTCACCACATTGTAGCGCACGTCGAGCGGATCGGCGCCCTCCGGCAGTATCTCCGCGCGGAAGGCGTCGATATAGCCCGCCTCCTCGAACGCCTTGCCCCACCACGACACGCCCTCGCGCAGCGCGGAGCGGATCGGCTCGGGCGCGCTGCGGTCGATGTAGAAGATTATCGGCTTCTTCACCCGCGAGCGCGGCGCGGCGGGGTCGGTCTTCTCCAGCCGGAAGCGGTTGGCGAGTTCGTAGACGATCGGCGACCCGAGCGGCTGGGCGAAGTCCACCACCTGGGTGCCGAACGTCCCGGTGCGCGGATCGAAGCGGCGCGGGACGTAGCCGGGCTCCGGCAGGCGGACGAGCGAATGGCGGACGATGAAGCTCACATTGCCGTTCACCGGCGCGATATTGCCGACCTCCTGCGTCGGCTGGGCGGCGGTGAAGGTCAGCCGTCCCTCCATCTCGATATTGTCGGGGAAGACCTTGACGAAATTGGTGTCGGCAACGCTCAATTCCGGCGCCAGCTTGAAATCGCTGCCGCCCCCGCCGCGCTTCAGCGCCCCGGCAATGTCCATGTCGTCGCGCGTCAGGAAGCTGGAGACGTCGACGACCAGCCGCCCGTCCGGCTGCTCCGTCGCGTCGCCCATCCAGATCGTCGAGTAAGCGAAGCTGCGCCGCACCCCCTCCTGCTCGTCGCGCCCGGCCCCGCTGGCGCGGAAACGCGGATTCTCGATCTCCGCCACCACCTTGCGCCCCACCCGCCGGAACACCAGCAGCCGCGACCCACTCGCCTGCGCGCGGTCGAGCCCGATCGGCGCGGAGCCGAGCCCGGTCTCCAGCGCGGTCAGGTAAATGAACCTTCCGGAAATCCCCTCCGCATCCGGCGCCGGCAGCACGAGCAGCACCCTGCCCCCGCTCTTGTCGACCCTCACCGGCAGCAGCCCCTGCATCTCCGGCAATGGCACGGCGGCGGCGGGTGCGACCGGCGGGGCGGCGAGGCTTGGTGCGGCGGTGGCGAAGAGGAGAGGCAGAAGGGCGTAGCGCAGGGTCATGGAGGCTCCGGTATAAGGCGGAGCGGCGACACTAAGGTTGGCTCCGAACGCTGTCGAGAAGCCCTTCGCTTGCAATCTCTATCCCGCCCCCGCCATGAACAGGCGGCACAAGGGAGAGACGATGCCGGCGCAGTTCACCGCGCTCGATTGGGGAGTGGTCGGCGCCTATGTGGCGCTGCTCGCGCTCGCCGGCTGGCTCGCCACGCGGCGCCAGCGCGACGCGGAGGATTATTTCCTGGCCGGGCACCGCGTGCCGGTCTGGCTCGTCGCCATCTCGGTCCTCTCGACCACCCAGTCCGCCGCCACCTTCCTTGGCGCGCCCGACTACAGCTACCGAGGCGACTACACCTACCTCACCAGCTACGGCGGCGCCCTGCTGGGCGCCTTCCTCGCCGGCCGCATCCTCGTGCCGCGGCTCTACGCGCTCGGCGCCACCACCTGCTACGAATTGCTCGGCGCCCGCTACGACGTTCGCGCGATGCGCGCCGCCGGGGGCATGTATTTGGTCGGCCGGGTGTTCGCGAGCGGGGCGCGCCTGTACCTCGCCGCCATCGCCGTCTCGATGATCCTGTTCACCGACATCGAGCCGGGGAGCGTGATCCTCGCCTCTTTGGCCCTCGTCGCCCTCGGTCTCGCCTTCACCTTCATCGGCGGCCTGAACGCGATCATCTGGAGCGACCTCGTCCAGGTCATCCTCTACACCGGCGCCGCTTTGATAGTGCTGTGGCTGCTGTGGACGGGCATCCCGGCCTCCGGCGCCGACATCGCCCACGCCCTCGCCGCGCCGCCCGCTGGGACAAGCAAGCTCACCTTCGTCGACCTGTCGCTCGATCTCACCCACCCCTTCTCGCTGCTCGCCACGTGCACCGGCATCGTCCTCCTCTTCTTCGCCAGCACCGGGCTCGACCAGGACACCACCCAGCGCCTCCTCGCCTGCAAGGACAGCCGCGCCGGCGAGCGCGCGCTCTACGCGAGCGTTCTCGCCTCGGTGCCGGTGGTGCTGCTGTTCATGGCGATCGGCTCGCTCCTCTACATCTTCTACGACCGGCCGGATCTGATGGGCCGCAGCGCCGCATTGGCCGCCAGCGGCGAGTTTCACGGCGAGAAGATCACCATCTTCCTCCACTACATCCTCACCCACGTCCCACCCGGCATACGCGGGCTGGTGGCGGTGGGCGTGCTAGCAGCGGCGGCTATCAATTCGGAGCTGATCTCGATGGCGTCGGTGCTGGTCGAGGATTTCTACCGGCCCTGGGCCGAGCGCCGCCGCGCGCGCCCCGCGGAGCATTACGTCCTCGCCGGCCGCGTCGGACAGCTTGTCATGGCCATGGCCCTCCTCGCCATGTCGGTGCTCTGTTATTATTGGCAGCATTATACCGCCGCCCCGCTCCTCGCCTTCGTGCTCGGCGTGATGAGCTTTGCCTATTCCGGCCTGCTCGGCGTCTATTTCACCGCCCTCTTCACCCGCCGCGGATCGACCCGCTCGGTGCTGTGGGCGCTCGCCACCGGCTTCGCCGTCATCGCCCTCCAGCAGGCGTTCGTCGTCGACACGCTCGGCCTCCCCGCGTCGTTCAAGTCGCTCGCCTTTCCGTTCCAGCTCTGCCTCGGCACCGCGATCGCTTTCGCCACCTGCGCGGCTGGCAAGCAGGCCCCGCGCTCGGCTAACGAGGCGGCATGACCAGCCGCAGCCTCTTCGCCACCCGCTTCTACGAAGCCTCGCTCGGCGACGCACGGTTGGTGGACGCACTCGAAGCCTCCTGCCGCGCCCTCGCCGCCGAGGACGAAGCCGGCCGCCGCTGGTCGAAGGCCCACGGCTATCGCGGCTACACCTCCTACGCCTCGCTGAACGACCTGCCACAGCGCGACCCCGCCTTCGCCGACCTCGTCCGCGCCCTCAACCGCCACGTCGCCGCCTTCGCCGCCGATTGCGCCTTCGATCTCGGCGGCAAGCGGCTCAAGCTCGACAGCCTGTGGGTCAATGTCCTGAAGCCCGGCGGCGCGCATAGCGGCCACATCCACCCGCACAGCGTCGTCTCCGGCACCTGCTATGTCGCCGTCCGGCCCGGCGCGGGCGCGTTGAAGCTCGAGGATCCGCGCCTGCCGATGCTGATGGCCGCCCCGTCCCGCCGCGCCGACGCGCCGGAGGATTTGCGCACCTTCGTCTATGCCGAGCCGCAGCCGGGCAGCGTCTTCCTCTGGGAAAGCTGGCTCCGGCACGAAGTCGTCCCCGGCACCGGTCGCGACGATCGGATCAGCATCAGCTTCAACTATCGGCTGTAAGGCGGTGGAGCGGGTGCTCGTGATCGGCTCGCCCGGCTCGGGCAAGTCGACGCTGGCGACCGAGATCGCCCGCCGCACCGGACTGCCGCTCATCCACCTCGACCAGCATTATTGGCGCCCGGGCTGGGTCGCGCCGGACGACGAGACCTGGGCGGGGCAAATGCAGGCGCTGGCGGCGGGCGAGCGGTGGGTGATGGACGGAAATTACGGCGGCACCCTCAACCTCAGGCTGCCGCGCGCCGATACCGTCGTCTGGCTCGACCTCCCCACCCGGACCTGCCTCTGCCGGATCGCGCGCAGCGCCTTGCGCCATCGCGGAGAAGTGCGGCCGAGCATGGCCGAAGGCTGTCCCGAACAGTTCCGCCCAGATTTCATTCTCCACGTGCTGCATTTCCGGCGTCGCAGCCGCCGGCGGATCGTGAGGCACCTTCAGGGCTTCACGGGAACCCTCCTGCAGTTCCGCCGCCAAAGCAAAGCCGCCCGCTGGCTCGCGGCCCTGTGAACGCTTACACGTGCCCCATGGAGGCCCGCCGATGACCGGAGCGATACCGGGGCCTTGCGACGGCGGCATCGCAGCGGTCCAGCCGCCCAACCCCTCGCGCGGCGGCGCCGGCACCCTCGCCGCCTCGATCCTCGCCTCGAGCCTCTCCTTCGTCGACGGCTCGGTCGTCAACGTCGCCCTCCCCGCCATCGGCGCCGACCTCCACGCCGGAGCCGCCGGGCTGCAGTGGATCGTGAACGGCTACCTGCTGCCGCTGAGCGCGCTCCTCCTCCTCGGCGGCGCGGCCGGCGACCGGTTCGGGCGGCGGCGGCTGTTCCTCTGGGGCATCGCGCTCTTCGCCATCGCCTCCGGCCTCTGCGCCCTCGCCCCCAGTCTCCCGCTCCTCCACGCCGGGCGGGTGCTGCAGGGCATCGCCTCAGCCCTGCTGATGCCGAACAGCCTCGCCCTCCTCGGCGCCGCCTTCGCCGGAGAAGCCCGCGGGCGGGCGATCGGCACCTGGGCGGCGGCGGGCGCCATCGCCGGCGCGCTCGGGCCGTTGCTCGGCGGCTGGCTGGTCGGTGCGGTCGGCTGGCGCAGCATCTTCCTCATAAACCTGCCGCTCGCCGCCGGCGCCATCCTCCTCGGCCTCCGCTACGTCGAGGAAAGCAGCGAGGCGCGGCCCGTGCCGCTCGACTGGCTCGGCGTCGGAGTGGCCACCCTGGGGCTCGCCGCCCTTACCTGGGGCCTCACCCTCCTCTCCGGCACCGCCGACGACGGCAGCGGCCTGCCCGCAACCCTGGCCGGCGCCGCCGCGCTACTCGCCTTCGTCTGGATCGAGCGGCGCCGCGGCGAGCGGGCGATCATGCCGCTGTCGCTATTCGGCACGGCGAGCTTCGCCGGCCTCACCCTCCTTACCTTCTTCCTCTACGCGGCGCTGGGCGGGATCTTCGTCCTCCTCCCTTATTACCTCATCGACCATGACGGCTATTCGCCCGTCGCCGCCGGCGCGGCCTTGCTGCCGCTCCCCGCCGTCATCGGCTTCGCCTCCCGCCCTTTGGGCGCCCTTGCCGCCCGCACCGGACCGCGCCTTCCGCTCACCATCGGGCCCTTGATCGTCGCCGCCGGCTTCCTCCTCGCCACCCGCATCGGCGGCCAGGGCAGCTATTGGACCACCGCCCTCCCCGCCGTGCTCGTCATCGCGATCGGCATGGCCTGCGCCGTCGCGCCGCTGACCACCGCGGTAATGGCCTCGGTCGACCGCGACCATGTCGGCACTGCCAACGGCTTCAACAGCGCCGTCGCCCGCACCGGCGGCCTCATCGCCACCGCGCTGTTGGGCGGCGTCCTCGGCGCGCGCGGCGAGGCGCTGGCGGGAGGCTTCGCCATCGCCGCGATCGCCGCCGCAGCCGCCGCCGCAATCGCCGGCCTTTCCGCGCTCCTGCTGCTGCGCCCGCACGAGATCGCGACGCCGGGCGCGTAGAGGCTGGAAATCGGCGGCCCCAGCCTCTATCGGCGGGGAAAGCCGCTACGGGCGGCGCTCCCTCCTCTTTATCGGTAAGGTCCCATGGGTTTCCGCTGCGGCATTGTCGGCCTTCCCAACGTCGGCAAGTCCACCCTCTTCAACGCGCTGACCGAGACCGCCGCGGCGCAGGCGGCCAATTATCCGTTCTGCACGATCGAGCCGAACGTGGGCCGCGTCGCCGTTCCCGATCCGCGCCTCGACAAGATCCGCGAGATCGCCAAGTCGGCGCAGGAGATCGAGACCCAGCTCGAATTCGTCGACATTGCCGGCCTGGTGCGCGGCGCGTCCAAGGGCGAAGGTCTGGGCAACCAGTTCCTCGGCAACATCCGCGAGGTGGACGCCATCGTCCACGTCCTGCGCTGCTTCGAGGGCGGCGACGTGACCCATGTCGAAGGCCGCGTCGATCCCATCGCGGACGCGGAGACGGTCGAAACCGAGCTGATGCTCGCCGATCTCGACAGCCTCGAGAAGCGGGTGCCGAACCTCCAGAAAAAGGCGCAGCAGGGCGACAAGGAGGCGAAGGTCCAGGCCTCCGTGCTCGGCCAGGCGCTGGCGCTGCTGCGCGAGTCGAAGCCCGCCCGCCTCACCGAGCCGCGCGACGCCGAGGAGAAGATCGCCCTCGACCGCGCCCAATTGCTCACCGCTAAGCCCGTCCTCTACGTCTGCAACGTGGACGAAGGCGACGCCGCCCATGGCAACGCCCACAGCGCTCGCGTCTTCGAAAAGGCCGCCGCGGAAGGCGCCGGCGCGGTCATCGTTTCCGCCGCGATCGAGGCCGAGATCGTCACCATGGCCGCCGAGGACCGCGGCGAATTCCTCGCCGACCTCGGGCTCGAGGAGACCGGCCTCGCCCGCGTCATCCGCGCCGGCTACGATCTCCTCCACCTCATCACCTTCTTCACCGCCGGCCCTAAGGAAGCGCGCGCCTGGACCGTCGAGAAAGGCGCCAGGGCCCCGCAAGCCGCCGGCGTCATCCACTCCGACTTTGAGCGCGGCTTCATCCGCGCCGAGACCATCGCCTTCGCCGACTTCGTCGCCTGCGGCGGCGAGGCCGGAGCGCGGGAAGCCGGCAAGCTCCGCTCGGAAGGCAAGGACTATGTCGTCCAAGACGGCGACGTGATGCTGTTCCGCTTCAACGTTTAGAGGTTCAGGCGCGGGCAAGCGAGCGGCGGATAGGTGCACGGACCGTGAAAGCTGCGCCCGCCCCGCTCCTGCTCCTCTTCGCCGCTACCGCCTGCGCGATCCCGCAGAAGCAGCGGGTCTCGGCCTGCTTTCCGGCGCCCCCGCATGCCGCCGCTCCCGAGAGCCGCGCCTCGGCGACGCTCAGCATTTTGACCTTCAACGTCGAGGGCATGCCCTGGCCTGCCAAGGGCCACCGCGCGCCGCGGCTTCGAGAGATCGGGCGCCAGCTCGCCGAGATGCGCGCCAAAGGCATCGCGCCGGACATCGTCCTCCTCCAGGAAAGCTTTTCGCGGGAGGCGGCGCGGATCGGCGCCCGCGCCGGCTACCGCAATTATGTGAAGGGCCCGACCGCCCACACGCGCCGCCCGCCGACCAGCGAGGATGCCGACCCCAAGCTCGTCGACAAGCGGAAGCGCACCAAGGGCGAATGGAAGCCGATCTTCTCCGGGGGCCTCTACATCCTCAGCGACCTCCCCCTCGTCGCGAGCGATCGCGAGCCGTTCCGCAGCCGCGAATGCGCCGGCTTCGACTGCCTCTCGAACAAAGGCGTGATGCACGTCCGCGTCGCCATCCCGGGTGCGCCGGCCGAACTGGACCTCTTCAACACCCACCTCAATTCGCGCGGCCACGCCGGCGTCTCGCAGGACCGCTCCTTGAAGGCGCACAGCCTGCAGGTCGACGACCTCCACCGGTACATCGAGGCGAAGTGGGACAAGGCGCACCCGATGATCTTCGGCGGCGACTTGAACATGCGCCACGCCCCCGCGCGCTTCGCCCATTTCGCGGCGGTGATGCCCTACACGCTCGTCCACCGCTATTGCCTCCTCAAAGCCAACCATTGCGACGTCCGCATCTCGTGGGACGGCGACGCGCCGTGGATGGACACCGAGGATCTGCAGGGCTTCGAAAGCGGCGGCGGCATCAATGTCGAGCCGATCCGGGTCGAAGCGATGTTCGACACGCCGTGGAAGGGCGACACGCTGTCCGACCATGACGGCTTCCTCGTCACCTATCGCCTGAGCTGGGCGAATGCGGCGGCGAAGCTCCCCCTCCTCCCCACCTGCCCCTGATCGCCCCCTTCGACAGGGCCGGCACGAGCCGCTATCGCACCGCCTCGAACCGACCACAGGGGGAATAAGCATGTTCAGCCACGTGATGCTCGGCGCCGACGATGTCGCGGCGTCGCGGCGTTTCTACGACGCCGCGCTCGGCGCGCTCGGCATCAAGCCCGGCCGCGAGGACGATCACGGCCGCATCTTCTACCGCAGCGCGAGCGGCGTCTTCGCGCTGACCAAGCCGATCGACGGCGGCCCCGCCTCCTGCGCCAACGGCAGCACCATCGGCTTCTCCGCACCCTCGCCGGAAGCGGCCGAAGCCTGGCACGCCGCCGGCCTCGCCAACGGCGGCACCGCCTGCGAGGACCCGCCGGGCATTCGCGAAGGCATGGGCATCAAGCTCTTCCTCGCCTATCTGCGCGACCCCGCCGGCAACAAGATCTGCGCAATGCACAGGGCGCCGGACTGAGAGCCTCTGGCGCTTACCCCGTTTCGCCTTCATACTCGCTGCAGGCGGAGCGAAGACTCGCCTTGCGGCGGGCCGCTCCTCTCGGGGTGGGGAGGTCAGTCATGACGAAAGTGATCGCTTTGATGGGCATTGCGGCGGCGGCTCTGTCGGCGTCCGCGGCTCTTGCCGATCCGCCGGGCCAGCACACAGTCACGGTGCGCAACGACACCGGCGCGCGGATCGAGTGCGGGATGCGCAGGAACGGCAGCTCGATCGCCGACACGATGCTGCTCAAGCCGGGCCAGGTCTGGACGATGCGCTATGACGGCGACAAGCCGCGCTGGTTTCGCTGCGACCGCGCTTACACCGACTGGCAGCGGCTCGCGCCGGACGGCGCCTACAGCCTGGTCGACATCGGCGGCCACCTTATCGTGAAGCCTGTACCGCACTGATCCCGCGCCGCGCGGCGGCCCTTCACGGGACCCGCCGCAGGTCGAGATCGTGGAAATCGTAGCTGAAGTCCGCGAGAGGCGAGAGCGCCTTCATCGCGATCCGCGCGACCGCGCCGTTCTCGACGGCGAAATGGACCACCGCGTCCTCGCCGGCGCCTTTTGCCCAGCGGGTGCGGAAGCTGTCCGGCCCCCAGGGCTCGAGCCAGCCCTTGAACACCGGCGTGCGCGTGAAGTCGATCCACAGCCGGCCGCCGCGTTCGCTCACCGCCACCTCGCCGTACCAGGGGTCGGTGTAGCGGCCGGCATAAGCGGCGAGCGCCAGGCTCGGGCCGCCGGACGGCGCCTTCACCTCGCCGGTCGCGGCGACCACCGCCCGTGCCTCCGCCTCGCTCTTCGCCTTGGCCGCACGCGTTGCCGCAATCCAGTTGAGCGGCGGGGCGCCGAGCAGATGGTCGAGGAGGGCGTAGCGCAGGTACGAAATCGGCGCGCCGTCCTCGACGTTCGACCAGACGACGAGGCCGATCCCCTGATCGGGCAGCAGCGCCGTCTGCGTGATCTGGCCCGACAGGCCGCCCGAATGCCAGATGAGCCGCCGCTCGCGATAGGGGCGCACGAACCAGCCGAGCGCATAGCCCTGGAGCACCGCCCGCATCGGATTTTCCGGCAACGCTCCGGCACTGGCGCCAGTCAGCACCTGCGGCGTCCACATCTCGTCCGATTGCTTCTCGCTCCACAGCCGCGGCAGACCGGGCGCCTTGCCCTTGCCAAGCTGTGTCTTGAGCCAAGGCACGGCGTCGCGGGCGCTGGCCTGGATGCCGCCGGCGGCCGCGACGACGGCGCCCTCGTCGGGCTCGATCACCTCCATCCGGCCGAAGCCCCGCAGCGGCGGCCCGAGCCGCGCGTGACGGGCGGCAATGTTGCCGGTGCGCACCAGCGGCAGGTTGGCGACCGCGTTCGGCATGCGCAGCGGCTGGAAAATGCGCTTGGCGATGAAATCGGTCCACGCCATGCCCGACTTGCGCTCGATCAGGATGCCGGCGACGACGTAAAGGATGTTGTCATAGGCGTAGCCCGAGCGGAAACCGCGGGCGAGCTTGAGGTGCGGCAGCGCCTTCAGGAGCTCGTCCGGCGTCCGGTCGCTCTTGGGAAACTGCATGAGGTCGCCTGCGCCGAGCGCCAGGCCGCTCCTGTGGCAGAGCAGGTCCCGCACCGTCATCATCTGCGTGGCGGCCGGATCGGCGAGCGCGAAGTCCGGCATGTGCTTCGCCACCGGATCGTCCCAGCCGAGCTTCCCCTCCTCGACCAGCATTGCGAGCGCCGCCGCGGTATAGGCCTTGGTGTTGGACGCAATCGAGAACAGGGTGTCCGCATCCACCCGCTCCGGCCGCCCGAGCCGCCGCACGCCGTAGCCGCGGACGAAATCCGGCTGCCCCCGCCGCACGATCGCCACGGCGATCCCCGGAATGTCGAATGCCGCCATGAAGCGCTGAACGATCGCGTCGACCGGGGAAGCGGCAACTCCCGCTGCCCACGCCGGCCGTGCCGCCAGCACCAGCCCGCCCGCGCCAAGTGCCAGCGCAGCGCGCCGATCCAGAACCATGTCTCCGACCATTCCTCACCCTCCTGCTCGCTGCGAAGGTGGCCCATCCGCGCAGGCCCCGCAACCGCTCTGGCCAGCCGCGCGGCTTCTGCTAGGAGACGGCACATGATCTGGTTCGAAGACATTCAAGTCGGCCGCGAGACCGAGTTCGGCAGCTATGACGTGACGCGCGAGGAAGTGCTCGAGTTCGCGCGCAAATACGATCCGCAGCCCTTCCACCTCTCCGACGAGGCGGCGGCGAAGACCCATTTCGGCCGCCTCGCCGCCTCCGGCTGGCACACCTGCGCAATGGTGATGGCGGTGATCGCCCGCCATGTCGTCAAGGAAGAGCAGGCGGGGCTCGGCTCCCCCGGCATCGACGAGCTGCGCTGGCTGAAGCC
>Ga0070659_100003832_pt1 | contig 10726 bp, 7 predicted proteins | sample KBSC23metaG_FD_64666 | JGI IMG/M metagenome (GOLD analysis project Ga0070659, IMG submission 64666) | Corn rhizosphere microbial communities from Kellogg Biological Station, Michigan, USA - KBS C2-3 metaG | ecosystem: Host-associated > Plants > Roots > Rhizosphere > Soil ...
CGCGCGCACGATCCCGGCCAGCCGCTCCGGCGTGGGCGGGTGGATGCCGTCGCTCGTCAGCCCGGCGTCCAGGAAGGTTGCCGCCAGGCCGGTGCCGAGCCGCGCCGCGGCATCCGCCACCTCTTCGCCGCCGCTGCTCGCGGGTATGCGCGCCACGTGCGGGGGCTCGAAGCCCTCGGGCCATTCCTCGGGGGAGAAGTCAGCCGTCGCGTCGGTCACCCCGTGGTAGGCGTTGTCCGTCACGATCGTGCCGCCGCGCCCGGTCACCCCGGCGGCGATCCGCCAGGCCAGGTCGTTGGCCTCGCTGCCCGAGTTCACGAGCATCACGCTGTCGAGGCCGGCCTCCGGCGGCATCGTCGCGAGCAGCCGCTCCGCCAGCTCCACGAGCGGCTCGTACAGATAGCGCGCGTGCGTGTTGAGCGTGCGCGTCTGGCGCACCACCGCCTCGGTCACGCGCGGGTGGCAGTGCCCCACCACCGGCACGTTGTTGTAGGCGTCGAGCAGGCGCCGCCCGTCGGCGTCGATCAGCCAGGCGCCCTCCCCGCGCACCACGTGCACGGGATCCGAATAGGTCAGCCGTGTGAGCACGGAGCCGAACGCGTCGGTTCGCCGCTGGGCAAGCGCGGCCTTCGCCACGTGCGGCCGTGGGGCGCCCAGCTGCTCTGAGAAGCGGTCGCCCCCGATCTCGCCGATCAGCTCGAGCAGCCGCCAGGAGTCGGCGTCCCAGGCCTGGATGTACTCGGCGTTCTCGGGATAGCGCGCCACGCGCCAGGAGCTGATCACCACGATGGCGGCGAGCCGCGTGGCCACCAGGTCGCCCAGCACCTCCAGTTCCTCGGGCTCGAACGGCAGGCGCGACTCGTAGCCGTCGATCGCGATGCGCGCCACGCGGAACACGTCGTCGAGCGGCCGCCCGCGGATCAGCGACGCCAGCCCGATCGCGAAGTCGCCCACCTGCGAGGAGTAGGTCAGGTCGCCGAAGTCGACGATCCCGGAGATGCGCTCGCGCTCGTCCAGCAGCACGTTGTCGAGGTTCAGATCGCCGTGGATCACCTGGAGCCGGAGACCGAGCCAGCGAGGCGCCACGCGCTCCTCGTAGCGGTCGAGCACCGCCTCCACCAGCCGGCGCCGCTCGCCGTCCGCGATCGAGCCGGTGAGCGGCCGCAGGTTCGTGGCGTGCGCCAGATCCCAAAGGAGTTGCCGCCCCGCCGCCGGGTGGAAGAAGCTGCGCAAAGCCAGATTCAGCCGCGCGTGGGTGGCGCCGTAGTCGCGCACCGCGGCGTCGGCCAGCTCGGGCCCGCCGTCGTGTCCGTGCAGCCGCTCGAACAGGCGCACGAAGTGCTTCCCGTGCGGCCCGTCCACGGTGGTCAGTTCGAGCTGCCGCGCCACCGGCAGCTCCGGATCCACGCGCGCGACGTGCGCGATCGCCTCCGCCTCCAGCTCGAGCGTCTCCCGCTGCTCGCCCAGGTTCGAGATCTTGATGACGCCGTCGCCGACGAGAAACGTCTGGTCGCGCTCGCTGCCCAGGTCGACGGCCTCGCCCTCGATGCCGAACAGCTCCGCCGCGATACGCGCCACCTCGTCGGCGGTGAAGCGCGGCGGCGTGGCCTCGAGGACGGAGCTCACGCCCCGATCCTACGTGCCACGCCGCCGCTGCCGGCGACTATCCCCCCGGAGTCACCAGATGTGCCACACGGGCGCTCCCGCCCCGTTGTAGATCACGAGGTTCCCGTCGTCCTGCATGACGAGCCTCGTGCCGCTCTGGCCGTACGTGCCGCTCGACCACACCGGCGCTCCGCCGCTGTTGTAGATCACGAGGTTCCCATCGGGCTGCATTGTGATGTGCGCACCGGTCTGGCCGTACGTCCCGCTTTGCCAGGTCCACGCGCCGCTTGGTCCGTACACGACGAAGTTGCCGTCCTGCTGCATGATCGCCTTGTACGCCCTGTTGTTGGAGATCAGGTAGTCGTCGCTGAAGAGCGAGGTGCCCGAAAGCGTGCTGCCCTTCTCGTGCGACGGCGGCGGGGGCGGCGGCGGCGGAGGTGGAGGCGTCGGATCCGGAGTACAGCCGTTTGGATCGCTTGCCGCCGGCAGGACGCACTGCCTGGCTCCGTAACTGGAGTCGGCGTTCGCGTCGCCTCCGTTGTACTGCTGCCACGAGTGCATGATCCAGCCGTACAACCAGTTGCCGCCCACGAGCGTCCGCACGTAAACAGCCGTCACGCGACCGGCGAGCGTGCCCGAGTTGGCGATCCACGCGCGGGTGGTCAGCGACGCCACGTTGCACCTCGTCACGACGGTGCCCGGCTGCAGGATCGTTCGCTCGGCGCCGTAGCCGCTGGTGTCGCCGCCACCGATCGCCGGCGAGGTGATCAGGTTGCCGTGCCAGTCCCACTTCCCGACCCAGCTCCACAGGAGCGGCTGGTAGGAGACCGTGCCGTTGCCCTGCACGTGGCCGGCGTTCGCGTACTTGGCGTAGTTCGACCCGGTGCCGTCACCCGACCGGTACACCCAGTTGGACGGCGGCCCTAGGGCCGTGGTGACCTTGTACTGCGTCAGCGGGCTGTAGTCGCCGGTACATGCGCGCCCCGCGCCGAAGCCGGTCGAATCGGCGGCGGAATCCGGCCTGACCGGATCGGCGCCACGCGAGTCGATCGTCGACTTGGACAGCAGACCGGTGAGGCCCTGGTTCGGCGCCAGGTCGTTCAGCTGGATGTGCCCGTAGGGGACGGTGCTCGGGCTGTAACCCTGCCCGCCCTTGTGGAAATAGAGGTGCGTACCGCTGGGACTCGCCACGAGCCACTCGGTGAGGTCGAGGCGCACCTGGTTGCTGTTCTGCGGACAGGTGACGACGTCCGTGGACGCCGACCATTGCGACGGGTTCGGCGCCGTGTAACCGGTGGCCGTCGTGTCCGCGAAGCGGATCGGCGGCTTGGTGGTCGTGTCCTTCAGCTTCGCGCAGGTGTCGTGCTTCCGGTACGGGTGGTTCCACAGCGTGTAGGGGTCGGTCGCGCTCGCCGGCGCGGCGAACGCGAAGATGAGCAAGACGGCCACTGGCAGCGCATACCAGGGCTTGGAACGACGTCGGCCAGACACTGGACTCTCCTCTCGCTAGTAGGGCGAGATGAGTCCAGTCGACCGCCGACGCGCCAGCAAGATCGGATTACCTGCGCCCGGCGGCGCCCGATGCGTGGATTACGTGTGTTCCGGCCGGCGCAGGAGCTGCTCGATTCGCAGGGCAAGCTCGAGCTCGGCGCGGCGGTTGTTCAGCGGGTTGCCGATGCGCTCCTCGGCCGTCTTGATCCGGCGGGCGACCGTCTGCTCGTGCACGCCCAGTGCCGCCGCGGTCGCGCTGGTGTTCTGCGAGCTCGCGAAATAGCAGCGCAGTGTGTCGAGCAGCTTGCGATCGCCCTCGAACGGCCGCAGCCGCGAGTCCGCGAAGTCCTGTGCCAATCCCACGTCGCGGAGCGCCAGCGCCTCGAGTGCCACGTCGGTGTAGAGCGTCATCGCGCGCGGGCGCCGGACCGCGATCAGGTACGCCTCCCCCGCCTGCCGGTGGCTGCGCCGGAAGCCCTGGGGACCGGGGCCGGGATCTCCGATGCAGAGCACGCACCCGGGTGGCGGCTGGAAGTGGGCGACCTCCTCGAGCGCGTCAAGGGTAAAGGGCGAGCGGCCACCGAGCCAGCCCCAGTGCAGATCCTCGAAGGCCTGGACCAGCAGCAGCCTGCGGTCGAGCGTGGCCGCCAGCACCCGCACGGCCGCCACGCTCCCGGGACCTCGCGCGATCACCGCCAAGTGCTCCGCTTCTAGGTCGTAGCCGAGCTGCTCGCCGTCGTCGCTTGCGCCTTCCAGGAGCTCGCGCACCAGCGCCAGCCGGCCCTGCTCGCCCCCTCGCTCCTGCACAGAGGCCGCCTCGTACTCCCGCGTGAACAGTTCCATCAGCCGGTCGTCGTAGGCGTCGACGAAGCGCGAGACGATCCGGAGGCACGACCGACGCGAAGCCTCCGTGAGGTCGGCCGCCTCGATCACATCGAGCCAGGCATCCCAGGCCACGGCGTGGCCGATCCGGTAGCTCTTCAGACACGCCGGCAGCGACACCCGGGTTCGCGCCGCGAGCAGTGCCGCGTGCGCGTCTGGTGGAGGGCACTCGCTGGGCAGCTCGTGCCGGCGCCGCAGGTGGTCAGCCTGCGCCAAGCGCGAGCCGCGCGTTATCTCCCGCACCGCCTCCCAGAACTCGGGAGCCTCGAAATCCCGGAGCTCGCGGATCTCCTCACGCGATCGCGCGGCGATCATCGGAGCCAATTCATCCACGCGCCGCTCGAACTCCGAGCTGACTGTCTCGAGCGTCTCCGTGAAAGCCGACATGCTCAGGCGACCCTAACCGGCCTTGCGTGGATCAGACAAGAGCGGGAGCTCAATACAGCTCGATGCCGTGCGGCTCCTGGATGCTGTTTCCGCCGTCGACCACGATCGAGCGCCCGGTCACGTAGCTGGCTTCGTCCGAGCAGAGGAAGCCCACCAGCGCCGCGACCTCGTCGGGCGTGCCGGGCCGCCCCACCGGCGTGTGCTTGCCAGCCTCGAGCTCGTCGGGTTCCGAGGAAGCGGTTGCGATCCAGCCCGGCGCCACCGAGTTGGCAGTCACGCCCGAGCGGCCGTTCTCGATCGCGATCGTCCGCATTAGCGCATCCATCGCGCCCTTGGCGGTGGCGTAGGCGGTCGAGCCAGGCGCGGTCACGAGCGGCCCGGTCACCGACGAGATCATCACGATCCGTCCGTGCCGGCGCTCGAGCATCCCGGGTAGCACGGCCTGGGTCGTGTGGAACGCGGTCCTCAACGTGATGTCGAGCTGGCGGTCGAGCACCTCGAGCGGCAGCGAGGCGAACGGCATCTCGGGCGCCGAGGGCACGCCGCTCTGCACCATGCCGGCCGAGTTCACGAGGATGTCGATCGGCCCGTGAGCCTCGGCCGCGGCGGCCGCGAGCGCAAACGCCTGCTCGCGGTCGGTCAGGTCCGCCACGAAGCCGAACGTCCCGGTGCCCACCTCCGCCGCGCGCTCGTAGATCCGCTCCGTGGTCGAGCTGATCGACACCCGCGCGCCCATGCCCGCGAGCAGCCGCGCGCACGCTAAGCCGATACCTTCCGCGCTCCCGGACCCGGTGACGAGAGCGTGGCGAGTTCCAAGGTCGAAGGGCACTTCGGAATGGAGCTAGCCGGGCTCGAACCGGCGACCTCCTGGGTGCGATCCAGGCGCTCTCCCAACTGAGCTATAGCCCCGAGTGGCGCACTTTGCGCGCGGGACCGTCATGGTAGCGGTAGGCAGGGGTGCCGGGACGTCGAACGAATGTCCTATTTAGGCCTTGGGCAAAGGGTGCGTGGGTAGCCTTCTGCCCGGCCCAATGTCCGAATGAGCTTCCGCACCCGTCTGCTTCTGTTCTTCACGATCATCGTGGTCGTGCCGATGGGGGCAGTCGCACTCGTCCTCTTCAGCATCACCTCGCAGAGCCAGCTCGGCAAGGCGGACGCCCGCATCGCGGAGGGCCTGCGGGTGGCGTTCGCGGTCTATCGCCAGGACCGCGCCGAGGCGCAGCCGCAGCTCCAGCGCATCGCGCGCGAGCCGGCGCTGAGGCGCGCCCTCGCCGCCAAGAACCCGGCCGCGGTGCGCGCGCAGCTCCGCCAACTGCTCAAGCCGCCCGTCACGAGCATCGCCCTCTACGACAAGAGCGGCAAGCTCGTGGCCTCGGCCGGCCAGTACCCGATGGTCGCGCCGGCCATCGCCCGCCCGACCACAAAGGAGGGCAAGCGCTTCGGCACGCTGGCGGTGTCCGTCACCACACCGAGCACGTTCGTGGAATCGGTGGGCGGGCTCACCGACCTCGACGTGCGCATGTTCAGCAACGGGCAGCGGCTCGCGTCCACCCTCGACGAGACGGGCACGGGGCCGCAGCCCGGCTCGGGCAAGGTCACGATCGGCGGCACGAGCTTCCGCGGGCGCACGGAAGAGATTCAGGAGCCGATCGGCGCCCCGCTCCAGATCGCGACCCTCACCGAGTCGAACAACATCACCTCGTCGATCGGCCAGAGCCGCGTGCTGATCGGCGTGATCCTGCTCGGCTTCCTGATCCTCGCGCTGGTGCTGTCGGTGTTCATCGTGCGCGCGCTCCAAAGCCAGATCGATCAGTTCCTCGGCGCGGCGCGGCGTCTCGCCAAGGGCGACTTCTCCACCCCTGTGCCCATCCACGGCGACGACGAGTTCGCCGCGCTCGGCCAGGAGTTCAACAAGATGTCGCGCGAGCTGGAGGGCAAGATCGCCGAGGTGGAAGCCAAGCGGCGGGAGCTCGAGGAGACGATCCGCCGCGTGGGCGACGCTTTCGCCGCCGGGCTCGATCGCCAGGGCCTGCTCGAGCTGGCGGTGCGCACCGCCGTAGAGGCCTGCGACGCGGACGCGGGCCGCGCGGTCCCCATCGACGCGCGCCGCATGCACGCGGTGCACATCGGCGGCTCGCACGAGCGCCTGATGCGCGCGATCACGGCCGCCGAGCGCGACGCCTTCATCATCCGCGACGAGAACGTGGCGGAGCTGCTGGCCAACCTCGAGGCCACCGGCAAGGACCAGCCGGTGGAGCAGCACCGTCCCACGCTCGCCTCGGTGGACGGCGTGCACGCGATGGCCGGCCCGCTGCGGGCACGCGCGGGCGCCGGCAGCGAGATCGACTACGTGGGCGTGATCTCGATCGTGCGCGAGGGCCAGAACTTCAACGAGACCGAGCGCGAGTTGTTCGCCTACCTGGTGGGCCAGGCGGCGGTGTCGATCGAGAACGCGAACCTGCACGAGACCGTCCAGCACCAGGCGGTCACCGACGAGCTCACGGGCCTGTTCAACGTCCGCCACTTCCAGGAGTCGCTCGACAACGAGATCGAGCGCAGCCGGCGCTTCCAGAGCTCGGTGGGCCTGGCGATGCTCGACATCGACGACTTCAAGCGCGTGAACGACACCTATGGCCACCAGCAGGGCGACCTCGTGCTGCTCGAGGTGGCGCGCTGCCTGCGCGCGCTGTCCCGCGACATCGACGAGCCCGCGCGCTACGGCGGCGAGGAGCTGGCGGTGATCCTGCCCCAGACCGACCTCACCGGCGCCGAGCTGCTGGCCGAGCGCATGCGCAGCGCCATCGAGTCGCTCCACATCAAGCGGCTCGACGGACAGGGCGTTCTGAGCGTGACCGCGAGCTTCGGCGTGGCGTCTCTGCCACAGTCCGCGGGGGACAAGCCTTCGCTGATAGCGGCGGCCGATGCGGCGCTCTACAGAGCCAAGCGCGGCGGTAAGAACCGGGTGGAGCGCGCCGAGCCCGTCAGAGCGGCGACCTGAACTCTGACATCGAAGCTCGCTAGGCTACGCGCGCGATGGGGGTTCTCGACGACGCGATACGGGAGCACCTCGAGCTCAAGCGCCGCCACGGCGCGAGTGACGAGGAGGTCGCAAAGGAGGAGGCCGAGGCGCTGGGACCAGCGCGCCGCGACTTCCCCGCTGCTGCTGCGCAGCCGGAGGAGGCAGCCGAGGCGGACGAGGCGCAGATGGCGGAGCCTCAGAGCGCGGAGCCCGAGCCCGAGCCCGAGCCGCAGCCTTTAGCCGAGGAGCCCACGGTCATCGAGGAGCCGCCGCCCGCGGCAGAGCCGGAGCCGGAACCCGATACTCGAGACTCGATAGCCGATACCCCGTCTGAATCGAACGACGAAGATGTGCTTGAAGAGACGCCGGAGTTTCTCCAAGACGCGCCCGAGCACGACCGCCTCTGGTTCGAGCAGAAGCCGCCCCGCGACTTCGACTTCGAATAGCGCTTTTTAGGCACCTCAACGTTCGTCCAGTCGAGGTTTAGATCGCTGCTGCCCCAAGCGGGCGCGGACGATAACTGGGGCACGACGGCATGGAGGGTTCCGTCGTTCGGAGCGGCACGAAAGCCGCTAACCGGCAGCGGGGGGACCGCGGGCGCGTGGTCCCCCCAGCTGCCGCTTCTACGGGGTCGGCGGGGCCCCTACCATTAGGCGGACACGGGGCCTTAGCTCAGTTGGGAGAGCGCCGCCTTTGCAAGGCGGAGGTCGCCGGTTCGATCCCGGCAGGCTCCATCAGCCGCTCACGCTCACGCTCCCGGGCACGCCTGACTTCGACATCCACGAGATCGCGCCGCCGGCCAGCGTGAGCGAGCGCGGGATCACGTCGCCCGCCTGCACCGTGAACAGCGCGCGCGGGTCGCCCAGCCGGTCCGTCAACGCGGGCGCGTAGCCGATCACCTCACTGTCATCGCCTGCCTTGACCACGAGCGCCATCGCGCCGTCGTCGCCAACGGCCACGCCCTTCACGTCGCCGAAGTTGGGGCTGGTCGGATCGCCAGGCTGACCGACGACCGCCTGGTGGGTCGCGCCAGACGCGACGTCCACCCAGCCGATCACGATCTTCTGGTCAACGCCGAAGCCGTTCGCCTTGAGGCTCTCCCAGACGAAGCCCACGCGCGTGCCGGCGGAGCGGAAGTGAGACACCAGGTCGTCGGTGGTCAGGTGCCCGGCCACGAACGCGTGCGGGCGGCGGAGCGCCGAGCTGCACGCGTACCAGACGGGATGCTTGTGCCCGGGATGACCGCGTCCCGCCCAGAACAGGCGGGTGTTGCCCTGGTGGAACACGGTCACCCCGGAGTGGCAGGTCAGCGCGTGGGAATGCGTGCGCGCCGAGCTCGCCGCCGGCACCGCTAGCGCCAGCAGGCCGGCTGCAAGCACTGCCACGATCGGCCTCATGCTCCGGCCCCCCAGATCACGGGGTGCTCGTAGTAGTCGGACACCGAGTTCGGCATCGCCGGCCCGTCGTTCCACGCGATCTTGTCGATCGAGCCGCCACCCGGAATCAGGTAGGTCAGGCAGGTCTTGAAGGTCTTGCCCTTGGGAAACGGGTTCGGCGGCAGGGCGTCGTTGCAGCGCTGGAAGTCGCCGAGGAACGTGACGTTCGCCTGGGCCTGGCCACGGTCGTCGATCGCGCGGAAGGTGAGCGCGGGGTTGTCGTCCACGCCGGACTTGCCGGCGCCGAGCTTGGTCAGGCGCACCTTCACATAGAAGGGCGTGGCGCCCTTTTCGTTGTTGTTGAGTTGGACGTTTTTGAAGTCCGCAAGCGTCCCCTTTTCGATGCCCTCAACATCGACCTGCATCGGAATCGCCGCATGCCCGCCGGCGGAGCTGAACTGCGACGGCGGGACCCAGCCCACGGTGGCGTCCTGGTTGAAGCCCAGCTTCGTGCCGGGCGGAGTAAGGCCCCCGGCTTTCTTGGCCGGTGCGGTGGACGTGTGCTGCGCGGCCTGGGTTGAAGCGTGCTGCGCTGCCTGGGTGGTGGGCTGGCTCGATGGCGAACTGCCGCTCGAGCCGCAGGCCGCTATTCCCAGCGAGACAAAGCCGCCCAGGACAAGGGCGGCAATTGGGGTCGATCTCATTGGTCTGCCTCCTAATCGGTCGCCCGATCTTGTGACGAGGCCGGCCCGCGGCGCATCGGGTGTTTCCCTAGCTACCCCCCGGATTAGGGAAACACCCGATGCGGTTCCCGGAGAGCGCACCTACCTTCGCCGACTATGACCCCACGCTTAGCCTCGACTATCTTCGCCGTAATAGCGCTCCTGATCGTGAGCGCACCGGCCACGGCGGCGGTTCTGCCGGCCGGCACCACGGCGGTCCTGAGTGGGGACAGCTCGCTGTTCGGAGAGTTCTCGGCGCCACTCAACTTCTCGTTTTCGACGAGCAACGCGGTCAGCCAGAACGGCCGCTTCGTGGCCTTCACGTCGCACTCGGACGGTCTCAGCGACCAGAACGACGACGCCGCCGAGAACGTCTACGTGAAGGACACCACCACCGGTGCAGTCACGTACGTGAGCCGCCGCAGCGGTGCGGACGGCGCTCCGTCTCATTCCGACTGCACGACGCCGGCGATCAGCGGCGACGGGAACGCGGTGGCCTTCGTCTGCGTGGGCTCCCTCGACCCGGCTGACACGAACAACATGAGCGACGTCTACGTACGCAACCTCTTGACCGACCAGACGACCCTCGTCAGCCGGCAGTCCGGCGACGGCGTGGTGGGCAACAACGAATCGCTCTCACCCGCCGTCAACCAGGATGGCACGAAGATCGCCTTCGCCTCGGACGCGTCCAACCTCGGCGGCGGGTCCCAGTTCCGGGAGGTGTATCTCGGCGACATCACCGCCCACACCACCACGCTTGTCAGCGACCCCCCCGGCACGAACGACCCGCCGAACAGCACGGCCCTCCACCCATCCATCAGCGACGACGGCAACAGCGTCGCCTTCGAGAGCGTGGCGAGCAACCTCGTCGGGGGCGACACGAACAACACCTCCGACATCTTCGTTCGCAACATGTCCAGCGGCGCGATCATCCTGGCGAGCCGCGCGACGGGGACCGCGGGCCTCATCGGCGACCACTCCTCCGAGAAGCCCGAGATAAGCGGCGATGGCGGCACCGTCGTGTTCACCTCGAACGCGACGGACCTGGTGCCCACGCTCGATTCGGACACCGGCGACGACGTCTACAAACGCACCCTGGGCGCTACGCCGACCACAACGCTCGTCGACGTCAAAGGCACCACCAAGTCAGACGACGGCGCGGACTCGGCGTCGGTGAACGACAGCGGCAACGTGATCGCGTTCCAGTCGTTCGCGACGGTCTTCGACCCAGCGGTGGCGGGACC
>Ga0070659_100003836_pt1 | contig 10720 bp, 14 predicted proteins | sample KBSC23metaG_FD_64666 | JGI IMG/M metagenome (GOLD analysis project Ga0070659, IMG submission 64666) | Corn rhizosphere microbial communities from Kellogg Biological Station, Michigan, USA - KBS C2-3 metaG | ecosystem: Host-associated > Plants > Roots > Rhizosphere > Soil ...
ATCTAGCCGGGCCGAGCACCCCGTCGAGTGTGACGTTGTGTGTCGATCCAGGCCCTCGCACTGACACAGAACGTCACAGTCGACGAAGGCCGTTACGCCGTGAGGCCCAGGGCGGCCATGCGTTCGGTGTGCCGTTGGGTGAGCCGCGCGAGCAGCTGGCCCACCGCGGCCAGGTCGACACTGCCGCCGACGAGCAGCCGGGCCAGCGCGTCGCGGTCGACCGCGATCCGCTGTGCCTGCACCAGCGCTTCGCCGACGAGGCGGCGGGCCCACAGCGCGAGCCGGCCGGCGATGGCGCCGTCGGCCTCGATCGCCAAGCGGACATGGTCGACCGCGAACCGCGCGTGCCCGGTGTCGGCGAGTACGTCGAGGACCAGCGTGCGGGTGTCGTCGTCGACGTACTCGGCGATCTCGCGGTAGAAGTCGGCCGCGAACCCGTCGCCGACGTAGGCCTTCACCAGGCTCTCCAGCCAGTCGGCCGGCGCCGTGGAGTCGTGGAATGCGTCGAGCGGCCCGACGAACGGCGTCATCGCGGATCCGATGTCGACGCCCATCTTCGTCAAGTGGTCGCGCAGCGTGCGGAAGTGGCCGAACTCGGCCGCCGCCATCGCCGCGAGCGCCGCCTTGTCCTCCAGCGTGGGAGCCAGCCGCGCGTCGCTCGCGAGCCGCTCGAAGGCGGTCAGTTCGCCGTACGCGAGCACGCCGAGCAGGTCCACGACGGCCTGCCACTGCTCCTCCGCGGTCATCGGATCGGTCCACTCGGCCACCGGGCGACCCTACTCAGGCGGCCAAGCCGGGCTAGGCTCGATCGCCGAGACGTTACGGAGACCAGTTTGTGAAGACCTTCGCCGACCTCGGCGTAGCCGATGACATCGTCGCCGCACTGGCGGCCCGGCAGATCGTCAACCCGTTCCCCATCCAGACGCTGGCGATCCCGCTCGCACTGAAGGACCACGACCTCATCGGCCAGGCCCGCACCGGCACCGGCAAGACGATGGGGTTCACCGTCCCGACGCTGCAGAAGATCGACTCGCCCGGCGACGGGCGGCCGCAGGCACTCGTCGTCGTACCGACCCGCGAGCTCGCCGTACAGGTCACGGAAGACATCGCGATGGCCGGCGCCAACCGCCCGCTGCGGGTGCTGACCGTGTACGGCGGCCGCGCGTACGAGCCGCAGCTCGACGCGCTGAAGAAGGGCGTCGACATCGTCGTCGGCACCCCGGGCCGGCTGCTCGACCTGTCCGGTCAGCGCGCGCTCGACCTCACCCAGGTCAAGGTGCTCGTCCTCGACGAGGCGGACAAGATGCTCGACCTCGGCTTCCTGCCGGACGTCGAGCGCATCGTCGCGCTCGTCCCGGCCAAGCGGCAGACCATGTTGTTCTCGGCGACGATGCCGGGGCCGGTCATCGCGCTGTCCCGGCGCTACCTGACCCACCCGACGCACGTGCGGGCCGAGTCGCCGGACGAGAGCGCGACCGTGCCGACGACGTCGCAGTTCGTGTTCCGGACCCACCAGATGGACAAGCCCGAGGTGCTGGCGCGGGTGCTGCAGGCCGACGGGCGCGGGCTGGCGATGGTGTTCAGCCGGTACAAGCGCGCCGCCGACCGGATCGCGGCGGACCTCGAGGAGCGCGGCTTCGCCGCCGCCGCCGTCCACGGCGACCTTGGTCAGGGCGCGCGGGAGCAGGCGCTGCGCGCGTTCCGCAACGGCAAGATCGACGTACTCGTCGCGACCGACGTCGCGGCCCGCGGCATCGACATCACCGGCGTCACGCACGTCATCAACTACGAGTGCCCGGAGAACGAAGACGCCTACCTGCACCGCATCGGGCGGACCGGGCGGGCCGGCGAGACCGGTACGGCGATCACCTTCGTCGACTGGGAGGACGGCTACCGCTGGGGCATGATCAACAAGGCCCTGGACCTGCCGTTCGAGGAGCCGGAAGAGACGTACTCGACCTCGGAGCACCTCTACGTCGAGCTGGAGATCCCGCGCGAGGCGACCGGGCGGCTGCCGAAGGCGCAGCGGAGCCGCGCCGGCCTGGCGGCCGAGGAGATCGAGGACCTCGGCGAGACCGGCAAGCGCAAGCCCGCCGCCTCGGGGCGGACGCGCAGCCGCAGCGGGCCCCAATCGCGCACCGAGAAGGAGTCGCGCACCGCGAAGGAGCCCCGTACGCCGAAGGAGCCGCGCGCCCCGAAGGAGCCGCGCGCCGCCGCCGGCGAGACGGCCGAGAAGACCGAGAAGCAGCCGCGGGCGCGGCGCCCGCGCCGTCGTACCCGCGGCGGCCAGCCGGTCGACTCGGACCGGCCGACCGCCGAATAGCTGTCCTGAAAGCCACCCATTCGGCGATAGGCGTCAAGAGCGGGATCGGGCGCGCCGATTGCTTGCAGGTGACGTTGCGTTCGTTGAGTGGCCGGCCGTTCGCCGAAGAAGTCGCCGATGTCGTTGCGTGGTTGCGCAACCTGGACGGCTGCCCGTCCATCGACGACGCGATCCCCGCGGTGTGCCGAGCCGCCAGCCACGGCGAGGACCCCGGCACCTGGTTCTACGTCGAGGCCGACGCCGCCGAGGGGGTAGCGCGGCTGCGCTGCCTGAGCTGCGGCGGCGTGCATCCCGTCCTCGACTCCGCGGATCGGTGGACCTACCCGGCGGCGTGGAGCTGCTCGAACTGCCGGCAGTCGATCGCCGAGGTCGTGTTCGGCCTGCACGAAGAGGCGAGCGCGGTCACCTGGGCGGCGATGGCCGTGCGCTGCGTCGACTGCGGCAACCTCGACGGCGTGGCTGACTTCGTCGTCCCGTCGCTGTACGCGACGCAGTTCGTCCCCGGCGCGGACTAGACCCGCACCGTCACCCGCGTCCACGCGCCGCGCCCGCACGCCGGGCAGCGCAGCCACGATCCGTGCCGGCGGCGGACGAGACCCAGCGTCGACTCGCGGTCGCCCCGACCGAGTACGACGGACAGGTGTATCGCCGGGAACGCGGCCCGCAGGGCCGCTGCAGGCGTGAGCCGGGTCGTCTCGCCGCAGCGCGAGCATTCGATCGTGATGCCGGCGCCGGTCGGCCGCTCGTGCTCGATCGACGAGAACAGCGCCCGCTTGCCCTCGGCGTCCACCGCGGTCGACGTCGCCATCGGGCTCGGCTCGGCCGCCGGCTGGCGCGGCCGGAGCCGGTCGAAGTCGCGGGTCGTCATCGAGTCGTCAGCACGTCGTCGGTCAGGTCGATGACCCGCGGCGCCGCGGGTTCCGGTACGTCGACCTCCGCTACGGGCGCGGTCTGGGCCGGCAGGCCGGCCAGCGTCCGGGCCAGCGCGCGGTAGGCCTGCGCCCCGGGCGTGCGGCCCGCCGTACGCAGGATCGAGCGCCCGGCCGCGGGCGCCTCGGCGAACCGCACCGACTTCGCGATCGGCGGGTCGAGCACCGGCAGCCCGTAGCGGCCGGCGACGTCGGCGAGCACCGCGCGGGCATGCGCCGTACGCGCGTCGAACAGCGTCGGCAGCACGCCGAGCACGGACAGGTCGCGGTTGGTGAGCCGCTGCACGTCGTGCACGGTGTCGAGCAGCTGCCCGACACCGCGGTGCGACAGCGTCTCGCACTGCAACGGCACGAGAACCTCGTCCGCGGCGGTGAGCGCGTTGATCGTGAGCACGCCGAGCGACGGCGCGCAGTCGAGCAGGACGACGTCGTAGTCCGGCCGCAGCTCCTCGAGCGCGGCGCGCAGCGTGTACTCCCGGCCGGTCCGGGTGAGCAGCATCGCCTCGCAGCCGGCCAGCTCGATCGTCGCGGGCAGCAAGTCGATCCCGTCGGCGGTGCGGACGACCGCCATCCCCGCGGACACCCGGCCGAGCAGCACGTCGTGCGCCGAGATCTCGACGGTCTCCGGGTCGAGGCCGAGGGAGAACGTCAGGCAGGCCTGCGGGTCGAGGTCGACGACGAGGACCCGGCGCTCGAGCTCGACCAGCGCGGCGGCGAGCGAGGCGACGGTCGTGGTCTTGGCGACGCCGCCCTTCTGGTTGGCGACGGCAATGACGCGGCACTGGCTCACGAGGTCAGGGGGTCCGTTCGGCTCGTGTACGGGCGTCCGGCAAGGCCGACTCTACCCGCCGCCGCAAGGGCACCCGTTCGTCGAGCGTGACGTTGTGTGTCTGTGCGGCCGGCTGACTGACACACAACGTCGCAGTCGAGGGGGACGCGCGACGGGCGCAGGTGCCGGACGGGGACGTCGGTGCGATGCTGGGCGGGTGCCCGGTGACGCCGGCCTGTTCGGCCCCGACAGCGTGACCTGGCGGGTGCATGCGGACCCGGTGCTGTGGGTCGCCGGGCTGCGCGCGTTGTTGCTGCAAGCGGTGCATCCGGCGGCGATGGCCGGCGTGCTCCAGCATTCCGACTTCCGCGCCGATCCGTGGGGTCGGCTGCGCCGTACGGCGGACTACGTCGGCGTCGTGTCGTTCGGATCGACCGCGGAGGTCGAGGCGATCGGCCGGCGGGTGCGAGCGCTGCACGCCACTGTCCGCGGGCACGACGACGCGACTGGCGTCAGCTACCGCGCCTCCGATCCGACCCTGCTGTGCTGGGTGCACTGTTGCGAGGTCGAGTCGTTCCTCACCACCTTTCAGCGCGCCGGGGGCGGCCTCTCGCCGGCCGAGGTCGACGAGTACTACGCCGAGCAGACCCGCGCGGCGTCGGTCGTCGGCCTCGACCCCGCGACCGTGCCGGCGTCCGCCGTCGAGATCGCGGCGTACTTCGACCGGATGCGCCCGCAGCTGGCCGTCGACGAGCGAGCCCGCCGGGTGGCGGGTTACGTGCTGCGCCCGCCGATGGCGCGCTGGGTGGCGCTCGCCACTCCGGCTCGCCCCGCCTGGGCCGGCGTCGCCGGCCTGTCCGCCGCGCTGCTCCCGCGCTGGGCCCGCCGGCTCTACCGCCTGCCGGGGCTGCCGACGACCGACGCCTCCGCGACCGCCGCCGTGCGGGCGTTGCGGCTCGCGAGCACCCAGGCGCCGCAGCGCTACCGCGAGGGCCCGCACCTGCGCTCCGCCCGGGCTCGGCTCGCTTCCTGAGCCGCCGCACGCGGCCGGCTGCCGTCGGGCGAGCGGCTGCGTCAGTCGTCGTCGGGTGGGGCGATGTCTTCGGCGAGCCCGGCCCAGGACGCGTGGGCGGGTGCCGCGACTCGGCCCTCGGGGCAATGCGCGGCGAAGTCGCACCAGCCGCACATCGGCCCGGCCCGCGGCGGGTAGACGGCGTCGACGTCCTCACCGGCCGCGATCCGATCCGGCGCGGCGGCCGCCTCCGCCGCGATGTCGTGCGCCCGTCGTAACTGCCGGTCCAGCGTCTCGGGTGTGTGCTCCCAGCGAACGACGCGACCGGTCGGCAGGTGGTGCAGCTCGACCGTCAAGCACCGCCGCCGTAACGTCCGCGCCGCGGCCGCGGCATACAGCGCGAGCGCGAGCGAGCCGCGGGCGTCGTCTGTCGTGAGCACGTGCCGGCCGGTCTTGTAGTCGACGACGACCAGCTCGTCGCCGCGCCAGTCCAACCGGTCGATCCGGCCGGAGAACGCGAGCGCCGGCGTGCGCATCGCGACCGTCCGCTCGACGCCGATCGGCTCGTCGTACGGATCGAGGCCCTCGACGTAGCCGCTCACCATCTCTACCGCGCGCTCGCGCCACTGAGCGGCTTGGTCGTCGTCGCGGAAGCCGAGCCCGATCCACTTCGACCGCACCAGCGCGCCGGCGGCGACCGGCGTCCGTCGCTCGACCGGCAGCGACCACCACGCGGCCAGCGCGGCGTGCACGCTCGCGCCGACGCTGTTGTGTGCCCAGGGCGGACCCTTCGCCGGCACCGGGCGGTCGACGTAGACGAACTTGTATCGCCTCGGGCAGTCGAGCCAGGTCGCGAGGCGAGACGGCGTGCAGGCGAACAACCGCGCCGGCATCCCGGCGAGGTCGAGTTGCAGCGCAGTCGCGGTCACGCCTCGAAGTCTGCGCCCCGCCACCGACTATTCCGGTCAGGCGCGCGGAGGCTGTGGACGCCGGTGCACGGTCAGGCGGACCGTGCAAAAGCAAGCGCGGACGTCGCGACCAACTGGATCGCGATCGCCGACAGCAACAGACCGGAGATGCGGGTCACGAGCATGACGCCGCCCTCGCGGATGACCCGCAGGATCACGTTGGCGAATCGCAATGCGAGATAGAGCACGAGATGCACCGCGACGATGCCGGCGACGATCGCCCACGCGTCGGCGAACCCGTGCGCGTTGCGGACGAACACGATCGTCGCGACGATCGCACCCGGACCGGCGAGCAGCGGCGTCCCCAACGGCACCAGCGCGACGTTGACGTCGGGCACGTCTTCCGGGCGTTCCTGCTTGCCGGTCAGCAGCTCGAGCGCGACCAGCACGAGCAGCAGACCACCGGCGCCTTGCAACGCGGCGACGGTGATGCCGAGGTAGCGCAGGATCTGTTGACCGAACAACGCGAACGCCGCGATGACGCCGATCGCGACGACGACCGCTTGCCAGGCGAGCCGGCGGCGAGCGCGCGTGCTCCGACCGCTGGTCAGCGCCAGGAACAGCGGGATGGTGCCGATCGGATCCATGATGACGACGAGGGTGACGAACACCTCGGTGAACAGCTTCGTGGAGAACACCGCGCCATGCGACACGGCGGCAGCGGCGGCTGCATGCACGGCGACGGGGTCCACCGCGCCGAGGTTACGGGCTCAGCCCAGCCGCGGTGACATCGCTCCGAACGCGAGCTCGGCCTCGACGTAGCCGTCGCGCAAGTCGTGCAGCGACAGCGAGTCGTAGAGCATGACGCCGGCGCTGGCCGGCCAGACCAGAGCCCACAGCCAATGTCCCTTGGCCTCGCCGACGAACACCGCGCAGTCGCCGTCGGCCGGCAGCGACCACAGCGCGGTCGGGTGGCCGGCCGCTTCGACCTTCGCGTCCGGCTGTCCCTGGCCGAAGCCGTCGCCGGGGTCCGGACCGTCGAGGCCGGCGTGCCGGGCACCGAGCCCGACGCCCGGCTCTTCGGACACGATGACGAGCTCGCTGCCGCCGCCCAGCGGGCTGGGGCCAGTGAGGCAGCTCACGACGGCGCGGGCGCCTTCACGGTCGTCGCCGGCGTAGGCGAACCCGCTGATCACCCAGCCGGTCGAGAGCGGATGCGGCAGCCACACCGGCACCTTCGCGCGTTCGAGAACGTGGTCGAGGCCGTCGGTCCCGGGCCGCGGAACCACGGAGTACGGCGCGACGACACCGTGGGATGCGCACTGCCAGGCGCTGCTCCACAATCCGGGCGCGCGAAGCTCGCCGGCGCAGCGCGGGCAGGTTGGCTCAGGGCGCACAACGTCACGGTCCTGTCCGGCCGGCAAAACGTCAAGACCCGAAGGGGTCATGTCGCCGTGCGGCCTGCCGTTGAGTCGATGGAGCCTCAGGGCCGGTAGACCGGCCGGTCGATCGGATCGACGGCGTCGTCGACGTACGGGTCGACGACGCGATGCTCGGTGACGACTCGCCGGGTGGGGCGTCGGTAGATGATCCGCCGGTAGACGGTCGGACGGTCGCCGTAACCCGCGCCGTACCCACCGAAGCCACCGAAGCCGATGAGCAAGGCGAGTACGACGACGACCGCAACAACGATGGCCAGGACCAGCATGGATTGGCTCGCCTCCTCGTACGCTTCGGTCAATGTCCCCGTTGGACGGCGCAGGGAAACGGCCCGTGGTCTGTGCCGGTGCCGTCGTCCGCGACGACGCCGGCCGGTTGCTGCTCGTGTTGCGCGGCCGCGCACCGGGTGCCGGGCGCTGGTCGTTGCCCGGCGGCCGGGTCGAGCCGGGCGAGACTCCGGCGGCTGCGGCGGCGCGCGAAGTCGCGGAAGAGACGGGGTTAGTGGTCGAGATAGGAGAACTGCTCGCGACCGTGCCGATCGGCGACTACGTCGTGCACGACTTCGCCGCGACCGTGGTCGGCGGCGAGCTGCGCGCGGGTGACGACGCTAGCGGCGTCCGGTGGTGCAGCATCGCCGACGCCGAGTTGCTTCCGCTGACCGACAACCTGCTCGACGAGCTACGGCGAATGGGTGTCAGCTAGTCCTGCGGCGCATGCCGGCGGCACGGCCCTTCGCGACGACGACGAGCGCCATCTTGCGCGACGCCTCGTCGATCATCTCCTCGCCCAGCATCACCGCGCCGCGACGGCCGCCGGCGTCCGACGTCGACGCGTCGTACGCCGCGAGGATGTCCTCGGCGTGGTCGAAGTCCTGTTGCGACGGCGCGAACACCTCGTTGCCGATCGCGATCTGATCCGGATGCAACACCCACTTGCCGTCGTATCCGAGCGCGGCGGTACGGCGCGCCTGACGGCGAAAACCCTCGACGTCGCGGATCTGCAAGTACGGTCCGTCGATCGCCTGCAGGCCATGTGCGCGGGCCGCGACGAGGATCGTCATGAGCGCGTGATGGAACGCGTCGCCGACGTCGTAACCGGGTGGTTGCTCGCCGACGACGAGGCCGCGCATGTTCACGCTCGCCATGAAGTCGGCCGGCCCGAACACCAATGATTCCAACCGTTTCGACGACGCCGCGATGGTGTTGGCGTTGACCAGGCCGCGGGCGGATTCGATCTGCGCTTCGATGCCGATGCGCCCGACGTCGAGCCGGTGCGCGCGTTCGAGCTGGGTGAGCAACAAGTCCAGCGCGGCGACGTGATCCGGCGACTCGACCTTCGGCAGTACGACGCAGTCGAGCCGGGCGCAGACGACGTCGACGACGTCGCGATAGGTCCACTCGGTCGACCAGTCGTTGACCCGCACCCCGACGGTCGGCGCGGTCCAACCGCCGTCGCGCAACGCCGCCGCGACGGTTGCGCGCGCGTCGTCCTTCGCCGTAACGGCAACCGCGTCTTCGAGGTCGAGGAACACCTCGTCGGCGTCGAGGGCGCGCGACTTCTCGATCATGCGCGGGTTCGATCCCGGCACCGACAAGACGGTACGACGTGCGCGCGCCACGACGTGGACGCTACTCATTCGGCTGGCAGCGATGCTTCCGTGGTGCGGTCGCGCGCGGTGATGACGACGCCGATTCCGGCGAGCAGCAACAGCATGCCGGGCACTGCGAACCATGACGGGTGCTGACCGAGGAATGCCGCGGCCAGCAATGCCGCGCCCGGCACCTCGAACAGGATCGCGAGCGACACGACCGTCGGGCTCGTCGTACGCAGCACCCGGTTGAACAGCGAGTGGCCGAGGAACTGCGCACCGACGGTCAGCGCGACGATGCGCCACCACGTGCCGCCGGAGTATCCGACCAGCGATTGCCATGCGGCGAGGCAACACACCAGCAACGCGACCGAGGTCGTGGCATAGCAGATCGCGGTGTAGGTGACCGTGCTGACGTGCCGGCGGACTTCGCTGCCGGTCACCATGTAGCCGGCCGCGCCCGCGCCGCCGACCACTGCCAGCACGTCACCGCCGAGCGCGCGCGGCGACGTCGAGAGATCCGCGCCGGCCAGCACGCCGGCGCCGATGACGGCGACGAGGATCCCGACCCATGCCCGGGCCGGCATCGACGTACCGGTCCGCCGGGCGAGCAACGCGACCCAGATCGGTTGCGTCGACACGAGCGCGGTCGCGCTGGCGACGCTGGTGAGCCGCAGGCTGATCACCCACGCGGCGAAGTGCGCGGCGAGCAACACACCCGCGAATATCGCCAGCCGCCACTCGCGGCGGGTCAACGACGCGACCTCGGCGCGATGTCGCCACCCGACGAGCGGAACGAGTACGCCGCTGGCGAATGCGTTGCGCCAGAACGCGATCGCGAGTGCCGGCGCCGCGGCGGCCGCGATCAACGGACCGGACGTCGACACGGCGATCACGCCGACCGACATGACCGCGAGGTCCGTCGCCGGCGGCAGGTCGAGTACGGCGGGAACGGTTGCCGCGTCCCGACCGGTCACCTCTAGAGTCTCGCCTATGGACGACGTCGCGATCGCCGCGCTCGTCGAGGAGGCGACCAAGAAGTCCGGGCTCGTCTGGGTGCGCCCGGCCGGCGAAGGCCAACATTCGCAACCGGTCTGGCACCTCTGGCAGGACGGTGCGGCGTACGTCCTCACCGGCGGGATCGAGCAATCGATGCCGGCGCTGAGCGACCGCGCGTATGTCACGGTTCGCAGCAAGGACAAAGGATCCCGGCTGGTCACGTGGGTGGCGACGGTGGTCGTCGTCGAACCCGACAGCGAGGACTGGGTCGCCGTCGTACCGAACCTGCTCGGCAAGCGGCTGAACCTGCCCGACGGCGAAGCCGCGGCGCAGCGATGGGCGCGCGAGTGCGTGCTCTACCGGCTGACGCCGACGGGTGACGTCACCGAGACGCCGGACCAGCCGACGACACATGCGCATGCCGTGCCCCCGCCGCTGTCACCCGCGCGCAGCCGGGTGCCGCGACCCTGGCACCTGCGCGGCCGGCCGGCCCAACGCGGCGGCAAGAAACACTAGGTAACCGTCACGCCGCCGTCGACCGCGATCGTCTGGCCGGTGACGTAACCGGCTGCGTCGGAGACCAGCCAGACCAACGTCGCGGCGAGCTCGCGCGGATCACCCATCCGGCCGGCGAGGACGCGCATCATCATGAGGTCGAGATACTCGCGCGGGTACTGCTCGGTCATCTCCGACGCGAAGAACCCGGGCGCCAGCGCGTTGACCCGGATGCCCTTGCGGCCGGTCCACTGTTG
>Ga0070659_100003839_pt1 | contig 10716 bp, 10 predicted proteins | sample KBSC23metaG_FD_64666 | JGI IMG/M metagenome (GOLD analysis project Ga0070659, IMG submission 64666) | Corn rhizosphere microbial communities from Kellogg Biological Station, Michigan, USA - KBS C2-3 metaG | ecosystem: Host-associated > Plants > Roots > Rhizosphere > Soil ...
CGGAAAAGCGCGGCGAAATTGGACCTTGGCCCTATCCTTGTGATTTCGGGGAGAGTGGGCGGCGTACCATCGGAGGCCCGATCGCGCCGTCACCCGCAAGGCCGAGCACGCCCGAGAAGGATTCCATGCAGCGTTCTTTCGATCGCGGGGCGGTGCCCCGCGGCAAGCGCGCCTCTGCGTTCTCGCGGGCGGCGGCCACGGCGGTGCTTGCCGCCGTTGTCGGTAGCGTGGCCAGCTTGGCAATCGCCGCGCCCGGCTTGAAGCCCGACCGCTTTCGCGTCTCGTACCAACCGCCCGAGGACCCCGCGTACACGGCGATGTACGAGGAGCTGCAGGCGTCGCAGGTGCTCGAATCGCTGCGCAGCGTGCTGAGCTTCGTCCGCCTGCCGCGGACGGTGCGGCTCGTTCTCGTCGACTGCGACGGCGACGCCAACGCGTACTACGACCCCGACGAGCTCACCGTCAGCGTCTGCTACGAGTACGTCCAGGAGCTGCGCAAGCTCGCCGAGAATCCCGGCCGGCCTGCCGGCGTCACCGCCGAAAGCGCGGTGCGCAGCAAGCTGCTCGAGATCTTCCTCCACGAGTCGGCGCACGCGCTGTTCGACCAGCTCCGCATTCCGATCATCGGCAGGCAGGAGGAAGCCGCCGACGTCCTCGCCGGCGTCGTCATCCTGCACATGCGCAGCCGCAGCGCTCGCGAGACGGTGCAGGGCATCACCTGGATGTACGCGCAGGAAGCGAAGGAGGAGCGCGTCGGCCGCAAGAAGCTCGCCGACGTCCACCTGCTCGCCGAGCAGCGCTACTACAACTGGATGTGCCTCGCCTACGGCGCGCGGCCCGCGCTCTTCGCCGACCTCGTGCGCGACAACGTGCTGACCGCCGAGCGCGCGGAGACCTGCCAGGACGAATATCGGCGCGCCGCCTACGCCGTCACCAAGCTGATGGGGCCGTACCTCGACATCGGCCTGCGCGACAAGGTGCTCGCGCACCACTTCGTCCCCGGCAGCGACGTGACCGCGGTCGCTGCGCGACGCGACAACGACGCGGTGCGACCTGCGTCCCCGGCGGGGGGACGCGGCGCGGCGGCGAGAAACCGCTAGGCGCGACGACGCTCGGTGAGAGCCCGAGGCGGTCGTCCGCCGCCAGCGCGCCTGCGATTGGAGTTGGACTTTGGTCCAACGTTGTCGTCGCGTCGTGGGACCTAAGATCGCCGACGATGGACAACCGCGCACGGTGCTAGCGGCGCATCGATCGAGGAGGCGACGATCGCGACCCCGCCGTCAGAGCCCCCAGAGCTGCCCGCCGCCGACTCGGTCGATTCGCTCGGGCTGACCCGCCGCGACCGCCTGCTCGGCGCGGCGATGATGCTCGTCGTCGCCGCCGTCGTCGTGGCACTGATCGCGTTGTTCTGGCGTCCGGCGCCGCCCGACAAGGTCGTCATGAGCACGGGCGCCGCCGGCGGTGCGTACGAGGCGTTCGCCAGACGCTACCGCGACATCCTGGCGCGCTCGGGCGTCGAGCTGGTGCTGCGACCTTCGGCGGGCGCGGCAGAGAACCTCGATCGCCTGCGCGACCCCGGCAGCAACGTCGACGTCGCGCTCGTGCAAGGTGGCCTCGCGCGCCCTGGCGACGAAACGCGCCTCGTCACGCTGGGCGCCGTCGGCTACGAGGCACTCTGGTTCTTCCACCGGACGTCGATTCCGCTCGAGCGTCTCGACGCTTTGCGCGGGCGAAGGATCGCCGCCGGCCAGCCCGGAAGCGGGACCCGCAAGACGATGGACGTGCTGCTCGAGCACCTCGGCATGCCCGAGGTCGCGGCGCAGTTCGTGCCGCTCGGCGGCCTCGAAGCGGCCGAGGCGCTCGAGCGCGGCGATGTCGACATTGCGATGCTCGTGTCGGCCGCCGACGCGCCGGCGGTACAGCGCCTGTTGCGCGCCGATGGCGTCGCCCTGATGAGCTTCGCCCGGCCGGATGCCTACGTCCGCCAGATCCCGGTGCTGACGCGGCTCGAGCTGCCCGAGGGCGCGGTCGATCTCAGGCGAAATCTTCCCGGCCAGTCGGTGACGTTGCTCGCGCTGAAGGCGAACCTCGTCGCCAGGAAAGACATCCACCCGGTGCTCGTCGATCTGCTGCTCGATGCGGCGCGCGAGGTGCACGGCAGCGGCGGCCTGCTTCATCGACCCGGCGAATTTCCCGCGGCCGAGTCCGACGAGTACCCGATCGCCGCCGACGCCGAGCGCTTCTACAAGACCGGGCCGTCGAGCCTGCGCAGCTATCTGCCGTACTGGGCGGTCGCGTGGATCCAGCGCCTCGTCTTCTTCGGGCTGCCGGTGCTGCTCGTCGGCATCCCGCTGTTGCGCACGCTTCCCAATCTCTACAGCTGGATCGTGCGGCGGCGGATCTACCGCTGGTACGGCGAGCTCGCGTTCATCGAACGCGCCGCCGCCGACCGACGCGGCAGCCGCGATGCGCAGATGCGACGGCTCGACGAGATCGAAGCGCGCATCAACGGGCTTCGCGTCCCGGCGTCGTTCGCCGGAGAAGCCTACACGCTTCGCCTGCACATGCGGATGGTGCGCGAGCGCCTGGCCGCGCTGTAGCGCGCCGACGCGACGCGCTCAGGGGACCTTCTTCCAGTCGCTCGGGTCGAAGAGATTCATCTTCGCGGCGGTCGCCGCCGACGTGGGTCCGAGGTCCTTCTCGTAGACGATGCCGTCGTGGTTGACGAGGAACGACTTGACGCCCGAGTTGCCGTACGACGCCGGCCAGGCGACGACTGCGAAGCCGCCGAACAGCCTGCCGTTGACGACGTAGTTGAACGCACCGCCGGGCGCCGCCTTGCCCTGCGCCGTCAGCAACCGGTAGTAGTAGCCGTGGTACGCGGCGGGCCCGGACTTGGCGGCGCCGGCATAACCTTCCTTCACGGCCTGCGCGACGAGCGGCCCGAGCGGGCTCTGCGGCTCGCCTGGCTTGGTCGGCCAATAGAGGCCGTCCTTCTTTCCCGGTGAGGAGCGGAACTTGGTCGCGTAGTCGTTGATGCCGTTGCGGTCGGGGTCGCTGGCGGCGTACTCGCGCTGCGCGTCGACGATCGCGAGCAGCGTCTGCACCGTGTCGAGCTCGTTGCGACCGACGCGGCGATTGAGGACCTCCTCGCGGCCGGCTTCGGCGTCGAACACCCAGCGGTCGCCGCGCTTGACGAGCGGCGCGGGGAACGACCAGTCGCCATCGCCTGCTTCGATGACCGCCTTCGAGTCGCCCTCCATGCGGATCGAGTTCTTGCGGTCGTACGCGTCGAGGAAGCGCTGCCGCTCCGCTGCGTCGGCGACCTTGTCGCCGCTCGAGAGCCAGCCCGGGTGCTTGCCCATCAGCTTGGCGATGTTCGCGGAGTTGCCGGTGCGCGCGGCATCGACGAGCGCCTTGGCGCCCTCCTGCGGCGTCGCGAACGCCGGTTGTGCTGCTGCATTCTCGGCGGTCGTCGGCGCCGCAGCGTGCGTGACGGGCGCGACCAGTGCGACGGTCGCACCAGCGATCACCGCAACCATCCATGTCGTCGTCTTCATGCGTGCTCTTGCTGAGGTTGCCGTTGCCTAGCGACGACCGCCGCCGCCACGGCCGCCACCGCCGCCGCGACCACCGCCACCGCCGCCACCGCCGCCGCCGAACGAGCCGCCGCTGCGGCCGCTGCTGCTCATCGAGCTGCGACTCGCCGCGCCCTGCGTGCTCGCCGCGCGCGTCGATGCGCCGCCGTTGGCGCCCGAGAAGCCGCCGCCGCTGCCGCGGTCCGTGGTGCCAGCGCTGGCACCGGCGCGATTGCCGCCGCCGACGTCGCGTCCGCCGGCGCCCGCCGAGCCCCGGTCGCCGCCGCCGACGCCGCTGCGATCGCCGCCGGCACCGGCGCTGCGGTCGCCGCCGATGCCACCGCCGGCGCGATCGGCCTGCGAGACCCGGTTGTTCAGGTCGCCGCGATCCATGCTGCCGAGCTCGTTGCGTCCCTGCTCGGCGCGGCCGCGGAACTGGTCGCGCGACTGCGCCGCCTGCCGGTCACCGCCGCGGTTGTACTTCTGCGCGACACCTTGGTCCTTGTACGCGACGCCCTTGCGGTGCTCGGCCTTGTGGTTGAAGTTGCCGTTGTTGATGTTCTGGCGATTGAAGTTGTTGTACTTGTTGACGTTGATGTTGACGTTGTTGCCGCCCCAGTTGCAGTTGCCCCAGATCGCGGCGCCGACGAACACGCCGGTCGCGAAGGCGAGCCCGGGCGCATAGGCGTAGCCCGGCGGGTACATGTAGTAGGGCGGATAGCTCGGATACGGCCACGGGCCGTAGATCGTGCTCGGGTTGTACGTCGGCACGTACACCGTCTCGGGCTTGGCCGACTCGATGACGTAGACGGTCTTGTTCTCGACCGTCTCGGTCTTCACGGTCTGCTCTGGCGTCGACTTCAGGTTGCCCGCCTGGCTCGCCTTCGCACGCAGCGACTGCACCGTCGCGAGCACGGTCGCCTGGTCGGCGAGGAACGCGTCGCCGAGCTTTTGCGTCCACGACAGGTTCTCGTTCATCTGCTTGAGGACCTGCGGCACCGTGGTGAGCGCCTTGACGCTCTCGTCCCACGTCTGCTTCTGCATCTCGTCCTCGAGCGCCTTCTCCTTGACGTTCGGGTGCTCCTTGGTCCAGCGCGCCGCCTCGACGACCTCGAGCGGATACGTGCTCGCCATCAGGATCTGCGCGACCAGCGCATCGGGGTACAGCGCGATCGGCGCGAGCAGCTGATCGAGCTCCTGCTGCTTGTCTGCCGGTGCACCTTGCGCTGCCGCCGCCGGCGGAGCCGGCGCGGGCTGCTGTGCGACCGCCGGATTCGGTGAAACAACCGTCGCCGCCACGAGCAGCGACGCGGCCAGCGCTCCTTGAAGTTTCTCGATCGCGCCCATGCAACCCTTCGCCAGTGCCGCGGCAGCGGCCGAGCCCGCGCCGCTCGGAAATGTCCGAATCACTCTACTGCGCGTGCAGCGGCGCTCGCCATGGGACCTTGGTCCCTGTCGCCGCGGCCGGTGAGGGGTTCTAATTCGCGGCGGGCGCCGCAACGAGGAGCACGAACATGGCACACGATCGAATCCGCGACGCGCTGCACGCGATGGCCTGCGCGGCGCTCGTCGTTGGATGCATCCCCGCGGAGGCGACCGGCTGGGTCAAGCTGCTCGCTCGCACCGCTGCGGAGCAGTTCCAGGAAGACGATCTGCGGATGTTCCTCGAGGCCGGACGCGACGCGCTCAACGCCGAGGGGCCGCCGAAGACCGTCGAATGGTCGAACCCGAAGAACCAGACGGGGGGCAGCTTCCTCGTCGTCGGAGAGACGACGCGCTCCGGCCTGCCGTGTCGGCGGATCAAGTTCGCAACCTATGCGCCGGGCTTTGCGAATCCGCCCAAGACGTGGACCACCTGGACGTTGTGCAAGGTCGACGATCGCTGGAAGGTCGCCGACACCAAGTGAGTGGCGCCGCGCGGCGCGCGCCGACCGCCGCGGTCAGTTGACGGTGTAGCCGCGCCCGCCCATGCACGCACCGTACGCCTTGTAATACGCGCCGAGGTCCTGTTGCTGTTGCGCCGCCGCTTGCTGCTGCGCACCGCGTCGCTGGTTGCGCTTCGCGACACCGCCGACAACGGCGCCCTTCGCGGCAGCTTCGCCGACATCGTTGTCGCCGATCGCGCCGACCGCGGCACCGACCGCGGCGCCCTTGACGCGTTGGCCGCTCTTTTGCGGCGCCGCTGCCGGAGGCGGCGCTGCCGGATCGATTCCGGTGTTCGTCTTCGCCCAGGCAAGGCATTCGCCCTCGTCCTTCGTCTGCTGGCTCGGGGCCTGGCCCTTGGCGGGATAGGCGGCCGGCTTTTGCGCCGGCGCGGCGAATGCGATCGTCAGCAGCGCTGCGCCGACGACGAGTGGAAGTTTGCGATGCATGGCTGAGGTCCTCGGCGAAGCCCAGGAGCAGCTTAGGCGCGTACGGCTCGCGCGCCATTGGACCTAGGGGCAACCCGGGGCCGATTGCGCGACATCCGGATGCGACGCGCGCCCCGGTGATCGGACCTAGGTCCAATTGGCGCACGCCGCCGCGCCGGCGAGCATCGCGAATCGAGGCGACCGGCGATGGACGACCCACGACACCGATCCGGCCGCCGCGTCGGCATCGACGCGTGGGCGGCCTGCGGAGCTGCCATGCATCCAGCGGAGGTCGAGTGATGAAGGCGATCCATGCGACTGCGGTCGCGGCCCTGGCCACAGCGGCCGCGCTCGCTCCTGCGGCCGTGGCGGCGCAAGCGGCGGACGCGTGGCAGTTCGACGCCGCGCTCTACCTCTACCTGCCGTCGGTCGACGGCACGACACGCTTCGGCAACGGCGGCGGCAGCGATGCGACGGTCGACGTCGCCAAGCTCCTCGAGAGCCTGAACGCGACGTTCCAGGCGTCGTTCGAAGCACGCCGCGGCCAGTGGGGTGGCTACACCGACTTCGTCTACGTCAACTTCAGCCATGCGAATTCGTCGACGCGCGAGCTCAGCATCGGCGGCATCCCGCTTCCCGCCGACGTCAGCGCGGCGACCGACTTGGGTCTGAAGGGCTCCGCATGGACGCTCGCAGGGCTCTATCGCGCGGTCCCCGACCCGGTGTCGCCGCTCGACGTCATCGCGGGCGCGCGGCTGCTCGACATCAAGCAGACCCTCGCGTGGCAGCTGAGCGGCAACATCGGCCAGTTTCCGGTGCAGGGGCAGGCGCGCACGCAGGAGGCGAGCGTCCACAGCCTCGACGCGATCGTCGGCGTCAAGGGTCGCGTCGCGCTCGGCGGCAGCAAGTGGTACGTGCCGTACTACCTCGACGTCGGCACCGGCGACGCCGACCTCACCTGGCAGGCGATGGCCGGCATCGGTTATTCGTTCGGAGCCCTGTCCGTCGTCGGCAGCTGGCGCTACCTCGATTACCGGTTCAAGTCGGGCAAGCCCTTCGAGACGCTCAGCTTCAGCGGCCCCGTCTTCGCCGCGGTGTACCGCTGGTGAGGCACCCGGCCATGCGACGCATCCTCTTTCGCACCTGCGCCGCGTTCGCGGCGGCCCTGCCGCTCGCCGCGCGCGCGTCGTTCCTGCCGCCCGAGATGGTCGACAGCGCCGCGACGTACCTGGCGTGGTTCATCATCTTCGTCATGCCGATCGCAGCGATCGTGCTGTTCTGGCTCGTCCACATCCTGCCCGAGAAGGTCGCCGAGAAGCGCCACCATCCGCAGAAGGACGCGATCAACATCCTCTGCCTGCTGTCGCTGCTCTTCGGCGGTCTGCTGTGGCCGCTTGCCTGGCTGTGGGCGTACACCAAGCCGATCGGCTACCGCGCCGCGTACGGCACCGACAAGCACGACGAGTTCTTCGTGACGATGGGTGAGCGCGCACGCGCCGGCGAGCTCACCGCGGAAGAGCTCGCGCACTTGCGCGAGGAGCTCGACGGGATCGAGGCGCAGCGCCCGCTCGGGCCCGACCTGCGCACCGCCCGCGACAAGGTCGACGCCGCAATCGCGCACATCGGCGCCGCGTCGCCGACCACCGCCGAAGCCGCTGCCGGAGCCGAGTGATGGAAGCACTGCTGCTCGGGATCTACTCGTTCTTCGTCTGGCTGATCTTCATCAAGTTCAAGTGGCTGCCGTGGACGACGCCATGGAAGGTCACCGTGGTCATCATCCCGATCGTCGCGTTGAGCGCGATGATCCTCGCGCTCAACGTCGTCGCACCGTCTTCGGCGGATGTGCGCGTCTTCAAGTACGTCGTCCAGGTCATCCCGCAGGTCAGGGGCCGCGTCCTCGAGGTCCCGGTCGAGCCGAACCGGCTCGTCAAGAAGGGCGAGCTGCTGTTTCGCATCGATCCGACGCAATACCAGAACGAGCTCAACGTCGCCAAGGCCAAGCTCGCCGCCGACGAGGCCAAGCTCAACCAGGCGAGCGCGAACGTCGTCGACGTCTCGGCAGGTGCGCGGCAACTTCAGGAGCAGCTCAAGTCGGCAAGCGCGCAGGTGCGTTCGCTGCAGCCGCGGCTCGACCTCGCGAGGCTGCGGGTTCGGCAGTACCGCGAACTGGTCGCGACCGGCGCGGGCGACCGCTTTTCGCTCGAACAGGCCGAGTCCAACGTGCTCGACCTGCAGAACCAGCTCGCGACGGCGACCGCGAACGAGGCGCAGGTCTCGCAGAAGCTGTCGGGCCAGGTCAACGGCGAGCAGGCGACGGTCGCGGGCGCGAGGGCGCAGTTCGCGACCGCGAAGGCGCAGGTCGACTCGAGCCGTGCCGACGTCGCCAACGCGCAGTGGAACCTCGACCAGACCACGATGTACGCACCGACCTCGGGCTACGCGATCAACGTCCAGTTGCGCCCGGGCTCGTACGTCGTCGCGGCGCCGTTCGCGCCGGCGATGTCGTTCGTCGAGGAGGAGTACCAGGTCATCGCGCTCTACCAGCAGAACGAGCTGGTGTACGTGAAGCCCGGCGATGAGGCCGAGTTCGCGCTCAACACCATCCCCGGCCGCATCATCAAGGCCAAGGTCGACTCGATCGTCTGGGCGCAGGGCCAGGGCCAGGTGCAGGGCCAGGTGCTGCAGGGCAACGCGCTGCCGCAGACCGGCGTGTACCCGCAAGCGCCCGGCCGCTATCCGGTCAAGCTCACGGTCGAGGACAAGGACAAGAACGTGTTCCTCGCCGGCGGCGCGACCGGCCACGGCGCGATCTACACCGAGCACGGCGAAGTGATCCACCTCGTCCGCAAGGTGATCGTGCGCATCGGCGCAATCACCGACTACCTCGTGCTGAAGCTGCACTGATGCGCGCCGGCCGTTCCAGCCGAGGGGTCGCCGGCGTGGCGCTCGCGCTCGCTTCGGCGGGCTGCGCGCTGCAGCGGCCGCCCGACGCGGCGGATCTGCAAAGGGACGCGCTGCAGAACGTCGCGCTGCCGGCGGCGTGGCAGAGCCAGGGCGGCACGCCGCAACTCGTCGTCGACGGCTGGCTCGCTTCGTTCGACGATCCGCAGCTGTCCGAGCTCGTCGCCGAGGCGCTCGTCTACAACGCCGACCTGCGCGCCGCCGCCGCCGTCGTCGAGCAGGCGAACGGCTATCTGAAGGTGGCGAGCGCGCCGCTGTTGCCGTCGGTCGGCGTGCGCGGCCTCTGGAGCGGCGCGTCGAGCAGCGACGCCAGCGGCATCAACGGCATCTTCCTGCACGCATCGCTCGAGCTCGACATCTGGGGGCGCGTGCGCTACGGCGCGGCCGCGGCGCGCGAGCAGACTGCGGCCGCGGAGGCCGATTTCGCCTACGCGCGCCAGTCGCTCGCCGCGACGGTCGCCAAGGCGTGGTTCCTCGCCATCGAGACCGGCCTGCAGCGCGGGATCGCGAACGATCTGCTGCGCTCGGCCGAGGAGCTGCATCGCATCTCGTCCGATCGCCTGCGGGTCGGCAACGGCAACGAGCAGTCGGTCGCGGTCGCCAGCGCGAACGTCAACAGCTACCGCGACACGCTGCGCCAGATCGACTACTCGCACGCCCAGGCGCTGCGCGCGCTCGAGCTCCTGCTCGGGCGCTATCCGGCGGCCGAGGTTGCGGTCAAACCCGCGCTCGATCGCGTTCCGCCACCGCCGCCGGTCGGCCTGCCGTCGCAATTGCTCGAACGCCGGCCCGACGTCTTCGCCGCCGAGCGCCGCGTGGCGGCGGCGTTCAACCGCGTCGGCGAAGCTCGCGCGGCGCAGCTGCCGCGGATCGCGCTCACCGGGGGCGGCAGCAGCATCTCGAGCGACGTGTTCGTGCTCAAGGACCGCAACAACCCCGTGTGGGGCTTCGGTGCCAACCTGTTCGCGCCGCTCTTCCAGGGCGGCGCGCTGCGCGCCCAGGTCGAAATCCGCAACGCCGAGCAGAAGCAGGCCGTCGCCGCCTACGCGAGCGCCGGCTTGCGCGCGTTCAACGAGGTCGAGGGCGCGCTGTCGGCGGAGAACGCATTGCGCGACCGCGCCGTCATCCTCGACGCTTCGGTGCGCGACAACCAGCGCGCGCTCGAGCTCACGCAGATCCAGTTTCGCGTCGGCTCGGTCGACCTGCAGGCCGTCGAGCAGCGCCAGCTCACCCTGTATTCGTCGCGGATGGCGCGGCTGCGCGTTCAGACCGAGCAGCTCGCGCAACGCGTCAACCTCCACCTCGCGCTCGGCGGCAGCTTCGACGAGGTGCCGCCTGCGCCGGCGGCGTCGGCCTCGGCTGCGTCCTGAAGCGCCGCCGCGCGCGGCTCAGGGCTTGCGCGCCGGCTCGGCGAACCAGCGATCCTCGGGAACGACGACCGGCTGCGCCGGTTGCCCGAGGAAGTGCGGCGACATGATCTGCACGCCGTGGCGGTTGAACGCATCGAGGATGCTCGCGTGCAGCGTCGACAGCGTCGGAATCCGCCGCGTCGGCTCGTCGATGCTCGCGAAGAGCTCGTACTCGACGTAGAAGTCGGCGAGTCGGCGCTGGTAGACGTACGGCGCCGGCTCGCTGCGCACGCCCGGCGTCGCGAGCGCCGCCTCGACGAGGAGCGCGTGGATCTGCCGCCACGGCGTGTCGTAGCCGACCGTGACCTTGGCGGTGAGGAGCGTGCCGAACGCGTTGCCGAGCTTCGAGTAGTTGCGGATCGGGCTTGCGACGACGACGGAGTTCGGGATCGTGACCTCCTCGTTCTGGACGTTGAC
>Ga0070659_100003847_pt1 | contig 10699 bp, 8 predicted proteins | sample KBSC23metaG_FD_64666 | JGI IMG/M metagenome (GOLD analysis project Ga0070659, IMG submission 64666) | Corn rhizosphere microbial communities from Kellogg Biological Station, Michigan, USA - KBS C2-3 metaG | ecosystem: Host-associated > Plants > Roots > Rhizosphere > Soil ...
GGCGTCGTCCTCTCGGCGATCGGCTTCCCGACCTCGATGTTCACCGCCCTCTTCGCCTTGGCGCGGACGGTGGGCTGGGTCGCCCAGTGGAACGAGATGATCTCCGACCCCGAACAGAAGATCGGCCGTCCCCGCCAGCTCTACACCGGCCCCACCCAGCGCGATTACGTCCCCGTCAGCGACCGCTGACCGGATGGACCGGCGGCACTTCCTGCAAGGCGTGGTCGCCGCCGGCGCCGTGGCCGCCATGCCGCTCCGCGCCGCCGCGCCGGTCAGCCGCAAGCCGCCGCGCCTGCGCCCGGGGGACACGGTGGGGCTGATCGAGCCGGCCGGGTTCACCCACGACGCGTTCGACCTTGCGGCGATCAAGGCGACGGTGGCGGCGATGGGGCTGGTTCCCAGAGTCGCGCCGCACGTGGCCGCGCGCTACGGCTATCTCGCGGGCTCCGACGCGGAGCGGGCGGCGGATGTGAATGCGATGTTCGCGGACGACAGCGTCCGGGCGATCTTCGCGATCCGCGGCGGCTGGGGCTGCGCGCGCATCCTGCCGCTGCTCGATTACGCCCTCATCCGCGCCCATCCCAAGCTGCTGGTGGGGTTCAGCGACATCACCGCGCTGCACATGGCGCTGGCCGCCCGCGCCGGCTTCACGACCATCCACGGACCGGTCGCCGCCTCCTCCTGGGGCAAATTGTCCTGGGATTCCTTCCGAAACCTTGCCTTCGAGGGCGCGACGCCGGTCTACCAGCCGCCGGAGACGCCCGAGGACCGGATCGCCCCCCGCCGCGGCGTCCGCACCTTCCGCTCCGGCAAGGCCACAGGCCGGCTGCTCGGCGGCAACCTCACCGTCCTCTCCGCCCTCGTCGGCACGCCGTACCTCCCGGACTTTACGGGCGCGATCCTGTTCATCGAGGACACCAACGAGGCCGAATACAGGATCGACCGGATGCTGACCCAGCTGACCCTCGCCGGCATTCTCGGCAAGGTGGCGGGGGTGGTGTTCGGCCAGTGCACCGATTGCGTCTCGGACGGCCCCTCTTATGGCGGCTTCACCTTGTCGGAAGTGCTCCAGCAGCATCTCGGTGCGCTCGGCGTCCCCGCTTTCCAGGGCGCCCTCTTCGGCCACGTGCCGAACCAGTACAGCCTTCCGGAGGGCTGCCGCGCGGAGATCGACGCCGACGCCGGCACGATCCGCATCCTCGAACCGGCGGTCGCCTAGGCCGTCAGCTTGCCGGAAGCGACGAGGAGGTCCATCCTGCGGCCATGGCGGGGGCGTGGAAGATCGGGCGAGGCCTGCTGGGGCCGCTGAAGCCGCTGCTCGGCAGTTGGTCCGCACAAGGCGCCGGACCCGGCCCGGCGAGCGTCATGCACTGCACCCGCCGGTTCGAACCGGTGCTGGGCGGCAAACGCGTGCTGCTGACGGCCGTGTGGCAGACCGGCCCCGATTCGGCCTATGAGGAACTGGCGCTGTTCGGCGCCGACGAGGAAGGCCGCCTCGGCTTCGCCTCCTTCACCTCCGACGGCAAGCGCTCGCAGGGCGTTGTCGCCGACGGCACCGACGTCCATCCGCAGGCCCTCGCCTTCGAGGCGCAAATGCCGGCGGGACTCGCCCGCATGCTGTACTGGCCGGCGGAGGAGGAAGGTTTCTACTTCGCCGTGGAGAGCCGCACCAAGTCCGGCTGGAACCGCTTCATGCGCCACCATTACCGCGCAAAAGGGTGAGCCGTCAGCGCACCGGCAAGGTGAAGGTGAAGCGCGCGCCCTGGCCCGGCGCGCTGTCAACGCTGATATCGCCGCCCATCGCCCGCGCGAGCCGCCGGGCGATGTAGAGACCGAGGCCAGTGCCGCCGGGCTCGTTCGGATCGACGCGCTCGAACTTCTCGAAGATCCGCGCCTGATCCTCCTCGGCGATGCCCTTGCCCTGGTCGGCGATGATCAGCGCGACGAGATCGCCCTCGCGGTCGGTGCGGACCCAGACCATGCCGCCGTCGGGCGAATAGCGGATCGCGTTGGCGAGGAGGTTGACGACGATCTGCAGTGCCCGCCGGAAAGCGCCCGCGGCAGGCAGCGCCTCGCCGATCGCGGGGGCGTCGATGCGGACGCGGCGGTCGGCTGCGCGGACGGAGAGAAGGCCGGCGGCGCGGCGGGCGACGTCGGCGAGGTCGATCTCCTCTTTCTCCGGCGCGAAGTCCGGCCGCTCGATCGCCTGCAGGTCGACGAGGTCGTCGACCAAAGCGAGGAGGTGGCGGCCGGCAGTGGCGATGTCGTCGGCATAGCCGGCATAATCGCGCCGCAGCGCCCCCTCGTCGCGGTTGCCGATCGCCTCCGCCGAAGAGACGATGCGGGCGAGCGGCGCGCGCAGCGCCTTGTCGAGGCGCTCTCCAAACGCGGAGGTGTCAGGTACCGCGGACGCGGCGGGCGCGGAGGGCGCGGCCGGAGCGTCGGCCATCGCTGTGGCCGAGCCGCGGAAGCCGGCGAAACGGCCGTCGGCCGCGACCAAAGGGATGCCCGCGAGCATGTAGCGCCCGCCGCGGCCGCCGCGCAGCTCGGCGGGCTGGCCGTCGAAGCGGCGTTGTTCGGCAAGGGCGGTGAGCAGGGGCAATTCCCCCTCCCCCGCTTCGGCGAGCCGGAACAGCTGGGTGAGCGGGTTGCCGAGCAGCGCCTGGGGCGCCTGGCCGGCGGCCGCGGCGGCGGCGGGCGAGAGGGCGGTAATGCGCAGCGACCCGTCCGTCTCCCACATCCAGTCCGCCGACGCGCGGAGGAAGTCCGCCTCACGCGCGGCTTCCGGCGCCGTGGCGGGCCCGCGCGCCGGGCGGCGGCGCCAGCCGGAGACGGTGAGCGTCACGCCCGCCGGATCGGGCTCGGCGCGGACCCAGAGATCGAGGTCGGCGTCGCCCTCGGCGGCGACGGCGGGGCGCGAGATGGCGATGTTGAGCCGCGAGGCGAGCCGCGCCAGCGCCGCAACCTGCGGGATGGCGAGCGGACCGCCCTCCTCGCCGCCGGCGGCGCGCTGGAGCGCGGCGAGACGCGGCTCGGCCTCGGCGAGGCGGCCCTGCGCGTCGACGCGCCCGCGGACGGCGATCTCGGCGTTCACGCGGCAAGCTCCGCGATTGCGGCGCGGTAAGCGGGATCGGCCCGCCACGGCGCCACTAGCCGCGACACCTCGGCGGCGGAGAGGGTGTCGAAGCGGTCGGCGAGGGCGGCAGCGGCGGCGTCGCTCGCGGCAACGCGGAAGAGGATGAAAGTCGCGGCGGCGCGGTCGATGCCGGCGGCGCGCAGGAGCAGGGCGGGGCCGGACGCGTCCGACAACAGCTCCCAGGCCGGCTCGAAACCGAGGCCCGTCCGCACCGCCAGGACCGCGAGCAGAAGCGGCAAATTGCCCTCCTCGGCGGCCTGCGCAACAACGGCGTCGTCGAGACGGCCACGTGCGGCCATCAGCCCCGCCAGCCGCATCGCCCGCGCCTCCACGCCGTCCGCCTCGTCGTAACCCGGCAAAGCCGCACCGGTGGCGGCGGCAAGCGCGGCATCGGCGGCGGCGGGGTCGAGGTCGTGGCGGGAGACCATGTAGCGCCGCAACGCCGCGGCGACCGTCCAGAACAAGCGGTGGCGCAGGTCTGCGGGAAGGTCGGAGCGGCCGAGCAGCGGCTCGTGAAAGGCGTCGAAGCGGCTGTTGAGGCCGATCAGCAGCCCCATCGCTTCGGCGGCAATGGCGGCATCCTCGTCGCCGGCAAGATTGGCGAGGAGGCCGTGGTCCGCCCCGGCGGCGGCGAGGCGGTGCTCCTCGGCCCGCCGCAGCAGCAGCGGCAAAAGCTGCGGGTCGGCGAGGAGCGGCCCCGCCTCGAGCAGCGGCAAGGCGATCGGAAGGCTCGCCGAGCCCAGAGCCGCCCGCAGCGTCTCCGGCGCGTCCCCCGGCAGCCGCGCGAGCAGCGTCCCGCGCAACGCATCTTCCGCGTCGCCGACGAGGGCGGCGAACAGCGCGGTGACGACGCCGCGCTGCCGGTCGCTGAGGCGGAGGTCCGACGGCAGAGCAAGGTCCGCGGCGATGGCGGCGACGCGCGCGCGCGCGGCCGCGAGCAGCCGCGCCGCGCCGTCCTCATTTCCCCCGCCTGACCGCATATCGGACATTCGACGCCCATAGCGCGCGCGAGGTTAAGGCGCCGCTAATCGTCCCGCGGCGGCGGCGGCGGCGCATGGGCGTGGTGTTGGGCCCAGAAGAAGCTCGCGCCGGCATAAGCGGCGAGCACAGTCAGGCCGGTCCCCCACAGCCCGAACAGGGCAAAGGGCAGAAGCAGCCACGCCATCCCCTTATGCTCGGCCAGCCAGCGCCGCCCGGGCGGGAGCCTCCGCGCCGTCTCGATCCGCCGGGCGATGGCAAAGGCGATGGTCGTCGCAGCGAGCGCGACGCACCCCCAGCTGTGCACCGGCGACAGCGCATAGCCGAGCGCGACCAGCGCCACGCCCGAAAGGCTCGGCAGCACATAGCCCCACCAGCTCGCCTCGTCCTCGTCCTGCAGGCGCAGCGAGGCGAGCCGCTCTCCCACCCCCTCGCCAAAGCTGGCGAGCAGCATCAGCGCCATGCCGAGCCCAAGCGAATGTTCCGCAAAGGAAAAGGCGCCGAGCAGGGCGATGAGAGCGGCGCCGAGCCGGATGCCGCCGGGCGAGACCGGCTGCGGCACCAGAGCCGCCGAGGCCGCGCTTTCCGCCGGCGCGAGCAGATAGGCCGAGACCCAGTCGCTGCGCCGGGCGGCGGCGGCCCGCACCAGCCTCTCCTCCGCCCCGTCGAGATCGTCGGCGCGCTCCGCGACGGTGATCTGCTCGTCCACCTCTTCGCCGCGCACCGCGATCTGCCGCGCCCCGCCCTGCACGGCGCGGCGCAGCAGCGTCGACTGCAGGTCCCAATCGCTCAGTTTCTCGGCGGTGCGGTGGAGGAGCGCGCCGTCGATCAGGGCGAGGCCTGCCCAGCGGCTATGGGCGTCGATCCGCTCGAAGCGGTCGTCGACGCGGACATCGGGGACGGTGAGCAGCGACAGCCCGCCGAGATCGAGCAATCTATCGACATGGGCAGTGCTGGCGAGGAGGCCGTCCGCGACCAGCAGCAGCCGGTCCTCAGCCTTAATCGCCTCCGCCGCGTCGAGCGCGGAGCGGGCGACGATCACCCCGTAACCCTGCGCCTTCAGGCGGTCGATCGCGGCGAGCAGGTCCGAAGGCACGCGCTCCACGGCCAGAACGATCGGATCCGCGCCCGCGGACGCCGCCAGCCGCACCTGCCGCTCGACCAACGTCCGCCCGCCGAGCGGCAGCGTCGCGCGCAGGCGGCCGCCCGGCTCGTCGGCTTCGTGATAGGCGGCGATGAGTGCGGCTAGGCCCAGGTGAAATCCTCCCTTCCCTCCCGTTAGGCGGAAGGAGGGAGGCGCGCAATTTCAGGTGGCCGCGAAATCGTCGATCGCGATGTGGAGCTTCCTCAGCACGACCGGATCGCCGGGCGCTCCGTCGAGAGCTTCGTCGGCCAGCGCCACCAGGCCGGTGACGCCGAAGCTGGCGGCAAGGCTCTTGAGGCGGGCGGCGGCGAACTGCCAATTGGCGTCGCAGCGGGCGCGGCCCATCAGGTCCGCCTGCCGCACCGCGCTTTCGACGAAGGCGGCGCGCAACTCGGCCATCAAACCGGCGTCCGAGCCCACGGCAGCTGCGAGGGAAGCATTGAGGGCGCCGGGATCGTAAGCCATGCCCGGCGCGATACGCGACGGGTCGTTAACGCACCGTATCCTTCCGATCTTCCGCCCGGTGCGAAAGATGGTAAACAGACGGTCATGAGCACGGGGGCAGAGCGAGCGGAGCCGCGCGAAAGCGCCGGCTGGATCGAAACCGAAGCGGCCGGCGGCGACTGGCTGGGCACCGCTTCTCCAGAGGCGGAGGCGGAGGCCGAATCGGGTACCGCCGACGCCGGGATGCCCTCGTCGGCGGGAAGCCGCGTGCTCGCCGCTTTGCTCGTCCTGCTGGCCGTGGGCTGGGTAGCAGCCGTCGGCTGGCAGGCTTCGCAGGGCGCGATGCCGCTGACCCCGGCGCGGGTGGTTCCCTTCGTCGCCACCTTGAGCGCCCCGCTGGCGCTGCTCGGCCTCGTCTGGCTGCTTTTCGGGCGCAGCTCGCGGCGCGAGACGGAGCGGTTCACCCGGGCCGTCACGGCGATGCGCGGCGAGAGCGTCGCGCTGGAGAGCGTCCTCGGCATCGTCGCCGAGAAACTGGAAGAGAATCACGCCAGGCTTCGCGGCGAAGCCGAGAAATTGATGTCGCTCGGCGACGAAGCGGCGGACCGGCTCGGCCGCGTCACTTATTATCTGTCGAAAGAAACCGCCTCGCTCGACCGCACCGCGAGCGCCGTGGAAGGCGCCGCGGCGGCCGCCAAGGTCGATATCGGCGTGCTCATGCACGACCTCCCGCGCGCCGAAGAGCAGGCGCGCGCCGTCGCCGAGGCGATGAAGGAAGCCGGCCTCGCCGCCCACGGCCAGGCCGGCGCCCTCGAAGCCCAGCTGTCGGCGATCGCCGCCCGCGGCCGCGACGCCGACGAAGTGCTCGGCAGCGCCGCGCAGAAGATGGCCGCCCATGTCGCGCGGATCGAAAGCAGCGCCGAGACCGCGGCGGCGGCGATGGGCGAAGCCTCCGCCGGCATGACCGCCGCCGTCGACGGCGCCATGGCCCGCGCCGCCGAGGCGCTCGACGCCGCCCGCGCCGCGCTCGAGGCGCAGGCGGGGGCGACCCTGGCGTCGATCGACCAGAGCCGCGCGGCGCTCGACCGTGCCGGCGAGGATGCGGCGGCGAGCCTCGCCGCGCGCCTCGACAGCGTCGGCGCAAAGATAAGCGAGCTTGCGGGGCAACTCGCGGCCCAGGATGCCGCCAGCCACCAGCTCGTCACCGGCCTCGCCGGTGAGGTTGCCCGTCTCGACGAAGCCTTTGCGGAGCTCGGCCGGACCGGCGGCGCGACCAGCGACAGGCTCGGCGCGGCGGTGGCTGAGGCGCGGAGCGGAAGCGCCGCGCTCATCGAGGCGCTCGGCGCCGGCCGCGGCGAGGCCGACGCGCTGCTCGGGCGGGCGGGAGAATTGCGCGACACGCTCGACGGCGTCACCGGCGAACTGGAACGGCGGGTGGCCCCTGCCCTTTCCGAGGCCGAAGCCCAAGCGGCGCGGGCGCAAGGCGCGGTGGCGGCGCTTGGCGAAGCGGCGCAGGAGATCGACGGCTCCGCCCGTGGCATCGAGCGGCGGGTAGGCGACGTGGCGGCACGGGTCTCGGAGATCGGCACGTTGCTGGCCGCGCAGGACCAGTCGAGCCGGGCTTTGGTCGCCCAGCTGATGATCGACGTCGCCGCCCTCCAGGACAGCTTTACCGCCGCCGAGGCGAGCGGGAGCGCCCAGGCCGAAACGCTCGGCGCGTCGGTTGCCCAACTGCGCGAGGCGGCGGCGGCGCTGGCGCAGGAGCTCGAAGCGGGTGCCAACCGCGCGGGGGCTCTGGGGGCCCGCAGCGAGGAGATTGCCGGTACCTTGCGCGAGACCGCGCTGCGGCTCGACGAGGAACTCACCCCCGCCTTCGCCCGCGTGGAAGAGCAAGCCGGCCGGACTCGGGAGGCGGCCGACGCGCTCGCGCCGGCCATTGCGGGCGCGGAAGCGGCGTCGGCCGCGACCTTCGCGCACGTGTCGGAGACGGAGGGCGCCATCGCCCGCCAGCGTGAGGTGCTCGACGCCCTCTTGGCGAAGATCGGCGACGGATCGGCCGGTGCCGAGGAAAGGCTGCGCGCCCTCGGCGCCGCGGCGGCGGAGGCCCAGGAGGCGGCGGCGCGGATCGTAGCCGACACCGGCCCCGAGCTGATCGAAAGCCTGCTGCGCGTCCGTGAGGCGTCGAACCAGGCGGCCGTGCACGCCCGCGAGGCGATCGCCGCCGTCATTCCCGCAAGCGCCGCCTCGCTCGGCGAAGCGGCCCAGGCGGCGCTGGCTTCCGCCGTCGAACAAAGCGTCGCGGCGCAGATGGGCGAGCTGGAAGCGCTGGCCCAGAAGTCGATCGATTCGGCGAAGCGCGCGTCCGAGCGGCTGACCCGCCAGATGCTGTCGCTCGGCGAGACGACGGCGGCGATCGAGACCCGCATCGAGGAAGAGAAGCGCCGCCGCGAGGCGCAGGACAGCGAGCAGATGTCGCGCCGCGTCGCCCTCCTCATCGAATCGCTCAATTCGACGGCGATCGACGTCACCAAGATCCTGTCGAACGAAGTGACCGACAGCGCCTGGGCGGCCTATCTGAAGGGCGACCGCGGCGTCTTCACCCGCCGCGCCGTGCGGCTGCTGGAGACGACCGAAGCCCGCGAGATCGCCCGCCATTACGAGGAAGAGCCGGAATTCCGCGAGCAGGTGAACCGCTACATCCACGATTTCGAATCGATGCTCCGCCGCATCCTCGCCGACCGCGACGGCTCCCCGCTCGGCATCACCTTGCTGTCGAGCGACATGGGCAAGCTCTACGTCGCCCTCGCCCAGGCGATCGAGCGGCTCCGCTAGGAAAGCGGCGTCAGCGCGTCCAGTCGAGCATGTCGATCGTCACCCAGCCGAAGCGATAGTTGGCGTAGAAGAACGCGAACACGATGGCTGAGACGATCGTCGCCCTCAGGGCCGCCTTGCCAAAGCTGAAGCTGTGCGGCGCGCTCGGCGCGTGACCGGGCGCCGCGGCGACTCCGTCCTCATGCGGCGAGCGCGCGCCGAAGGGCAGGACGACGAACAGGCTCAGCGTCCAGAACAATATGTAGATGGCGAGGACCGACTGGGGTTTCATGCCTCAGGCGTGGACGATGAGCACGTCGACCAGCGGCTTTTTGCCCGTCCAGTCGGTGGCACAGCGGCGCACCGCAAGGCGCACCTCTTCGCGCAGTTTCTCCTGCTTTCCGCCGGCCCGCTTCGCAGCCTCCGCGGCGGCAGCGCACGCCTCCTCGACGAAGGCGTCGCGATCCTCCTCGACGGGCACGCCGTGGAGGCTGATCTCCACGTCCCCCGCGAGGCGCTCGTCGCGCCCGAGCGGAACGGCCACCGAGATGATGCCCTGGAAGGAGAGCTTGCGGCGCTCGTTCATCGTTGTGCCGTCGGCGGCGAGGATGACGTCGCCGTCGAGGATCAGCCGGCCGACCTTCTCCTCGCCGATCTTGCGCGGCCCGTCGGGCGCCAGGCGGACGAGGTCGCCATTCTCCTGGACGATGCCCTTGGGCACGCCGCTCTGGCGGGCGAAGCGCTCATGCTCGGACATGTGACGCATCTCGCCATGGACCGGGACGATGATCTCCGGGCGGATCCATTCGTACATGGAGAGGAGTTCGGGCCGCCCGGGATGGCCGGAGACGTGGACGTGCGCCTGGCGGTCGGTGATCATCTTAACGCCCTTCGACGCGAGCGCGTTCTGGATGCGGCCGATGGCGATCTCGTTGCCCGGGATCTGCTTGGACGAGAAGACGACGAGGTCCCCTTCCGCGACCTGCAGCTTGTGCTGCTCGAAGGCGATGCGGGCGAGGGCGGCGCGCGCCTCCCCCTGCCCGCCGGTGGCGATGATCATCACGTCGCGGCGCGGCAGCTTCATCGCCGTGTCGAAGTCGATCGTCTCCGGGAAATCGGTGAGATAGCCGACGCTCTTCGACACCCGGAGGATACGGTCGAGCGAGCGCCCGGCCACGCAGACCTGGCGGCCGGTATCCTTGGCGACCTGGCCGAGCGTCTTCAATCGCGCCGCGTTGGACGCGAAGGTGGTGACGAGCACCCGCCCCTCCGCCTCGCCGATCACCCGGTCCAGGCCCTCGCGCACGCCCGCTTCTGAGCCGGACGCCTGGTCCTGGAAGACGTTCGTCGAGTCGCAGACCAAAGCCAGCACGCCCTCGTCGCCGATCTTCGACAATTCCTCGGCGGTGCTCGGGTCGCCGAGCTGCGGCGCCTCGTCGAGCTTCCAGTCGCCGGTGTGGAAGACGCTCCCGTATGGCGTCTTGATCAGCAGCGCATTGCCCTCGGGGATGGAGTGGGCGAGCGGCACGTAGCGGAGGTGAAAGGGCCCGAGGTCGAAATCGCCGCCCATCTCGATGATCTTCACCTCGACGTCGTCGACCAGCCCCTCCTCCTCAAGCTTGCCGGCGATGAGCCCCGCGGTGAACGGCGTCGCGTAGAGCGGCACGCCGAGATCGGTCGCCAGATAGGGGATGGCGCCGATATGGTCCTCATGGCCGTGGGTGAGGACGATGCCGAGCAAATCCTTGCGGTTCTTCTCGATGAATTCGAGGTCGGGGAGGATGAGGTCGATGCCGGGATAGGCCGGATCGGCAAAGGTCATGCCGAGATCGACCATGATCCATTTGCCCTCGCAGCCGTAGAGATTGACGTTCATGCCGATCTCGCCCGAGCCGCCGAGCGCGAGGAAGAGGAGTTCTTTACCGGGTTTCATCATTATCCTTCGCGTCGCCCCAGCGCAGGCTGGGGCCCCAGGGGGTGAGAAGCGGAGCGCTCATATCTCGCTGGGATGCCAGCCTTCGCTGGCATGACGATCATGCAGCGCTTCGGCTCCGCTCATATAGGAGCGAAAGCCCCTGAATGGTAAGGTCCGGCTCGATCGCGTCGAACATCGGGCTGTGCTTGTCGAAGAGCGTCGCGAGGCCGCCGGTCGAGATCACCGTCACCGGCCGGCCGATCTCCGCCTT
>Ga0070659_100003849_pt1 | contig 10696 bp, 11 predicted proteins | sample KBSC23metaG_FD_64666 | JGI IMG/M metagenome (GOLD analysis project Ga0070659, IMG submission 64666) | Corn rhizosphere microbial communities from Kellogg Biological Station, Michigan, USA - KBS C2-3 metaG | ecosystem: Host-associated > Plants > Roots > Rhizosphere > Soil ...
TTCCTCTACCTGCCGCCGGGCAAGACGGCGCGCTATCGGGCGACCGGCCCGCTCGACCTGCCGGTGGGCGCGACGCTGATCAAGACCTTCGCCTATCCCGCGGACTTTCGCCGGCCGAACGAAAAGGTGCGCAAGCTGGAGACCCGGCTGTTGATCCACCGCCGCTCGGGCTGGGTGGCGCTGGCCTATGTCTGGAACGCCGAGCAGACCGAGGCGAAGCTGAAGCGGGCGGGCACGCGCATCGACGTCAGCTTCGTCGACGTCAAGGGCCGCTCGCGGCAGATCGACTACCACGTGCCCAACGCCAACCAGTGCAAGGAATGCCACTCGCTCTCCGGCCGCATCGCGCCGATCGGGCCGAAGGCGCGCAACCTGAACGGCGACTTCGCTTACGCCGAGGGGCCGGAGAACCAGCTCGCCCGCTGGACGCGGACCGGCCTGCTGGTCGGCGCGCCCACGCCGGACAAGGCGCCGCGCACCGCGCGCTGGGACGATCCCGCCGAGCCCATCGAGGCGCGCGGCCGGGCCTATCTCGACGGCAACTGCGGCCATTGCCACAACCCGCGCGGCATGGCCTCCAACAGCGGCCTGTTCCTCGACCTGGAGGAGGTCCGCGGCGCCAAGATCGGCATCGGCAAGCGGCCTGTCGCCGCCGGCAAGGGCTCCGGTGACCTGGAGGTAGACCTGGTTCCGGGCCACCCCGACGCCTCGATCATCGCCTACCGCATGGCCTCGGTGGACCCCGGCGTGATGATGCCAGAGCTCGGCCGCTCGATCGTCCACGAGGAAGGCCTGGCGCTGGTCCGCGAATACATCGCCAAGATGCAAAAGCCTTAAGGGCGACGATCCAGTCCCCCTATTCGTCATCACCCGGCTCGTCCGGGTGACCCATGAACACGATCCTTCGCAAGAAGGTCCGCGGCGACGCCGCTGGCATCCGTCAACGCGGTGATCATGGGTGGCCCGGACAAGCCGGGCCATGACGAATTGAGAGCTTTCGAGCCTAAGGCCGCACTTCCAGCACCATGTTGAACGGGGTCTCCGTCGCCCGGCGGAAGCGGGTGAAGCCCGCGTCCTCGATGACCTGGCGCAACCGCCGTTCGCCGGCCTGGGCGCCCAGCGCCAGGCCGACCTCCTGGCTCTGCGAGGCCGGCGTGCAGACCATCGTCGAGGCCGAATAGAACATCCGCCCGACGGGGTTCAGGTTGTCGGCAAGCTCGTCGTGGGCGAAGGGCTCGACCAGGAGCCAGGTCCCGTCCGGCTTGAGGCTTCGGCGGATGTGCGCCGCCGCGCCCACCGGGTCGCCCATGTCGTGCAGGGCGTCGAAGATGCAGACGAGGTCGAAGTCGTCGCCCGGGTAGTCCTGCGCCCGGGCCACCCGGAAGCTGGCGCGCTCGGCGACGCCGGCCTCCGCCGCGGCCTGCCCCGCGCGCTCGATCGAGGCCGGGTGATAGTCGAACCCTTCGAAGCGCGAGTTCGGATAGGCCTGGGCCATCAGGATGGTCGAGGCGCCATGGCCGCAGCCTACGTCGGCGACCTTGGCGCCCGCCTTGAGCTTGGCCTCGACGCCGTCCAGCGCCGGGATCCAGTTGGCCACCAGGTTGGCGTTGTAGCCCGGGCGGAAGAACCGCTCGGTGCCGCGGAACAGGCACACGTCATGCTCATGCCAGCCGAGGCCGAGACCCGACTGGAAGGCCTTGGCGACCTTGGGCTCGTCCTTGAACACCGCGCCCAGCAGCTCGAAGCCGCCGGCCAGGAAGACCGGGCTCTCCTCGTCGGCGAACACCATCTTCTGCTCGGGCGAGAGCGAGAAACGGCCCGTGCTCGCGTCGTAGGTCAGGTATTCGGCCGCGGCCTGGGCGGCCAGCCACTCGCGGATCAGCCGCTCGTTCAGCCGCGTCTTGTCAGCCAGTTCGATGGAGGTCGCCGGGCCGTGCTCGGCGAGCGCGCGGTAGAGCCCAAGGTGCTCGCCGAGGATCACCAGGGCGGCCGACATCGCGGCGCCCATGTCGCCCACCATCTTGCCCATGAAGGCGTTCAGCCTGTCGGGATCGGCCGCGGCCGGGTCGCGTTCGAGGATTTCGGAAGCCATTGCCATCACCTTCCCTGAGTGAAGGCGACGCGAGCACATGCGCCCGACGTCGCCGCCTGGATACGCAATGCCACTGATGTTTTCCGACCCTAGGTCCGCCGGCGCCGGTCCACGCTACACATTCGCGCGACCGGGCCGGCGGTTACATGGCTGCCTTAGAGCAGGTCCCCGCCCGCCGCAATCGCCGTGGTGCCGTCCTTCTGGAAGGCCTTGATGACGTTGCGGCCGACCGTCCAGCGGTGGACCTCGTCGGGCCCATCCACCAGACGCTGCGAGCGGATGTGGGTGTACCAGGCGGCGAGCGGCGTATCGCGGCTGTAGCCCAGCGCACCGTGCAGCTGGATCGCGGTGTCGACCACGTGGTGGACCATGTGCGCCAGGTAGACCTTGGCGATGGAATTCTCCTGCCGCATGTCCATGCCCTTTTCCGCCTTGTAGGCGATGTGCAGCAGCATCAGGCGCGAGATGTAGAGCTGGGTCGCGCACTCGGCGAGCATGAACTGCACCGCCTGCCGCTCGCTGAGCTTGCGCCCGAAGGTCTCGCGGTCGGTGACCCGCGCCGCGGCCATGTCGAGCGCCCGCTGGGCCATGGCGATGTTGTGCATGCCGTGCCGCAGCCGCCCGTAGGCCAGGCGGTGCTGGCCCATGTCGAAGCCGCGGCCTTCCCCGCCCAGCAGGTTCTCCGCCGGCACCACCAGGTCCTTGATCTCGATCTCGGCGTGGCCGCCGCCCATGATGTGGCTGAGCGGCCCTTCGGCGGCCATGGTCGGGATGTCGCGCTTGATGCGGTAACCGGGGTTGGGCAGCTCGACGATGAAGGTCGAGAACTGCTGGTGCCTGGGCGCGTCCGGATCGGTGCGCGCCATCACCAGCGCCAGGTCCGCCGCGCTGGCGGCCGAGGAGAACCACTTCTCGCCGTTCAGGACGTAGTTCTCGTTGCCGTCCTTGACCGCGCTGGTGCGCATGCCGGTCGCGTCGGCGCCCGACGCCTTCTCGGTCATCGAGTAGCAGACCCGCTTCTCGCCGTTCAGCAGGGGCTTGAGGAACTTCTCCTTCTGGTAGTCGGTGCCGTGCGCCAGCAGCGTCAGGATGGTCGCGTCGTCCGGCCCCTGGCTGTTCATGGAGAGCGCGCCCAGGTGGCTCTGGCCGAGCTCCATCTGCACCAGCGCGTTGGCCAGCGGGCCCAGGCCCATGCCGCCGTATTCCTTCGGCACGAACGGCAGCCACAGGCCCTGGGCGCGGGCCTTCTTGCGCAGGTCCGCCAGCACCGTCTTGTAGGACGCCTTGTCGGTGATCTTCGTCTCGGCGGGGATGCATTCGTCGCGCACCCACTGGCGCACGCGCTCGCGGACGGCCTTGGCTTCCGGCGGGATCTCGAAGTCGATGGACATGGCGGTTTCCTCTTTGGTTGGAAACAGCCTGGGTCGCCGAGGCCTGGGGGGCAAGCCTCATCTGGCCGATTTGCCCGATGCCGCGGCCGGTCGGCTCAGCGTTCGCCCATGTGTCCGCGTTCGCCGCTTTCCTTGCGGGCGCGTTCGAGGTCTTCGGCTTCCGGCCCGTCGAGGGCGTCCTCGGCTTCCTTCGCCTTCTGCTCGACCTTTCCGGACTTCACGAAGGCCCGTTCCTCGGCGTCGAACTTGCGGCCGGCGTCGTAATTGCCCTCGCCCTGGATCTTGCTCTTGTCGGTCATGGCCACGCCTCCTTCTGGCCTCTCGGTAACCCTCGCGCGCGGGCGCGGTTCCAGATAGATAAAATCAATTCATACAATAGAATAAAACGATTTGCTCTATTGTTCTCGATGCCCATAGTGCGCCATTGGAAGCACTTCGCGCCGGCCTCGCGCCGGCTGACCAACAGGGAGACGACGATGAGCCTCGCGACCAGCAAGACCCTCGACAACCTCAAGGCCGCGTTCGCGGGCGAGAGCCAGGCGAACCGGCGCTACCTCTACTTCGCCCAGAAGGCCGACGTGGAAGGCTACAACGACGTCGCCGCCGTGTTCCGCTCGACCGCGGAAGGCGAGACCGGCCACGCCCACGGCCACCTGGAATTCATGGAAGCCGTCGGCGACCCCGCCACGGGCCTGCCGATCGGCGGCACCTCCGACAACCTGAAGGCCGCCATCGCCGGCGAGACCCACGAATACACCGACATGTACCCCGGCATGGCGCGCACCGCCCGCGACGAAAGCTTCGACGAGATCGCCGACTGGTTCGAGACGCTCGCCAAGGCCGAGAAGTCCCACGCCGGCCGCTTCCAGCGCGCGCTCGACACGCTGGACTGATAACTCGGTGTCATCATCCCGGTTTCGGCGCCAGCCGAAGACCGGGACCCATACGCTCGGCGCTGCAGGCAAGAAGCACTGACGCGCCGGGCGAAACCTTCAAGCCACGCGTTTATGGGTCCCGGACAGCCGCGAGTGCGGCTTCCGGGATGACAGCCCTGTTGGACGAGAACCGATGAGCGACGACGTCACCGACAAGGCCGCCGGCCCGCCCCGCGAGGGCAGCCTCGACGCGCCGTTCCGCCATCCGATCGCCTGGCGCGACGACGCCTACTACGACCTCGAAAAGGTCGAGGCGGAGATGGAGCGGCAGTTCGACGTCTGTCACACCTGCCGCCGCTGCTTCAACCTGTGCGACAGCTTCCCGCGGCTCTTCGACCTGATCGACGAGAGCAAGACTGGCGAGCTCGATAGCGTGCCGAAGTCCGACTACGCCAAGGTCGACGAGGCCTGCACGCTCTGCGACATGTGCTTCCTGACGAAGTGCCCCTACGTCCCGCCGCATCCCTTCGACATCGATATCCCGCACCTGATCCTGCGCTACCGCGCCGCCAAACGCCGCGCCGGCGAGAAACAATGGGTGCGCGAGCAGCTCGGCGAGACCGACCGCAACGGCAAGCTCGCCAGGCCCTTCGCCGGCATCGTCAACGCCATGAGCGCGCGCAAGAACACGCCGCTGCGCAAGCTGCTGGAAGCCGTCGCCAAGATCGACGCGGAGGCGGAGCTGCCGCAATACCACTCCAAGACCGCCACCGACCGGCTGAAGACCCCGCTGGCGCCCAATCCCGACGGCCCGGCCTTCGGCAAGCGCAAGGTCGCCCTCTATGCGACCTGCTTCGTCGACTACAACGAGCCCGACACCGCCGTGGCCGCCGCCAAGGTGCTGGCCCTGCAGGGCGTCGAGGTGAAGCTGGTCTATCCCGAATGCTGCGGCATGCCGCAGCTCGAGGCCGGCGACCTGAAGGACGTGGCCGGCCGCGCCAGCCGCGTGGCGGGCGTCTTCAAGCCCTTGATCGAAAGCGGTTACGACGTGGTCGCGCTCACCGCCTCCTGCGGCCTGATGATGAAGTTCGAGTGGCCGCTGATGGAGCCTGAAAACCCGGCGGTGGTCGCCCTGTCGGCGGCCACCAAGGACATCTGCGAATATGTCGTCGACCTGCAGAAGAGCTTCGGCCTCGCCGCGGGCCTGACGCCCGTCGAGGGCGGGATCACCCTGCACCACGCCTGCCACGCGCGGGCCCAGAACATGGGCGCCAAGTCCGCCGAGATGCTGCGGCTGATCCCCGACACCCGCGTGGAGCTGGTCGAGCGCTGCTCCGGCCATGGCGGCACCTTCGGGGTGATGAAGGCCACCCACCACGTCGCCAACAAGGTCGGCCGCCCGACCGCGCGCCAGGTCGCGCAGAAAGAGACCGAAACCCTCTGTTCCGACTGCCCGCTGGCCTGCAAGCACCTCGGCCAGTTGCTCAGCGCCGAGACCAAGGCCGACGCCCACGCGGCGCCCCGCCAGGCCCATCCCATCGAAATCTTCGCCAGCGCCTACGCGCTCTGAAGGAGCTCAGCGATGCCAGCCAACGCCCGCCAGATCACCGCCGCGGACCTGATCCCCGACGCCGACTACGCCCGCCAGCGCCGCGAGCGCCGCGCCGCCCTGCTGCCGGTCAAGCGCCTGCGCCGCGTCCCCCTGGGTCCGATCTGCACCTTCATCTTCGAGAACTACGACACCATGCTCTTCCAGGTGCAGGAGATGCTGCTGACCGAGCGCGGCGGCGCCGCGCAGGTGCCCGACGAACTGGCCGCCTACAACCCGCTGATCCCGCAGGGCTCGGAGCTGGTGGCGACGGTGATGTTCGAGATCGACGACGAGGTCCGCCGCGAGGCCATGCTGGCCAAGCTGGGCGGGGTCGAGGACGACTTCTTCATCCAGGTCGGATCCGACCGCGCGCCCGGCGTTCCCGAGGGCGATGTCGAGCGCACCCGCGACGACGGCAAGACCTCGTCGGTCCACTTCCTGCGCTTCGTCCTCACGCCCGACCAGATCGCCCGCTTCCGCAATCCCGCCACCCAGATCCTGGTCGGCTGCGACCACGAGCAATACAGCCACCTCGCCGGCCTCACCCCCGCCACCCGCGCCGAACTCGCGAAGGACTTCGCGTAAGGCTCGGCGACCTCCCCCGCGAAGCGGCGGGAGGGGGACCATCGGCCGGAGAGCCGATGGTGGAGTGGGCGAGCCCCAGCCTCGGCGCACGCAACGGCGGCCCCCAGCCCTTGAGGCGCGCGGATCAACCGCCCTTTTTCACGGGCGGCGCGTCGGCCAGCGGCGAGCCGGGCTTCGGCTTGCCATTGGCGTCGAGGTACGGGAGCAGGTACTTCTGGTGGCAGGCTTGGCAGCCCTCGTACATCGCCGCGCCGATCTCGAACATCTTGTCCCCGTTCCTTGCGCGCGTCGCGGCGCGGGCCAACAGGGCCTGATCGGTCATCTGCTTGGCGAACTTCACCCAATCGCCGTCGTCCGGCGCGCGGCCCGGCAACATCAGCAGGTTTCCGGCCTCGGCGACGGCCGTCATCGCGTGCTCGGCCGCCGCCCAGCCTTCCGGCGTCGTCGGCGTGAGGACGTGCGAGCCGGCGGCGTCCTCGGTGGAGCCCGAGGAGTTCCAGAACACCAGCGCCTGGGGATCGATCACCCCGGTCATGACGTCCTTCACCGTACTTGTCGTGTTGTAGGGCGGGGGCTTCTTCGCACAGCCCGCCAGGCCAAGAGCCGCGACGCTCGCGACGACCGCTATTCGGAACATCTCTTCCCTCCCTATCCGCCCACGGCGTCCCGTGGATCGACCTTCGGCCGCGACTGGGCCGCCGGAACATTGGCGACCACGCCGGCCTCGTTGCCCGGCTGGCCCGACGGGATCAGTTCGTAGAAGCCCGCCAGCCTGAGGCGCACGACGAGCGGCGCGTCGCCTGAGTTTGAGAACTGCCAGCCCTGAATGCCGTCGAACGGCGCGGTCAGCGCGCCTTGCTGGTGCAGGCCATAGGCTTGCCTGTAGGACGCGACCGTCATGCTTTCTCCGCCGGGCTGGGGCGTCGTGTGGCCGTGGAAATCGAAGTGGAAGTCGTGCGGGTCCTTCGAGCCGGCGGCCTCCCACGAATAGATCAGGGTCGCGCCCTTCTTCATCCGCACCTTGTATTCCAGTTCCGAACCGAACCGGCCGCCCAGGAAGCCCGTGAGCGGAATCTCGATCGTGTCGGTGCGGAAGGCGGTCGGGTACTCACGCGCCAGCGGGACGGAGCCGGAGCGGACGTTCACCCGCTTGTCTGCCGGCGCCCAGAGCCGGCTGAGGCCGCTGAGCTTGCCGAGCCCGAGAGGGTCGAGGTTGAACTCGGCGGGCAGCACCGCGCCCGCGACGACCAGGCCGGCCACGACGAGCGCGCCGCCCGTGAGCAGGAGGAGCCGCGCCCGCGACATCGGCGCGGGGGTCCTATCGGGTCCGTTCGCCATCATGCGCCTCCACCCAGGAAATAGCCGGCGAGCTGCTGACCGGCGAGCGTAAAGCCGACGGTCATCAGAACGGTGTTGGCCGCCGTCGCCGTCGGCGCGAAGGCGCGCGTGCGCCGCCAGAAGGCCATGACGAACAGGATGACCGACAGCGCGGCGACCTGCCCGACCTCCACGCCGACGTTGAAGGACAGGAGGTTTACGGCCAGGCCGTCGCGGTTCAGCCGCAGCGCCTGCAGCTTGGTCGCCAGACCCAGGCCGTGGATCAGGCCGAAGCCGAAGACCACCGCACGGGTGTCGGGCTGGACGCCGAGCACGGTCTTGAAGCCGCCGAGGTTGTCGAACGCCTTCCACGCCACCGACAACCCGATCGCGGCGTCGACCAGTTCTGGACTCACGCGCCACGACAGGAAGACGCCGGCCAGCAGGGTGATCGAGTGGCCCAGCGAAAACAGGCTGACGTAGAGCGCCACCTGCCGCAGCCGGAACAGGAAAAAGATCACGCCCAGCAGGAACAGCAGATGGTCGTAGCCGGTGACCATGTGCTTGGCGCCGAGGTACAGGAACGGAATTGGATCCGGTCCCTTGGTTGCCGCGACGAACGCGGCGTCCGTGCCGCCGATCGCGTGGGCGTAGGCCGGTCCGGCCGCGGCGATCGCGGCGACCACCAGCCCCGCGCGCAGCCAGCCTCCGATGAGCCGGCCGCCGGCCTTTGCGGGGCGTGACAATCCGACTATCCAGGATCGGGTCAGCCTCAAGTCCCCCGGGCTCAGCGACGCCCCACCGCTTAGCCTACGCATCTGTGTCAAAATTTTCGGGACAGCAACATGGCGAACGCAGCGCGGATTCTCGCATGGCCCGGCGCGCCGCTGGCGCTCGCCTCCGCTGCGCTGTTCGGCGCGAGTACGCCGCTCGCCAAGGCGCTGCTGGGCGGGGGCGTGAACCCCTGGCTCCTCGCCGGCCTGCTCTACATCGGCTCCGGCGCTGGGTTGGCGGTGGTCCACCTGGGCGGCCGGGTCGTCGGCCGCCAAAGCGCCGAGGCGCGCCTTGCCGGCCGCGACTGGGGGTGGATGGCTCTGGTGGTGCTTGCGGGCGGGATCGCGGGTCCGCTGCTGCTGATGCTGGGGCTTGCCTCCACACCGGCCTCCTCCGCGGCCCTGTTCCTGAACCTCGAAGGCTTGGCGACCATGGCGATCGCCTGGCTCGTGTTCCGGGAGAACGTGGACTGGCGGCTGCTGCTCGGCGCCGCCGCCATCCTGGCCGGCGCGGCGATCCTGTCCTGGCGCGGCGGCGGCGCGGTCGGCGTTGGGCTGGGGCCGCTGCTGATCGCTGGAGCCTGCCTGGCCTGGGGCGTCGACAACAACCTGACGCGCAAGCTCAGCGCTTCGGACCCGGTCCAGATCGCCATGCTGAAGGGGCTGGCGGCCGGCGCCGTGAACCTGTCGCTTGCGCTGGCGGCCGGCGCGACGCTGCCGGCCGCGCCCCTGATCGCAGGCGCAACCCTGGTGGGGTTCTTCGGCTATGGCGTGAGCCTGGTGCTGTTCGTGCTGGCGCTGCGGCATCTCGGGACGGCCCGCACCGGCGCCTACTTCTCGACCGCGCCCTTCATCGGCGCAGGGCTATCCCTGTCGATCTTCGGTGAGCCGCTCACGGCGCGATTGGCCGTCGTTGCGCTCCTGATGGGCCTGGGCGTCTGGCTGCACCTGTCGGAGCGGCACGATCACGAGCACACGCACGAGGCGTTGGATCACGAGCATCGCCACGTCCATGACAAACATCATCGCCACGCCCACGGTCCGAGCGACCCGCCGGGCGAGCCGCACACTCACCGGCATCGTCACGCACCGATGCGCCATAAGCACCCGCACTATCCCGACCTGCACCACAGGCACGGCCACGCGCACTGAGCCGCCTGCCGTTCAAGTCGTGCTTCGGTCCCCTCGTAAAGGCCTTGCCGTGTCCGCGGTTGGCCGACGCGCAGCCACGCTTCCGCGTCGATTTTTCACTCAGAATTTGACTTCCGGCCGATCTGTGTGTTCTCTTTTTGTTCATGGACGCCCAATCCGCCGATCAGGCCCGCGCCGAGGCCATCCTGGGCGAGCTCGCCGAGCTCGGCCTGATGCTGGCGCGCGAGCTGGCGGTGCGGGCGCGCGCGGCGGAGGATCCCGCCGATACCGAGCGGCTGGTCTCGGCCTTCAACAAGACTTCGCGGGGCGTGCGCCTGACCCTGGCGCTGAACGCCAAGCTGGCGCGCGACGCGCAGCGATGGGGCCGCGAGGAGGCCGAGGCCGCGGCGCAAAGCGCGCGCGCCGCGCAGGCGCAGGCTCAGCAGCAGGAACGGGATGCGCGCTTCGCGCAGGCTGCGGCTCCGGCCTCGCCGGTCCAGGAGCGGCGGTCGCGGGTCAAGGGCCTGCTGAACCGCCTCCTCTGGAACGAGAGCGAAGGCGACGAGGAGGAATATGAGGTCCTCGGTGCGGACCTCGACGCCCGGCTCCATGAGGCCTCGCAGGGCGAGGGCTTCCTCGACCTTCCGATCACGGCCATCGCCCAGCAGGTCGCCAGCGACATGGGCCTCTCCGGCGACTTGGTGCTGACGCTCCCCGCCGGGCCGAAGCCGCAAGCCCAGCCCGACTCCGCGACGCCGCGCGAACCCACGCGCGTCGACACCGGCTGACGGTTCCGTCGCGAGCCGCTCCACTGAACTTGCCAGGGGTTTCGCCCAGGGTCTCCCGTAACGCGGGAAGCTCACAGTGGCTTGTAAGCCCACGCCGATCGCGGTCATCTGCTCCGCAACGAGTCCGCCATCAGAGCGGGCCGCATCGGGAGG
>Ga0070659_100003851_pt1 | contig 10692 bp, 9 predicted proteins | sample KBSC23metaG_FD_64666 | JGI IMG/M metagenome (GOLD analysis project Ga0070659, IMG submission 64666) | Corn rhizosphere microbial communities from Kellogg Biological Station, Michigan, USA - KBS C2-3 metaG | ecosystem: Host-associated > Plants > Roots > Rhizosphere > Soil ...
GGGTTCAGCTCTTCGCCCGGCGTGTTGAGGAAGACGACGGCCGCGTACTGCGTCAAGTCGCCATCGAACGCCTCCGTCTTGTTCGTGTACGTGAACTCGAACGCGTGCAGCTTGGCCAGCCGCTCCAGGCTGTCGCGCGCGACGGGGATGTATTCGTAGTGGTATTTGTTGGGGATGGCCAGCACGAGCAGCTTGTACTGGCTGTCGGCGTGGGCGGACGGCGTGGCCAGCACGGCTGCCGCCGCCAGCGCCGGCACGATGCGGTGTCCTGTCATGGTGCGGGCACCCCTTCCGGCTTGCGGCCATTGCGCGGCACGAGCCAGCCGCCGTCGGACAGCCAGTCGGACAGTCGATCGGGCCAGTGCTGCAGCGAGACGCGCTCGCCGCGCTGGCCCACGTTGAACGCGTGGTCCGTGTCGGCGTACAGGTGCAGTTCTGCCGACACGCCGGCTTTGACCAGTTGCTGGTACAACGTGATGGTCGGCGGCATGCAGCACGTGTCGCGCGAGCCGGCGACGAGGAACGCGGGCGGCGCACCGTCCACCGCCTTGGCCGGAGACCCAAGCGGTCCGGGATACACGAGCACCTGGAAGTCCGGCCGCGCGCCCTGGCGGTCCAGTGCGTCCGTCTTGCCGCGCGCCGGAGGCTCCGGATTGTCGGCGACGAGCGATACGAGTTCGCCGCCGGCCGAGAAGCCCATGACGCCCACGCGCTGCGGATCGACGCCATATTCGGCCGCATGCGCGCGTACCCAGCGCACGGCGCGGCGCAAGTCGGCCGCGCCATCGCCTTCGATGGTGTAGCCGGTGGAGTCGGGATCGCGCGCGAGGCGGTATTTCAGCACGAAGGCCGTCACGCCCATGCGGTTCAGCAGCTTGCCCGCGACGACGCCCTCGTTCTGGAACACGAGCATGCGGTGGCCGCCGCCCGGCACGACGACGATCGCGGCGCCGTTCGCATGGCGTGTATCGGCGCGCAGCACCGTCAGCGACGGGTCGTGCACGTTGCTGACGTAGGCGCCGTCCGTGAGCTTTTCGGGTTCGCCGTGACGTTTTTCGGAACCGGGCGCGCCGTCCGGCCACAGTTGAAATACGGGCGGCGCGGCCTGCTGCGCCAGGGCGCTGCCGGCGCAGCCCAGCGCCAGCAGCAGAGTTGCGCAAAGACGCTTAGTCGACATGGCTCGTGTACAGGCTGTGGTGGGTGAGGATGAAGAGTGTACGCCCGTCGGCGCCGCCGAAGACGAGTTGCAGCGGGCGTTCCGGGACGTCGATGCGGCCGCGCGCCTTGCCGTCCGCGCCGTACACGAACACCTGGCCGTTCGCCACGTAGACGTTGCCGTCCGGGCCCGCCGCCGCGCTCTCGCCGCCGCGGTCGGCCACGGCTTTCAGGTCCGTGATGGCGCCACCCGCACCCATCAAGCCGCTGAACGTGCGGTTCTCGGAACCGTTCGTGAAGACGACGCGTTCGCCCACGCGTGCGCTGGTGAAGCCGTGCGTGTCGAGGGTGTCGGACCAGCGGTACCCCAGGTGGTCGGTCGGCCCCTGGCGCGTCACGCGGTACGCGGGCAGCACGAGACTGCCGTCCGGCGACACGTATTCCTGCGCCTTCGGCTTGCCCACGTCGCGCGCGAACATCTCGGCCAACGTGGTGAACTCATAGGTCTTCGGATCGATCTGGTCCTGGAATTCGCCGTTCTGCCAGAAGTTGACGGGGATGGCCACGCGCGCATCCGCACGCGCCGCGACGGCTGTCGGCTTGATCATCGTGACACCGTCCGGCGTCGGCGGCGCGTCCGGCTTGAACGCATACACGGTGGCGCTCTGGCCGTAGTGCGACAGCACCATCACGTTGCCGCTGCGGTCGATGGCGAGGTTGATGGGGTCGAGCGGTGCGTCGCGCACGATCTCCAGGCCGCGGTCCTGGCTCCACGCATGGATGCGCTTGAAGTGGCGGTCGATGAAGTACAGCTTGCCCTTCGCATCGACGGCGCCGCCGGCAATCGAATAAAAACCGTCCGCGACCTTCTCGACCTTGCCCATCGGCGCGGGCGCGCTCGCCTGCGTGCCCGTGTAGTCGAGGATGGCGAACTCGCGCTCGCGCACCTGGATGTTGTGCGTGACGTCGACGATGGCGTTCTCGTACGGGTATTTCGATGCGCGCGCATACGTCGTGCAGCCGTTCTCGTCGCAGGTGGCGAAGCCGCTCTCGCCGTTCACGTGCACGTTGCGAAAGCGGATGTCGCTGGAATTCGCGATGCGCACTGCCGTCAGCGCGGGCTTGATGGAACGCGTGACGCGGTAGCCGTGGTAGTTCGCGAACAGGAGGTTCCTGGAGTTGCGGATGTCGAGCGACGTCGAGTCCATGCCGTCGCGGACTTCCTCTTCCGTCTGCGGCGCGTAGAACGACCAGTTCTCCACACCGTCCAGCACGATCTCGTTGCGGATGTGATGCTCGGCCGAGAGTTCGTACACGCGGCCCGGCGTCTTCGTGTTCGTCACATAGAAGCCCGCCTGCGCATAGCCGCTGGGCGACCAGATGCCGGTGAACGTGCCGCCGCCGCCGTCCGTCACCCAGACGCTCGGGTATTGGCGGTCCCACCACAGGGTCGTGTCCCATCGGTCGGTCTTCTTGTATGGATCGGCGCGCGTGCCGTCGTACAGGCGTGTGCCGTGGCCGCCCTGGATGCGCACGTCGTCCACGAGGGACTGTTCGCCCGCGCGCCACAGCAGCGCGACGGCGCGGTTGTTGACTTCACCCGTCGCGAGGCCGATGCCGGACACGATGCCCGCGCCGCCGCGCGCGCTTTCGAGCAGCGCCTTCGGCGTGTCGACGCCCTGGAACAACGGCGAGCCGTTCGGCAGCACGAGCTGCGTCAGGCCAGGATGCAGGCCGACGATCACGGTGTCCGGCTTCATGCGGATCGTGTCGTTGACCATGTAGAAGCCCTGCGGCAGGTAGACGACGCGGCGGCTGTCGATGGCCTTCTGGATGGCGGCCGTGTCGTCCGCGCGGCCGTCGCCCAGGGCGCCGAAGCTGCGCACATTGGCCCAGTCTTTCGTCGGCGGCAGCGGCTTCAAGACGCGCCGCGGCGCGGCCTTCGCGTTCGCAGGCGCCGTCTTGTACACGGTCGTGAAGCGGCCCGGCACGCCCAGCTGTTCGAGCTTCATGCCGTACTCGAGTTCCGTGACCTCGTACGCGCGGCCCGCGCCCGCGAGGGTCTTGCCGCTGTCGCGAAAGCGCGCGAACGTCGGCACGTTCTGCGCGGACGCGTGCTCGAACGCGACCTGCGTGTAGACGTTGTCTTCGTTGCTGATGACGACGGCGGCCCTGGCCACGTTCTCGAAGCGGACGTTCTTCGCGTACAGCCAGTCGCCGTAGCCGCGGTCGATGTCGATGCCGATGGGCGTGTCGCGAATGTCGACGTTGTCCAGGGTGAGCCCCGCCTCGTGCTCGCGGATGGCGGCGTCGCGCTGGCCGTCGAATGCAGCATCGACGAGCGTGAACTGCCACGCGGGCGACGTCTTCTCGGCGAGGATGCCGTAGCGGCCGCCGTGGAATTTGAGGTCGTACGCGATATTCCCGACCTGATAGACGCCCGCGAGGCCGCTGCCGATATGGAAATCGATGTGCGACAGGTTCGAGTGCTGCGCCGTGTGCATGCGCACGCCGGTGGCGGCCGGGTTGCCGTCGCCGATCTCGAAATCCACGTTCGACAGCACCGAATAGAAGGTGGCGGAGTTCGCGTCGCGCACGTCGTGCTGCGCGCCGACGGCGCCCGCGACGGGCATCGGCACCTTGCCCACCGTGTACTGATCGCCGCCCGTGAAGATCACCATGTTCGCGACGCCCTGCTGGAAGCCCGGCGTCTTCGGCGCGAGCACGAACACGGGCCGCGTCGCGCCCACGCCGTACACGCGCACGGCGAGCGGGATCAGGATGCTCTTCGTGATGCGGTAGCGGCCGGACGGCAGGAACACGACGCCGCCTTCGCCCTTGTTGGCGGCGGCATCGATGGCTTGCTGGATGGCGGCGCTGTCGTCCGTCTTGCCGTCACCTTGCGCATGCACGACGATGGCGTGCGGGTCGTCGGGTATGGTCTGGAAGGCGGATACGGACGCCGCCTGGCTGGGCGCGACGCATGCAAGCAGGGCCGCCGCCGCGAGTGCGCGCGGCAGCGGGAAAAGCGTAGTCTTCATGATTGTTATCCTTATTGTCAGGCGACGAACAGCGACAGCAACAGCACGAACAGCAGTCCGAACACGCCGACGAGGGTCTCCATCATCGTCCACGAGCGGAACGTATCCCTCAGCGAGAGGCCGAAGTATTCCTTGAACATCCAGAAGCCCGAATCGTTCACGTGACTGAACATCAGGCTCCCAGCGCCGACGGCAAGCACCATCAGGTTCGGATTGACGCCGGAGCTTTGCACGAGCGGCCCGACGACGCCGGCCGCCGTGATGCCGGCCACCGTGGCGGAGCCCAGGCAGACGCGGATCAACGTGGCGACGGCCCAGCCGAGCAGCAGCGGCGGCACGGGCATGTGCGCCAGCTGTGTGCCCAGTTCCGCGCTGACGCCGGACTGCGTCAGCACTTCCTTCAGGCCACCGGCGCCCGCGATGATCATCAGGATCGGCGAGATCTCGCGCAGCGCGCCCGCGGCGCTGTCCGTCACGCGGGAAAACGGCAGGCCGCGGCCGATGCCCAGCGTGACGGCCGCGACGCCGTACGACAGCAGCATCACGACGAGCGGACTCGCAAGAAAGCCGAGCGGCTTCGCCAGGTCCGGGCGGACGAGCGTGACGAGCGTGAGGGCGCCCAACAGAACGACGGGCAGCAGCGCCGTCGCGAAGCTGTTGAAGGTGCCGGGCAGATCGCTGTCCGGCACGTCCTGCTGCGCCTGGCGGAACATCGGCGCGGGCTCGCCGCGGATGTGCTTCAGCGACATCGCGAAGATCGGCCCCGCGATGATGAGCGTGGGGATCGCGACGACGAGGCCGTACAACAAGGTCTTGCCCATGTCCGCGTGGACGGCGACGACGAGCGCCGTCGCGGACGGATGCGGGGGCAGGAAGCCGTGCGCGATCGACAGGCCCGCCAGCAGCGGCATCCCGAGCGCCACGGCCGGCCGGCCCGACTGGTACACGAGCGAGAAGATCAGCGGGATCATCAGCACGAAGCCGACGTTGTAGTACAGGGGCAGGCCGACGACGAACCCGGTGACGGTCATCGCGATCGGGAGACGGTGCATGCCGAGTTTATCGACGAGGCTCGTGGCGATGCGCCGCGCTGCGCCGGTGTCGGCGATCAGTTTGCCGAAGATGGCGCCCAGGCAGATGACGACGACCAGTGACCCGAGCAGGTCGCCGATCCCCTTTTCGATGGCGCCCGGGATCTTCGCGGCGGGCATCCCGAGCATCAAGGCGGCGACGATGGCGGCGACGACGAACGCGATCAGAGGCTGGATCTTGCCCCACGCGATCATCACCGTCAGCAGGCCGACGGCCAGCAATACGGACAGCAGATTCCACATGGCGGCCTCCGTCAGGCGTTGTCGCGCAGGCTGCTGTGCGGGGCGGCCGGCATGCCGCACGCGCTGGCGAGGTCGATCAGAGTCCGTTCTGGTGGTGTAGGCATGGTGTCTCCATTATTGGTGTAGGTGGCGTGCCGTCTCGATGGTGGACGGCTGGGCCGGGATGCGACGACGCTTTGCTGCGGTGATGCCGTGTTCAGTCCTTCCTGCCAGTCGATTCGATGATGCTGGCCACCAGCGCATCCGGTGGCTGGGTCGTGTCCAGGGTGAGGCCGGCCTCGCCGGGCTGCAGCGGCTCGAGGTCGCGCAGCTGGCTGTCCAGCAGCGAGATCGGCATGTAGTGGCCGATGCGCGTCTGCATGCGCGCGGCGATCATGCCGCGCGGACCTTGCAAGTGGGCGAAGCGCAGGCCCGGATCGGCCTGGCGCAGCAGGTCGCGGTAGCGCCGCTTGAGCGCCGAGCACGACACGACGATGCCTTCGCCCCGTGCGCGCGCCGCGGCGATCTCGCGCGCCAGCGCTTGCAGCCAGCCGGCGCGGTCGTCGTCCGTGAGCGGCTCGCCGGCCGACATCTTGATCACATTTGGCGCCGGGTGGTAGGCGTCGCCCTCGATGAAGTCAACGCCGAACGCCCGGGCAACGGCGGCGCCGACGGTGCTCTTGCCGCATCCGCAGACGCCCATGATGACCCAGCGGCGCCCGTCGCCCGGCTGGTCGGCTATATCGCTTGGTGATGCCATGCTGTCTCTCTTTCCGTCAATTCGAAGCGACCGTTAGCGCTATCATTTGCGCTAAGTCTTCAATATGGCGGCGGATTTGTAAAGGGTTATTCTTGTTGCATAGCGAGACGGGCACATGTGCCGGTCGGGTTATTTGGCTGAAATGACGTGTGGATGCTTGCGGTTTCAGAGGGAGATGGCCGTCTTCTTTTGGTAGCGCTATCATTGATGCATAGCGGAACGGATCGATATGGTGTGGCGTTTACGACACCATTGCGTGGGCACGTTGGGACGGTTAGACGGGGCCCGCTCTCGCATCGGACGGCGGACGAAGGACTCATCAGTTGCAACTAACCGACTTCATGACGCGCAGCCTGTGAGCTGTGAAGCGCGCTCAGCCGGGCGGGGACGTGGGCGTGGCCGGACTGGTGATCTTGGCCCGGTGCAGCTTTATCTGCATCGCGACCATCCTCACCGCGGCCAGGAACGGTACCGACAGGAAGATGCCCGAGACCCCAGCCAACTCCTCGCCGGCAAGCAGGCCGAACACGACGAGGATCGGCGGCACGTCCACGCCTTCGCTCATCAGGTAGGGGTTCAGCATGTAATCCTGGAAGATCCGGTACGCCGCGATGAAGGCGACGACCCAGCCGACGTGCTCGTAGCCGCTGAACAGGGCCACGCCCACGATGGCGACCGCGGCAACGAGCGGGCCCAGCACGGGGATCACTTCCAGCACGGCCGCGACCCCGGCCAGCAGCAGCGCGAACGGCACGCCCATCAATGACAGCACGAGCCCGTAGGCGACCAACGTCGCCAGCGACAGCAAGGCCAGCGCCCGCACATAGCTCGACAGCACCGTATTCAAACCGTGCAGCACGTCGGTCCAGAAGGCGCCGTTGCGGCGCTGGTTCATCGTCACGAGCAATTCGTCGAAGACGGGCGCCTGCAGGATCATCAGGAAGCTGAGGATCGGCACGACAACGACGTAGATCAGGTTGCCGGCCAGGTGCACGAGTCCTGCCCCGATATTGCGCACGAACGGCATCGCCTGCGACGAGCCGCCCTGGAGCAGGTCGCGCAGGAACCCCGCGACGCGCGCGCGCAAGGGTTCGAGCACACCGGGCAGCGGCAGCCGCCGTTCCAGGGTCGCGGGGTCGAGCAGCGTCGGCAGCTGGTGTGCCAGCGTCGTCGCCTGCTCGGCCACCTGGCTGCCGAACAGCCCGACGGCCAGCGCGACGAGCGCCACGACGACGAGGTACACGAGGCACAGCAAGGGCGTGCGCGGAATGCGGCCACCCACGACGCGCTGGGCCAGCACGAACAGTGGGTAGATGAGGTAGCTGAACAGGACGGCGATCAGCATCACCAGCAGCGTCGTCCGCACGAGGAAGACGCCGTACAAGCCTGCCACGACCAGCGCGGCCGTCCACACCACACGGGCCGTACGCGCATCGATACCAAACACGGTGCCTCCCTGGCAATGGGCCGTCGTCGGCCGTTGTTGGCATGATACGGCGGCGGCCGCATCGCTGGCGCGCAGCTCGGCAGCACGATGCGTCCCGTGCCGGTCCGGGCGTGCGCATGGTGCTACAGTGGACGTGCATGGAGAACGAAAGGAGGCGACGTGAATCGCAGCTATCGTTGGGCAACGGAAAAGAGCGGCGGCCTCGAGCATGTCGAGCTGGCGATCGGCGGCACCGGCGTGACGGCGGAGAGTGTCCTCATCGGCCCCGCGGGCGGCAGCTTGTTCGCCTGCAGTTATGCATTGCAGTGCGACGAGCATTGGCAGGTGCGCAGCCTCGACGTGCACGTCGCGGGCCGCGGCACGGTATGCCTGCGCGCCGACGGTGCCGGCAACTGGACCGACGCCGACGGGACGCCGTTGCCGGCACTGCAGGGCTGCATCGACGTCGACGTGTCCTGCAGCCCTTTCACGAATACATTGCCGATCCGCCGCCTGGGCGACCGCTTGCGCCAGCGCCAGGAAATCCGGGTCGCGTACGTCGATTTGCCCGAGCTCGACGTCCAGCCCGTATCGCAGGCGTACACGGCGCGGCCTTACACGGGTGCGGCGCCGGACAAGGTGCTGTTCGAAAGCCTGTCCCGCCCGTTCTCCGCAGAGCTCGAGGTCGACGGCGAAGGCCTCGTGCTGCGCTACGAGGACATGTTCACGCGCGTTGCGGGCTGAGCGGCTTGCCTTGTCCGGCGGGCCTCAGCCGGCCTCAGCCGGCTTGGTGTGCGGCCGGCAGGCGGGCCGTGCCGATCCACGTCAGGCGATGCCATAGCGCTTCCAGCGGCCCTTGCTTGTGGCGCTTGAGCCACCAGGCGCTGAAGCAGCCTTGCGCCACGGCCAGCGTGATGCCGATCAGCAGCGCCGCGACGGGGCCCGTCACCGCGTAGAGGCCGAAGCCGAAGCCATAGTACAAGGTCGTGCCGACCACCGATTGCATCATATAGCTCGTCAGGCTCATCCGGCCGAGCCAGCGGAACGTACCCAGCACGCGCGCACCGGCAGGGCGGCGGAACAGCAGCGCGAAGCCGGTCACGAGCAGGAGCATGATGTCGAGGTTGAGCAGCGGCGCGCAGATGGCATCGAGCGGCCGGCGCAACGCTTCCGCCGCGATCCACGCCTCGAGGTGGAAGTGGACGAACAGTAGCGGTCCGAGCAGCAACGCCGCCACGACGAAGATGCGGCGCCAGACCGTGCGGTTCGCGTCGTTGACGGCAAACAGCCCGACACGCCCGGCCAGCATGCCGAACATGAACAGCGCGGGAATCTGGAAGATGCGGCCCATTTCCCAGCTCCACAGCAGCACGGCGTGCTTGCCGTTCGTGAGGTTGCCGATCCAGACGTCGACGAGCGAGCCGTGCATCTGGTAGGCACTGGCGCGCCCGAAGAGGCCCCACGATTCCGGGTTCGGCAGCTTGCCGGGCGCACTGTCCAGCGCAGCCAGCGCCTGGATCCACGCGGCGGGTTGCAGGCTGAGGAAGCAGGCCAGCAGGAAGACCGTGCGCGTGCGCAGGCGCGCGACGGGAATCAGGACCAGGCCGAGCACGGCATACATCGCCAGGATGTCGCCTTCGTAGAACGCGCCGTTGATCAGCCCGAACCCGAGCAGCAGGAGCATGCGCCAGGCGAAGCGCGGCCGGAAATCGTCCCCGCGCCGCGCCCGCGCATCGAACTGCAGGTGGAAAGTCAGGCCGAACAGCAGCGCGAAGATCGCGTATGACTTGCCACCGAACAGGGCGAACATCGTGTCCCAGATGCCCTGGCCCAGCGCCTTCAGCCAGGCCGGGTCGCCCGGCGGCGAGAAGTACAGGTCGAAATGCTCGAGGTTATGCAGCAGCATGATCGAGACGATCGCAAAGCCGCGCAGGGCGTCGACGAGATCGAGGCGGGATGTGGTCGTCATGGGCGCAGCATTCGTGGAAGATGGCGTCATGGGAGTTCCGGTCGGTGGGAGCCCGGCCATTCTAATTTGAAAACGTTTTCATTTCTAATAGCTTTTTCGTAAGCAGCGGTTTGATCGCGCACGTGTGGCATCGCTGTGACACATGACGTCTTGTCGCTCGAGCGCCTGCTGAAGTAATCCTGTTTTCGGTCGCATTATTCTTCCTTGTTGGGGCGGTTGCCGATGGCGCCGCCCTTTTTTTGTCCGGTTCCTGATCACTTAGTGGGTGGCGGGGACGAAGGGTTCGCGTCGTCGCCTCGTCGTTTGCGCTGAGCCAAACTCTCATCCATTGCCCAGAACTCCCGTACGCCTGCGTGCTCCAAGCAACATCTGTCCGCTGCCCAGAATCGGAGTCTCCATGCAAACCGAAATCGATGCCGTGTCCGTCGTCTGGTTTCACGACCGCCAGCTGCGCGAACGCGACTGGCCGGTGATGTCCCGCGGCGGCGGCGCGTCCGGCGCGTGGGAAGCGATCGATGCCAACCACCGTTATAACGGCCTGCTGTGGCGCGAGGCCGATCGGGCGCGGCGGCTCGATGTGCCGCCTGCCGAGATCGCGGCCGGTCGACGCCTGATCGACCGCTACGACCGCAAGCGCAACGACGCGGTCGAGTCCATCGACAAGGTGTTGCTGGCCGGCCTGCACCACGTCGTCCGCCGGCCCGGTGCGCGGCTATCGAGCAACACGGCGGGCGTCATCATCGACCGCCTGTCGGGCCTGGCGCTGCACATCCACCGCATGCGCGGGCAGGCGCTGCGCGCGGGCGCGGACGAGGCGCACGTGGCGGCCTGCGCTGCCAAGCTCGAGCGTCTTCTCGCGCAGCGTCACGACCTGATGTGCTGCCTCGACCGCCTGCTCGCGGAGGCGCGCGCCGGACTTGCGTATTTCACGCCCGGTCGCCAGGCCAGGATGGAAATCGATCTCGCGTTTAACACATGCCTCGACGACCAGGTACGGGAGAGCGGGAGGGCCGTGCCGTGAGCGCGAC
>Ga0070659_100003853_pt1 | contig 10688 bp, 7 predicted proteins | sample KBSC23metaG_FD_64666 | JGI IMG/M metagenome (GOLD analysis project Ga0070659, IMG submission 64666) | Corn rhizosphere microbial communities from Kellogg Biological Station, Michigan, USA - KBS C2-3 metaG | ecosystem: Host-associated > Plants > Roots > Rhizosphere > Soil ...
TACCGCGATTGGTCGAACACCTGGCTCAGTATGGATCGGCACAGACCTCAAGCTCAGTTTTCGGTCGGCGCCAACAATTGAGCAACTGGGCCTGCCACTTGATGCTCACCGCAAGGTCAGGCCGGATTAATTCCTTCCGCTCAGCAGCCCGGCCTCGCTGAGCGAGACAAAAAAGCGATCTCCAGGGCCTGCTACCCCATCTTGGTGCACGGATCTTCTCCTTCTGCCTCGTTCAGATCTGTCACGAGGTCACACCTCATATTCGACCAGAGCCCCTTCGTCATCCAAAGAGACCGAAAGCACATACGCGCAGCCTTCAGCTACCGCTCTTTGGTAGGCATGCTCATGTTCTGCCGTTGGAAGCACGGAGCTTGACAGAATCGGCGCAGGCAAACACAGAAACTCTCGAAACTCCAACCCGTGCGTTAGCTGGAACGATCCCAAGACTCCACCCGCATCCGCGGCACTATCCGACTGCACGTATATGTGAAGGACGCAGTTTGTTCTTAGAGACTCGCTCTGCCCACGGGTGAAGACCGCTATCGACGAGCCGAAATAGGCGGCGCTGGCGTAGTAGATTTGTGTCAGCAATGCTATTCTCCGTTTCAGCAAACAGGCAGAAAGATAAAATCAACCGAAAAAGCGGTGCATGCGACTCGCGGCCAGCTCATAGCTTAGGCGCGCCGGGAAATGGTTCGCCGGGCGCCAAGGGAGGATGCGCACCGTACCCCCAGACCTTGGCTTCCGGATCAACCGGGCAACCAAACTCTTCGGAGAGCTGAATCTGGCCCACTAACGCAGCCTTCAGATTGAAAAAATTCTCGTAGTGACCAAACCAGGAGCCCTTCAATCCCGCCACTGGGTTATATCTCGCCAAATTCCAAAGGTTTCCGGTGTCGTAGTACATGTTCACCCAAGCTTGCTTAAGCGCAAGCAGGGTCGCCGCCACCGATTTTTCAAGCATTGGGCACGGATCATCGCAGTTCCTCAATTGATTCTTCTTCGGCAATCTGAACGGGGTGTCCGTTAGACCCAAAGGATCAACGAAGCTCAACGGGTTCCCATGGACATATGCGTAAGTATTGATCCCGCCCAAAAGCCCAATGGGATCGGACTGCACATATCTTCCAACGCTGGCATCGTAGTCCCGGAAGTAGTTTCAGAACAGCCCGATTTCCTGATCGAAGTATTGTCCAGGGAACCGCAGATTCTGAATGAATGCTCCGAGGCCCGTCGGATTGTTGTTCGGCGCCGTGGTCCCGAACGGCTCAGCCAGCCACGTCCACCGCTTCTGCCCCGCCTTGTTGAACACGTAGCGCGGCGCGTCCAGATGGTCCGTGTGGAAGTAATAGGCGACCGGCGGGTTCGCTGCAACCGCATCCGGCGTGAAGACCGCGATCGGTGCGCTGCCGAGCCACACGTACTCCCTCAGTGCGGCGCCTGCGCTGTTGTACTCCCCAAGCAGTTGCCCGTTGCGTCCGTACACGAAGATCACCGTGCTGGCCGCTCCAGTGCTGTTGTACTTGCGGATGCGCTGGCCGTCGGCGTCGTAGCTGTACGTGCTCGTCACCCCCGCCTTGGTCAGCGTCGTCAGCCGCCCGGCCAGGTTGTACGTCGACGTGTAGCCCTTACTGTCCGAGGTCGTGTTGCCCGCGTTGTCGTACTGGAAGCTCCTCGCCGGGTTCGTCGTGCTCACCATCCGATTGCTCGTGGCTGCCGTCGCGTACACGCTCTTCGTGCCGTTGAGCGTCACGCCGGTGCGGTTGCCGTTGGCGTCGTACGTGATCGTCCAGCTTGCCGCCGCGGTGGTGACGCTCGTCAGGCGGCCCAGTTCGTCGTACCCGAAGCTCTGGTCCAGCGCAGGCTGCGCCGCAGCGGTAGCAGCGAGGTAATGCTTGTACGACGTGATGCGATCGCCTGCATCGTAGGTCAGGTCGCGCACCACGTCGCCCATGCGGTATCGCACCACACGGCCGTAGACGTCGTAAACCCGCTCGTGGCTTTGCGTACCGCTGGCCATCTGCCACTGCCAGCTCGTCACGCCGCCGAACGGCTCCCACTTGATTTGGGTGATCAACGGGACGGCGGTGGTGCTCGCATCCTTGGCCAGTCCCACGGCGGTGAGTTGCCCGGCGGTGTACGTGTAGCTCACCTTGCGGCCGCTCGGGTAGGTGATGCTGGTCAGGTGCCCGGCCGCGTCGTAGCCGTACTTGGTGGTGCTCAACACCGCAGCACTGTTGGCCCCCGACTTGGCGGCCACGTTCTGCACGAACTCTACGAGCCGGCCTTGCGCATCGTAGAGGGAGCGCGAGCTGCCATTGGGGTGATCGGTGCGTCCGAGCCGCCCGATCCCGTTGGCGTAACCGGTGCCGGTCATGTCGTAGCCCCAGCTGAAGGTCAGGCTGGTCTGTCCGGACTGGCTGTAGACCACCTGTGTCAGCCGGTTCAAGGCGTCGTAGGTGTAGGTCGCCAGCACGCCCCGACTGTCCGTGCGCGTCTTCAGGTTCCCGGCCGCGTCGTAGGTGTGGCTCGCCGTGCCGGTGTCCGGGCTGATCAGCTGGGTCGTGTCACCCAGGCCGTTGCGCGGGTACTGGGTCTTCAGTTGGCGGGGGTCCGTGATCGAGGTCGTCCGGTCCAGTCCGTCGTATTCGAACACGGTCTTGCCAAGCTTCGCATCCGTGCTGTCCTTGACCCGGCTCAGGGTGTCATAGGTGTTGACCGTCTTCAGGTCGAACCCGGAAACGCCCGGCGCCTGGATCGTCTTGGTCGGATTGCCCTCGGCGTCGTACTCATGGTTCCTGACGGGGGCGGGTGAGACCGGGGGAGGCGGCAAGGTCTGCGCCACTGCCGTCGTGATCGATGCCACGGTCCACGTGACCATGGCCAAGCTGCGCAGCGGCGCTGCGTTCTGTCTGTTCGAGGTCATGCCTCACTCCCTCCCCGTGGTTTGTTGCACCCGGCCCAGTGCATCGAGGCTCTTGATCAGCTGGCGCTTCAAGTTGCCGGCAGGATCCTTGGTCTTCTCGCCTTTCCGGTTCCCCGCGTTGTCGAGCTCGTAGTCCGTGCGGTTGCCGCTGTTGTCATACACCGCGATCAAGCGATGTGCATCGTCATAGTCGTACCCCACGAAGCTCATGTCGTGCAGCGTCACCTTCTTCAACTGGCCCGCGGCGTCGTACTTGTAGCTCGTCGTCTGCCCGCCCACCGTCGTGCTTAAGAGGCGCTGGCGCGGGTCGTACGTGTTGACCGTCAGCACCGCGTTCGGATCGACGCTCTCGAGCACCTGGCCGTGCTTGTTGTACTTCGTGTACTGCGTGATCTTGCCCATCGCATTGGTCACCTGCTTCAGGTCGCCCTTGGCGTGGTCCGCCGTTGTGTCGGTGTAGTACGCGTACGTCGTCACGTCGTTCACGTCCGTGCGAGGGCCGTCTTCGGTGAGCACTTGGCCGTACTCGTTGTACGTCCACTTCCACGTCCGCGAAGCCACGCCGGATTGCAGGGCGGCACCAAAACCTGCTGCGCCGTTGGCATCCGTGGTCGCCTGCTCCACCCGCTTGCAGAGCACGGCGATGCGCTTGCCATCGGGCAGCAGGGCCGTCGTGGGGGCACAGCTGGCGATCGCATTGCCATTGAACGGATCGGGCTGACCGTTGTACACGTTCGTGGTGATCCGCCCTGGCTCGGCCAACTTCGTCTCCAGGCGCCAGTCGGGGTGCCATTGCTTGCTCGTCTTGCGGCTGCCCGCGGGCAGCGCCGCGTTGGCTGCTGTCACCGTGCATTGAGCGCCCGCAGTGAGGCCTTGAACGACAGACGTTTCGAGGTTTCGCGTCAGGTCGTACGCACGGCAGGTGCGCGTACCGTTGTAGTCATCGAGCGCACTCACATTGCCCGCCGTGTCATACGCATAGGACTGTGACGAGGACGGGGTGCCGGCCGCCTCCGGTTGGACTCGACGGGTCAGTCGACGCTCACCGTCTGGTCCCCGGTCCCACCACAGTCCCACGGACTGCGCAGCCGACATGGAGGGCGTCCTCACTGTGGCGTTTTGATAATCGGTCGATGACGAGAAGGCGTATCGATTCACCCCGCCGGCATGCTCTGTGGAGGTCGGCCCATTGGTATCGTATTTGTAGGTGGCAAACCGGACGCCGTTTTCGTCGTAGATCCCTGTCAGCCAAGGCATGGGCAATGTGGAGCCCATGTGCTCGGGTTCACCATACCGATACTCTCGGTACGATTGGTCAGGAAACGTGACCTTGGTGATCAGCCCCGAAGGTTCGACCTCATACTGGAGTTTCCCTTCATCGGGCAGCTTGACCGTGTCGTAGAAGGTGAGGGGTGTCTCTGGCTTTGCTCGTGAGAATGTCAGCTGACGGCCCGATGACAGCTGCGTGATGACCATTTGGTCAGCCGATCGGACAATCGTCACGCCCTCGCCCGTCATGTGCGTGCGTTGAATCAGCCTGCCGGTCGAATCGAACGTCTCGAACCCTTGAGATGGCACGCGCAGGAGCCATTTCGTCGAGCTGCCGCTTCCCGATACCGTGAGGGCCGGACGGGTTGGATCGTTTGAGACGAATGAGCCGCCGGCATCTTTCTGAAATTGCAGTTTCCGCTGCCCCATCATGATGGCCACTTCGGAGCCGGACGTGTCATCGCGAGATGGCAGCAGCTCAAACGTCTTCGCAGTCTTCTCGGGAGGGGGCTTCGGGGTCGTGCCGCTGTAATAGCCGGGGGGGACCAGCATGACGTAGCCGACGATCGAAGTCGACCCCAGTTGCGTGGAGGAGGTGCCGGAAAAATCAGACAGGCCCGCTTCAGCCGACCATTGCCACCGCCCCTTCGAACTCGAATACTCGCGTTTGACTTCGAAACCAAAGCGCCCCGGATAGTCCACGTCCGTAGACATCTTGATATTCGCGATGGCATCCACGGGATTGCCATAGCACCCGCCGGGGCAGGGCTCCGGTATTTCCTTTGCGCACCAGAACTCCGATACGGAAACTTCTTGGCCCTCGATGTTCGTCGTACCCAAGCTTTTGCCAGCGCCGCCGTACCCCGGCGGACATCGATAGGCAGCGACGGCCGCGATGCCAGCGTTGGAGCTTGTGGTCGTCGGCCCCTGTGCAGGATAGGTTTCCGAGCCGACCGTGCAGGCCGCCGAGTAAGAGGTAAACGTCGCTGAATCGCTCGCCCGGGAGTTCAATTCACCGTTGACGATGGACGGTATGGGGCCGACCTTGCCGGCGCCGCTGTATATCGTCTTGCCGCAACTTGCACAGTTCTTGGCACTGCAAATGGCAAACTCTTCCTCGGCAGCAGCGTTGCGCGCTGCAATGACCGCGCCCGGGGAATCAAAATCGCCGCCGTCGCCCCCCCAGAGGCTCCATGTGATGGCAGGCTTACGCCGTTCATCTTTGGCATGAGATGTCTGAACCGCCCCGATCCACAGCGCGATCAGCAAAAAGCACCATAGGAAGTGCCCGGGCCGAAGCATCGGGCGGCGCTCGATCAAGGGTGCTTGTTTGGTCTGCGCAGACACGCACACCAGCGGTTTCCCACTTGAACCGTGGATCATGTTCTCTCCCTCACTTTTCCCACCGAATGCCCTGGTCTCGTCCGCGACGGAGAGGCTGCATCCGCTATTTCTGCGCGTTCTAGGTGTCAATCGTCTGCACAGAGGTACAGAGCAGCATTGTCGCAGAATGAACCCCTGTCAAGAGGCGAAAGTGAGGTGGAGACCCAGAACGAGTTCGGGAGCAGCAGGAGGCACCACGGGTCCCCCCGCCAAGGCCTCAGAAGAAGTGCCCGTACCAGATCGACGCAATCATCGCCGTGCCCAGCGTCAGCAGCCACCGCTGGATGGGCGCAGGCTCGGTGCGGGGCCGCTGCTCCACATGGCGGTGGTTCAGGAACAGCGTCACCGAGGCGCCGGCCGACAGCACGAACACCAGCGCGATCGCCAGGCCCAGGTAGGAGCCGTCGTGGTGAACGGAGATGCCCATGACCAGCTGGCCCATGACGCCTCCGACGACGGCGCAGATGAACATCCCGCTGGACAGCAGCGGGGCGACGGATTGGGCGAGGATCTTGCGCATGGCGGTCTGGCGTTGAAGGGAGCCAATGTAACGGCCGCGGAAGGCGCCCATTGAACGGAAAACGTGAGGTTCTTGACGTGAGTTCCCGCTTTGGAAGCCGATCCCATCCGACACGCGCGCCAAGGGCCGGTGACCATACTGTCTTCCCATGCCGATGAACGACGATTTGGTGGTGGCCCGTCCAGAGGGGCTGTACTGCCCGCCGGGCGATTTCTACATCGATCCCTGGCGGCCGGTCTCCCATGCGCTGATCACGCACGCCCACGGCGATCACCTCCATGCGGGCCATGCCCACTACCTCCTGGCCGAACCCGGCCGCCACGTGGTACGCGCCCGGCTTGGCGACGTGGCGCTCGATACACTGCCCTACGGTGAACGTTTGGTTCACCGCGGCGTCACGGTGTCGTTCCACCCGGCCGGCCACGTGCTGGGTTCGGCGCAGGTGCGGCTGGCGCACGGCGGCCGCACCTGGGTGGTCTCGGGCGACTACAAGACCGGGCCGGACGCCACATGCCCCCCGTTCGAACCGGTCCCTTGCGATACCTTCATCACCGAATCGACCTTCGGCCTGCCGGTGTTCCGCTGGGCGCCCCAGGCGCAGCTGTTCGATGAGATCAACGCATGGTGGCGCGCCAATGCATCGGCGGGGCGCGCCTCGGTGCTCTACGCGTATGCGTTCGGCAAGGCCCAGCGGGTGCTGGCCGGCGTCGACAAGTCGATCGGCCCGATCGTGACGCATGGCGCCATCACGACGCTGAACGACGCCTACCGGTCGAGCGGGGTGCCGCTGCCGCCCACGCAGTCCGCGTCGGAGACGGGGCCTGCCGATCTGGCGCGCGCACTGGTGCTCGCGCCGCCATCTGCCCAGGGCAGCCCTTGGCTCAAGCGCTTCGGCGCATTCAGTGATGCCTTTGCGTCGGGTTGGATGCAACTGCGGGGCACCCGCCGCCGGCGCGGGCTGGACCGCGGATTCGTCCTGTCCGACCACGCCGATTGGCCCGGGCTGCTGGAAGCCATCCAGTCCACCGGCGCGCAGCGGGTGATCGTGACGCACGGATATGTCGATCCACTGGTGCGGTACCTCGCGGAGCAAGGCTGGCAGGCAGGCGCATTTCAAACCCGGTACGGCGACGAGGCCGAAGGCGACGTCGAGGTGGCCCCATGAAGGCCTTCGCCCGCCTCTTCGCCGAACTCGACGCCACCACGTCCACCACGGCGAAGACGGACGCGCTCGAGGCGTACTTCCGGGCCGCGCCCCCGGCCGACGCGGCATGGGCGTTGTACGTGCTGGCCGGCGGCAAGCCGCGGCAAACCGTGCCCACGGGCCTGATCCGCAGCACGGCGCGGGAGGTGGCGGGCGTCCCGGAATGGCTGTTCGACGAAAGCTACAACGTGGTCGGCGATCTGGCAGAGACAGTGGCGCACATCCTGCCGCCTCCCACGGCATCGGTGGACGTGCCGCTGCATGTGTGGATGCAGGAGCGGCTGATTGCGCTGCGCGGCCAGCCGCCCGATGCGCTCGCTGCGGCGCTGCGCGGGTACTGGAACGAACTCGATGTGCCTGGCCGCTTCCTGTTGACGAAGCTGATCGGCGGCGGGTTTCGCGTGGGCGTGGCGCGCAACCTGGTCGTGCGTGCGTTGGCCCGTGCAGCAGGGCTCGATCCCAAGGTGCTCGCCCAGCGGATGATGGGCTACACGGACAAGCATCACACGCCATCGGCCGCGGCATTCACCGCGCTGATCGATCCGGGGCATGTCGCGGTCACCAGCGGCCAGCCCTACCCCTTCTTCCTGGCGCACCCGCTGCAGGCCCCGGTGGAGTCACTCGGCAGCCGGGCCGACTGGCTCGTCGAATGGAAATGGGACGGCATCCGCGCTCAGTTCATCCGGCGAGCAGGCGAGGCGTGGCTGTGGTCGCGCGGGGAGGATCTGCTGAATGGCCGCTTTCCCGAAATCGATGCCGCGCACGGCCAGTTGCCGGACCACACGGTGCTCGATGGCGAAATCGTCGTGTGGCGAGACGGCCGGGCCATGCCGTTCGCGCAGCTGCAGCAGCGCATCGGCCGCAAGAACGTCACGAAGAAGATCCTCACGGACTTGCCGGTGGCCTTTCTCGCATACGATTTGCTGGAACTCGGGGGCGAGGACCAGCGCGGTCTGCCGCAGTGGCAGCGCCGCGAACGGCTGGAGGCCATCCTGCCGGCGAACGGCGCCTCGCCGCTTCAGGTGTCACCGGCCATCGAGGCGCCCGACTGGCCCGCGCTCACCGTGTTGCGCGGCGAATCGCGGGCTCGGGGGGTCGAGGGCTTCATGCTGAAGCACCGGGACGGCCACTATGGCACTGGCCGCACGAAAGACGTGGGCGTGTGGTGGAAGTGGAAGATCGACCCGTACACGGTGGATGCGGTGCTGGTCTACGCACAGGGCGGTCACGGTCGCCGGGCGAACCTCTATACCGACTACACCTTCGCGGTATGGGACGGCCATGCCGACGACCCCACCCAGCCACGCCGCCTCGTGCCGTTCGCCAAAGCCTATTCGGGCCTCACCGACGAGGAGATGCGCCTGGTGGACCAGCGCGTGCGCCAGACCACCCTCGAAAAGTTCGGCCCGGTGCGAAGCGTGACGCCCACGCTCGTCGTGGAACTCGGCTTCGAGGGCATCCAGGCGTCGCCACGCCACAAGTCCGGACTTGCCGTGCGGTTCCCGCGGATGCTGCGCCTGCGTTGGGACAAGCCCGTGGAGGAGGCCGATACGCTCTCGACGTTGCAGGCGCTCGTGCGGTGAAACGGCAGCGCCAGCGCTAACGCGATCTTGCCCCGGCCACACCCCCCTTTGGTGGGAGCGCGAAACAAGAACGACAAACGGTCTTTCACCTCGCCGACAGGCTGTGGGAAGATCCCGGTCCGCCCTGAGGGGGCCAGCAGTCCGAACTGGAGTTTTTGTCGTGAAACACTTCTTATCCGGCCTGCTGGCCGCCCTTGCTGTAGGCCTTGCCTCTTCCGCGGCTTCGGCCGAAATCTATGTGGGCCAGACCTCCGGCTTCACCGGTCCCGCGGCCATCCCTGTCAAGGAGCTGACCGAAGGCGCGCGCCTGTACCTCGATGCGGTCAATGCCGCCGGCGGCGTGCACGGCCAGAAGGTCAGGCTGATCAGCCTCGACGACAAGTTCGAACCGAATCTCGCGGCGGACAACGCACGCTCGCTGATCGTGGACAAGCACGTCGTCGCGCTGTTCCTCAGCCGCGGCACGCCGCACACCGAGGCCATCGCGCCGCTTCTCACGCAGTACAAGCTGCCCCTCGTGGGACCGAGCTCGGGCGCCATGGCGCTTCACCAGCCGGTCAATCCGTACATCTTCAACGTGCGCGCCCCGTACCAGCGGGAGGCTGAACGCGCGGTGCGCCACCTGAGCCTCATCGGCCAGGAACGCATTGCCGTCCTGCAGACGGACGATTCGTTCGGCGAAGACGTCGCCGCAGGCGCAGACGCCGGGTTCGCCGCCGTGGGCAAGAAGCCGGTCGTCAAGCTGCTGTTCGACCGCGCGCACCCCGATTTCAGCAAGGCGGCCCCTGCCATCGTCAAGGCAGATGCCCAATCCGTGCTGGTCTTCGGCTCATCGAACGCCGTTGCCGACGCTACGAAGGCGATCCGCGCGCTCGGTTCCCGCGCCACCATCGTCACCGTGTCGAACAATGCGTCGGTCGGGTTCATCAAGCAGATGGGCGCGCAAGGCCGCGGCGTCATCGTCACGCAGGTGTTCCCTTATGAGCGCTCCATCTCCGCCCCGGTTGTCAAAGAAGCTGCGGACCTCGCCCGCGCCAAGGGCCTGGACGGCGTCTCGCCTGCCAACATGGAAGGTTTCATCGCCGCGAAGGTGCTGGTGGAAGGCCTCAAGCGTGCCGGCCCGAAGCCGACGCGCCAAGGCCTGCTCACCGCGCTCAACGGGATGCAAAAGATCGAGCTTGGCGGCATGGAACTCAGCTTCAGCGCCAACGACCACTCCGGCCTGGCCTTCACGGACATTTCCATCATCAGTGAGGATGGCAAATTCCGGAGGTGATTAGGCCCCCCAGTCGCGCTTCGCGCTCCTGCCCCCAAGGGGCGACCCCGGGTCGGCCGGCGAAGCCGGCCTCGCGGGTGGCTTGATCTGCGGCTTCGCTTTCGCTCGCCTTCCTGTCGCACGCGGTTCGGGGCGTTGCTCGCTTTGCTCGCTCGCCTCTGGCTCTCTGTAGCTCCGGCGGCAGGCGTGGCCATTCGGATCAGTGGGTACCGGCGTTCGCCGGTATGACATGCGGGGGTGCGCAAACACATGCGAGGGGCCGCAAATACATGCGGGGGCGCAAACAAATGTCACCCCGGCAAAAGCCGGGGCCCACCGGATCCAGTGAGCCAACAGTGCAAAGCGAGCTGATTTGAGCGAGCACGGCCGTGTCTCGTACGGTCACGGTGGAGCTGGAGACAGTAGTCATGCGGGGGATTCGTAGCCGAAGTGCCTGAGCAAAATAGCGAGGAAGCTGGTGTTCCCAGCGCCTGTTTGGGTTACCTTTCTGGCGCCGTCAGAGAGGTAACTCGGCTGCCGGGCCGAGA
>Ga0070659_100003856_pt1 | contig 10682 bp, 7 predicted proteins | sample KBSC23metaG_FD_64666 | JGI IMG/M metagenome (GOLD analysis project Ga0070659, IMG submission 64666) | Corn rhizosphere microbial communities from Kellogg Biological Station, Michigan, USA - KBS C2-3 metaG | ecosystem: Host-associated > Plants > Roots > Rhizosphere > Soil ...
GCGCTTCGGTTTTCGAACCGCATCCTTGCTATCGATCAGGCCGTCGCCGACCGCTGGGGACGACTCGCGGGTAGCGCAGCTGCCCGGAGATCTCCGCTGCCGGTTATTGACGGGCTTCTCGCTGCCACCGCCCTGCACTACGACCTTACGCTGGTTACGCGGGACACCAAACATCTCGAAGTTGCCCGCATCGCTTTCTTTGATCCCTGGGCACGCTGAGAGGTATCTGCCTGCTCCTACACCACGAAATACTTCGCGCCGGGATGGTGGACCACGATAGCTGATGTGGACTGCTCGGGATCCAGAAGAAATCCGGTGGTCAGGCGCACTCCGATATTTTCCTCGGGATGGAGCAGGGCAAATAGCTTGGTCTGGTCCTCCAGATTCGGACACGCCGGGTAGCCAAAGGAATAACGCGAGCCCCGATATTTCTGGTGAAACAAATCGCGGATGTGGGGCGAGTCTTCGCCCGCGATGCCCAGTTCTTCGCGCATCTTTTTGTGCAGGTATTCGGCCAGGGCCTCGGCGGTTTCGACACTCAAGCCGTGCAGATAGAGATACTTCGTGTACTCCCCTGCTTCGAACAACTTTTGCGTTTCTACCGACGCCCGGGCGCCCATCGTGACCAGGGACAAACCGATGACATCCATTTTTCCGGATGACTTGGGAGCGAAGAAGTCGGAGATCGAAAGCTTGCGGCCTTCGCGTTGCCGGGGGAAGGTAAAGCGCAGGAGCTCCTTTGCAGCAGCGGGAGCATTGGCCGTTTCGCGGGCGGGGGCGCCCGCGCCCCACGAGCCTGGGTCGTACACGATGGTGTCATTACCATCGCTCTGCGCGGGAAAATATCCGTACACGGCTTTCGGTTCCAGAATTCCGCTGGTAATCACTTCTTCTTCCAGCTTCTTCTTGATGGGACGGAATTTCTCTTCTACCAGTCGAAGGTAATCTTCCTGCGACGCGGTTTTCAGCTGCCACTGGTTCTTGAACAGAGCAGTTTCGTTGATGTAGGGGAACAGCTCACGCAGCTCGAAATCCTTGCGCACCTTTACCCCCCAGAACGGCGGGACGGGGATATTCGGGGCATCTTTCACGACCGGACTTCTCTCCGCGAACACCGGACCGGTTTCTTCATCGACCGCGGCGGCTTTGGCATATTCCTTGACCGTACGCCCTTCCTGCAGGCGGGCCTGCTTCTTGCCGTTGGCCGTGGCCAGGTCTTCCATGATGTGCAGGCCGGCAAAGGCGTCGTCGGCATAGAACACGGCGTTCGAGTATTCGCGGCGCAGATCGTCTTCCACGTATTTGCGCGTGAGCGCGGCGCCGCCACAGATCACCGGGAACTCCAGTTTCTGGCGCTCCAGGTCCTGGATCACGTACTTCATCTCGAGCGTCGATTTCACCAGCAGGCCGCTCAGTCCGATGGCATCGGCCTTGTTCTCCATGGCGGACTTGATGATGACGTCGCCAGTCTGCTTGATTCCCAGGTTGATGACCTTATATCCGTTGTTCGAGAGGATGATGTCCACCAGGTTCTTGCCAATGTCGTGGACGTCTCCCTTCACCGTGGCCAACACGATGGTGGCCTTTTGCGAGCCCGCCTTCTTCTCCATCTTGGGCTCGAGATAGGCGACCGCCTGCTTCATCACTCCGGCGGAGTCGAGAACGGACGGTAGCTGCATTTTGCGCGCGCCAAACAGATCGCCTACCGTGCGCATGCCATCGAGCAGGACGTTGTTGATCAGGTCGAGGGGCGAATACTGGATCAGCGCCTCTTCCAGTATTTCTTCCAGGGTCTTTTTGTGGGCGCCCTCGCCCACGGCTTTTTCGCCGTTGATGATCGCAAACTTCAGCTTGTCTTCGACGGAAAGAGTTTCGACGTGTGCTTTTGTCTCGGTTTGCCCTTTGCCTTTCTTGCCGGCAAAGTGGTTCATGTATTTCTGCAGCGGATCGCCGTCAGAGGCGGCATCGCGGTAGATCAGCTTCAGCGCAAGGTCAACTTCTTCCTGATGAATCTTGTATAACGGATAGATTTTGGAATAGTTAACGATGGCCATGTCGAGACCATTATTGACCGCTTCGTGCATGAAGACCGAGTTCAGCACGCGGCGCGGATAGGCATCGAGCCCAAAAGAAATGTTGCTGACGCCGAGAATCGTCTTCACGTCGGGCAGTTCTTGCTTGATGCGCTTCACCGCCTCCAGAGTCTCGATTCCAGCCGAGCGGTAATCTTCCTGCCCGGTAGTGATGGGCAGAGTCAGGGCATCGAAGATAAGGTCGATGCCGCGCAGTCCGTATTTTTCCGTTGCCAGTTTGTAGATGCGTTTGGCGATGGCGACCTTCTTGTCAGCGGTGAGGGCCATTCCGTCTTCATCAATGGTCAACGCAATCACGGCCGCACCGTAACGCCGAGCCATGGGCAGGACTTTGGAAGTACGCTTCTCGCCATCCTCCAGGTTGATGGAATTGATGATGGCTTTGCCCGGAATGCGCTTCAGCGCTTCTTCAACTACGTCGGCCTCCGTCGAATCGACAAGGATGGGCGCCGGAACGCGGGTGGCAACTTTCTCCAGAATGGAAGAGATGTAACCCTTTTCATCCTCGCCCACAATGGCGCAGCACAAGTCGAGCATGTGCGAGCCTTCGTTGACCAGCTTCTTGGCCATGGCCAGAATGTCGTCGTACTTTTTTCCGCGCACCAGGTTGCGGAAGTTTTCCACCCGGGTGGTGGTATTCATTTCTTCGGCGACGACCAGCGGTTTGGGATCAAGATCGAGCGGGACGGAAGTGTAGGCGCTCGACGCGGCCGCCGCAGGCTTGACCTCGCGTTTGGCGGGCTCCAGGCCGCCCACGGCTTCGACAACGGCTTTCAGGTGCTCGGGCGTGGTGCCGCAGCATCCGCCCACAATACTCACCCCGTACTCGGTGACAAAACGTTTGTGGTATTGCGCCAGCTCGGCGGGGCTGAGCTTGTACACCGCGCGCCCGCCTTCGTTGTGCGGGAGTCCGGCGTTGGGCAGAATCGAGATCAGCTTGCTCGAATTAAGTCCGAGAAAGCGAACCGCGTCGTTCATTTCCCTGGGACCGGTGGCGCAGTTCAATCCGATCACGTCCACGTCAAAAGGTTCGAGAGCGGTGAGTGCGGCGCCGATCTCGGTGCCGAGGAGCATGGTGCCGGTGGCTTCGAGCGTGACTTGCACCGTGACCGGCAGGCGCTTGCCGGTTTTCTGCATGGCGTCAAAGATGCCGACCAGCACGGCTTTTGCCTGCAGCAGGTCCTGGCAGGTTTCGGCCAGCAAAATGTCCACGCCGCCTTCGATCAGCGCGGCCGCCTGTTCGGTGTAACCCGCCACCATGTTGTCGAAGGTGATGTGCCCCAGCGAAGGCAGCTTAGTGGTCGGCCCGATCGATCCGGCGACAAAACGTGGCTTGTCTTTGGTGGAAAATTGCTGAGCGACCTCTTTCGCAATCTTCGCGGCGGCGATGTTAATCTCCGCCACCTTGTCCTGGAGATCGTACTCAGCCAACACCACGCGGGTGGCGCCGAAAGTGTTGGTTTCGACCACGTCACAGCCGACTTTGAAAAAGTCAGCGTGAATGTCCTTGATAATGTCCGGACGGCTCAAGACCAACAGTTCGTTGCAGCCTTCCTTGCCCCAGAAATCGTCCACACTGGGGTTGCGGAACTGAATGTTAGTCCCCATAGCGCCATCGTAAATGACGACGCGGCCGTGTACGGTTTGGAGAAAGTCAGACATTGTAAAAACTGTCAGCCATCAGCTCTCAGCCCTCAGCAACAATCCAGAACTTTTAGACATCTCTTTGCCCTATCGGTGTGAATCCGCGCAAATCCGTGGCCAAGAATTTCGCGGCCGCATTAAAACAAACGCCGGCCCGCTGTGGGACCGGCGTCTGATCCTCTGACAGAACCTATTGAAGTTTAGCTCCCCTGTACAGGCAACGTAGGCGCGCCAGCTCCCACTTCATCGCGATTGAATACTGCGTTGGCTCCCATATGCGCCGGCATGGGGGCCAGCATCTGTTCTTTGCGATACACCAGGTTGCTGGCATTGAAACTGGCGATCTCGAAGCCGTGCCCGTGGGTAATGGCGTCGGTGGGGCAAGCTTCCACGCAATAGCCGCAGAAGATGCATCGATTATAGTCAATGTTATAGACATGAGCGTAGCGCTCTGCTCCGCTCACCCGCTTCTCGGCCGTGTTCTCCGCCGCTTCGATGTAGATACAATTCGAGGGACAGGCAGCCGCGCACAGGAAGCAGGCCACACACTTTTCCAGACCATTCTCGTCACGCTGCAGCACGTGCACGCCGCGATAGCGCTCCTGAAACCTGGCTCCCTTGAGCGGGCCCGGCCCGTCGGGATAGTTCTCCACCACCGTGGGCTCAAACATCTCCCGGAAGGTAATGCTCATGCCTTTGGCGATGGCCGCAATGTTCTGAAGCACCGACATACCTCTCTAGTATACCGAAACCGCTGTTGCCCGTGTGGCGCGGGCGCCCTCGCCCGCGGCTTTTGCTGTGGAACCCGAAGTTCGCGGATGGGTGCGTCTGCGCCACACAGTTGTATTGCACAACCCGGAGGTATATCGTTTGAGTCCTACAAAGTTTCCTGGGCGGACCTACAAAGGCGCGCTGGAGTGTAGCGTGTCCACTTCGTTTAATAATCGTTTCGAGAGGAGAAACACATGCCTGATCAATTCGAGCAACTCAAGCAAAAATACCAGCCCGTTCTGACCAAGATTCAGCAGGAAGGCGCAGAACTGCAGAACCTGAATCTGGATGGCAACCAGCTTTATCTGAAGGCGACGGCGGTTTCAGAGGCCAGCAAGAACCGCATCTGGGATGCGATCAAGGCCGTCGATCCCACTTTCGCCGACCTGAAGCACGACATTCAAGCTCGCCAGGGCTCGCAGGATTACACCGTGCAACCCGGCGACAACCTGTCCAAGATCAGCAAGCACTTCTACGGCGATGCCAACAAGTATCCCGTCATCGCCAAGGCCAATAATCTGGAAGACCCCGACAAGATCAAAGTCGGCCAGAAGCTGGTCATTCCCGCTGCCGCTTAAGAGCGGACCTCGGGCGTCGGACCTCAGACCCTCGGGCCTGACGTCTGACGTCCGACAAACAACTGCGATCGCCCGCAAGCCATCCTAGCGCTGGAGGAAACCGTATGCATCTCATATGGACACTGTTGATCGGCCTGGTAATCGGAGCAGTCGCGAAATTTCTCATGCCCGGCAAGGACCCGGGTGGAATCATCATCACAATGCTGATCGGCATTGCAGGATCGTTCGTTGCAACCTATGCCGGCCGAGCACTGGGCTGGTATCAGGAAGGACAGGCCGCAGGCTTCATCATGTCGGTCGTGGGCGCCATCGTGCTGCTGGCCCTCTATCACATGATCCGCCCCAAAACCGCCTAAACGCATGGGTGTGGAGAGCGAGCCGGTGGGGGTCGGACATCCTTCGACTTCGCTCAGGGCAGGCTCTGTCGGACGCCTTTGACTTCAGCCTGATGATGTTCGAGCTATGCGATTGCAACTGAACCCAAAGTCGGGAGCAAAACATGCGCTGGACCCCAGGTGGCAGCAGTGACGACGTAGAAGACCGCCGCTCCGAAAGCGGAGGCGGCTTTCGCCCCGGAGGCATTCACCTCGGCCTGGGCGGCATCGTCGTTTTGTTTATTCTGAGCCTGATCTTCAAACGTGATTTTCTCTCGCTGGTAAGCAACGGCTCCATGGACACGGGCACGACCGTTGCGCAATCCGATCCCGCCCGCGACCAGCAGGAGCAACCGCTGGTGCAGTTCGTGACTTTTGTCCTGAACGACGCGCAGAACACCTGGAGCCAGATCCTGCCACAGCAGGGAGTGCCCTACCGCCACGCCAAGCTGGTCCTGTTTCGCGACGCTTACGATTCCGCTTGCGGCATGGCGCAGTCCGCGACCGGCCCTTTCTACTGTCCCGAGGACGAAAAGGTTTATATCGATCTCGGCTTTTACGACGAACTGAAGCAACGCTTCGGCGCTCCCGGTGAATTCGCCGAAGCCTACGTGCTGGCCCATGAAATTGGGCATCACGTGCAGAAACTGCTGGGCATCGAGGCCAGGATGCGCGCGGCGCAGCAACAGAATCCGGGGGCGGCAAACCAGCTTTCGGTCGCGCTGGAACTGCAGGCCGACTGTTTCGCCGGCGTCTGGGGCCACTCCACGGAGCAGCGCAACCTGCTCGACCCCGGCGACGTGGACTCAGGCCTGAAGGCTGCTGCAGCAGTCGGAGACGATCGCATTCAGCGCATGTCCCGAGGCACGGTCAACCCCGAAACCTTCACCCACGGAAGTTCCGCCCAGCGCATGCAGTGGTTCCAGCGCGGCTTTCAGGATGGATCGATCTCGGCCTGCAATACGTTTCAGTAAAGTGAGGCGCGATCGAATCGCGGTGGGCGGCGCGGAAGCGGGAGCAACTTCGGATATTTTCCACCGTGAAAGTGGGCTCAACCGCAGAAAATCCCCGCCCAAGCAGAGCTTTGACGGGGCACCCTCAAGGTTGCTTTCTGTCAGGCTTGCTTTGCTACGCAAAACTCCCAAGGAGAACTATGAAAATCAACACTCGACGCAGTTTCTTTGGCGTGATCGCGGCGATGACATCTTTCGTAACCGGAGCGATGAAGCTCTCCGCTCAACAAACTCCCCCGGTTGCGCCCAGGCCCGGCAGCGCACCCGCAGGTGGAGATACGACCCGTCGCAGCGGTAATCACACCGTTGATGGAATCTACTACTTTTCAGGTACGGGTTCCAATGACGGCTATCCCAAAGACGATCACGTGCTCGTAACCGATCCCTTCGAAAAGCATGTCACCCGTACCATGGATGCGCTCAAAAAGTCAGTGGAGCGTGCCGGTTGCACCATGGACAGCATCATCCATCTCACGGTCTTTCTCTGCCTGCCTCTCGCCGACACGGTTCCCATGCCCACCGGCAAGGCGCGTTTCGACGCGCATAAAGCGCAGTACGACGCGTTGAATAAAATCTACGGCACCTATTTCTCTCCCGGCAAAGCCCCATCCCGTGCCTGCATGGCTCTGGAATGGATTCCCGGCGATTCCCTGATTGAAATTGTCGGCAGCGCCCTGGTGGTTACTCCACCTCAGTAACTCTCAGGAGCACCCTAAAAGAAGAGTAGCTTCGCGGTGAGGAGCACACTCCCCGCCACCATCAAACTCGCGGTGCGAGGCTTATAATGAGGCACTCAGGCCCGAAGAATGGATTCCGCGGTCCGCCGGGCCGACCCGTAAAGTGGCTGCTCCCAGTCCAACCCGCAACAAGGAAACGACCAGCCGCAAGAAAGCCATCATCTTGCTGGCCATCGGGATCGCCGTGTCTTTCGGGATCCTTCTTTCCCAGTCGTCTTTGAATCTGGATGTTTTCAACGCCGACATTCAGCAGCGCTTTCCACTTCTATTTTTTGCTGCCCTTACCATCCTGATTTTTCTGCTGTTCGTGGCCCTGACGTTTGTCCTGGCCCGCAACCTTTTGAAACTGTTTGCGGAGCGGCGGCTGGGAGTTCTGGGTTCGAAGTTCCGCACCCGCCTGGTGGTGGGAGGACTGCTGCTTTCCTTCCTGCCGGTCATCATGATGTTCTGGTTCGCTTACGGGCTGATGAATAATTCGATCGAACGGTGGTTTTCGCGTCCCGTGGAAGAGGTGCGGGAGGACACGGCAGCCGTGGCCTCGCTGGTGAAGAAGTACGCGGCGCAGAACGCCCGCGCCGAGGCCGAGGCCATCGCGGCGGCGCCGGAAACGCAACGGGCCTTCTCCGGTCACAGCTTTTCCAGCGTCATGAATGAATTCCGCAGGCACGAGACCACCCTGCAGGGAGGCTTCGCCCTGGCGCTCGAAGCGGGCAACGCCGAAGCCACCATCGATGCTCCCGCGTCCTGGCCGCTGCTGAAAGCAAAGATCCCGCTGGACCGGCTGACCTCAGATGCCATTGTCCCTTTCAAATGGGAAAACACCGACTATATTCTGAGTGGCGCCGCCGTGGGCGACCGCGGCCTGATCGTCGTGGCCATGCCTTTGCCGCAAAAGTTCTCGGAGACGGTGAGGCAACTCGATGCCAGCCAGCAGCGTTATTTCGAACTCGCCCGCCAGCGCAAACTGCTGCGTCGCACCTACATGGAGTTGCTGCTCCTGCTTACCGTGCTGGTGTTGTTCTCCACCACCTGGCTGGCTTTGTACCTGGCCAAGCTGGTGACTCGCCCGGTGGTGGCGCTGGCCGAAGCCACCCAGGAGATTTCGCGGGGGCGTCTGGATTATCGCGTGGAAGTGAGCGCGGCCGACGAAATCGGCGACCTGGTGCGTTCTTTCAACCGCATGGCGGAGGAACTCGAAACCAGCCGCCGCCAGATCGAAGCCTCCAGCCACGACCTGGGCGCGGCTAACATCGCGCTGGAACAGCGCCGCCAGCACATCGAGACCATTCTGGAGAGCATACCCACGGGAGTTCTGTCGCTCGATGCCAACCGCCGGATTACGCACGTCAACCAGGCGTTGATTCGCATGTTCAACCCTTCGGGGTCTGAGTCCTCTGACCTGATCGTGATCGGCGCCGCGCTGCGGGAAGTATTCCCCGAGGAGATCCTGGAAGATCTGGAACCGCTGTTGCGGCGCGCTGACCGCATGGGCACGACCACCACACAACTTGAAGTGGCATTGCATCGCTCCCGCTTCAATGCCGCCGTCACTGTAGCCATGTTGCAACATGCCGGCCAGGGGCTGGGCTATGTTCTGGTCTTTGAAGACCTGTCCGACCTGCTCAAGGCCCAGAAGCAGACCGCCTGGCGGGAAGTGGCGCGCCGGGTCGCGCATGAAATCAAAAACCCGTTAACTCCCATCGCGCTTTCGGCGGAGCGAATCCGCCGTCACCTGGAACGCGGCACGCCACCCGATGCGGCTTCGCTCGACATTCTGCACAGTTGCGCTGAAACCATAGGCGGAGCGGTGGAAACACTGCGAACCCTGGTGGACGAATTTTCCACACTGGCCCGTTTCCCTACAGCGCAGCCCGCGCCCGCGAACGTCAACTCCATCGTGGAAAATACTCTGGCCATGTTCAACGGTCGGCTGGACGGGATCCACGTGCAAACTTTCCTGGCCCCCGATCTTCCCAAGGTGATGGCGGATGTGGAAGCCATCAAGCGCGCCCTGGCCAATCTGGTGGACAACGCCGCCGAGGCCATGCAAGGCTCGCTGGTGCGCGAGATCCAGATTACTACCGCGCTGGTGGGAAGCCGGGATGCCGTCGAAATTACCGTTGCCGACACCGGCCACGGCGTGACCCAGGAACTGAAGGAGAGACTCTTCCTGCCTTACTTCTCCACCAAGAAGCGAGGGACCGGACTGGGCCTGGCCATCGTCAGCCGCATTATCGAGGACCACCGCGGCTCTATTCGAGTCGAGGAGAATCAGCCGGTCGGCACCCGCTTTGTTGTGGAGCTGCCGCTTGCCGCGGAAATTATTTCCGCGCCGGCCCCCGCCCGCCAGCATGCATAACATCCTTATCGTGGACGACGAATCCGGCATCCGGCAATCGCTCAAGGGCGTGCTCGAGGATGAAGGCTACAAGGCCGCGGCCGCCGACAGTGGCGAGGCCTGCATGGAGACTCTGCGCAAGCGCTCCTTCGATGTGGTGCTGCTGGACGTCTGGCTGCCCGGGATGGACGGCCTTGAAACTCTGCACAAGATCCGTGACCTCGACAATGCTCCCGAAGTCATCATGATCTCCGGCCACGGCACCATCGAGACCGCGGTGCGCGCCACCAAAATGGGCGCTTACGATTTCCTCGAAAAGCCGCTCTCCATCGACAAGACCCTCACCCTGATCAAGCATGCCATCGATGCCCGGCAGATGAAGCAGGAAAACCGTGAGCTCAAAAAGCAGCTCACCCCGCGCAGCGTAATCGAGGGGGAGAGCGTCCCCATGAAAGCATTGCGCCAGCAGATTCTCCTCATGGCGCCGACCAACGGCCGGGTGCTGATTTACGGCGAGTCAGGGACGGGAAAGGAGCTGGTGGCCCACGCCATCCATGCGCAGAGTCTGCGCAAGAACGAGATGTTTGTCGAACTGAACTGCGCCGCGATTCCCGAAGATCTGATCGAGAGCGAGCTGTTCGGCCATCGCAAAGGCTCGTTTCCCGCCGCCACCACCGACAAAGAAGGCAAGTTTCATCGCGCCCACGGGGGCACGCTTTTCCTGGACGAAATCGGCGACATGAGCCTGAAGACGCAATCGAAGGTTCTGCGCACGCTTGACGAACAGCGCTTTACACCCGTGGGAAGCGACGAGCCCGTGACCGTGGACGCCCGGCTGATTGCCTCCACCAACAAGGACCTGGACGAAGAGATTTCCCGCGGCAATTTTCGCGAGGACTTGTTTTACCGTCTCAACGTCATTCCGTTCTCGGTCCCGCCGCTGCGCGAACGCCAGGAGGACATCCCGCTTCTGGCCCGTCATTTTCTGAAGGAGTTTTCCGCCACCTACGGCCGCCGGCCGCGCGAAATCACCGACGACGCCATTGAGACCCTGATGCGCTATTCCTGGCCGGGCAATGTGCGCGAACTGCGCAACGTCATCGAGCGCATCGTCATCATGAATCCCACCACCAC
>Ga0070659_100003859_pt1 | contig 10678 bp, 7 predicted proteins | sample KBSC23metaG_FD_64666 | JGI IMG/M metagenome (GOLD analysis project Ga0070659, IMG submission 64666) | Corn rhizosphere microbial communities from Kellogg Biological Station, Michigan, USA - KBS C2-3 metaG | ecosystem: Host-associated > Plants > Roots > Rhizosphere > Soil ...
CCGGAGCTCGCCCGCCACGTGCTCGCGTCGCTCTATCCGCTCACGGCGCCCAAGCCGGCGTCGCTCGATGCCATCCAGGAGGCCGCCGCCGCGGAGTTCGGCATCAGCCGCGAGTCCCTCATCGCGCACGACCGCCGCCCGGCCGTGGCGTTCGCCCGCCACGTCGCCATGTACCTCGCGCGCGAGCTCACCCAGGAGAGCCTGCCCGCCATCGGCGCGCGCTTCGGCGGTCGCAACCACTCCACCGTTCTCCACGCCCTCCGCAAGATCGAGGCCGACCTCGCCCGCGATCAGAAGGTTGTGGACAAGGTCCAGGCGCTGCGGCGCAGGCTCGAGGCCTAGACCCATGCCGACCGGACCTACTGACAGAATCAACACGCCTCACCTCAAGACTTCAGACCCGAACTTCCACTCCCACCGCGGCATCACGACCAGCTATCCACTTGTCCACACCCCCTACTTCCACAAGATTCCTTAGATGAAGTTCTCTGTCTCACGTGACCAGTTCTTGAACCAACTCGGCATCGCCGTGCGCGGCGTCTCCACGCGTAGCGCGATCCAGACGCTCGCCGGCGTGATGATCCGGGCGGAGTCCGGCTCCGTCGAGCTCCAGGCCACCGACATGGAACTCGGCATCCGCGTCCGCGTGGATACCTCGCCCGAGCGTGAGGGCGCCGTCGTGCTGCCCGGCCGCCTGTTGCTCGACGTGGTGCGCTCCCTGCCGGCCGACGACCTCTCGCTCGAGCACCGCGCCTCGGAGCAGGACGTCGAGGTCGTGTCGGGACCCTCGAAGTTCCACCTGCGCACGCTGCCGCTCGACGACTTCCCGAAGCTTCCCGAAGCGGGCGACGCCGGCAAGATGCACGTCCCCGCCGATGCCTTCGTGGAGACGATCGGGCGCGTGGCGCGCTCGGCGTCCAGGGATGAGACGCGCCCGCACCTCACGGGCGTGCTCGTGTCGGCCTCCGGCCAGGAGCTGCGGATGGTCGCGACCGACTCCTACAGGCTCAGCGTGAAGGAGACCACGCTCGAGAAGCCGGTCGACGGATCGCTCGAGGCAAACGTTCCGGCCCGAACCTTGCAGGAGCTGTCGCGCGTGGCCTCGAGCGGCGGGGCGGAGCAGATCGAAATCACCGCGCTCGAGAACCAGGTGATCTTCAACCTGGGCGACGTGGTGATCTCGTCACGACTGGTGGAGGGCCGCTTCCCCAACTACCGCCAACTGCTTCCGGAGTCCTACGAGCACGAACTCAACGTGAACGGGCCCGAGATGCTCGACGTGGTCCGCCGCATCAGCCTCCTCGCGCAGAAGAACGCACCGCTCCGCATGGCCTTCAGCGACGGCGCGGTCGAGATCTCCGCCCAGACGCCCGACGTCGGCGAGGCGAGCGAGAGCCTGCCCGTTCCGTTCAAGGGCGAGCCGCTCGAGATCGGCTTCAACCCGGAGTTCTTCCGCGACGGTCTCGACAGCGCCGAGTCGGACGAGGTCGTGCTCAAGCTGATCAGCCCGCTCCGCCCGGGCCTGATCGAGTCCGGGGGCGAGAACGGCGGCTTCATCTACCTGGTCATGCCGATCAGGCTGAACGTGTAGTCGAGCTTCATGGTCCGGGTTAAGCGCCTGGAACTACGCGACTTCCGCAACTACGAGCGGGCGGAGGTGGCGCTGGCGCCGGGACTCACCGTGATCTGCGGGCCCAACGGCGCCGGCAAGACGAACCTGCTCGAGGCTCTGTACTTCGGTTGCACCGGCCGCTCCTGCCGCACGTCCAATGAGCGCGAGCTCGTGCGCTTCGGGCAGAAGGTCACGCGCGTGTCCGTGGGGGTGGAGGCAGAGGACGGCGGACATAGCCTCGACGTCGGATTCGAGCCGGGCGAGCAGAAGCGCTTCCGCATCGACGGCGCGCAGGTGGACCGCCCGGCGCCCGGCGAGATCCGGCCGCTCGTGGGCGTCTTCATGCCAGATCGCCTCGACCTGGTGAAAGGGGCGCCGGCGCTCCGGCGCGCGCACGTCGACCAGGTGATCGCCGCGCTCTGGCCGGCGCGCGGAACGGCGCGAACGGAGTATTCGCGAGCGCTCGCCCAGCGCAACGCCCTCGTGGCGCGGATCCGGGCGGGCACCGCCCGGCGCGAGCTGCTCGATCCATGGGACAGCGAACTGGCGCGCCATGGCATCGCGGTGATGGAGGCTCGCCGGGCCGCGCTCAGCGAGCTCGAGGGCCCGTTCGCGCGCCTGGCGGCCGAGCTGGGCCTGCCCGGCCGCTGTGCGCTCGAGTACCGGCCGCGCTCCAAGGCGCACGACGCCGACGGCCTTCGCGCCGAGCTGGTCGACCGGCGTGAGGACGATCTCGCGCGCGGCTTCACCGGGCACGGCCCCCACCGCGACGACGTTGCCCTCACGCGCGATCGACGAGCGCTGCGCTCCTACGGCTCCCAGGGCCAGCAGCGCGTCGGACTGCTGGCGCTGCTGTTCGCCGAGCGCGAGGTCCTGGCCGCCGCCGGCAGGGCGCCGCTGATGTTGCTCGACGACGTGATGTCGGAGCTCGACGCGTCGCGGCGTGAGCGCCTGGTCGATCTCGTGCGCGGCGGGGGTCAGGCGGTGGTATCCGCCACGGAGGCCGAGCACGTGCCCGGGGCCCGCGAGTCCGACGACGTGGAGCTCCTGTTCGTTGCCGACGGCGCCGTGGCGCTGGAAGCCGCCGCGTGAGCCGCTACCGCGAGCCGCGACCGATCGCCGAGGCGGTCGCTCGTGTGACGGCACAGGCCGCGCCCGCCACCACGATCGCCCGCCTGCAGCGTGAGTGGGAGGCGGTCGCGGGGCCCGTTATCGCGGCCGAGGCGGAGCCCACATCCGAGCGCGGCGGAGTGGTCACCGTGGCATGCAAATCGGCCGTTTGGGCGAACGAGCTCGAGCTCCTGGCACCCGGTCTCATCGAGGGTCTGAACGAAGCGCTCGGGGCGACCGCGGTGGGGTCGCTGAGATTCGTGGTTCGGGGCTCCGGCGGGGTCAAATAACAAATGGAAACAAACCTACCTGCAAACACGCGTGTTTTTACGCGATTTGCGGGCATTTTGATGCCTCAAATGGGGCTCTCCGACGGCTTCTTTTGCTACCCTCTAACAAGGCAGATTGAGTCGCCCCGGCCCGCGCGCAGAACGGTCGCGGAGTCGGGGCTAATCACGTGAGGACACACATTGGCGAAGAACGAGCGTAAGAACGGATCGAGCAGCTACGGGGCCCAGGACATCACGGTTCTGGAGGGCCTCGAGGCGGTGCGCAAGCGCCCCGGCATGTACATCGGCTCGACCGGTACGCGCGGCCTCCATCACCTCATCTACGAGGTCATGGACAACTCCGTCGATGAGGCCCTCGCGGGCGAGGCCGACGAGATCCAGATCGCGATCCACCCCGACAACACCGTGACGGTCGTGGACAACGGCCGCGGCATCCCCGTCGGGATCATGGAGAAGGAGCAGCGACCCGCGGCCGAGGTCGTGCTCACGGTCCTCCACGCCGGCGGCAAGTTCGGCACCGGCGGCGGCTACAAGGTGTCCGGCGGGCTGCACGGCGTCGGCGTCTCGGTCGTCAACGCGTTGTCGGAGAGGCTCGACCTGACGATCTGGACCGACGGCCACGAGTGGACCCAGTCGTACGAGCGCGGCGTGCCGAAGGCCGACCTCAAGAAGGGGCCCAAGACCGACAAGCGCGGCACCTGCATCACCTTCCTGCCGGACCTCGAGATCTTCGACTCGCTCGACTACGACCGCACGATCCTCGAGCAGCGCTTCCGCGAGATGGCCTTCCTCACGCGCGGGCTCAAGATCGAGTTCAAGGACGAGCGCGGTGAGGGCTTCCAGACCACCTTCAAGTACGACGGCGGCATCGTGGACTTCGTCAAGCACATCCACACGCAGGGCACGCGCGACGCGATCCACAAGAAGGTCATCTACCTCAACGACGAGGGCGAGCCGGGCGAGGTGGAGGTCGCGCTGCAGTGGAACAACTCGTACCAGGAGAACCTGCTCTCGTTCGCCAACAACATCAACACGCACGAGGGCGGCACGCACCTGTCCGGCTTCCGATCGGCGCTCACGCGCACGCTCAACGCGTACGCGCGTCAGAAGCAGCTGCTGAAGGAGAAGGAGGAGAACCTCCAGGGCGAGGACGTGCGCGAGGGGCTCACGGCGATCATCTCCGTCAAGGTGCCCGAGCCGCAGTTCGAGGGCCAGACCAAGACCAAGCTCGGCAACCCGCCGGTCGAGGGCTTCGTGCAGCAGGTCGTGAACCGTGCGCTCGGCGAGTTCCTCGAGGAGAACCCGCAGGACGCGCGGCAGATCATCACGAAGGCGGTACAGGCCGCCCGCGCTCGCGAGGCGGCACGCAAGGCGCGTGACCTCACCCGGCGCAAGTCCGCGCTTGAGAACTCCACGCTGCCGGGCAAGCTCGCCGACTGCTCCGTGCGCGATCCCGCGCTCGCCGAGCTGTTCGTGGTCGAGGGAGACTCCGCGGGCGGCTCCGCCAAGCAGGGCCGCGACCGCAACACGCAGGCCGTCCTGCCGCTGCGCGGCAAGATCATCAACGCCGAGAAGAACCGCATCGACAAGGTGCTCGGCAACCAGGAGATCCAGGCGCTGATCACGGCGATCGGGACCGGCATCCGCGAGGAGTTCGACATCGCGAAGGCGCGCTACCACAAGGTCATCGTCATGTGCGACGCCGACGTGGATGGCGCCCACATCCGCACGCTCGTGCTCACCTTCCTGTTCCGCGAGATGCCCGACCTGATCGAGGCCGGCTACGTCTACCTGGCCAAGCCGCCGCTCTACAAGGTCAAGGCCGGCAGCCAGGACATCTACATCGAGAAGGAGTCCGAGCTCGAGGAGGTTCTGCTGCGCGACAAGCTCGAGAAGATGGAGGTGAGCGATCGCGACGGCGGCCAGTTCAAGCTCACGCACGCGCGCTGGCAGAAGTTCGTGCGGCTGCTGAAGCAGTACGAGGGCTGGGCGTCCGCGCTCCAGGCCGAGTGGGGCCACAACGCGGTCCACTTCCTCGAGGTCACGCATTTGCTCGACGAGGGCGTCACCGACGCGGACGGCGCGGCCAAGCTACTCGGCGGCAAGACGCCGGAGGGCGAGCCCTACGAGGTCAGCATCGTCAGCCAGACGGACGAGCTGTTCAAGGTCAAGATGGTCGAGCGCAAGACGGGCTCGGCCTCCAGCCACACGCTCCGCCGCGAGATGTTCGCCACGAGCGAGTACCAGAACTTCGTGCGCGTGCACTCTGAGCTCAAGCAGCTCGCCGGCTCGGCGCCGTTCAAGGTCGTCCTCGGCAAGAAGGACGACGAGGCGGAGTCGTTCGAGGACCTGCGCCGCGCGGTAATCGACGTCGCGCGCGAGGGCGTGAACATGCAGCGCTTCAAGGGCCTCGGCGAGATGAACGCCGACCAGCTCTACACGACCACGATGGACGCGAGCTTGCGCACGCTGCAACAGGTGCAGATCGAGGACGCGGCGGCGGCCAACGAGATCTTCTCGATGCTGATGGGCGAGAAGGTCGAACCCCGGCGTGCATTCATCGAGCGCCACGCTCGCGAAGTCACCAACCTGGACGTTTGAGGACGCTGATCTAGATGGCTTCTATCGACACACTCTCCGGCGGCAGCATCGAGCCACGCGGGCTCGAGGAGGAGATGCAATCGTCGTACCTCGATTACGCCATGAGCGTGATCGTGGGCCGCGCGCTCCCCGACGTGCGCGACGGCCTCAAGCCGGTGCATCGCCGCGTGCTGTTCGCCATGCACGAGGCGGGCCTCCAGCCCAACCGGCCGTACCGCAAGTGCGCGCGCGTCGTCGGCGAGGTGATGGGCAACTTCCACCCGCACGGCGACCAGGCGATCTACGACACGCTGGTGCGCCTCGGCCAGGACTTCGCGCAGCGCTATCCGCTCGTTGACGGTCAGGGCAACTTCGGCTCGATCGACAACGATCCGGCCGCCGCCATGCGGTACACGGAGGCGCGTCTCGCGCGCCTGGCCACAGAGATGCTGCGCGACATCGACGCCGACACCGTCGACTTCGGGCCCAACTACGACGAGTCGCGAATGGAGCCGCTCGTCCTGCCGTCGCGCTTCCCGAACCTCTTGGTCAACGGCTCAGCCGGCATCGCCGTCGGCATGGCTACCAACATCCCGCCGCACAACCTCGGCGAGGTGATCGACGCGGTCACGGCCTACATCGAAAATCCGGACATTACGTACGAGGGCCTGATGAAGCACATCAAGGGTCCGGACTTCCCCACGGGCGGAATCATCAAGGGCATCACGGGCATCCGCGACGCCTACAGGGACGGGCGCGGGCGGGTGGTTGTCCAGGCACGCGCCCATATCGAGCCGCTGCGCCAGGGCAAGGAGGCGATCATCGTCACCGAGCTCCCCTACCAGGTGACCAAGGGCGACGGCCGCAACGAGGGCACCGGCCTGATCAAGAAGATCGCCGAGGTCGTGGGCGACAAGAAGATCCCGGAGATCTCCGACCTTCGCGACGAGTCGGACAAGAACGGCATCCGGCTCGTGATCGAGCTCAAGCGCGACGTGAACCCGCGCGTGGTGCTCAACAAGCTCTACAAGCACACGCCGATGCAGTCCACGTTCGGCGTGAACATGGTCGCGCTCGTCGACGGCGTGCCGCGCACGCTCGGGCTCGAGCCGCTGATCCGCAACTACGTCGACCATCAGCGCGAGGTCATCGTCCGCCGCACCAAGCACGAGCTGCGCCGGGCCGAGGCCCGGGCCCACATCCTCGAGGGCCTGCTGATCGCGCTCGACAACCTCGACGCGGTCATCGAGCTGATCCGGGGCTCGCGCGACCCGGACGTGGCCCGCGACGGCCTGATCTCGAACTTCGAGCTCTCGCGCGAGCAGGCGCAGGCGATCCTCGACCTCCGCCTCCAGCGGCTCACGGCGCTCGAGAGCGGCAAGATCAAGCAGGAGCACGCCGACCTCATCGAGCGCATCAAGGAGCTCCGCGACATCCTCGGCGACGAGGACCGTGTGTTCGGTCTGATCAAGGAGGAGCTGGCCGAGATCAAGTCCACGTTCGGGGACGAGCGGCGCACCGAGATCACCGCCTCCGAGGACGACATCGACATCGAGGACCTGATCGCGGACCAGCAGATGGTCATCGCGATCACCAAGTCCGGCTACATCAAGTCGCTGCCGCTCGACACCTACCGCAAGCAGAAGCGCGGTGGGATCGGGGTGACGGGCATGGACATGAAGGACGAGGACTACATCGAGCACCTCTTCGTGACCTCGACGCACGACTTCCTTCTGTTCTTCACCAACCGCGGCAAGATCTACCGGCAGAAGGTCTACGAGCTGCCGGAGGCCTCGCGCACCGCGCGCGGCCGCGCGCTGGTCAACCTGTTGCCCCTGCGCGAGGGGGAGTTCGTGCAGGCCGTGCGATCCACGCGCGACTTCTCCGAGGGCAAGTACCTCGTGTTCGCCACTCGCAAGGGCATGATCAAGAAGACCGAGTTCGCCTCCTACAACACGCCGATCAAGGCGGACGGGATCATCGCGATCAAGATCCGCGACGACGACGAGCTCGTGGCGGTTCGCCGGACGAGCGGCGACGACGACATCATCATGGTGTCGCGCTCTGGCCAGGCCGCGCGCTTCAGCGAGCACGCTGTCCGGCCGATGGGTCGCGACACCAGCGGCGTGCGCGGGATGAACGTGTCGCGCGGTGACAACTACGTCCTGGCGATGGACATCGCGCGCGACGACACCGAGCTGCTCGTGGTCACCGAGAACGGCTACGGCAAGCGCACAGCGATCTCCGAGTACCCGGTCAAGGGCCGCGGCACGATGGGCGTCAAGACCATCACCCTCACCGAGAAGAAGGGCGGCCTCGCCGGCGCGCTGATCGTGCGCGAGCACCACGAGCTCGTCTTCATCTCGCAGAACGGCATGGTGCAGCGCACGGGCGTGCGCGGCATCTCCAAGGTCGGGCGGCCGGGTCAGGGCGTGCGCGTGATGAACCTGCGCGACGACGATCAGGTGAGCGCGGTCGCGCTCGTCATGGAGACGAACACCTCCGCCCAGGTGCAGGAGGAGATCGCCGACGGCGCCGAGGGGACGCTTGCCGCTGCGGAAGGGTCGGAGGATGGCTCTGTCGCGGGTGCCTCGTCGGAGGCGGATGGCGCAACCGGTGACGGCGCCGGGCCGGCGGGCGACGACGAGTAAAAGGGCCCTCAGGCCTTTTTCTCATCTTCCGCGTCTGCTTACATAGGGGCTACCAGGGAAAGGAGGTGGTCCTAACTTGAGTGACAGTTTTTTCGGGACCCTGGAGGTGTCCGGCCGTTAGCCGGGCTGAAGCGGACTAACGGAGTCCATCCAGGGCACCGTCGGATGGCGTAGGTGGGGGCTGGTCCCGCCCACCCAACCTCCTCAGGTTGAGGACCGCCGCCGAAAGTTCAGCAACAGGAGAGGGGCGCCTTTGGCGCCCCTCTCTGGGTTTCACGTTTCACGTTTCGAGTTACGCGCTTGCTGGCGCGGCTGCTGCGGTCTCCGCGAGCCCTATTTCTGCGCAGGCTTTCTCGAGTGCGCGCAGACCGAAGGCTTCGACGGGGCCCAGGGCACCCGTGTCCTGCAATCCGCGCTCGGCGGCCTCGATCGCGCCCCAGGCGAGGATCTCGCCGGTGAAGGTGTAGCCGTTCGGGCCGCGCAGCTCGACGCGCTCGATCACGCTGCCCGAGGAGTCGAGCGCCTCGGCCACGATCAGCGAGCCGCTCTTGGCGCGCGCCTCCGGTCCGGGCCCGCCTGTGGATCCCTTCACGAAGCGCCCGGCCAGCTTCTCAGAGCCCGTCCGCACGCCCGGCACCTCGCCGAGCAGTGCCATCGCCTGCATCGCGCGCGAGGCCGGGCCGAACCAGCCCAGGTAGATGTCCACCTCGCGCAGCGACGGATAGACGCGCGGGAGGGAGAAGTGCTCGGAGCAGCCGATCGAGATCCCGGTGAGGGACTTGCCGCCGGCGTCGAAGCTGCTGACGCGCTTGGCGGAGCGCTCGGTGGCCACGCGCCCGTCGCGGAAAGAGAAGGCCGGCGCCATCATCACGCCGGCCACCGACGCCGCGGTGCCACCGCTCATCGCGTCCTTCATGCTGCCGCCGCCGCTGAGGAAGTAGCCCGCGCGCACCTTGGTCGCGCTCTCGCCGGCGCGCTCGAGCGCGAGCGCGGCCGCCAGATTGCCCGGCACGAAGTCGTAGCCGAACGCGGTGACGAGGCCCGCGCCGGTGGCCTTGGCGTCGCCGCCCCGGCGCTCGAAGATCTCGCGGATGAACGGTGGCTCGCCGGTTGAGTCGATGTAGACGGCGCCGGCGTCCACCGCCGCGTCAACGGCCGTCGAGCCCCAGCGGAGGAACGGACCGACGGTGCTCACCAGCACGGTCTCGGCGGTCACGTGCTCGCGCAGGGTCCCGGGCCTGGTCACGTCGGCCACCGCGAACTCGAGGCCGCCGAGCTCCTCGGCCATGCGGGCCACCGCGGCTTCGTTGCGGGCGGCGAGCAGCGGCTTGGCGTCGCGCTTCACGAGCGCGTCGGCAACCAGGCGGCCCGTGTAGCCGGTGGCGCCGAAGAGGACGATCTTCCGACCCATGCCCCGCACGCTAACGGGCGGGCGCCTCCCGGTGCAATGCGACCCCACCCACCACCAGCGCCACTCCGCAGGCCTCGGCCGGGCTGGGCACCTGCGTGAGCACGACGATCCCGATCACCACAGCGGTGGCCGGCAGGAGGGAGACCATCAGCGCATAGGTGGCGCGTGGGAGCCGAGCAAGCGCGAGCTGGTCCGTGACGTAGGGGATCACCGATGAGGACACGCCGACCCCGATGCCCGCCAGCACCGCCACCGGATCGGCAAAGGCGGGCATCGCCGCCCAGCCGGCGAGCGGCGTCACCACCACCGCCGCGATGAGCATGGCGGCGGCCAGGCCGTCGATGCCGGTCACGTCGTCGTCCTTGGCCACGCGATCCGCAAGCACGATGTAGGCGGCGAACAGCCCGGCGTTGGCGAACGCGAGCGCCAGCCCGAGCGGCTCCGCCGCGAACTGCACGCCTGAGACGAGATACACGCCGCCCACCGCGAACGCGAGCGCCGTCAGGTTGCGGCGGCTCGTGACACCGGCGGCGGCCAGCGCGATCACCGGTAGGAACTCGATCGCCGCCACAGTACCGAGCGGCAGCCGGTCGATCGCCAGGTAGAAGCAGCAGTTCATGACCGCGAGCACGGCGCCCCAGGCCACGATCGTGGGGTGCCGCACGACCCGCCACGGGCGCCGCCAGGCGGCGAAGATCAGCGCGGCCGAGGCGATCCGCAGCCACGCGACGCCGAGCACCTGCATGCGCGCGAAGAGCAGCACCGCGAACGCCGGGCCCAGGTAGTGGAACACCGCGCTGACCACGAAATAGGCGTGGGGAGGCACCTGAAGCCGTGTCGGAGCGCGTAAGGTGGACGTGGTCATGTGACCATGATTTCGCCCGCCTGGCCCTTGCACAATGCGCAAACGCAGGTAGTCTGGCGGTAGTGCCTTCGAATTCAAGCCTGGATCAGACGGACCGCGCACTGATCGGCGAGCTCCAGAAGGACGCCCGCCTGAGTTTGGCCGAGCTCGGGAGGAGGG
>Ga0070659_100003865_pt1 | contig 10671 bp, 9 predicted proteins | sample KBSC23metaG_FD_64666 | JGI IMG/M metagenome (GOLD analysis project Ga0070659, IMG submission 64666) | Corn rhizosphere microbial communities from Kellogg Biological Station, Michigan, USA - KBS C2-3 metaG | ecosystem: Host-associated > Plants > Roots > Rhizosphere > Soil ...
AACGGCAAGCCGTTCCCGGAAGGCTCGAAGATCGCGAAGCTGCAGTGGAAGCCGAAGAAGAGCACGGAGGCGACATTCGACGTCGACGTGCCCGACGTGCCGACCCAGGCGTTCGTCATCGAGAAGGACAGCAAGCGCTTCCCGGCGACCGGCGGCTGGGGTTACGCGCTCTTCAATCACGACGTCGCCAAAGGAACCATGACCGCCGATCCGGCTCCGGCGGACTGCGGCCAGGTCTGCCACGTCGCGGTGAAGAGCAAGGACTACATCTTCCACCCCTATCAGAAGCGGTGACCGCCGAGGTCTCGAGGCGGCGCTGATTGCTGTCGCGTAGAGTCGCGTGCCATGCACGTCGCGATCCTCACCTTCCAGGGCTTCAACGAGCTCGACTCGTTGATCGCCCTGGGAGTGCTGAATCGGATCAAGAAGGCAGATTGGCGCGTGTCGCTCTGCTGCCCCGAGCCGGAAGTCACGTCGATGAACGGCGTGACCGTGCACGCGCAGTCGTCGCTGGAAGAGGCGCGCGACGCGGATGCGGTCATCGTCGGCAGCGGCGTTCGGACGCGCGAGATCGCGGGCGATCCAGCGCTGATGCACCGCCTCTCGTTGAATCCGGATCGTCAACTGGTGGCTGCCCAGTGCTCCGGCACGTTGCTGCTCGCAAAGCTCGGCTTGCTCGGTCGCGTGCCGGCCTGCACGGATCTGACCGCCAAGCCCTGGGTCGAAGCGGCAGGCGTGAAAGTCCTCAACCGGCCGTTCGTCGCCCACGGCAATGTCGCTACCGCCGGCGGCTGCCTGGCCTCGGCTTACCTTGCCGGCTGGATCATTGCTCGACTCGTGGGAGTCGAAGCCGCGGCTGCCGCGCTCCGCTACGTCGCGCCGGTCGGCGAGAAAGAGACGTTCGTCGCCAACGCGCTCAAGCACATCGTGGCGCACCTGCCGGCGTTGACGTCCGTGTCTCCCCATGTCTGACGACTGCTGTGCACCACCCACGCCAAGCGTCGACCGGCGCTACCGCAAGGTGCTCTGGATCGCGCTGATCCTCAACACCCTGATGTTCGGCGTCGAGGTCGCCGGCGGCTTCCGATCCGGCTCCGTTTCCTTGCTCGCCGATTCCATCGACTTTCTCGGCGACGCGGCGAACTATGGGATTTCACTCGTGGTTCTCGGGCTGGCGATCACTTGGCGGGCAAGGGCTTCCCTGATCAAAGCTACCTCGATGGCTGCCTTCGGCACCTTCGTGCTGGCGCGCGCCGTCTGGGTCTACCTTCACGGCGTTGTCCCGGAGCCTTTGACGATGGGGGCGATCGCGGTGCTCGGGTTGCTCGTGAACGTTGGCGTTGCGCTGATGCTGTACCGCTATCGCACGGGCGACTCCACCATGCGTTCGGTGTGGATCTGCTCTCGGAACGACGCGCTGGGCAATATCGCGGTGGCGGCCGCTGCGCTGGGAGTGGTCGGAACGGGTCGTTCCTGGCCGGACCTGGTCGTTGCGATCGGCATGGCGGCGCTTGCGCTGAGTGGCGCCTGGACCGTCAGCCGACAGGCGCTTCGGGAACTGAGCCGCTCAGCGAAGTACGTCGAAAGCGTGAGCGCCTGAGGTTGCAAGCCTCGCGTCTAGCGCGAGGGTTCGAAACGGACGACGGTCGGCGCGTTGTTCACCGTCTCGAGCCGAAACTTCACCTTGTCGCCGACCTTCACGTTGCTGAGCATCTTCTTGTCCACGACACCGTAAGCCATGGTCATCGCCGCCATGCTCATGTTGGCGATCTCGCCGTGCTTGAGCGTGACGACTCCCTTGGCGGCATCGACGCTTTGCACGACCCCTTCGGTCATGACTGGCCCGGTCGTAGCAGAGGCGCCCTTCGCCGGCATCGGCATCTTCATGTCCGAAGACATCTGCGCGTGCGCCATCGAGGCGGCAGCGAGCAGGGGAACAACGAGGAATTGCAAGATCTTCACTGACAGCTCCTTGGGGCTTGTGACCTCGGCGAGGTCGTGGACAGATATGGCGTCATGTGCTCTCGGCAGACCTGAGAGCGGGAGTTGCTTCGACCGCGACAACAGCGCGGCGCCGGCGCAAGAGATACCAGGCCGCAGGCACGACGAGCATGCTGAGCAGCGGCGCGGTCACCATGCCGCCGACCATCGGCGCGGCGATTCGGCTCATGACCTCGGAGCCGGTTCCGCTTCCCCACATGATCGGGAGCAGCCCGGCGATCACGACCGCGACGGTCATCGCCTTGGGACGGACTCGAAGGACCGCTCCTTCCCGGATTGCCGCCAGCAGCGTCGCGTCGTCTTCCGGCTCGCCAGCGGCAAGGCGCCGCGCCAGCGCGTTCTTCAGATAGACGAGCATCACGACACCGAACTCGGCGGCGATGCCGGCCAGGGCGATGAAGCCGACTGCCGAGGCGACCGATAGCGAGTGACCGAGCGCCCACACGAGCCAGAAGCCGCCGACGAGCGAGAACGGCACCGCCGCCATGACGAGCGCCGCATCCGCGAACGAGCGGAACAGCAGGTAGAGCAGGACGAAAATGACCGCGAGCGTCAGGGGCACCACCAGCTTGAGCCGCTCGGTCGCCCGCTCCAGATACTCGAATTGGCCCGACCACGACACCGCATAGCCGGGAGGCAGCTTGACCGACTTTGCGACGGCCGCCTGCATGTCGGTCACGACCGATCGAAGATCCCGGCCCCGAACGTCGACGTAGACCCAGCCCGAGAGTCGGGCGTTCTCGCTGCGAAGCATCGGCGGACCCTCGTCGACGCTGATCGTCGCGACATCCTGGAGCAGCAGCTGCGCCCCCTTTTCCGTCACGAAGGGCAGCTCGCGCAGACGCTGCAGCGAGTCACGGATCTCGCGTGGATAGCGGACGTTGATCGGGTAGCGCTCGCGTCCCTGAATGACCTCGCCGGCGTTGTCGCCGCCGATGGCGGTCGAGACGACGGCCTGGACGTCGGCGACCGAAAGGCCGAAGCGCGCCGCGGCGGCGCGATCGACGTCGACGTCGATGTAGCGGCCACCGGTCAGCCGTTCCGCCAAGGCCGACGACACGCCGGGAACGTTCCTGACCGCCGATTCGATCTGCGTCGTCAATTTGTCGATCGTCGCCAGGTCGGGCCCGGCCACCTTGATCCCGACGGGACTCTTGATCCCCGTCGCGAGCATGTCGATGCGGTTCCTGATCGGCGGCACCCAGATGTTGCTGAGCCCCGGCACCTTGACGGCGGCGTCGAGCTCCTCGACCAGCTTGTCGGGCGTCATCCCGATCCGCCACTGCGAGCGCGGCTTGAACTGGATCGTCGTCTCGAACATCTCCATGGGCGCCGGGTCGGTCGCGGTGTCGGCACGTCCTGCCTTGCCGAAGACGCGTGCCACCTCGGGAACGGTCTTGATCATCCGGTCGGTCTGCTGCAGCAGCTGCGCCGCCTTCGCAGCCGAGAGGCCGGGGAGCGCAGAAGGCATGTACAGCAGATCGCCCTCGTCGAGGGGCGGCATGAACTCGCCGCCGAGCCGAAGCATCGGAAGGGCAGTCACTGCGAGGACGAGGGCCGCGACGGCGAGGGTGGCCTTGGGGAAGCGCAGGACGGCCTCGAGCGCCGGCCTGTAGATCCCCATGAGAAAGCGGTTCAGCGGATTCGAGGTTTCGCGCGGGATCCTGCCGCGAATGAGATAGCCCATGAGGACCGGAACGAGGGTGACCGACAACCCGGCGGCAGCCGCCATCGCATAGGTCTTGGTGAACGCGAGCGGCGAGAAGAGGCGCCCTTCCTGCGCCTCGAGCGTGAACACGGGAACGAACGAGAGCGTGATCACGATGAGCGAGAAGAAGAGCGCAGGCCCGACCTCGATCGCGGACTCGCTCACCATCGTCCAGCGCTCGCTGGCAACCGGCCGCCTGCCGTGCTTCGCCTCGAAAGCTTCGATGTGCTTGTGCACGTTCTCGACCATGACGATCGATGCATCGACCATCGCGCCGATGGCGATGGCGATGCCGCCGAGCGACATGATGTTGGCGTTGACGCCTTGCCAGCGCATGACGACAAACGCCGCCAGCACGCCGATCGGCAACGCCACGACAGCGACCAGCGCCGAGCGCAGGTGGAACAGGAAGATCGCGCAGACCAGTGCGACGACGATGAACTCCTCGACGAGCTTGGAGCGGAGGTTGTCGACGGCGCGATCGATCAGCTGCGAGCGGTCGTAGGTCGGCACGATCTCGACACCGGGAGGCAGGCTCGACTTCAGACCGTCGAGCTTGGCCTTCACTGCCTCGATCGTGGTGCGCGCGTTCTTGCCGGAGCGCATCACCACCACACCGCCCGCGACTTCGCCCTGGCCGTCGAGCTCGGCGATGCCGCGGCGAAGCTCCGGGCCGAGCTGCACCGTCGCGACATCGCGAAGCAGGACGGGCGTCGCGTTGGTCACCGACAAGGGAATGCTGCGGAAGTCGTCGAGCGACCGCAGATAGCCTTGCGAGCGGACCATGTACTCGGCCTCCGCCAGCTCGACGACCGAGCCGCCGGTCGCCCGGTTCGCCTTCTGCAGCGCGTCCATCACCGTCGCCTGCGTGATGCCGAGCGCGCGCATGCGATCCGGGTCGAGGACGACTTGGTACTGGCGCACCATGCCGCCGATGCTGGCGACCTCGGCCACGTCCGGCACGGTCTTCAGCTCGAACTTCACGAACCAGTCGTTGAGGGCGCGCAGCTGACTCAGGTCCTGGGTGGCGCTGCGATCGATCAGCGCGTATTCGTAGACCCAGCCGACCCCGGTCGCATCCGGGCCGAGCGAGGCGCTCGCTCCCGGTGGCAGACGACTCTGCACTTGGTTGAGGTACTCGACGACCCGCGAGCGCGCCCAGTACGGATCGGTCTTGTCGTCGAAGAGGACGTAGACGAAGGAGTCGCCGAAGAACGAGTACCCGCGCACGGTTTTGGCCCCGGGGACGCTCAGCATCGTCGTCGTCAACGGATAGGTGACCAGGTCTTCGACGATCTGCGGCGCCTTGCCGGGAAACGGCGTGCGAACGATCACCTGCGTGTCGGACAGATCGGGCAGGGCATCGAGCGGGGTCTTCGCGACCGACCACAGTCCGGCGGCGACCAGGAATGCCGTCGCGATGAGGACGAGGACACGGTTGCCGATCGACCAGCGAATCAGGGCGGCGATCACTTGGTCGCTCCCGTCATCTTCTGGACCTCGACAAGCTCGTAGCCCGACGCACCACCTTCCTTGAAGCGGAAGTGCACGGTATCGCCCGGGCGCACGGCGGCGAAGGCGTTCGGGTCTGGCTTGGCGAAACCCATCGTCATCGCCGGCCACTTCATCGTCGCGATCGGGCCGTGCGAGATCGTCAGCGAGCCGGCAGTGGCGCTTTCGACCTTTCCTTCGCCTTCGTGCACCACCGGTGGCGTACTGGCCGCCATCGACGCAGCGGGTGCAGGGGGAGGCGCGGCCATGTTGCCGAGCGCGGAGCGGAGACGCGCTTCGGAGTCGATCAGGAACTGACCACTGGCAACGACCTGGTCGCCGGCGCTGACGCCCGAGACGATCTCGACCTCGTCACCGAAGTCCATTCCGAGCGACACCTCGCGCGGCTCGAATCCGCCTTGCGCGTTGCGCAGGATCACGACGGCGCGCTTGCCGGTCCGGATCACTGCGTCCGACGACACCACGAGCCGCTCGCTCTGTTGCCCCGAGACCGTGAGGCGAAGGAGCATTCCGGGCGTGAGCCGGCCGGCCCGGTTGTCCACCTCGAAGCGTGCGCGCAGCGTTCGCGTCGTCGTGCTGACCTCCGGCAGGATCTCCTTGAGCTCGCCTTCGAAGGTCTGCGACGCATCGGCCTGCAGAGTCGCTTTCACCCGCTGCCCCGAGCGCAAACGCGAGGCTTGGGCTTCCGGGACATCGGCCACCGCCCACACCGTTTCCAGGCCGGCGATCCGGAACAGCGTCATTCCCGGCGTGACAGCGGCGCCTTCTCGGACCCCGAGCTCGGAGACGACTCCGTTCGCGGGCGAGGACAAGGTGAATCGCGCCTGCGCCGAACCGGCCTCCTCGCTGCGTCGGATCAGCTCCTCCGGAATGGACAGGGCGCGCAGGCGATCGCGCGCGGCGGCGATCAAATCGGCGCTGACCCCGGAACGCTTCAGCGCAAGGAGCTCGTTCTGCGGCCCGAGCCAGTCGGGCGCGAAGATCGTCGCGAGCGCTTGGCCTTTTCGTACCCGCTCCATGGGCGCGCGGACGGCGAGTCGCTCGACGTAGCCTCCCACGCGCGTCTGCACGGCGACGTTGCGACGCTCGTCGAACTGGACCGCACCGACGGCATCGAACGATGAGGCCATCGCTGCGCGGCGAACGGTCGCCACACGGATGCCGAGGCTCTGCTGGACTGCGGGGCTCACATTGACGCCGCTCGCGCCCTCGCTGTCGGCGTACACGGGCACGAGCTGCATGTCCATGAACGGCGACTTGCCCGGCTTGTCGAAACGCTGTCCGGGCACCATCGGGTCGTGCCAGTAGAGGATCGTGCGGCCCGCAGCAGACGCTGCGGGCGCGGACGCTGCGGCGATGGTCGGCGCTGTCATCTCGGAGTGGACTGACGAGCGCCCAAGAAGGAAGGCGCCGCCCGCGATGGCCGCTCCGGCGACGGTCAGTGCGGTGATGTAGGCGGGCTTCACAGTGCGCCCCCCGGAATGGGCCGATAGACGAGCTGGGCCTGGCGCTTTGCGAGGTCGCGCTGCAGAGCCAAGAGCTTGCGCTGCACGTCGACTTCGGCGTGTCTCGCTTCGAACAACACCGTCAAGCTCGTCTGGTTGGAGCGATAGGCAGCCGTCGCCGCCGCCGTGCGTTGCTGCGCCGGCACGAGCACCGAGCTTCGGTAGCGCCCGATCCGCTCCTGCAGGCGCTGAACGTCGCTCACCAGCGCCAGGTAGTCGGCGGTCGCCGAACGCGTGGCTTCGGCGAGATCTGCCTCGGCCTTGCTGGCCAACGCGAGCTTCGATCCCGTCTCCCGATCCTGTCGAGCGGCAGGCGCTACGGGAAGGGGAATGCTGACGCCAACCGTCACCATGTCCGAGTAGCCGGTCCTTTGCCCGTAGGACACTTCCCAAGTCCAATTGGGTCGGCGGTTCGCGGCGGCAACGGCGGCGGCACCTCGCGCCACGTCGATCTCTCGCTGCAGCGACACCACCATCGGGTCGCCTGCCACGTACTCGCTTTCGGAGGGCGTCGGCAGCGCGCCGACGGGATCGAGGTCTTCCACCGGCATCCCGATCCAACGCTCGAGCGCCACCCGCGCCGTCGCCTGTTGCTGGCGCAGCTCGGCCGCCTCGTCTTCGCTCATGCCTCGTGCCGCCGCCAGCTTCAGCACCTCTTCGCCACCCGCGTTCGCGGAAGCGAGCCGCGCGCGGGCGGCTTCGTATTCCTCGTGGGCGTGGTGCTCCATCAGCGTCGTCAGCTGCAGCGCCTGGCCGACGTAGAACGCATCGAGGTAGGCCAGGACGGTTTGCAGGCGTGCGTCGGCGACTGCAATTCGCGCCTGCACCGCTTCCTTGCCCACGACAGCGTCCGCAGCGGTCTTGCGAGCGTCGCGCTTGTCGCGCGACAGCCATTCCTGGCTGAGGCCGATGCGCTTCATGGTCATCGAGTCCCGTGTCGTGCTGAAGCGATCGCTACCGGTCACGGGCAGGTTTTCGATACCGACGCGCAAGGTCGGGTCGGGCAACTGGGTGGCGGCCTGCGCGGCTTCGCTTGCGCTCATCGCGCCCGCACGCGCTGCGCGTGCCGCCTCGGAGCGCTCCGTGGCGCGGTCCAGCGCCGCTTGGAGCGTCAGCGGCGCTGCACTGGCTGGGTGGGCGAGCAGAGCGGCGACCAGTGCGGTCGCGCCAAAGAGGGGGTGAAGCATGGAATCTCCGCAGACAAACGGGGCGTGTGCTGGCGAGCGGACGAGCTGCGCCAGCGCCGGTCAGTCGACGGAGAGGTCAGACGCGAAGTCTGAGCGTGGCGAGAAAGATCGGATCGGGTGGCGGCTGCGCCTCGGGAGTCGAAGCGCGCGGGATGGCCACGGCGTCGGCCACCAGGACGGCTGGAACGACCAGGACCTGAACCACCGCTGGAAGCGACGGGGCGAGGACCTGCGCCGCCTGCACCACTTGGCCAGGATCGGCCGCGTGCTGGTGACACAGCGTTGGCTGCGTCTTGTCCATCTCCTCGCAGGGCACGCCGGCAGCCATCATGGCGGTCATGCCTTGCGCCGGTACAACAGCCGGGCACAGGTAGTTCGCCAGCGCCAGCTGCGAGATCAACATCGACAAGACCACGAAGACGATGGTCTTGCGGCCGAGAAGACGGCGGCGCGGGAACATAAGCCGAAGTGTACTGGGCGGGGAGAGATCAGTCGTAGCGCACGCGGTGCTCTTGCACAAAACTGGTTTCACGAGATGCGCTGTCCCGCCAGGCTGGCGAACCTGGCAACGCTTGTCCGGTCGACGGCGAGCGTCGCATCTCGAGCGCACTGATAGGTGCCTTGCACATGTTGCTTGGAACTACGTCGTTGGCGCTACGGGAGGCGGCTGCATCATCCACTGTTGCTGCTGCAGCATGTGATCCATCATCATCTGCTGCATCCCCATGTACCGGTCCATGGCGCAAACGACGGATGTCGCTCCCCCTGTGCCGGAACGGTTCCGCAAGCGACCGTGCACAGCGACACGAGCACGGCGAGCAGCGCCGCACCCGACGCTCGCAAGACGCGGCGGAACGACGTGCCCGCCGTCACCGCAGTCGCTTCCGGCATCAGAGCGCGTTGACGTCGACCACCGCCTGCGCGAAAGCCTGCGGCGCCTCCTGCGGCAGGTTGTGGCCGATGCCGCCGTCGATCTGGCGATGCGCGTACGGACCGCTGAATTGCTTCGCGTACGCGGCGGGAGGCGGATGCGGTGCGCCGTTGGCATCGCCTTCGAGCGTGATCGTCGGCACGGTGATGACGGGCTTCCTGGCGAGGCGTTGCTCGAGCTCGTCGAAGCGGGGCTCGCCTTCGGCCAGCCCCAGCCGCCAGCGGTAGTTGTGGATGACGATCTCGACGTGGTCGGGGTTGTCGAACGCGGCGGCGCTGCGCTCGTAGGTCGCGTCGTCGAAGCTCCATTTCGGCGAGGCGTTGCGCCAGATGAGCTTGTTGAACTCGCGTCGGTTGCGCTCGTAGCCGAGCCGGCCACGCTCGGTCGCAAAGTAGTACTGGTACCACCACTCGTATTCGCCAGCCGGCGGCAGCGGCATGCGACCGTCCTGCTGGCTGCCGATCAGGTAGCCGCTCACCGAGACCATCGCCTTGCAGCGCTCCGGCCAGAGCGCCGCCATGATGTTGACGGTGCGCGCGCCCCAGTCGAAGCCGGCGAGGGTGGCGCGCTGGATCCCGAGCGCGTCCATCAACGCGATGCCGTCGGCGGCGAGCGCCGACGGCTGGCCGTTGCGCGCCGTGGCGCTCGACAGAAAGCGCGTGGCGCCGTAACCGCGGAGGTAGGGGATGACGACCCGGTATCCCGCGGACGCGAGGAGCGGAGCGACGTCGACGAAGGCGTAGATGTCGTACGGCCAGCCGTGCAACAGGACGACTGGAGGGCCGCCCGCCGGACCTGCTTCCGCGTAGGCGACCCTGAGGACGCCGGCGTCGACCTCCTTGAGCGGCGCGAACGAGGTGTTCGTTCCGGGGCGGACCGCGGGCACGCGGATCGACGCCGTGTTCGCGCTCGCTTGGCCGTGCGCCCTGTCGAGCAGGCCGATGGCGGCGATGCCCGCAGCGGCGCTGCACAAGAGGCGGCGGCGATGGTCGATGCCGCCGCGCTCGGTCGATCGGAACAGCTCGCTCGTCTTCATGGCAGCTCCTCCCACCCGAGTCCGGCCATCAGCCGACTTGCCGCTCGTCGGCGAAGCACCACAGCCAGCGCTCGCCCGGCGCGGCCGAGCGCATCACCGGGTGCTGCGCGTTGCGCGCGTGGCGGCTCGCATGGCGGTTCTTGGAGTCGTCGCAGCAGCCGACGCTCCCGCAGTGCAGGCACATGCGCAAGTGCACCCAGGCGTCGCCCATCGCGACGCAGGCGTCGCAGCGCGGCTGCGCGGGAAGCTCGGGCAGCGTCGCCGGGATGTGCTCGCATCCTCTGATGGTCATGAATCGATCCTTGTCCTCCTCATCGCGGAGGAGAAATCACCGCCGAGCTTTGGCCGCGGCATCCATGATGACAGCCGCGACCTCTTTCGGCTTCGAGAGGATACGAAGGCATCGATGGCATCATCGTGCAATCGACCGCGCGTTGGCGGTCGGGCCTGATGCTCCCTTCCATCCAACGGAGGAGTCGTTCATGAAGCGCCAGGGAATCATGTGGACCGCAGCGGCGGTGCTTGCGGCGGTTGCGACGATTGCGTATGCGCAGGACAAGTACGTCCTCAAGTCGCCGGGCGGCATCGCGTTCGCGGACTTTCGAGGGTACGAAGACTGGGCGGTGGTCTCCTCGGCCCGAACCGACGAGGTGCTCAAGGTCATCGTCGCCAATCCGACGATGATCGCGGCGTACAAGTCCGGCATTCCCGCCAACGGCAAGCCGTTCCCGGAAGGCTCGAAGATCGCGAAGCTGCAGTGGAAGCCGAAGAAGAGCACGGAGGCGACATTC
>Ga0070659_100003874_pt1 | contig 10660 bp, 12 predicted proteins | sample KBSC23metaG_FD_64666 | JGI IMG/M metagenome (GOLD analysis project Ga0070659, IMG submission 64666) | Corn rhizosphere microbial communities from Kellogg Biological Station, Michigan, USA - KBS C2-3 metaG | ecosystem: Host-associated > Plants > Roots > Rhizosphere > Soil ...
GGCCAAGCGGGTGAACGTTGTCGAGCTGCGGGCGCGGGCGTAAGGGGGTCGCGAAGGACCGCTACATCGCAACACGTCATGCCGGACTTGATCCGGCATCCACCTTCTTCTTGCGGCGCCCATTGAAGAAGGTGGACCCCGGATCAAGTCCGGGGTGACGGCGGTGGTGTTCTGACGCAGGTGACTTCGTGGGGGGCGTGGCCCGGTCCCCGCCCCCGCCCCTCAGCCCCCCGTCCGCCGCTCGAAATGCAGATAATTGGGATTGAACCCCGACGCTTTCTCCAGCCGGCGGTAATCGTGGATGGTGAGGGCGCCGCGGTCGAGGCTGATGAGGCCGTCGGCGCGCATCCGTTGCAGCACGCGGTTGACGTGGACCGGGGTCAGCCCGAGGGCGTCGCCCAGTTCCTCCTGGGTGAGGGGGAGTTCGTAGCTGTGGTCGGTGGTGAGGCCGACATTGTGCATCCTGAGGTACAGCTCGCACATCAGATGGCCGATCGATTCGGCGGCGTCGCGGCGGCCGATATTGACGACCCAGGCGCGCAGCACGGCCTCGTCGACGAGCGTCGCCCACCAGAAGGCCTTGGCGATCGCCGGGCGGTCGGTGAGCGCGTCCATGATCGCGCGCGGGACGTAGGCGACGCTGGCACGCGTGATGGTCGCGATCGAATGGTCCATGTGGCCCAAGATCGTGATGTGGAGGTCGCAGAAATCGCCGGGGATGAGGAAGGCGGTGATCTGCCGGGCGCCGTCGGGCAGCAGCTTGTAGCGCGCCGCCCAGCCGTCGAGGATGAGGTGGACGTGATCGGGCCGGTCGCCCTCGCGGATGACGTTGCGGCGGGCGCCGAGGTCGCGGGCGTAGCGGCCGAGGTCGGCCAGCGCGGCGCGGTCGTCGCAGGCCAGGGCGGCGAAGCTCTCCAGCTTCGCCACGAGCGGGTTCGCCGCTGCGAGGTTCCCCTCCGCGGCGGCGCTCGGTTTCGGATCCAACATTAACCTATGTTAGACGCGCCTCTGTGACCCCGGTCCAGCCGTATCTGCGCTGAGTGTCTAACCTAGGTTATGCACGTTGACGTAATCCTGTGTGAATTACGGCGAGACCGACTTCGTTTACGCACGTCGCTTGCCGGCGGTCGCCGGCGCGGCGCTGTGGAACGTCACTCCGCTCCCGCTGACCTCCCGCGGAGAGCTAGCATGGTGCCCGAAACGGTCGAGCGCGCGATACGCCGGCTCGAGACGCGGGCGCCGCTCACCGACGCGGGCCGCGCCGCGATCCGGGCGCTCCCCCTCTCGTTCCGTACCTTGGAGCCCGCGGCCTATCTCGTCCGCGAAGGTGATCCGCCGGTCCATTGCGCGCTGCTGCTCGGCGGCTTCGCCTACCGGCACAAGGTCACCGGCGACGGCGGCCGGCAGATCCTGTCCGTCCACATGCCCAGCGAGTTTCTCGACCTCCAGAACAGCCTCCTCGAAGTCGCCGACCACAATGTCCAGGCGCTGACGCGCGTCGAGGTGGCGATGATCCCCATCTCAGCACTGCGCGCCCTGGTGACGGAGCATTCGGACGTCGGCCGTGCAATGTGGGTCGACACGCTGATCGACGCCGCCATCTTCCGCGAATGGATGGTCAATGTCGGACGGAGGGATTCGCTGAGCCGGGTCGCCCACCTGCTCTGCGAGTTCGCGCTGCGGCTCGAGGAAAGCGGACTTGCCGGCCAGTATCGCTACGAGCTGCCGATGACGCAGGAGCAGCTCGCCGACGCCACGGCGCTGACGCCCGTCCATGTCAACCGGGTGCTGAAGGAACTGGCCCGGCTCGGCGTCATCGTCCGCAACAAGCGCGCCGTGGCGATCGCCGATTGGGACGGGCTGCGCACGATCGGCGACTTCAGCGCTCGCTACCTCCACTTTGAGGAAGGCGGGCCGAAGGGCCTCCCGCGGGTTCCTGTCCCGGAAGGCCCGGGCAGTAGCCAAGCAGCGGAAAATTAACGCGAAACCGCGATCCTAATCTAGATAAACGCGGCGATATGTTGCACTGGTTAAGCATGCTATTGGAAAGGGGGTTCCCGCCGTTCGTTGACGCGAACGGAAGCGTCTCCCCCTGATCTGAGGAGAAGCCGTGCCGGACGTGCATCCGACCTGGAACCTGATGGTTCGCCGCCTCGAAAAAGGGGCGCCGCTCGGCGACCGCGATCGGCGTGCGCTGCTGGCGCTGCCGCACAACGTGCGCCGGATCGGCCCCGGTGGCCATGTCGTGCGCGACGGCGACCGTCCCGAATATTGCGCCCTGCTCCTCTCGGGCTTCGCCTATCGCTACAAGCTGACCGGTGAGGGCGGGCGGCAGATCATCTCGCTGCACATGCCCGGCGAGTGGCTCGATCTGCAGCACATGTTTCTCGGCATCGCCGACACCAGCGTCCAGACGCTGACCGAGGCCGACGTCGCCTTTGTCCCGCGCGCGGCGATCGAGGAACTGGTCCTCTCCAACGCCGACGTGGCGCGGGCCTTGTGGATCGACACGCTGATCGACTCGTCGATCTTCCGCGAATGGGTGGTCAATGTCGGCCGCCGCGACAGCCGCGCCCGCGTCGCCCACATATTGTGCGAATTCTCGCTGCGCATGGAAGCGGCGGGGCTCGCCAGGGACCATGTCTACGAGCTGCCGATGACGCAGGAGCAGCTCGCCGACGCGGTCGGCCTGACCTCGGTGCACGTCAACCGGGTGCTGAAGCAGCTCCGCGAGGAGGGGCTGATCGACCGCGACCGCCGCAATATCCGCATCGTCGATTGGAAGCGGATCCGCGAGGTTGGGGACTTCAACGAACGTTACCTACATCATGATGCCGAAGTCGTGCGCGCGGCCTAATCCATTTTATGGAAGCGGAGCGCGGATCGGGTCAGCCTCGGCTCTTCGCCGTGTAGAGTTCCACCCCTGAGTCGGGGTCCACCATGAGCAGGAAAGACCGGATACGCCACCACGCGCACCGCGCGATGGAGGAGCTCGACCGCGCCCGCGCCGCCGGATCTCCCGAAGCGGCGATCGCCCATCTCGATCTGTCGGAATTGCATTTGGGCGAGATGAAGACGCTGAGCGACGCGCCCGTGCCGGCGCTCCGGCTCGTCGGGTGACGAAGTAAAAGCAAAGGAAATTAAGCAGTTACGTAATCGGTACTAGTCCAGGTGAATGCGAGGGTCGTGGTCGTTTTCGCATATTGCCCTTGAGCCAGAGGGGGCGAATCGCGATGCAGGACGAACTCAAATTCCACAGCGACCGGGCGATGGCGGAGATCGACATGGCGTCGAGGTCGCTTGACCACACGGCCGCCCAAGCGCACCTCCGTCTCTCCGCCCTCCATCTCGATCGGGTGCGGGCGCTGAGCGGCGCCGGCGTCTCGTCCTCTCGCCGGGTCAAGGCCTAGGGCGCAGCTTTCCAGCCCATCCCTCCAGCTGCGTCCGGGGGCGTGCCGAAAGGCGCGCCCCTTCCCTTTGGGGCCCGGCCTCATGCTAAGGAGTCCCCCGCAACCGGGGAGCTTCTCATGCGCACAGCCGCCGCCGTCATCGCCGCCTTTCTCCTCGCCGGAGCGCCGCCGCCGCCCCACTGGCGGCCGGTACCGGTCGCGGGCGTCGCGGAGCCGTCCGACACGATCAAGAAGGCGCCTGCTGCCGCGTGGCGCGACGTGGCGCCGGACAATCTCCTGGTCATCGAACTTGGGGAGGGCGGCCGGATCGTCATCGAGCTGGCGCCGGACTTCGCCCCCGTCCACGTCGCCAACGTCCGCGCCTTCGCCCGCGGCGGCTGGTGGAACGGATCGAGCGTCTACCGGGTGCAGGACAATTATGTCGCGCAATGGGGGAATAACGAGGCGAAGACGCCCTTTCCCTCTGCCGTCGTGGCGAAGCCGCCCCCGGAATATTCGCGGCGCCTCGGGGGCCTGACCATTCGTCCGCTCGGCTACCCTGACAGCTATGCCCCGCGCGCGGGCCATACGAACGGCTGGCCGATCGGCTACGACCGCAAGACCGGCAAGGCCTGGCTCACCCATTGCTACGGCTATGTCGGCGTCGGCCGCGACCTTGCGCCGGACACCGGCAGCGGCGGCGAGCTCTACGCCGTCATCGGCCAGGCGCCGCGCCACCTCGATCTCAACATCGCCTTGATCGGCCGGGTGATCGAGGGAATGCCATTGCTGTCGGCGCGGCCGCGGGGCACCGGCCCGCTCGGCTTCTACGAGGATCCGAAGCAGGCCGTGCCGATCGCGCGGGCGCGGCTGGCGAGCGACATGCCGGCCGCCGAGCGCCCGCATTACCAGGCGATGCGCACCGACAGCGCGTCCTTCGCCGCCTATGTGAAAGGCCGCGCCAATCGCGGCGGCACATTCTTCAACCGCCCGGCCGGCGGCGTCGACCTGTGCAACGCGCCGGTGCCGGTGCGCAAAGCGCCCTAACCCGCACGAAAACGCCGGCCGTCCCGGGTGGGAGGGCCGGCGCTATCGCGCGTCGCAGGGACGGCTTTTAGGCCGCGTAGGCGTGGTCGGGGAACATCGGGCGCCGGATGGTGCGGACGATGGCGCCGCCGGCGATCATCGGCGCATTCTCGAGCGGCAATGCCGTCGTGCAGAAGGCGCACTCGGCCATCGAGCGGCCGATATACCAGTGGGTCCGGCCGCAACCGGGGCAGTAATTGGTTTCATGCTCGCGGTAGACGATATGATAGCCACGCTGATCCGCCTGCGGAATGATGCAGCCGCCGCGCGCCTCAAGGATACTCGTCGCCATAACTCCTGGCTCCTTTCACAACTTGACGGCACAACGACCGGTAAGACTGAAGAGTTTCATGGCTTTAGGATGAACGCGCCGTTCCGGACCCGTACGGGCCCTGCCGCCGCCTGCGAAAAATCGCGGATTTCCGCCACGGCGAGGCGTTGGAAACGGGCGGTGAGCCGTTTGTGCAACAGTAAAAGAATTATTGCCGCGGGGCGTCTGAAGGGCGCGTGAGGCGGTCTTACGCCGCTTGACTGATCCACACCACCGTTCGGGCTGAGCCTGTCGAAGCCCTCCCTTTCTTCGCTGCGGTAGGAAGAAGGACCGGGCTTCGACAAGCTCAGCCCGAACGGGTGGTGGTTCACCCTGGCACGGAGAGGCCTAGAGGCGGATCTTGTCCGTGCGGCGGGAACCGGCCTTGCGGTTGCGGCGCCGTTCGTGGCGCCCGTGAATCGCTACGACGATGAATGGAAACAGGATCGCCACGGTAACCCCCGCAGCGAGCCCGAGATATTCGAGCTCGTTCAATGATGCCTCCTCCCCCCGCTCCGCTTCTTAACGCGGCGGGAAGCCCGCGTCACGCCCCCCACCTGCGGCAATGGGGCGAAACGCGGACTGCCGGCGGCGGGGCGAATGCGTCCCGCAGCGGCCTCAGATGGTCGTGGTCGCCGGATCCGCCTTCTTCGCCGGCTCATCGTCCGTCGTGGAGGGCGAAGCACTCGACCAGCGCTCGGCGAGGCACTTGGCGAGCGATGCCATGGCGCCGTGGCTGCCGGCGAGCGGCAGCGTGTCGAAGCTGCGGCCGTCCTGGCTGATCCGCATCCCCTTCGACGAAGCGAATGCGTTGAGGAAGCCGCTGTTGGTGCGGCTGCCCGGCTCGACCGTGAAGAGGAGGCCGGGGCCGTCGCTGTCGATATGCTGCCGGGCGATGGCGTCGACCGGCCAGGATTGCGCGTCGGTGTCGAGCTTGAGCGCGTAATTCTTGCCGTCGCGCAGCGAGTTCCAGGTGCGGTTCTGGAGGAGGAAGGCGAGCTTCTGCTCGCCGGCAAACGCCCAGATCGAGATCATCGTCCCCTGCGGAGACGTCGCCTGGACCATGCAGCCGTTGGGCATCTGGGCAAGCGCCCAGCCGCCCATCTCCTCATCCTGGCCGAAGGCGGCGGCGGGGGACGCCGCGATCAGCAGAGCTGCGATCATACGCTGGAACATACTAGCTCCTTTCAGCCGCACCCGCTGCTGTCCCTTGCTGGCGAGAACCGCCCGGCGGGGCTTTGGTTGCTGAAGGCGACGAACGGTTCGGCGTTTCGGAAAAGCGGGCGATTCGGCCGGACCTACTTGTGCCCGCCGTGGCCGCTATTCTGGCCGCCGGTCCGGCTCGCCTCGTTCCGATTGTCGTGCTGCTTCTTGTCGCCGCCTTTGTCCTCGCGCTGCCACTGGTCGAAATCGCCCTTTTTCTTGTGGTCGGTCATGACTCTTCTCCTTCGGGGAAGGGAACGGCCGCACCGGCGGGGCGGTTGCCACAGGCACGGCTGCGCAACGTTTTTGCGGATCGCCTCAGCCGCCGCGGGCGAGGAGTTCCTCGGCGACGCGGAAGGTCCGTTCGTTGTCGACGTCGATGGCGAGGCGACCGTCGGGCGTCACCAGCGGCACGATGCGCACGCCGAAGCGCCGCGAGAAGTGGCGGAACATGCCTTCGAGGGTGAGCAGCCGAGTCACGAACAGGAACAAGGTGGTGAGGCCGAGCGCCTTCACCGCACGCCGTTTGTGTTTGGCGAACTGGCCGCCGAGGCGGAAGCTTTCGGTGGCGCGGAGCGCCTTGTCGCTGCCCAGCCAGAACAAATTGCAGTTCGAGTAGGCGCCGCCGCGAAAGGCGTAGAAGCGGCGCTGGCCGTCCGGGTGCGCGGCGAGGATGTCGGCGCGCTCGGCCATCATCGCGATCGCGTCGGCGTCGCCCTTGTCGCCGAGCGCGGCGATGGCGCGCATGCCTTCGGGGGTCATCAGCACATTGTCGGCGGTGGTGATGAGGAGGGGGAAGCCGGTAGCGCGGCTCGCCGCCACGACGCTGTCGACGATGTTGGGCTGGGCCTCCAGCGTCCGCAGCCTGCCGGCGGCGGCGAGGCGGGCGACGGTGGGCTCGGCGGCGATGGCCGCTGGGTCATCTACCGAGACGTAGAGCGGCGCATCCGGGAACGCGTCCTCGGCGATCCGCAGCACCCGCCCGACCATCGCCTCGCCGCCGACCGGCACCATCGCCTTGTGGGTGACGCCGGCAGCCGCGGCGAGCGGATCGGTGGCGGGTGAGCGGCGTCCGGCAAGGACGAGGATGGCGGGGTCCATCTGCCCCCTAAGCGCGGCGCCGCCGCCGCTGGCAAGGGCTATGAGTCTGAACCCTAACGGCCGGCGGCGCGGCCTCCGTTCTTGTCGGCGAGGTCGACCAGGCGAAGGAATTCGTCGCGCCAATAATCGTGCGTGCCGGCGGAGGCGGCGAGCCGGCCCGCATCGGCATAGGCGAAGTCCTTCAGCCACGGATCGTGGCGCAGCTTCTGGCCGAAGCCGGCGACGGCGGCGGCGAAGGCGGTGTCGCCGCGCGGGGCCCCGGCCGTCTGGATCAGGCGCGCCGGGATCGGCTGCTCGATCAGCTTCGACTGGCTCGCGTCGGGCAGCTTGTAGCGCAGCCGCAGCCAGGCGAGCTGGCCGTTCGACGCGCCGGCGGCCTCGCGCCGGTTGGCGGCGAAGTGGCGGTCCGGAAGCCAGCCTTTCGCGTTCGCGGGGACGATCTCGTAGAGCGCCGTCACCTGGTGGCTGGCGCCGATGTCGCCGGCATCGACCTTGTCGTTGGAGAAATCCTGCTCGGTCAGCGCCCGATTCTCATAGCCGATCAGCCGGTATTCCCGGACATAGGCCGGGTTGAACTCGACCTGCACCTTCACGTCCTTGGCGATGGTGAAGAGGGTCGAGGACAATTCCTCCTCGAGCACCTTCTGCGCCTCGCGGGGGTTATCGATGTAGGCGTAATTGCCGTTCGCGTGGTCGGCGATCTGCTCCATCATCGCGTCGTTGTAATTGCCCGAGCCGAAGCCGAGCGTCGTCAGGGTGATGCCCTTGTCGCGCTCCCGCTCGACCATGCCGATGAGGGCGCGCGTGTCGGTGACGCCGACGTTGAAGTCGCCGTCGGTGGCGAGGAAGATGCGGTTGATGCCGCCCTCGATCCTGGTGCGCTCGGCGATGCGGTAGGCGAGTTCGATCCCCTGGCCGCCGGCCGTCGAGCCGCCCGCCTGGAGCCGGGCGAGGGCGGCCACCACCTTCTCCTTGTCGTAGGTCGGTTCGAGCACCAGCCCGGCATTGCCGGCATAAGCGACGATCGACACCCGGTCGCGCGGCGTCAGCCGTTCGGCGAGGAGCGCGAGCGAGCATTGGACGAGGGGTAGCTTGTCCGGCTCCATCATCGAGCCCGAGACATCGACCAGGAATACGAGGTTGGCCGGCGGCCTTTCGCTGCGCTCCACGTCGTAGCCGCGCAGGCCGATGCGCAGCAGCCTTGTCTCGCCGTTCCAGGGCGTCCGCGCCATGTCGGTGGTGACGGAGAAAGGCCGGCTGCGGTCGCGCGGCAGCGGGTAGTCGTAGCGGAAATAATTGAGCAGCTCCTCGGTCCGCACCGCGTCGGGCGGCGGCATCTGGCCGCTGGTCAGGAGGCGGCGGACGTTGGCGTAGCTGCCGGTGTCGACGTCCACCGAGAAGGTCGAGACCGGCGCGTCGGCGACCGCCTGTACCGTCGCGACCGGGTTCTTCTCATAGCGGTCGCGATTCTCGGGCGACGGGACGTAACGGCCCACGGGGGCCTGTCGCGCCGCGAAGCTCTGTGGGAGCGAATTGATCATATTCATGCTGGCGAGCGGGGGAGGCGGCGGCGGGGGAGGAGGGGGAGGAGGGGGAGGCGGTGGCGGAGCGGGTGGCGGGGGCGCGGAGGACGGCGCCGACCCGACGACGGTGATCGGCGCCGGGCTTGAGAGCATTGGCCGCACCGACCTGCTCGCCCGCCAATCCGGCATGGTGTCGATGAAGTGCCGGCAGAAGCGGTCCGGATCGGAGGCGGGCCCCTCGCTTCGGAGCGGCTGGGCGACGATCGGATTGGACGCGGGCGCGATAAGCAGCGCCGCCATCGGGAGCAAAGCAAGCAGGCGCATCGTCCTCTCCTCAGCTTGTCATGAATGTGATACTATTACATGCAGCGTGCCCGCACAATCGCGTTGCGCGACACGGCGTCTTTTGGAGTCCGATTGTTGCGCCGCCGCCACGGACGCCGTTCAGGCGGCGCGGGCGCCGATCGCTTTTTGCCGGCGCCGCTGGACCGACGAGCCGATGCCCAAGGCCTCGCGATATTTGGCGACGGTCCGCCGGGCGATGTCGAAGCCCTTGGCGCGGAGCAGATCGACGAGCTGGTCGTCGGAGAGGATCGCATCACCGCTCTCGGCAGTGATGAGCGCGCGGATGTGCGACTTTACCGCCTCGGCAGACACGGCGTCGCCGCCGTCGGAGGACTGGATGCCGCTGGTGAAGAAATATTTGAGTTCGAACAGCCCGCGATCGCATTCGAGATATTTGTTCGACGTGACCCGGCTCACCGTCGATTCGTGCATGCCGATCACCTCCGCCACCTGGCGCAGGGTGAGGGGCCGCAGGTGGGCGACGCCGTGGCGGAAGAAGCCGTCCTGCTGCTTGACGATTTCGGCGCTGACCTTGACGATGGTGCGCGCCCGCTGGTCGAGCGCCTTGGTGAGCCAATTGGCGCTGGCGAGACATTCCGAGAGCCAAGCCTTCGACTTGCGGTCGGCGCCGGTGGCCAGCTCGGTGTAATAAGAGCGGTTGACGAGCAGCTTGGGCAAAGTCGCCGAATTGAGCTCGATCGCCCAGCCGCCGGCGCGGCGGGCGACGTAGACGTCCGGCACCACCGCCTCGATCCGCTGGCCCTGCGCAAAGCGGCAGCCGGGCTTGGGGTCGTAGGCCCTGAGCTCCCGGATCATGTCCGCGAGATCCTCGTCGTCGACCCCGCAAATGCGGCGCAGCGCGCCGAGATTTCCCTTGGCGAGATAATCGAGATTGTCGATCAGCCGCGCCATCGCCGGATCGTAGCGGTCGGCCTCCTTGGCCTGGAGCGCGAGGCATTCGGCGAGCGAGCGGGCGGCGACGCCGGCGGGGTCGAAGCTCTGGACCACGGCGAGGACCCGCTCGACTTCGGCGAGCGGCACGCCGAGCCGGTGGGCGATGTCGAGCAGCGAGCCGGACAGCCAGCCCGTCTCCTCGATCTGCTCGATGATCTGGCGGGCGATGAGGAAGTCCGCCGCGGACAGCCGTTCGCCGGCCTGCGCGATGAGATGCTCGTGGAGCGAGATATCGCCGGCTTCGAAGCTGTCGAAGTCCGGCCCGTCCCCTTCTGAGCCGCCGCCACCTATGCCTTCGAGGCCCAGCCCGCCGTCGAGCGCACGGTCGGCGGCGCTGTCCTGGTGGAGATTCTCGTCGTTCAGATCGAGGTCGAGCGCCGCGTCGCCGCCGCCGCCCAGCAACAGCTCGTCCGACGTGGCGGGATCGGAGGCGTCCGGCGCGGCTTCGGCGGCGGGCGGAGCGTCGTCGCTGCCGCCGGTGTCGAGCAAAGGATTGCGCTCAAGCTCCTCGGCGATGAAGCTTTCGACCTCGAGGTTGGACAGCGCCAGCAGCCGGATCGCCTGCTGGAGCTGCGGGGTCATCACCAGCGACTGGCTCTGCCGAAGGTCGAGGCGTGGACCGAGGCCCATGATGCTAAAGCTCGAAGCTCTCGCCGAGATAGAGGCGGCGCACGTTGGGGTCGCGGACCAGCGCCTCGGGGCTGCCGGCGAACAGCACTTCGCCGCCGTAGATGATGCAGGCGCGATCG
>Ga0070659_100003875_pt1 | contig 10658 bp, 9 predicted proteins | sample KBSC23metaG_FD_64666 | JGI IMG/M metagenome (GOLD analysis project Ga0070659, IMG submission 64666) | Corn rhizosphere microbial communities from Kellogg Biological Station, Michigan, USA - KBS C2-3 metaG | ecosystem: Host-associated > Plants > Roots > Rhizosphere > Soil ...
TGGAACAGGAAATTGCGTCCCCCGGTGACGCTGCAGCCCTGGCGACCGTTATATTCGCAAATGCAGTCGACGACGCTCGTGGCGCCGGCGCGATCGAGCGCGGGGGTCAGGATCATTCCGTCCTGCGCATGATGGTGGCTATGGATCCGCGACAATCGCTCCGGCCCGGTATTGCCGTGCAATATGATCCCCGTGCCTCCGGCCTGCCAGCCGCCGCGCCCGCTGTTTCCGCCAATCCAAAGGCCTTTCAGATTGCCGTCCAGCTCAAGGTCGCTGATCTCGATGCCGCCCGAGCATTTCTCGATGTGGATGAAGGCGACGTAAGGGACCGCTTCGTTGGTTTCGGTAAGCTTTTCGACGTTCGCGAATGGCTTGCCCGAACCCGGCTCGAAACGGCCGTAGCGAAGTCCGCTCGCGCAACGGAGCGTTGCACCCCTGCCTTCGATCCGGATCGGTCCGCCGCAATCTGCCAGGTGGATGATGTCCGACGCAGTGAACGAGTTCGTGACGATAGAGCTGTTGCCGCCAGCGGACGGGTGCTGGTCGCCAACGATATAGGTGGTCGGCCGGAGAACGATCGTTCCGCCGCCGGCAGCATTCAGATGCGCCGACATCGCAGCGAAGGCGCGCGTATCGTTGGTGCGCCCGTCGCCTTTCGCGCCGAACATTTCGGGGGAAACCTGACTGAGCGCAGCAGCCCTTACCGATCCTGCCAGTCCCACCGCTCCCGCGGCGATGATGAATTGACGTCTCGACGCTACCATCGCTGGACTTTCAGCCGCTCCGTGTGAACAGTCCTGGAACCGACTGCAAAGGAGCGACCAACGAAGATGGCGGAGGCCGAACGCCAAATCACAATCTCTGTGGTCATTCCTCTGTTCAACAAGGAATCGGCAATCGAATGCACGCTTCGCTCGGTCCTGCGCCAGACCCGTCAGCCCGATGAAGTGATTATCGTCGATGACGGTTCCACGGACCGCTCGGCATCGGTCGTCAAGCGGCTCCTTGCGGCGGAGCCGACGAAGATACCCGTTCGCCTGATCGAGCAAGCCAATCAGGGCGTCTCCGTCGCGCGCAACCACGGCGCCGACCAAGCCAGGTCGGACTTCATCGCCTTTCTAGACGCCGACGACGAATGGCTTCCTGACTGCGTAGCGGAATTCGAAAGGCTCGCCCGAGCTTTCCCCGAAGCGACCGTATTGACCGTTCTCTTGGCGAGGAGCTCGCCGAATGGTCCTGTTCCATTCCCGTCGCCCTTGCCGCCAGGATTCTTCGGCGAGCTGACGCATCCTCTGCGGGTCTACCGGAAAGGATATGGTCTCATCCAATCCTCAAATGTCGCTATCCGGAGGGACGCGTGGTGGAAGTTGGGCGGCTTCCCCGTGGGAGCGCAAAGCGGAGAAGACATCGCCGCCTGGCTAAAACTGATGACGACTGAAAGGTTGGCTCACAGCGGCAAGGCTGGCAGCGTCTGGCACCAGGAACATTCCGGAGCGGCGGCTCGCCGAGGAAGCGTTCCCTATCACTTCAGCCATTTTCTCGCCGATCCGGATGGCCGCAGATATTTGGCGAACCCGGATCTCGTCAGATTTTTGGCCTCGAATCTCGCGGTGCATATCGGTGGGCATCGGCTCGCGCTCGCGCCAACGGTCGTCTCCGAGCTTCGGCGCCTCTCGACGAGCCTTCCGTCCCATTTGCGGGCGGCGCCGCTTGCCGCCTCGATTGCTCCGCTATGGGTGCTTCGAATTTTGAGGCGCTGGAGGAGCGGAGCCGCCAGACGGGAATAGCGCTAGGAACGGCCTCACCGAATCTTCGTTTTGCACCTGAACAATGATTTGGCAGGTGTAAGATGCGTATCCCCTATATTTCGTTGGCCGCCGCTGGCGCCCTGGCGCTCGGTGGCTGTGCCTATGGCGACATCGGCCTTGGCTACGGCAGCCCTTATTACGGCTACGGCTATGGCAGCCCCTATTACGGCTATGGCTACGGGTCGTCGTATTACGGGGGCGGGTTCGGATCGCCTTATTACGGCTGGTACAACAATTATTATTACCCGGGCTCAGGCTATTACGTGTACGATTCCTACCGTCGACCGTACGTCATGACGACGACGCAGCGCGCTTACTGGTCGACGCGCTCGCCGGCGCTGAGGACGAGCGGGACCCGAACGCGGGTGCGGGAGAACTGGAGCGGTTTCGATCGTGGTTCGTCAGATCGTCGGCGGCATCACCACAACGATTAAGCCGGGTCCGGTCTTCGCCGGATGAGAACGATCGAAGTGAACGTCATCACCGGGACGGCGTCCTGATTGGTCACGGTCGTGTGCGTTCGAAAGGAGCCCATGTCCGGCTTGCTTCGCGATGGCGCCTTCTCGACGATCTCGCCGTGGACGTGGAGCGTGTCTCCCGGATAGACCGGCTTCTTCCAGCGAAGGTCGTCGATCCCCGGTGAACCGAGACCGGCCTGCTCGTGCTCGACCACGTGTCTCGCGATCACCGCCATGGTCATGGAAGCTGTATGCCAGCCACTCGCAGCGATGCGGCCGAAGTGTGTCTTGGCCGCTTCCTCGTCGGACAGGTGGAAGGGCTGCGGATCGTATTTGCGGGCGAACTCGAGGACCTCCTCCCGGCTTACCTCATACGAGCCGAAATAGGTCTTCTCGCCGACCTCCAGGTCCTCAAAGTAGATCATGAAGGTCGCATAGCTCGGGGGGCAGCTTGGCGCGAGTAGGGGACGCGGCTAGGCTTCCGCCGTGGCGACGCAGGCACCGCTTCCCGGACGATATCATCCTCGGCTGATCGAGGCCGCCGCGGCGATGCACGACAATCGCCTCGACGTCGCGGAGCGAATCCTCAAGCCGTATCTTAAGGATGACCCATTCGATGTTCGCGCGATCCGGATGCTCGCGGAGCTTGCGGCGCGGATCGGGCGGCTCAGGGATTCCGAGACGCTATTGCGGCGCGCGGTAGAGCTGGCCCCGAGCTGGACCGTTGCCAAGGCAAATCTCGCGCTCGTGCTCGGTCGAATGGGCCGCCCCGCCGAAGCGATGGAGATGCTCGACGAAGTTTTCGCGGAGGAGCCGGAAGATGTGGGCCACTGGAATCTCAAGGCCGCGACCTTGGCCCGGCTGGGTGAGTTCGACGAAGGAATAAAGCTCTACGAAGATGTACTTCGGGAGGTCCCACGCCATGCCCGCATCTGGGTGAGTTACGGGCATTTGCTAAAGACCGTCGGGCGGCTCGCCGACGGCATAGATGCCTATCGAAAAGCGATCGCGATCGCACCCTCCCTGGGAGAAGCGTGGTGGAGCCTGGCGAACCTGAAAACCGTGAAATTCAACGATGCCGACGTGGCAGCCATGAAGGCGGCGCTCGAGAGTCCGGAGCTTAGTGACGAGGATCGCTTCCACCTCGACTTCGCGCTTGGCAAGGCGATGCACGACGCCGGACGAACGGATGAGGCTTTCGGCCATTATTCGAACGCGAATGCGGTCCGACTGAAGACTCAGCCGTATCGTCCACGCCTGCTGACCAACATCGTGGATCGCTGCATCGAGAGCTTCACCGCGGACGCGTTCGCCGAACAGAAAGGTGGGTGCGAATCGCCCGATCCCATCTTTGTCGTCAGCCTGCCGCGCTCCGGATCCACGCTCCTGGAGCAAATCTTGTCGAGCCATGGCCTCGTCGAAGGCACGGCCGAGTTGCAGGACATGCCCGCCATCTCGCGCAAGATCGGTGATTATCCGAAGGCTGTGCTTGAACTGGACGCGTCGAGCCGACGGGAGTTGGGGGAAGAGTATCTCAAGCTCGCGAGCGTCCAGCGAAGAACCGAGCGGCCCTACTTCGTCGACAAATTACCCAACAATTGGCTGTTGATCCCGCTGATCCATCTGATCCTGCCAAACGCGAAAATCATCGATGCACGCCGGCATCCGTTATCGTGCTGCTTCTCGAATTTCCGCCAGCATTTCTCGCGGGGCCAGGACTTCACCTACGACCTCAATGCGCTCGGGCGCTACTATTCCGATTATGTTCGGTTGATGGCGCATATCGACAAGGTCCTTCCGGGCGTCGTTCACCGCGTCATCTATGAGCGAATGGTCGAGGACACCGAAGCCGAGGTTCGGGCGCTGCTCGATTTTTGCGGGCTCGACTTCGAACCCCAGGTGCTCGAATTCTACAAGACCGAGCGGGCTGTGAGGACTCCAAGCTCCGAGCAAGTGCGGCGGCCGATTTATCGCGAGGCGACCGAGGAGTGGCGTCCTTACGAACCGCATCTGACTCCGCTGAAAGCCGCGCTGGGCGAGGTCCTCGACGCTTACCCCGACGCTCCCGCGACCTTTTCGCAACGCTGACGGAACAATCTCCGTCGGGAAGCAGACTAGCCGTTGACTTTCCCTAATGCGTCTGTCGCAATACCGACACAGAACGCCTTGAAGGGGGGCTTTTGCGATGATCGACCGCCAGGTCCGCGCGCTCGCGCTTGGATTTCTCGCTTCCACCGCACTTACGACGCCGGCTTTCGCGCAGGATGCGCAGCCGCAGACGACGGGCCAGTCGCCCGCTCCGGGCACCAATGCCACCGATGTGACTTCGCCCCCACCGAAGGTGCAGCAGGCGCAGACCGCTGCCGGGGTTCCAGACCAGACCGAGATCATCATCACCGCGACCAAGCGCGAGGAGAATCTTCAGAACGTGCCGATCAGCGTCCAGGCGCTCGGCACCCGCCGCCTCGACCAGCTGAACATCCAGAACTTCGAGCAATATACCAAGCAGCTCCCGGCGGTGACGTTCGAGACGGCGCAACCGGGTTTCACGACGGTCTATATCCGCGGCGTTGCGGCTGGCGGCGATGGTAATCACTCCGGCTCGCAGCCGTCGGTCGGCACCTATCTCGACGAACAACCCGTCACGACGATCGGCGGGACACTCGACGTCCACATTTACGACATCGCGCGCATCGAGGCGCTCAATGGGCCGCAGGGCACCCTGTTTGGAGCGTCGAGCGAGGCGGGCACGATCCGCATCATCACCAACAAGCCCGAGTTGGGCGTAACAACCGGCCGTCTGGATGCCGAGGTAAACTCGGTCGCGCACGGTGGGATCGGCGGCACGATGGAAGGGATGATCAACCTTCCAATCTCGACGAACATCGCATTCCGGGCGAGCGCTTTCTACGAGCACGACGCCGGTTACATTGACAATGTCTTCGGTGAACAGACCTACCTGGCGCCGGATCCCGCCCAGGACATCCATTTCGACAACAGCCAGTTCGTCAAGAAGAACTTCAACGACGTCAACACTTACGGGGGACGCGCCGCTCTTAAGGTGGATCTGGACGACAATTGGACCGTCACGCCTACATTTTTGTATCAGAGGGCTAAAGCGGACGGCGCTTTCTTCCAGGATACCGACGTCGGTGAGTTGAAGACAATTCGCTTTCAGAATGAGGTCGCAAAGGATCGCTTTTGGCAGGCTGCTCTCACGATCGAAGGCAAGATTGCCAACTTCGACGTGACCTATGCCGGTGCCTATATGGATCGAACGAGGTTCGCGACGACGGACTACAACGACTACACGGACTATTATAACCAATATTACATCGCTTATTATCACAGCTATCCGTCAGCGTGCACGCCGCCGGGCGGCGTTCTCGGTTGTCATGATTACACCGACGACAATGGCAATTTCGTCAATCCGCGTCAGCACATCGTCGGCACCGATCATTTCCGGAAGATGAGCCACGAATTGCGGATTGCGACGCCGGCGGACAAACCGATCCGCGCCCTGGTCGGCGCCTTCTACCAGGACCAGAAGAACCATATTTTCCAGAATTATCAGATCGATAACCTTGCGACCGACTTGTCGGTCGGCGGATATCCGGGGACGATCTGGCTCACCAACGAAAACCGCGAGGACAAGGATTATGCGCTCTTCGGCGAGGGCAATTGGGATATCACGCACAATGTAACCCTGACCGCCGGCATCCGCTTCTACAAATTCGACAATACGCTCTATGGCTTCGCCGGCTTCGGATTTCCCGATCCCTCCGGCTCGCACACCGGCGAGGGGCGTTGCCTTCCCGTCATTAGCGACCCCAATGACCCGGACTTCGGAACCCACGACCCGAATGTCCCGTTCGCCACCGGCAACAGCGGGCTCAACATCCCCTGCTACAACGTTGCCGACCTCGACTCGAACGGCAACGCGATCCCGCGGCGAAGCAAGGACCACGGCCATATCCATCGCCTCAGTGCACAGTGGAAGCCGCAAGAGAACATCATGTTCTATGCGACCTGGTCAAAGGGCTTCCGGCCCGGCGGCATCAACCGACAGCCGGAGACCGCGCCTTATTCGCCGGACTTTCTGACCAATTATGAAGCCGGCTGGAAGACGACCTTCCTCGGCAGCAGATTGCGGTGGAACGGCGCCGTCTATCACGAAAAATGGGACGGCATTCAGCTGAGCTATCTGGGGCCGAACAGCCTGACGATTACGCAGAATGGCCGCTCGGCCAAGGTCAGCGGCATCGAAAGCGACATCAACTATATCGCCGGAGGGCTGTCGCTGACCGCCGCCGCTTCCTACATCGACGCCAAGACCATCGGGAACGTGTGTAAGGCGGCAATCTCCGTCGATCCGTCGCCTGATTGCACCGGCGAGAGGGCGCCCGGAAAGCCTGACTTCATCATTGTTCCGTCCGGCACGCGCCTGCCAATTACTCCAAAGTTCAAAGGAACCGCCACCGCGCGCTATACGTGGCCGATGTGGACAGGTCACGCGCACGTCCAGGGCTCGCTGAGCTACCAGGGTTCTGCGCCATCGAACATCCAGCCCGCCGACGAGGCTGTAACAGGGAAGCTCAAGTCATCCACGCTGGTCGATTTGTTCGCCGGCTATGACTGGGGCAAATATAGTTTCGAGGCATTCGCCGCGAACGTGTTCGACGACCGCAACCAGCTGTCGCGCTTCGTATCCTGCGGCGGTTGCACGAGGGTCCACGTCGTGGTGGGCCGTCCACGCACCCTCGGCATCAGGTTCGGAGCGAAGTTCTAGCGCGCCGGCTCAGCGCTCCACACTTGCGTTACGCGGGCTCGCTGGTCGCGCTCGCGGCGCTGTGGCTCGCGATGCTGCTCTTGGGCGGTGGGCCCGTCGACACGGGCGTCTATGAAGCGCTCTACGCCGGAGGGCGTCCGGCGCTGGTTCTGCTGGCCCGCATTTTCACCGCTCTGGGCGAACCGACTGTGCTCATCGGTGCGGGGTTCCTGGTGGCGGCCTGGCTATGGCTGAAGGGTCGCGGCCGCTTCGCCGTCGGACTGCTCCTTGTCATCCTCATCGGTCGCGGTCTCAGCGAAGTGCAGAAATATTGGATCGCGCGTGGTCGGCCGGATCTTGAGCCGCATCTCGTCGTCGTAAAAACTTCCTCGTTCCCGAGCGGGCACGCCACGAGCTCGATGATCTTCTACCTGACACTCGCGCTGGCGCTTACCGCGCCCGGACGTTGGAGGCTGATCGCTGCCTCTGCCGCAATCCTTCTGGCCCTGCTGATCGGAACGAGCCGCGTCATGCTCGGCGTGCATTGGCCAAGCGATGTCGTTGGCGGCTGGGCTTTCGGACTGCTCTGGGTGATGTTGACGCTGCGTCCAGCGGAGCGCCTCTTCGGCCCGCATTCCGCAAAGCCCTCCGCGAAGTTATAGTCCGCCGGGGCAATGGAGGGGAAATGCCATGACGCGCTCAAAACCATTCACCTGGATCGCGGCGGCGCTGTTCGCGCTGGGGGCGATCATTCATATCGTCCGACTCTTCACGCACTTCCAGATCATCCTCGGCACCCACGAGATTCCTCAATGGTGCAGCTATATCGCGATCGTGGTCGGCGCGTTCATGAGCTGGATGCTGTGCCGCGAGGCGAGGGGAACCACGGGACCCTAGACGTTGAAGCGGAACAACATCACGTCGCCGTCCTGGACGACATAATCCTTTCCTTCCGAGCGCAGCTTGCCGGCGTCTCGCGCGGCAGCCTCGCCGCCGAGCGCGATGTAATCGTCGTAAGCGATCGTCTCGGCGCGGATGAAGCCGCGCTCGAAGTCGGTGTGGATCTCTCCGGCGGCTTCGGGAGCCTTTGCGCCCTTGTGCACGGTCCAGGCGCGGGATTCCTTTGGTCCCGCAGTGTAGAAAGTGATAAGACCCAACAGCGCATAAGCTGCGTGGATCATCCGATTCAGCCCCGTCTCGTGTAGCCCAAGATCCCCCAGGAAGGCGTCTCGATCCTCGGCTGGAAGTGTTGCGATTTCGGCTTCAATGGCGGCGGATATGACGACCGCCTGCGCACCTTCAGCCGCGGCCTTCTCGAACACCCGTTGCGATAGCGAATTGCCGTTGGCGGCGTCGGCTTCGTCGACATTGCAGACATAGAGTACGGGCTTCGCAGTCAGTAGCTGAGCGCGCTGGAGCGCATGTGCCTCCTCATGGTCCCTCGGCTGGACCAGCCGCGCCGGTTTCGAGGCGCGAAGGAGATCCAGCGCCTGGCCGAGCACCGAAGCTTCGATCTTCGCCTCCTTGTCGCCCTGCTGCGCCTTCTTGACCAGGTTCGGCACGCGCCGTTCGAGCGATTCCAGGTCGGCCAGCATCAACTCAGTCTCGACCGTCTCGGCGTCGGCAATCGGGTCGACGCGACCCTCGACGTGGGTCACGTCGCCGCCCTCGAAGCAGCGCAACACATGGACGATCGCATCGACCTCGCGGATGTTGGCGAGGAACTGGTTGCCCAAACCCTCGCCCTTGCTTGCTCCGCGAACCAGGCCTGCGATGTCGACGAATTCGATCTGCGTCTCGATCTCATTGGCCGACTTGGCGATCGCGGCAATCTTGTCGAGCCGCGCGTCAGGCACGGCGACACGCCCGACGTTCGGCTCGATCGTGCAGAAGGGATAGTTCGCCGCCTGCGCGGCGGCGGTTTCGGTCAAGGCATTGAAAAGCGTCGATTTGCCAACGTTCGGCAGGCCGACGATGCCGCAGCGGAAGCCCATGATTTTCCTGGTCGGTGAGGGAAGTTGCGGCCCTTTAGGCGAAGTTGAAGCTGATGCTCAACCGCTCGCCGCGACCGGCTCCCGGAAGCACCTCGTGCCGCAGCCAGCTTTCCCATAGAAGGAGCAGGCCGGCACGCGGCTGGACCGTGACGAATGTATCGGCGCGCGAGGGCGCAGCCATCATGAGCGGCAAGCGCGGATCCTCGAACCGAATTGCGCCTGCTCCGGCTGGCACTTCGACATAGAGCGTCCCCGAAATGATGCTGTGCGGATGGATGTGCCCGGCGTGGTGGCCGCCGGCCTTCAGCGAATTGACCCACAGGCTGTCGAGACGGGGCTTCTGCTTCAGATCGAAGGCGCATTCATCGGCGAATTTCGAAGCGTGCTTGGTCAGCAGCTTCGCGAGCTCCGCGAACGCCGGATCCCGCCGCGGCAAATCATTGAGCGAAGCATAGCTGGTGTAACCGGCATAATGATGTTCGCGCGACCAGCGCTGGCCGGCCTGATCGTCCACAGCCAAAGTTCTGACTGAATGCGCGAGATCGGCGAGAAGCCTGTCGTCACCTAGCTCGGCTTCATAGAGTTTCGTTGCGAACAGGGAACGCACCGTCATGTGCAATCCTGTGCGGCGGGCTCGTCTCCGACGCAAGGGCGTGGACAGGCGAGGGTTCATCGCTCTAGCGTCGCCATCTCTCCGGGAGGGTACTTCATGCGCCGTTACTTGTTCGCGTCACCGCTTTCGCTCGCGCTCGCGCTTTCGTTGGGTGCGCCGGCACAAGGCGCGCCGTCTGCCGCTGCTTCGACAACCGTTCCGGCCGAAAAGCCGCTGCTCGAGGTCAAGGCCGATCCCCTCAGCGGGAAGATTATCGCGACGTTTCCCAAGCCGGATGAGAGGGGCGTTTCGGCGCGCTATATCTATCTGACTCAGCTCGGAACCGGCCTCGGTTCCGCTCCAATCGGCCTCGACCGCGCGTCGGCGAGCGACACGCGCATCCTCGTGTTCCGACGCATCGGCAAGAAGGTCGCCGCCGAGGTGGAGAACAGCAAGTTCGTCGCGTCGAGCGGGGATCCCGACGAACGGCATGCCGTCGACACTTCGTTCGCCACGTCGACGCTGTGGATGGGCGATGTCATCAACACCGCGAAGGACGGGTCGTACACCGTCGACCTTTCCTCGTTCCTTGCCCGCGACGACGGCAGTTTCGCTCAGGCGATCAAGCGCGGCGGAGGGGGCGATTTCAAGTTCGTTCCGGAGCTCAGCGCGGCCGACCCCAATTTCGTGAAAATCTTCCCGAAGAATGCGGAGTTCGCGGCGAAGCTGACCTTTCGTTCAGACGAGCCGAAGTCCGAAGTCACGAATATCGTGAATGGCAACACGATTACATTGGTCCTGCGCCATTCACTGATTGCGCTTCCCGATTCCGGCTATGTCCCGCGCACCGATCCCTACGGCTACACCATCGGGCTTCAGAAGGTGGACTTCTCCGCGCCGCTAGGCGCTCCAATCGTAAGCGATCTGGCGCGGCGCTTTCGTCTCGAGAAGGCCGATCCATCGGCGGCGAGCTCTCCGGTCAAGAAGCCGATCGTCTTCTACATCGATCGAAGCGCGCCCGAGCCTGTCCGAACCGCG
>Ga0070659_100003877_pt1 | contig 10657 bp, 7 predicted proteins | sample KBSC23metaG_FD_64666 | JGI IMG/M metagenome (GOLD analysis project Ga0070659, IMG submission 64666) | Corn rhizosphere microbial communities from Kellogg Biological Station, Michigan, USA - KBS C2-3 metaG | ecosystem: Host-associated > Plants > Roots > Rhizosphere > Soil ...
CCGTCCGCCGACATGCTTCGCCGTATCCTTGCTCATGCCCAGCGACACGAGCAGCGACATCATCGCTGCGATACGGTTGTCGTCAGGACCGCGGGCGGTGTGGACCATCACGCTGCGGCCCGCACGCAATGCCGCAACCGCCACGTCGTGCATACGCTCCAGCTCGGCTTCCCATGTTTCATCGGCAACCAAGCGCGACGCATCCACAGCAAGGTCGACAAATCCATGCGCGATCGCGGTATCGACCTGCATCCTGCTCAGTGGAGAAGCGCTGCCAGACACAGCGAGTACCTGCGGGACGGGCTCAAAATGTTCGTATTGCGAGGTATCTACCGTGGGATTTTCGCCCACGTCGCGCAACCATTGGGTCGCCGCATATTCCAGTCCCGATGAGCCGACGCAGAACAGTGGGCCCGCACGTTCGGTGCTGAGGCGCTCCAGAAGACGTCCGACTTCTGTCAGATGATTTGGCGTAGTGCCGTCGAAAACGATACCACCCGGCTTCTCTGCAGTGATGCGAGCCAGTTCGTTATCCATGGCCGAGCGATCCAGTTCGTAGTGCGGCAACGTGAACTTGACGATCGGTTGGCGGGTTTGCGTGGCCAGATGCACCGCCAGGTCGGCCTCAGACATCGGCGTGGTTGGATGGCGGCTCATGATCGGGTGGCGATCCAGGCGGTATACGAGGCCATCGGTTCCGGAGCGGGCAAACAGCGTGCCGAAAACACAGTACCGCCCCAACGCAGGCGTTGCCGCTACGATTGGAATAGGACTTGCGCCAAATGCTTCCCGGGCAAGATCCATGACCCGGCCGATGCTTCCTACGTCGGCGGAACTGTCGAACGTGGAACAGACCTTGTAATGCACGATCGGCACAGGCAGCGCTGCCAGCGCTGCCAGCACTTGCGGCAAATTCCGATCCATCTCCTCGGGCGACATGCTGCGGCTATCGCCGGCGACGCCAATGGCATCAAACGGCCCCAGCGCGCCAAGTGTTTCGATGCTGGGGGGCTTCAGGAACAGGGCGCAGCGCAGGCCAGCAAATGCGAGCACTTCCAACGCATCCGTCGAGCCGGTAAAGTCGTCGCCGTAGAAAGCCAGACGCAGCTTTGGGTTCGCATCCATGCTTCACATCCGTCCGAAATGAGAGAGCGCGCGGCTCAGTGCGGGATGGGTGGCGGCGTAAGCATCGAGGCTTTCGCCGGCCACCGCAGCCTCCCATCCTTCGCGCATGCTGGCAACGCCGGCGTGGATGCCGTCCGGGTGCCCGATGATGCCGCCGCCCGCAAGATGCATGAGATCCGTGGATTGCAGCTGCCGGAACAGGTCTGGAGCCTGACCGGCCCATTGACCAGATGAAAACACGGGCATTACCGCCGGCACGCCAGCAAATGGAGAGAGGCAAGCGCGCGCAGAGCTCAGCACCGACTCGTCCGGTTCCCAGAACTTGCTGCGCAACCCGTTGACGTGCAGATGGTCGACCCCGGCCAGACGCCATAGCTTCTGATAGGCTTCAAAACTGAAGCCCAGTGCGGGGTGGCGCGTCATGCTGCCCCAACCGTTGCGGTGCCCATGAATCGGCAATTGCGAGTGCCGCCGCAAGTGTTCCACGCCTGCGAAGCCGGCCCAGTTAACGCTCACCATCACGCAGGTGCCGCCGGCGTGCAGCACTGTGTCGTGCCGACGCAGCATGTCATCGATCGAGCCCGAGATATTGAATGCGTACATAGGCATGCGCCCGAGACGGTCCGCATGCTTGTGCAACACCGGCATGACCGCTGCCACGCGACGCGCGAAGGGTTCGTACGGCGGATCGGCGAGCAGTTCATCGTCCTTGATGAAATCGATGCCGGCGCTGCAGAGATCGTCAACCATCGCCGCGGTCTGCTCCGCCGTCAGGCCGATACTGGGCTTGATGATGGTACCAATCATCGGCCGGCCGTGGACGCCCGCCAGGCGGCGCGTACCATCGATCCCGAATGCCGGGCCGGGGAATTGATGCGCATAGTCCGTCGGCATGTTCAGATCAAGCAGGCGCAGGCCAGTGACTTCGCCCAGTTCGAACAAGTTGCCGGCCAGGGTTGCGAGCAGCACCGGCAGATTCGGACCGACGTTCTCGATCGGAAAGGCGATCTCGATCTCGGCGCGGTGATATACACCCTGGCTGCCGCGGCGCTCGACGTAGCCGCTATGCAGCGAAGGTTCCAACGCGGGCGGCAATGCATGGATATGCGTCACGCGGGCCCGCGAGCGTTCCTTGAGCTGGGCGGTTTCGCCAGGGAGCGCGAGAAAGGTGCCGCTCGACTGCTCGCCGGCTATGACTTGTGCAATCTTCTCGGCGGGAAGTGAACTCTCAACAAAGTAGCGAGCGGTGAACTCGGCACGTGCAGCGGTCATGGTCATGAATCCCTCTGAGTTTTTCTCCTGACAGTTGTCAGGCGCTTGTGATACGGAAGCTTGCGAATGAGACGATCATAGGTAGGCCGACATGGCGCCGCAAGCGATATAATCTTTTGATGATGTGAGAAAATCTCACACAGTGACTGACCGAACCAACCGTCTTTTTGAGGGAAACGATGCATGGCCGCTCCACGCGTTTCGTTGAACGCTCTGCGTGCCTTTGAGGCCACCGCGCGTCTTGGCAGTTTCAGCGCCGCTGCAGACGAGCTATCTGTCACCCACGGTGCTGTAAGCCGTCAGGTTCGCATGCTCGAAGAAACATTCGGCGTATCTCTGCTGCAGCGCACGCCCCAAGGCGCGCAACCCACGCCAGAAGGCGAGCGCCTTGCGGCAGGTTTAAAGCGCGGCTTCGATGAAATCCACAGCAGCATCGATCAGCTCAAGCCTGGGCCGCTGACGCTTGCCTGCTCAACATCGATCATGATGTACTGGGTCCTGCCGCGACTGTCTCTCTTCCAACAAAAAAATCCAGACGTGGATCTGCAGTACCACATGACATCGGGGCCGCTCGATTTCACACGCGACAAGGTCAGCGTCGCCATCCGCCTGTCGTCGCAGGAGGTGCCGCGGGATGTCATCCGTACGGACATATGCAGTGAATTGGTAGGTCCCGTGTGTTCCCCCGAATATCTGAGGACGCTCGGGTTACGCACGACCGCGGATTTACAGCGGGCCCGGTTGATCTATTCGCGCACCCGTGAGCACGCCTGGTCAGAATGGAAACAATGTTACGACCCGACGATAGGGGAACTCGCCCTGGATGAAGGCTTTCCGCATTTTTATCTACTCATTCAGGCTGCGCGCTGCGGATTGGGCATCGCTAACGTACCGCGCATGCTCGTTCAAGACGACCTCAACAGCGGCACCCTGGTCGCGCCCTTCGGCTTCGTTGCCGGCCCCAACAGGCTCACGATCTGGGTCGCGTCGCATCTGACGGGACGCTCCGAAACCAGACGATTGGTTGATTGGCTGAGCAGTGAACTGGGTTCGGTTCCGGCTGAAAGCTCACATCGGATCCACCAACGATAACTGCGCCGGGTCGCTCTGCAGCAAGTCGTGAGCTCACGACCACCGCGATCGACCTGAACTTACCGCCGTATTGCCCCGTGGCCGACAACCCGCCTGAACGCGCGACCGCTCGGGCCTCGTTGGCAAGCAGCGAGGCCCGCCGTGCCATCCGAGGTGGCGTGCAGACGCGTGCGATGTCGCCAGCCATTGCCGTCACACGCACGCTTGCGACGACGTCCTCGCACGTGTCGTGTGCTGCTCCTGCAGCAAACATTATCCGCTGGAGCAGATCGCATCGGACCAGCGTCGGATCACGGTCAGCAGCAAAAGCAACGCCGCTGGCCGATGTCGCGATGTGAGCCGGGACAACCGTTGTTCGCCGGATGTGCGGAATGCACGCCGGGTTCTCGATCAATGCGCGAGCGCCGGCCTACCGATATCGCGGAGGCATGGGCGCAGCGCAACCGTCCAGATGGCTTTTCAGGCCGCGTACGACTAACGGCGCGCTCACCGAACAAGATGAAAAAAGCTCGCCGCAGCGAGCTTTTCAAACAACGGAGGAGAAATTTCCGAAAGGAAACTCACTCCACTCGATCATCAATGGCTGAGGTAAGCCTATGAATTGCTTTGCAATTTAATGGCACGTCTTGGCCAGTACCATTCGCGATACCACGCCAAGCCCATCGATTCTTGACCCAGCAACTACAGGCATAACCTCAGTTTTACCCTACCGCAACCGCCAGACACGCCGTTGAGCACGACGTGCATGCTACGAGAAGGATCCGCTAGCGGCAGATCCAAACCGACTGGCCTCCAGAATAGTCGGCGCGGTTCAATTCCATGACCGAAGTGATGACCACCCAAAAGCCCAAGAAACACTAAGGTGCGTACCCGTTCCTTGTTGAGCTGATCGACCAGTTGCTTGCCCAGGTTGAGAATAAGGATGCCGAATCGATCCTTTGCCTAAAATACAATGCTCGATTGCGACGATCAGGCCGCCAGCCGGCGTCCGCCCGTGCGACTCCCGTCAACTGACGATGCCGGCGACGCGGCCGTCACGCAGCGACGAGGATACACACTTGCACATTTTCACGCGTTGCAACACAGCTGTCGTCAGCGCCCCGCACCCGCGGCGGCGCGGCCGATGAAATCCGCCACCAGCCGCGGGTACGCCACGAGCGACAGATGGCTCGACTTGAGCGTCATGGTCTGCGCATGCAACTGCGCGGCGATCCGCCGTTGCACGCCTGGCGGCAAAGCGTGATCGTGTTCCGTGACGAGGTACCACGTGGGCTTGTCGTGCCAAGCGGCGTGACCGACCGGGTCCGCGAACGCACGCGCTGCGATCGGCTTGCCGACCGCGGCCAGCACTCGTGCAGTGGACATCGGGAGGTCGGCGCCCATCACGTTCCGGAACACCGTCGGGTCGTCCAGCCAGATCAATCCGCCGGCGTCCGGCGTCATCCCCTCCATCGGCGCGCTGAAACGCATCAGCATTCCAGTTGCGGATTCACCGCTGTCGGGCACCATCGCGGACAGGTACACGATCCCCTTCACCGTATCCGCATTGCCGGCCTCGGTCACGACGACACCTGCCCAGGAATGGCCGACCAGGAGGACATTCCCCGACTGGCGCCCGATGGCGCGCCGGGTCGCCGCGACGTCGTCGGCCAGCGACGTCAATGGCAACTGCGCGGCAGTGACGTGATAGCCCTGTTGCTGCAGCAGCGGAATCACGCGCTCCCAGCTCGATCCATCGGCAAACGCACCATGCACCAGTACGATGTTCGGCACCCCAGGTGGCGACGCGTGCGCCGCAATGACGGATCCGACAACCAGGCTGAACAGGCAGGCTCGTAATATACGGAACATAAAATCTCCTTTCAGTGAACGGCCGCGCTCCAGTGCGGCCCGACAGCGCAGGCGCTCAAGCCCCGTCGATGGACTTCGCGCCTTCGGCCCAGCGCGGCAAAAATGCGTCGTGCCGCAGTGCCGGCGTCATACCCCGGACCTCGACTTCAACCAGCCCGTGGGTCACGAACGGGTCCTGGGCCATCATCCGGTCGACCTCGGCGCGATCGGCGCAATGCGCGACGATCAGCCCACCCGTACGCGGTTCGAGCGGGCCGGCAACGATGATCTGCCCTTCCCGGGTGTGGGCGAGCAGCCAATCGCGGTGCGCGTCATGTTGTGCTGCGATCTCTGCGGCGGAACGGCGGTAAGTCAGTGTAACGATGAATAACATGTGGCCTCCTCGCAGTCACGCCATCAGCGTACGGGCAATAGCGGCGTGTACCTGGCCGTGCGCCTCCGCGATGGATCCCTCGCGCAGTTCCGCACCTTTTGTGAGGCGCTCCGCACGCACGACCTCGACGTGGTGGATGCCGAGGAAGCCAAAGAATGCTTTCAGGTACGCCTCCTGAAAATCCATGCCTGCCGCCGCGCCAGTCGAATACATGCCGCCGCGCGTGGACGCGACGATGACCCTGCGCCCGCCCGACAGGCCGACCGGACCGTCGGCCGTGTAGCGGAACGTGCGGCCCGGCTGGGCCACGCGATCGATCCAGGCTTTCAACTGGCTGGCGACGGAGAAGTTGTACATGGGTGCGCCGATAACGATGACGTCGCTGGCGAGGAATTCACTCACCAGCTCTTCGGATCTGACATGTTCGCGGACCGTCTGCGGGTCGTTCGCCGGCGCGCTGCCGGCACCGCGGAACCCGGCGGCGACGGGACCGGTCAGGTGCGCGACCGCGTCGGCGACGAGGTCGCGATAGACCACGCGGGCGTCGGGACGCTCATGGCGCAGGTCCTCGACGATCATTGCGCTGAGCAAACGGGAGGCGGAAGCGTCGCCGAGGACGCTGGAATCGAGATGCAGGATTTGCATGATGGTTTTGTCATAGGAGGAGTCAATGGGACTGAACTATAGAACGGTGATCCTGCCGTCACTAGTCGTTGCAAAGAGAACAGATTGTTCTGAATTTGGTACACTCGGATCGTTGAACAGCACTCCCGGAAGATCGACAAGGCAGCCTTGGAAGACCTGAACGAACTCGCGATATTCGCTGCCGTCGTGACGCACGGCGGCTTTTCCGGCGCTGCCCGCGCACTCGGCATTCCAAAATCCCGCGTAAGCCGCCGTGTCGCGGAGCTCGAGGAAAGACTCGCGGTGCGCCTGCTGCAGCGCTCGACGCGTTCCGTCAACGTCACCGAAGTCGGAGCGGCGTTCTTCGCCCACTGCGAGTCCATCGGTGCCTCCGCCCGGGCCGCGTATGAAGTGGCGGCGCAGGCGAATGCAAAGCCCTCGGGACGGCTACGCGTCAGCTGTCCGATCGGCGTCGCCCACCTGTTCCTGGCACCTCTGCTGTCGCGATTCATGCTGGAGAACGCCGACGTGCGGCTCGAACTGGACCTGACGAACCGCCGCGTCGACGTGATCGGCGAAGGCTACGACGTGGCGATCCGGATCCGCTCGACGCTGGAAGATTCCGACCTGGTCGTACGCCATTTCGGCGTCAGCACCCAGCGACTCGTTGCCGCGCCGTCGTTCGTGCAAGCGCACGGCCCTTGCAATACCGTGGACTCGATCCAGGGCATCCGGGGCCTTGGTCCCGCCGGGATCAGGGGCGATCGCCCCAAATGGCGGCTGACCGCGCCCGACGGCACGACGGTCGAGGTCAAGTACATTCCTGCCGTCGCCAGCGACGACGTCTACCTGATGTCGCGCATGGCGCTCTCCGGCGTCGGCGTCGCGCAATTGCCTCTCCATGTGTGCGACAGCGATATCCGGCAAGGTCGACTGGTCATCCTTCTGCCGGACCACGCGCTGCCCGATCATCAGCTGCATGCCGTTTACCCGACGCGGCGCGGCATGGTCCCAGGAGTGAAGGCGTTCATCGACCTGCTCGCGGCCGAATTGCCGAAGGTCATGCAGCGGGCCCATCTGGATTTCCAGGCCGCCATGGCAGGTTCGACGTGAGCATGGCACGCCGGGCCTGAGCGGCCAAAGCAGTCCTAGAGCGGCGCGGTAGATGCGCACGAGGATCGGGGGCCGGCGGAGCGCTTCTGCAAATACGTTCTCGATAAGCAAGTGGATATGAGATCACGGGCGTGCCGCATGCACGCCATGTTCCGTTTTTTATTGTTGTTGTGTTCGTACTGGACACGGTGGGGTACTGCTTCAAACGTGTAAATCAATTGGATTTCTAGCAAATTCTAACTTTCCGGGCAAAAACTGGAAGAAACACGCCCGTTTTATACATATTGTTGGCTAAAACAAATCTAGCGGAGACAGCCTTGAAGCCAACGATCTTCCATCGGCCGCCGACGTAGCACGGCATCCGCTCGTTCCGCCGACCTGTCAATCCACAACACCAACGTTCCGCAGGACCGCCATCAGGCGTGCCCTGGCGTCGTCATGGCCGTGCATCGCAAGAGACATCGCGAGTCGGTCGGGCTTCGACCTGACCGCACTCTGTTCACGGAGTCAGTCCGTCATGCCGGTAAGAACGTCTCATCCTTTTTGGGGAGTTCAAGCATGACTTGCCTGCCTCCTGGCTTCGAATCTGAACCATTTCACCAGCGCTAGCCGAGCCGGTCGGCGCGCTGTGTATCCAGCGGTGTCACTGCCGCATACCGGTAACTCATGATTCATTTTTTCTTGGAGCTAATATGAGACAAAGCCATATCCTTGCGCTGGCTACCGTGACGGCCAGCCTGCTGGTCGCTTGCGGCGGCAGCAATACCGGCAGCAGTCCGGTCGCAGCATCGGCCGGGCGTACTGCCGCCACCGTCGGCTCGGCCACCAGCTATACGAGCGTGACGTGGAGCGGCGGCGGCTACGTCACCGGCCTCATCTACCATCCGACCAGCTACGGCGTCATGTACGCACGCACCGACGTCGGCGGCGCCTACCGCTGGAATAATTCAGGGGGGGCGTGGACGCCCATCACCGATGGCATCGGTTTCAACGCGGGTGAAGCTACCTACCACGGCGTCGAAAGCATCGGCCTCGACCCGACCAACGACAACAAGGTTTACCTGGTCACGGGCATGTACTCGCACGATTGGCAAGGCACCCCGATCAACGGCCGTATCTATGTCTCCGGCGACCGCGGCAACACGTGGTCGCACTACGACCTGCCGTTCCCGGTGGGCGGCAACGAGAACGGCCGTGCCATCGGCGAACGCCTGAAGCTCGATCCGACCAACCCGTCGACGATGTTCTACGCCTCGCGTACGGCCGGCCTGTGGAAGAGTACGGACTCGGGCCAACACTGGACCCAGACCGGATTGTCGAGCAAGGTGTTGTCGGCCAGCGAAATCCAGTCGGTGGGCACTCCGATAGGCGTCGAGCAGATCATGTTCGACAATTCGAACGTGGGCGGCGGCGCGACGACGTGGATCATGTATGCCGCCATCGCGCCGGAATACGTGCAGAAGGCGGGCCTGACCTCGACCCTGTACAAGTCCGTCAACGGCGGCTACTCGTGGACGCCGGTGACGGTCCCGTCCACCGTGGCCAACTATTATGTCCCGCACATGGTGCGTAACACCGACGGCAATTACTACGTGGTGTTCAACAAGAACGCCGGCCCGGGTGGCGGCGGCCCCGGCTATCTCTACAAGTTCGGCGGCGTGGCCTTCGGCGAGACGTGGACCCTGCTCGACAGCAGCACGCAGGGCGGCTATGGCGGCGTGTCGGTGTCCGGCACCGGTTCGACGGCCCGCATCGCGTTGGCCGTGACCGCTACCTGGGGCGCGAACAACCAGATCGTCCAGCTGTCCGACAATGGCGGCAGCAGCTGGCGCGAAATCGCGGGCGGCATGCAGCACTGGGGCTCCGAGTACTGGGGCTGGGTGGACGACATCGAGATCGATCCGACCAACCGTGACCACATCATGCACGTCACCGGCGGCGGAGTCTGGGAAACCTGGAACGCGTCGTCGGCCACACCAAGCTGGGATTTTCCGAACAACAACCTCGAGGAGACCGCCAGCACGGCCCTCGTCACGCCGCCGGCCGGCGCGTCGTACAAGCTGGTCAACAGCGCATTGGATATCGGCACGTGGGTCCAGACGGACCTCGCGGCGAGGCCGAACAGGGGCCCCACTGCCGACTGGAGCGCCGGCAATGCCGCCGACGTGCTGTGGTCCGATCCCACGTATATCGTCGGCGCCGGCGTCATGAACTCGGCATCCACTGGCTTCGGGTTCTGGTCCGGCGACAGCGGCAGTACGTGGTCGAATTTCGCGTCGCTCCCGACCGGTGCCGCCACCCAACTCGCCGCCACGGCGAGCATCGTGACGACGTCGCGCAACAACATCGTCTGGGCGCCCGCCAAATCGATCCCGTCCTACACGACGAACAATGGCGCGAGCTGGACCCAGGTGACCGGTTTGCCCACTCCCGCCACTGGCCTCGATAACGGCTATCACCTGGTCGTCGACCGCAAGAGCACGAACAAGGTCTATGCCTATGACGGGGGCGGCGCGTCGTGGAACTCCCCATCGGGCAAGGTCTACGTCTCGACCGATGCAGGCCATTCGTTCACGCTGATCCAGGGTTCGGTAGCGGCGAACCTCGCTCCCAATGCCTTTGGGATCACGTCGATGGTGGCCAACCCCAACGCCGCCGCCGCGGGCGATCTCTGGCTGGTCGACGGCAACGCCGTGTACCACTCGACCAATTCGGGGGCGAACTGGACCAAGCTCCCCGGCTTCGCGACGGTCGCAGCCAACGGCTCGACGGGCGTGTTACAGGGCGCCAGCGCGATCGCCCTGGGCAAGCCGCTGGCCGGCTCCGCGTACTCGGCCGCGGTCTACGTCGTGGGCACGCGGAATGGCGTGTGGGGCATCTACCACTCCGACGATGGTGGCGCGACCTGGACGCGCTTCAACGATGACGCCCACCAGTACGGCGGCGTCGGCGTGATCGCGGGCGACTGGAACACCTACGGCCGCATTTACTTCAGCGGCACCGCCCGTGGACTGATCTATACCAACTAAGCAGTCAAGCAGTGTCAGGCCGCCGCGGCACCTTCCCGGTGCCGCGGCGGCCTGGCACCGCTTAGTTGGTGTAGATCAGCCCACGTGCCGTGCCGCTGAAGTAGATGCGGCCGTAGGTGTTCCAGTCGCCCGCGATCGCGCCGATGCCGCCGTACTGGTGGGCGTCGTCGTTGAAGCG
>Ga0070659_100003881_pt1 | contig 10648 bp, 6 predicted proteins | sample KBSC23metaG_FD_64666 | JGI IMG/M metagenome (GOLD analysis project Ga0070659, IMG submission 64666) | Corn rhizosphere microbial communities from Kellogg Biological Station, Michigan, USA - KBS C2-3 metaG | ecosystem: Host-associated > Plants > Roots > Rhizosphere > Soil ...
GTTCGGCCACTCGGTGCACTGACCGGAGGCGCGCTCGGCAGCAGCATCGGAGTGCGGCCCACCCTGTGGCTCGCCGCGATCGGCGGCCTCACCGGTGTGCTGTGGACGCTGTCACCACAGATTCTGCGGCTGCGCGATCTCGAAGCCGCACTTCCCGTCCCGTCGCAACGAGCAGAACGACGTTCTTCGCGCTCAGTCGCCAGCGTGAATCCGGACTAGAGCAACCGATCATTCGGGCATGACCAACGACCCGTCGCGGAGCTGGCGCGTGGTTCAGCCGCATGCATCCTTGCGTGAGGGTTGAGGCTGCGGCCGCTGACCTCATCCGCGTCAACGCACGCTCGACGAGGACTTCGAGAACTCGCCACCTGACGCGCCGACCGGACGGCTGCTATTGAATCGCCCGGCGATGCCGATGACTGTGCTGAGCGCCGCGGCGAGCATCAGCCCGCCGGTGAATCTGAGAGAAGCCCACCTGTGTCGTCACGACCGACGTGGAACAGTCGCCGCAACGCCGGTCCCGTCGGAGCCGCGAAGCAGCGCGTCGTCAACATCTCGAGCAGGGCCTGGGTTGGCTTCGCGGCCGTGCTGGTCGTCGTCGGTGTGGCGGCCACTGTGGGCGTCGCGCACGACGCGGCGAACCACAACGCCAAGGAGTCGCACCGCGCGTTCGAGGCGTCCTCGGCCGAGGTGGCGTCGAAGTTGGAGCTTGCCATCCACGACGAGCAGTCGCTGGTGGTCAACGGAAGCGCCTTCATCCTCGGCAACCCAAGCGCAACCAATGCGGACCTCGCCCGATGGATGACGACAACGCAGGCGTTCGACCGCTACCCCGAGCTCCAAAATCTGGCCGCGGTGGTGGTCGTCCCGCGGTCGAAGCTGGCGGAGTTCGCCGCGCGTGCCCGGGTCTACCCCGCGGGCATGCCGGATCCAAGCGGGCGCTTCCAGTTGATACCCCCGGGCAATCGGCCCTTCTACTGCCTGGTCTCGTTGGAACAGTCACGCAACGCTCGGGACCAGCTTGCGGTCGGCCTAGCCGGCTTTGACTTCTGCGCCAGCCCGTTGACGGCGTTCGTGCTGCGGGCGCGAGACTCGGGCGAGGCGTCGTACGCGCCCATCTCGATTTCGGAGACCGTTACTGTGCTGGGCGTCCAGGTGCCGATGTTTCGCGGAGGCGCGGTACCCGCGACGGTGTCGGCCCGCCGTAAGGCCCTGGTGGGCTGGCTTGGTATGAGCCTGGACCCGACGCTGGTGTTGGATCGTGCGTTGAAGGGTCATCCAGGCACCGTCGCCACGATGCGCTACCGGCAGAACGGCTCGGACGTCGCGTTTGCCAGCGGAACGATCCCGCACGATGCGCGCTCCGCGTCGATCGACCTGCACAACGGCTGGACGGTCAAGACCTACGCGGCGCCCGTCGGCACAGGACTGTTCGCCGACGGCGAAGCGCTGCGGCTGCTGGTCAGCGGGACCGTGCTCAGCCTGCTGCTGGGATTGCTGTTCTTCAGCCTCGGAACAGGCAGAGCGCGAGCATGGGACCTGGTCAAGAAGAAGACCAAGGAGCTACACCATCAGGCCTTGCACGATGGCCTGACGGGACTTCCGAACCGGGCGTTGATCATGGACCGGGTCGAGTACGCGCTGGCGCGCTCTCGGCGGTCAGACAGCCCGGTGGCCGTGATGTTCCTGGATCTCGACGGCTTCAAAGACATCAACGATTCCTTCGGGCACGACGCGGGCGATCAGCTGCTGCGCGCCGTCAGCGACCGGCTCACCGACGTGCTGCGCACGAGCGACACCGTCGGCCGTCTCGGCGGTGACGAGTTCGTCGTCGTCGTCGAGGGCGACTCGCTCGACGCCGGCCCTGAGGCCCTCGCTGAGCGGATCCGCGAAGCTCTGGCAGTCCCATTTCGGCTCGGAACCGACGACGAGGTCACCGTCCAGTCAGGCGCCAGCATCGGGATCGCCCTCGGAATGCGCGCCAGCGCCGGTGAGCTTCTCCGCGACGCCGACCTCGCGCTCTACGAAGCGAAGAACTCCGGCAAGGGCTGCTTCGTCCTGTTCGCCCCCGAGATGCAGGCGGCAGTTCAACATCGCCTCCAGCTCGAAGCGGACCTACGCCGGGCCGTCGGCACCGACCAGTTCTTCCTCGCCTACCAAGCGACATTCGACCTCGCCACCAACAGCGTGACCGGCGTCGAAGCGCTGACCCGCTGGCAGCACCCCGGCCGCGGCGTACTGACACCCGAAGACTTTCTCGCCACCGCCGAAGAGACCGCGCTGATCATCCCGATCGGTCGCTGGGAACTGCGCGAAGCATGCCGGCAGGCAGCCGAGTGGCGTGACGCCGGGCACCAGCTCAGCGTCGCGGTCAACGTCAGCGGCCGTCACCTCGACGACGAGGGTTTTCTCCTCGATGTGCAGGCCGCGCTGGACGACAGCGGCGTCGAACCCCATCTGCTCACGCTCGAGATCGCCGAAACAACGCTCATGCGCGACACCGACGCCAGCGCGGACCGCCTCACCGCCCTCAAAGAGATCGGCGTACGGATTGCGATCGACAACTTCGGCAGCGGCTACTCAAGCATGGCCAGCTTGCAGCAATTCAGCGTCGATGCACTGAAGCTCGACCGATCCTTCATCAGCAGCGTGGCTCAGCACGAAGGATCAGCCTCGCTCATACACGGCATCGTGCAACTCGGCGAAACCCTCGGCCTCGACACCATCGGCGAAGGCATCGAGGAGTCCACCCAACCTCAAAGCCACCTTCGCGAACAATGCGACAGTAGCCACGGTTACCTTCTGGCCCGACCCATGACCGCTGACGCGCTGAAGCAGCTGATCGAAGCCATGCCGCGCTTGTCCATGGCATGACGAGACAGCTATCCGCCTTCACTCGCCGGTCGCGCACCTGACAGGTAACACTGAGCGGCGCTGCGGATCGGCCGGTGAGCGTAGATTGCGACTGTCCGGTCTCACTTGGCACCGATTGCGCCTTTCGCTGCCGCCCGGGAGAACAGTTTCCACTGGTGGGTGTCGAAGTAACGAAGGATGAAGGAACGAGATCAACCGCCCCGCTGTAGCCCATGACCGCCCAGGACCGGGGAGGCCCCTTATCGGGGGCCGGCGTCAATGGGGTGGAGTGTCCTGGTAACGGGTAGACCTAAGTGTTAGGGAGATCATTCGGATGCGGCCGATCTGAACTCGAGTCCGCACGGACCGGCGCAAGACGGTGTCCTCATCGGGGCGCCATGCCGTCGTGGGCATCAGTGCGCTGCTCGTGGTGACGCTGACGATCGTCGCGGCCGCTTGGGTCAGTCAGCGCCTGCACGGCGACATCCTGGGCAGCCAGGCAGCCGCGGCCGCGGACGACATATTTCAGGACGCCCGGTTCTTCGCCGCGGAACAAGCATCCAACCGCCACAGCTACCGGATAGACGGCGATCCGATCCATGTTTCTGCTCACGACACCGCGACGGCGAATCTCGGCGGCTTGCTGGCTCAGGCAGCGACCCTCGCGGAGCACGGCGGCACTCGGCAGGACGCGCGGGATCTGTCCGCGATCACTCACTTGCAGGCCGTGCAGGCGTTCTACGTGCCGTTGGCCCAGCGAGAGTTCGCGCTCGTCCATCGTGGCCGGGACGGCCAGGCGGCGCAGCTCGAGGAGAGCCAGATCACACCACTTATGAGCACGTTCCTGCTGGACCTGAACATCCTGGAAAAATCCCGGCACGCGGACGCGGTTGCGCTGCTGCGCGCCGCCCATGTCGACGGGCATCGCTTGCAAGTCGGTACCCCGGTGCTGCTGTGCTTCGCCCTGCTGCTGCTGCTGGCATTCGCTTTCGTCTCCCGCCGCTACGGCAAGAATGTGGAGCGGCAGGCGCTCAACGACGCCTTGACCGGTTTGCCGAATCGCCGGTTGTTCGCCGACCGGGTGGCGCAGGCCATCGCTGGGTCGCGTCGCGGTCCGCTGCGGCCGGTGGTGATGCTGCTCGACGTCGATCATTTCAAGGAGGTCAACGACACCCTCGGCCATCATTACGGTGACGAACTGCTGGTCGAGCTCGCCGCTCGTCTCAGCAGGGCTATCCGTCCGGGTGACACCGTGGCACGTCTGGGTGGTGACGAGTTCGCGGTTCTGCTACCTGACGGTGGGCTCGACGCCGGCATCGCCTGCGCCCAGCGCATTCTTGCCGCCGTGGCCGAGCCGTTCTCCCTCGCCGGTGTCCCGGTCGGGGTGGAAGCCAGCGTGGGCATCGCCGCGGCCGACGTGCTGGTGGCAGCCGGCGGGTCCACCGACGCCGAGCTACTGGCTGACATGCACATGCCGGACCTGCTGCAGCAGGCCGACACCGCGATGTATGCGGCGAAACGAGAGCGATGCGGCTACACCGCCTACACCAGCGCGATCGCCCGGTCCACGCCGAGCCACCTCACCTTGCTCGGGGAGCTGCGCCGCGCCTTCGACAGCGACGAGCTGATCGTGCATTTCCAACCCAAGATCGCGCTGGACACCGGCGAGCTGCTCGGCGTCGAGGCACTCGTCCGCTGGCAGCACCCGACCCGGGGACTGCTCGGGCCGGCCGAGTTCATCGCACTGGCCGAAGGAACGACACTGATCCATCGCCTGACCACGATCGTGCTCGACCAGGCACTGGCCCTCAGCCGCCATTGGCAGGACCGTGACATCCACGTGCCCGTCGCGGTCAACGTGAGCGCTCGCACACTGCTCGACGTCCACTTCCCCGACACAGTGGCCGAACGTCTCGCGATGGCTGGCGTCCCCGCGCAGAACCTGTGCCTCGAGCTCACCGAGAGCACCTTCATGGCCGACCCCGACCGCGCCCTCGACACCCTCCATCAGCTTCACGCGATGGGAGTACGCCTGTCGGTGGACGACTTCGGTACGGGTTATTCGTCCATGGCATACCTGAAGGTGCTGCCGGTCGACGAACTCAAGATTGACGGTTCGTTCGTGCACAACATGACCACCGACGCGAGCGACAACGTCCTCGTGCACAGCGCCGTCGAACTCGGCCACAACCTCGGCATGTCCGTCGTCGCCGAAGGCGTCGAGAACCAAGCCACCCTCACCGCCCTCGCCGCGCTCGGTGCCGACGTCGTACAGGGATACCACCTCGGCCGACCCATGCCTCCCTCGCAACTCGCCGCATGGATCGACCGTCGCGCCGGACAATCCACCTCCCAGCTGCTCACCGCCTAATTGCGGCCCGAACGCCGACTGACAGGAGCTGCCCAGCCGAAGCAACAGCCTCGACCACCGCGAGCAGCGCCGACCGTCACACGACGGCCGGAGGCGGCCACGATCGTTGCGAGAATCCGTGAGAGCGGTCGCGCCCGACGCAGTACGCCGTGAGGACGCGACGCATGCCCGGTCGCCGACCGCGATCAACACCGGCCGCACCATCCTCGGTACGCCCACGCCGGCGGTGCGGCGAATCAGCCCGCCGCGGTCGATTCGGGGTTAGCGCGATTGATGTGCGAGGCCGGAACGGTAGGCAACTATGACGGCCTGGACGCGGTCTCGGGCGGGGAGCTTCTGCAGGACGCGGGCCACGGTCCGTGACGCTCGGCTGGTCGCGGAGGCCATGCTCGGTACGGCGCACTGGACGCCCGCAGCCTTTGTGGACTACGCCGGCGAGCGCAGTGAGCGCATGCGACGACTGTGCGCCACCGCGGAGGCGGTGACCCGCCTGCGGTGCGACTTCACGCCGCTCGGCAAGGAGCGAAGGCTCGCAGCGTTCGCCAGGTTCGCCACTGACCCTGAGGCTCGCATGCCCGTCGCTGCCGGCTCGATTGGTCCCGACGCGCTTCCCCCCGAGGCATTTATCCGTGAGGCGGCCGACCGCATGCTCGCACTTCCATAGCGACGCCCTCGCGCTATTGGGGCAAATTTCTGCCTGATGAATAGTGCCGCTCAACTACGCGACCAGCCGACGCGCGAGACGCAGTTGAGCGGCACCTCATCTGCGCGGCGAACGTGATCAAGAACGCCGGCTACGTTCGTTGATCTTGGGCGGCGTGAAACCGATCGGTAGTGACAGCTATTCGGCGGCGGTCTGTGGCGTCTTGGCCACGCCGACCGGGTACGCAAGTCCGGTCCCCCCGAGCCCGCAGTACCCAGAAGGATTGCGAGCGAGGTACTGCTGGTGCATCCGATGGCGTAACAACCGGTGGTAGCGCTTGGCGTCACAACGGGTGCTAGTCAGCTCTCTTGTCGCGGAACAGGCGCCAGTCGCGCCACGGAGAAATGTCACTACCGGTCGCTCGCTCAGCGGCATGAGCGCAGGCGTTCGGCTCGCGCAGCGCCGGCACCGGGTCAACCTCAGCGACGCAGCCCGAGTTCTTGCGCGAGTACGACGGCCTGGACCCGGTCGCGGAGGTCGAGCTTCATGAGCACCCGTGCGACGTGAGTCTTCACGGTCGTCCCGCTGATGGTGAGTCGGCCGGCGATCTCCGCGTTCGACAGGCCTGCGGCGACGAGCTCCAACACCTCGCGCTCCCGCGAGGTCAGTTGGTTCAAGCGCTGCTGCGAGGCGGCGGGACGAGGTGGCGTGTCGGCGTAGCGGTCGATGAGACGTCGCGTCAACGACGGAGCGAGGAGTGCGTCGACCCCGCGCGCAGCTTGTCGTGCCGCAACGACGATGTCTTCGGCTGGCATGTCCTTGAGCAGAAATCCGGTGGCTCCGATGCGCAACGCTTCGTAGACGTACTCGTCCAGGTCGAACGTCGTGAGCATGAGGATCTTGCAGTCGCTGTCGCTGGCGAGGATTTCCCTGGCCGCGGTGAGCCCGTCCATGCCTGGCATCTGTACGTCGAGCAGGACGATGTCGGGCCGGTGCGCCAAGACGGCGTCGACGGCCGCGAGCCCGTCGCCGGCCTCGGCGACTACGACGATGTCCGCCTCTGCTTCAAGGATTGTCTTGATGCCACTGCGGACGAGGTCCTGGTCGTCGGCGATGACGGTACGGATCACGCGGTCCTGACCTGACCGGGAAGCTGCGCGCAGAGAAGGAATCCGCCATCAGGGGCGGTTTCGTGCGAGAGGCTGCCGCCGAGCAGTTCGAGCCGATGTCGCATACCGAGGAGGCCATGACCGGAGCGGTGCGACTGGGACGCTGGAGCGACCGGGGGTCCGTTGGCCACGCGCAGTTCGACCCCCCCGTCGGCCCAGCGGAGCGCGATCTTCACGACCGAGCCGGGACTGTGCTTGACGGCATTGGTGAGCGCTTCCTGGACGGTTCGGTAGATCGTCTGCAGGTGCTGTTCGGGCAGTGCCACCACTCGGTCGTCGACCTGAGCGATGACTTGGACGCCAGCGGCGCGGGCCTGTGCGATCAAGTCGTGCACGGAGCGGATGTCGCGCGTTGCGACGAGGCTGCCCTGTAACTCTCGGAGGCCCTCGACGACGGCCGCCCGGGTCGTCGCGAGCATGTCGACGGCCTTTTCGCGGTCGGTGTCCCAGATGCGACGGGCGGCGCCCGCCTGCAGTGCGACGACGGTCAGCGAGTGGCCTAGCGCATCGTGCAGTTCGCGGGCAAGACGGCCGCGTTCGTCGTCAAGTGCTCTAGCCGTCAACCTCGACCGGCCCTGCTCGAGCAGTACGTTGTTGGCACGCAGCTGCTCGACGAGCTCCGCGCGAGCACGGACGCCGGTGCCAGCGACCGAGCACAACGTCGCGACGACCGCGTTGCCGGGAAACGCATGCAGGCCATCAACGGCGAGAATGCCGGCCCAGCAACAGACGAGACCGACGGCGGCCCGTCGCCGAGGTTCCAACGCGGCCACCAGAAACGGTGGCACGAACACCAGCGCGATGGGGGTTGTGAGCGGCGGCAGCGGCGTCACCTGGTGCGTGACGAGAATCGCCCCCGCCCAGACCACTACCGTCGCAAGCAGGGGTCGCGCCCACAGCAGCGCTAGGGCCGCGGCGAGCGCGACAACCACCACCGACGCAAGCATGCGTGGCACGTATACGTGTGCGGCACGGACCTCAAGCAGAAGCCCGGCTGCGACGCTCGCGGCAAGCAGGCACGCCCAGGGCTGCGCGAGGTCGGCGAACCTGCCACCAGAGAGGCGCAGCGGCGACGGCGCTGCCTCGTCCTCTGACACTGAGCTCTCGGCCGATGTCAGCGTCACCACAACGTCACGGGTGGCGGCCAGCAGCTCACGCGCCAGACCCTCGACCCTGACCACGTCCACCAGCTCGTCGGACGAACCGTGGCGCTCCAACGCGGCCCGCAGCCTCTGCATCCCCTCAGCAAGCTCGACGTCCAGCTCGGCAGCCAACCGCACGCGTTCACGCGCCAGTGCCGCCGAGACGTAGGCAGCCCGCTGCTGCCCGAGCTCGACCGCTTGCGCCTGCAGCTGGGCGACGAGTTGCGAACGATGCCGAACCAGCCGACCAGCGCCGATCGGCAGCGTCAGGACGAAGACAACAAAGAACACAAGTGCGCTCAGCAAGGAGTCGCTGTGCGGACGGGTCGTATCGATGACGATGACCACCAACAGCGGAAGCGGCAGGGCCAGCGCGACCTGCCGCCAGGACCCGTGGGCTCCCACCGAGTAGATCGCGAGTAGTACCGCAAGGATCGGCACGAACGCGTCCGACGAGGCATGCGGAACGAACACCGCCTGCAGCGCTGTGCCAACCAGAGCGCCTGTGCAGAAGATCAGCAACGTCAGAAGTGGGCGGCTGCGGCGCATAACCAGGAACAGCAGCAGCGGTGCGCCGGTGAGGTTGATGGCGAGGTAGGCCGGGTCGCGCGAGCGGACGACGGCCTCGACGGCTGCGGCCAGCGCGAACCCGACGGCGACCCATCCGTCGCGTGTGTGCGGGCGCAGTGGCCGGACAACCCTCACCTGCGCAGAATAGGAGCAGCGGCCCCGCACCGCGTCCTTCTTGAGGATGACGTCCCTAGAAGGATCAAAGATCGCCCGGCATGCCGACGCGACGACCGCCGCTCCAGTCTTAGGTTCCGTCGCGACGCCGCGCAGTGCGGCGCACGGACACGGGAGAATTCATGAGCTCGTTGAGCATGCCGGCCGAGCGGAACGCAACCGTCGCGACCGGCGGACAGGATCGTCGGGCATCGTCGCGCACAGCAGCGTTGGCCGCACTGGCGTTAGGCATCGCATCATCGATCGCGTTCGCGGTGATCACCTTGCTGATGACGACCACGAACACCACCAGCCAAGACCTGACGTTTCACCACCCCGGCGACTACTGGTACACCGCGATCGGCATCCCGACCGCCATCTCGTCGATCGTCCTGCTGTTCGCCGTCCGCGCGCTACAGCCGGCGACGCGACCGACCCTGACCCGCGCCGGGGTCCTGCTGAACACAGCCGCACTCACGGTGCTCACCGTCATGCTCGCCTACAGCGTCGCGACCGGCGCCGAGGCTCGTTGGGGCGGCACCTACATCATCGCCACCCTTGCCACTTTCCTCGCGCACATCCTGTTCTCCGCCGGCTCCTGGCGCGTAGGACTCATCCCGCGGCCGCTGCTGACGGCATGGCCACTCGTGTGGCTGATCGGCGCGTTCGCCGCACAAGGCGCATCACCCCTGCTCCTCGCGGCCTTCTACGCCACCCTCGCCGCCCTCATTACTCGCCGCACCTAGCAGCCGGGTGGGGCCGGCCCCGATCATGGGGTTGCCCCAACGCGGCGCCCCGGTCATGCGCACGGTGCTTGACGCACGCCCTACCCAGGACTCGAATCAGCGAGGTCACTTTCCAGTCGGCATCTGACCTAGGCACCTGAGCGGCGCCTCAGGAATCATCCGAGGCGCCAGAAATCCCTACCAGACGGGACATTCCCGTCCCGGCAATACCGCCGTAACCCTGACGGGTTCTTCGCCAAGTAAGCCTGGTGTCAGCGTTCGGCATCGAACCCGAGCTTCGCCGAGACCGCGGTAACGGCACCTGTTAATCGTCAGGCAAGGGCGCTGAAGACCGGCGCTAGTTGCTCGAGGACACCGATCTTCGGCGGCCAGGCAACGATCTCAACCCTCGTCATGCCGATGTCGGCAAAGCCGGCGATGGTTTCGGTGATCTGCGTGATCGAGCCGCTGATCGGAGGGCCGAAGGGGGTGTCCTGCACCGGGCGCTTGTCGTCGGGAGTGACGAAGACTCCGACAGATCTGCCGATCGACGCGGGGTCACGCCCCACCTCTTCGCAGATCTGGTCCAGCCCCGCTGTCAGTTCCACGAAGGCCCCCGGGAGGCTGCTGGTGCGCGCGTAGACACTCCAGATGTCAGCATGCCGAGCAGCAGCGGTCATCGTCTTCTCGCCGAACCCGCCCATCATCAGCGGGATGCCCCCGGGTCGCGGTCCGCGAGGTCTGACGCGCGCGTCGCTGGCGTGATGGAACTGGCCGTCGAACGTCATCGACTCCTGCCCGCGCAGCAGCGGCACGATGATCTCCAGCGCTTCCAGATAGCGCGAGACGGTCTTGTCGGTGGCGAACCCGAAGTCGGTGGCTCCGCCTTCGTGACCGGCCCCGAGGCCGACGACGAACCTTCCCCCCGAGATCTCGTCGAGGGCTTCCGCGGCTCGAACGATCATGCCGGGCTGGTGCTGCACCGCCGACATCACCCATGACCCGATCCGGATCGAAGAGGT
>Ga0070659_100003883_pt1 | contig 10646 bp, 13 predicted proteins | sample KBSC23metaG_FD_64666 | JGI IMG/M metagenome (GOLD analysis project Ga0070659, IMG submission 64666) | Corn rhizosphere microbial communities from Kellogg Biological Station, Michigan, USA - KBS C2-3 metaG | ecosystem: Host-associated > Plants > Roots > Rhizosphere > Soil ...
CGCTTCATGAATGATTTCAACAATTGAATTGTTGCCAACATGATTGCCATAATTTATATCGGTGATTCTGACAGGAATGGAAACAGAGGCAAGCCTTTTTTGCGGAAGTTCAATTTTTAGCCGGGCCATTTTTTTGCAAACTTATTCTAAATTATCATTATCATTTTTAGCCGCAAGTTTTACCAGATCAATCAGGTTAGCTGATATTGGAGAAACGGTACTGCTCAACATAATTTTTTGCCATTTACTAATCTTTTTATTCCAAACAGGCTTAGGTGGAAATCCGTTATCGGCAGAGATAATCAGAGTGGCAACTTTTGGAGAAATTTTTACCGGCTGACCTTCCGGATTGGCCACCGTAAGGTATTTTTTGCTGTTCTTTTGATTCTGATTTTTAGCAATAATCTCTTTCTTTTCTTTGGGATTATGAATAATTGATTCTAATATTTTATGATTCAAATTGATCGAATCTTTAATTTTCTGCGCTAAGACATTATTTGAGTTTGCAGGGGTATTTGCAGTAGGATTTAAGTGTTTGTTTTTATTAAAAAATAAGGAACCAAGGAAGATAATTACCACAGAAGCCGCTGCTGTGGCCCCATAGAAAAGAAAGGCAGATCTTCTGTGTGTTGAAATGTTCACTACTTTTTCATCTTCAGGCTCATTTGAAATTTGAAGTTCTTTTTCAATATTACGCCAGATTTCCCCGGGTGGAGGAGTTTCATAATTATAAAGTTTATTTTTAAAATCCTGCATGATAAATTTTACCTGCTATTTTTTGGATTGTTAATCCTTGTTTCTATTATTTTTTTCAAAACACTCTTGGCCCTGGCCAACTGAGATTTACTGGTTCCTTCTGTAATCCCCATTATTTCTGCAATTTCTTTGTGTGAATACCCTTCAATAACATGCATGTTAAAAACTTGCTTATATCCAGGTGATAATTCATTGATAATGTTCAGAACATCTTTAGTAGCAAGAGAATCTAAAGCGTTTAATTCGCTGTCTTCTATCGTGTTTTCCTGCACCTCAGACACATTATACAATTTCACTTTTTTTCTATAATGCTCAATAGAAGTATTGATAAAAATTCGTCGCACCCAACCTTCAAAAGAGCCTTCAGCTCTAAATTTACTCAAACTTTTATAAACTTTGATAAAGCCTTCCTGCATTACATCATTTGCATCTTCTGTATCATCTGAATATCGCAGACAAACTGCATACATCATTGAAGAAAATCTGTCATAAAGCAATCGTTGCATTTGGGGATTTCCATCAATGCATCCTTTTATTAAGTCGCTTTCCGAAGGTATATGGTTGCTTGATGCACTCAAATTTTGTTTTGATTTTTCTAATTATACTGGTTAATTATCGCCGGCTTTTAAAAAGCCGGTCAACTTTTGGATTGCTTTTTTTCTATGGCTGAATATGTTTTTTTCCTCCAGAGACATTTCAGCAAATGTTTTGGAGGAACCGTCAGGGATAAAAACAGGGTCATAGCCAAAACCTGAATCTCCTCTTCTTTGTGCAATAATAGTGCCTTTGCAGATTCCTTCAAAAATTTTCTGTTTGCCATTCTCAATCAGACAAACTACCGTCCTGAATCGGGCTTTACGGTTTTCTTTATTTTCCAATTTGCCTAAAAGCTTGTCAATATTTTTTTCAAAAGATTTTTCTTCACCTGCATATCGGGCGCTTTTTACACCTGGTTCACCGTTCAAAACTTCTACTTCCAAACCTGTATCTTCTCCAAAACAACTTTTGCCAGTAAGCCGGTGAATGACTCTTGCTTTTTCGCAGGCATTTTCTTCAATAGAATCGTATGGTTCAGGAATATCAATTTCAATTCCCGCTTCTTTCAAAGAAAGTATCCTAAACTTTTCTTTAAGAATCGCTCTTACTTCGATCACCTTATGGTCGTTGTTTGTAGCAAATATGATCGTATTCATTTTTTAAGAAATAATTTTTGAAGGCTTGCCCATAATTCTTTCTTTAAATCCTTATTATTTAAGAAATTTTTTAAGGAAGGAGCGGTTAAATAAAGTTGCTCCTGGAATGGTTGTATTTGAAAAAATGGTATGGTAAAGGGTAAATTCAATTCTTCAGTGCTTACTCCAAAAAGTAAAATCTTTACCGGGTGGAATTGGTTTGCAAAATCGTGATATTGAAAACGATTGTGATAAAAATTCACCAAAACAATATCCGCCATGGAAAGTTTGCAGGCAGTGATTAAGTTTGACAAAAGATCCATTTCATCGTCCGGCAGAAACCGTTGTTCCGGTTCATTTACTATAAAAAGAATTTGTTGTTGGTTTTCGCCGAGACTGCTTATGGTAGTTGTTACTTTTTGAACTTCTTTATCAATCGAAGAATTGTTTAATTCTATAAGATCTTTGGCAAATAGATTTTCACAGATTTCTTTGGAAAGTCGAATATTATCCAGACTCATTTGTTATTTTACCTCCTTTTTTTTCGTTCCTTTGTAGTAAATTAAAACGATATGACAGCTACAGAAGATTTTAAAGTTACAAAAGCTAAAAATAGCAAACTCGCTTCATTAGACCTAAATAATATTCCTTTTGGAAAATATTTTACCGATCACATGCTCGAAGTAAATTATGAAAATGGTGAGTGGGGTGATGTTGAAATTAAACCTTATCAACCCATAACTATTGATCCTGCCTGCGCTGCATTGCATTATGGACAGGCGATTTTTGAAGGAATAAAAGCATATAAAAACCAGGATGGCGAAGCTTTTATTTTCAGGCCTGAAGATAATTTCAAGCGATTTAATATTTCTGCAGAAAGAATGGAAATGCCTAAAGTTCCCGAAGAAATTTTTATGGAAGGAATGAAACAATTGATAAAGGTTGATGAAGATTGGATTCCTGCCGAAGCTGATCATTCTTTATACATCAGGCCGTTCATGTTTAGCACCAATGAAGTGATAGGCGTAAAGCCAAGTCAGAAATATAAATTTCTGATTATCCTAAGTCCCACTGGCCCATATTACAGCGCTCCTATGAGAATTTATGCCGAAGAAAAATATGTGAGAGCCATTCCCGGTGGCGTTGGATACACAAAGAATGCAGGCAATTATGGGGCTTCCATGCATCCCACCGCTGAGGCTAAAAGAAAAGGCTACGATCAGGTTTTGTGGATGGACGCACTTGAACATAAATATGTAGAAGAATGCGGAACGATGAATGTGTTTTTTATAATGGACGGCAAAGCCGTTACCCCTGATTTAAGCGCAGGTACCATTCTGGCCGGGGTGACAAGAGACAGTGTGATTCACATCCTGAAAGATATGGGTGTGGAGGTGGAAGAAAGGCGTTTGAGTATTGATGAAATTGAAGATGCATATAAAAAAGGAACGCTTACTGAGATTTTCGGAACCGGAACGGCAGCTACCATTTCTTTAATAAAAGAATTACGATACAAAGATTTTGTGATGACATTTGAAACAGAAAAGTGGAAAACATCACCGGAAATTAAAAGAAGAATGAACGCCATCAAAGAAGGAAAAGCAGAAGATAAATACGGCTGGATGGTAAAAGTATAACCATTGCTTCTTTAAAATGATTGACAGTAAACAAACAAAATACGGCAATTCTTGTTTTATAAACCCGGTTTTTCTTATAATCAAATAATTTTGGTTTTTCGCAAACCTACACTTACCTTTGCCGTCCAAAAAAATTAAGGTAAAAAACAATGCCTACCATACAACAATTAGTAAGAAAAGGAAGAACAATCATCAGGGCTAAAAGTAAATCAAGAGCGCTTGATAGTTGCCCGCAGCGCAGAGGCGTGTGTACAAGAGTTTATACGACTACTCCTAAAAAACCGAACTCCGCCTTGCGTAAAGTGGCGAAAGTAAGGCTTACTAATAAAATTGAAGTGATCGCTTATATTCCCGGAGAAGGGCATAATTTGCAGGAACACTCTATCGTATTGCTTCGTGGTGGAAGGGTAAAAGATTTACCAGGAGTTCGTTATCATATTGTACGCGGAAGCCTTGATACCGCAGGTGTAAAAGGCCGCAAACAAAGCCGCTCAAAATACGGCACCAAAAGAGAGAAAGCTAAAAAATAGTTTACCCGGCAATTTCGTCTGATAAACAGTTCAATAATTTAAAAAAATATCATCTTACCGGGACGGTCGGATGAAAAAAGTAAAGAACAATGCGTAAAGCACAAGCAAAAAAACTTCCGTTAGCGCCTGATCCCAAATTTCAGGATAAGCTGGTTACCCGTTTTGTAAATAATTTAATGTGGGAAGGCAAAAAGAGTGGTGCATACACTATATTTTATGATGCACTCGATAAAGTTTCTAAAATCTCTGGTGATGACGGCTATGAAGTTTGGAAAAAAGCCTTGGCTAATGTAACTCCCGGAGTAGAAGTGAAAAGCCGCAGAATTGGTGGAGCTACCTTCCAGATTCCTTCAGAAGTTCGTGCAGACAGAAAAGTTTCATTAAGCATCAAATGGCTTATCAAATATAGCCGCGACAGAAATGGCCGCAGCATGTCAGAGAAATTGGCGAATGAAATCGTAGCGGCCAGCAAAGGTGAAGGCGCAGCTTATAAGAAGAAAGAAGATACACACCGTATGGCTGATGCAAACAAAGCATTTGCGCATTTTAGAATCTAATAGATACCATTTCAAATTATTCACCCTTCTTGTTTTCAGGAAGGGCTTTTTATTTTAAAAGGACGGGCCAATATTTAATGTGCCAATCCTTTTTCTGTATATTTCTTACCAGGTAAAATCAACCAATGATAACAACGCAAAATCTAAAAATTTATCTTGGCATGAAATGGTTTCAAATGACCGTTTGAAAAACCGCGAGCAAATACACAACCACCAGCAAACTCATTTCTGAAATATGAAAGACGATCATTCTTTTGCGAACGGTTTTTAATTCAGTTTCTACTGATTGTCCATTATTCAGTTGACCCACTAACAACTTCAACTTATTTCCGTTTGGCCTCGCAACTAACATTCCATTCAATACCAATGTCACCACCAATACCATTTTTATGATAAACCACCATTGACCTACCACCGCCCAGCTAAGCGCTTTCAACATCAGAAAGCCACTAAGAAGCATCAATAAAGTGCCGGTCTGGATGATTGCAGGGTATTTACTCATCAGCGGTGCCAGCACTTGTACTTTCTCCGGCGATTCACGAATGTGCTTCCAGATGTGATTTTCAAGAATAAGTCCGCCGATAGAACCACCAGCAATACAGGTGATTCCGATAATGTGGATGAAAAGCCCGATTGAAAATAAATGGTTCATGATTTTACGTTATAATAGTTGATTGTTCAAAATATCTGTGGCAAATATGTAGATTATTCTTTTATATAAAATAGAATGAAAGTAATATTTTTTATCAGTTACCTACATGGGCGAAATCGGACTATTTCAGAAATTAGTGGTTTGATTCCTCAAAGGTAGGCATGGCATAAGGCCATGTTTAGGATGCAAATGCCATTATGGAATTGGGATATTGATTATTGAATATTTGCTTCTCGGATCAACAGTAATGCTCCCTCGGCCTCCTTTCAATAATCGGTGAGGGAGTCATCTCTCAAAAGCACGATTAATCAACCCGCAAAAACCTGCGTGTAATATATCCGCCCTTGTTTGTCTTTTGCAATTCCGATTCCAATGTATTTAAAGGGGCCAAGAAGATTACGACGATGGCCGGGAGATTTTTCCCACATCAGTACAACCTGTTTTCCCGAAGTTGGGCCGTACGCTACATTTTCTCCAAAAGTAGAAACGCCTTTTATTTTCTTCTTTTCCAAAGCCTCTCTTTGGTAAAACCCTTGATGACCGAAAGCTACGCGGCCGCGAGCCATGTTCTCACTGTGTTTCCTGGCAATGGCGTTTAACTGATCGAGCATTACCAGTTGATTCAACCCTTTGGAACGTCGGAATTGATTCGTTTGTTTAAAGACGTCTTTCACCACGTTGGTGTTTGAAGCAGAGAAAGATAAAAGTATAAAAGGAAGCAGCAAAATGGCTGCGAATAATAAGGCTCTTGATCTCATTTTCAGGGGTAAATATTGCAGGGTGGATAAGACAACTTTTGTACCATTACAACTACTTCTCCTCATCTTTTCCAACTTTTAGCAAGGAATTTGCATTATAGAGGAATCCGCCTTCGGAGCAAACCTTTTAAATCACTAAAATATGAAACCGATCTTTTTTTCTTTCATGGCTGTTCTATTATGCAGCACCGCATCCGCACAATTAAAGACAACCGTAAAATGTCCTGATATTGAGGTAAATCTATTAAAGGGAATCGTGAATAAAACCATCCTCCCGGTCTCTGATCCGGCACTCATCAGGCATGATCTTCCGTGTGCCACTGGTTTGGATGCTTCTGCTATAACTAATAAATGTGGAGCTGGAGTATTTTATAAAAGCAAGGATATTTATTTTTATACAGACAGGGATTATGTAGAGATCGGGCCGGCTTTCAAAGGCAGGCTAAGCTTTCCTTTGATGGGCGCTGCAAAAAGCGGGCTTTTTAAATACCTGGGTGCACCACAAATAAAAGAAAGTAACTGGGAGGCTTTTGAAACATCTTATGGTATCCTGATCGTTTATTTTAATAAACAAAACCGGGTAAATAAAATTCAGTTTAGTACAAAAACAGCAAAGACTATTCAACTTTGTGATTGAAGAAATCAAAACGAGTAAAGAAAAATTGTGCAAATCAGGCGGGCCCAGCATCATACATCATAAATGGCTATCAATTCCAAACTACGAACTTTAAGCTTTCGGTAGCTTATACCCATTATGATATTCTTTCGTCAGGTATTGCCTGTTGATCTTGTCGTCTGTGAATTGTTTTTTAGAAGCATCCCACTCTAATTTTTTGCCGCTGCGAAAGGCAATATTTCCCATTTGGGCAACGGTGGCAACATGCGCTCCTGCCTGTATCGGGCAATGAAGATCTTCCAGTTTTCTGGATTTGACAACACTTACAAAGTTCTCCAAATTCTTATCAATCCCGTTATCAGAAACTTTTGCCAGAGGCTTGCTCACTTTATTTTTGCTATTCTTTTCTTCTATTACTTCCCATCCACCACGATCAAGAATGAGTGTTCCATTGTTGCCGATATAGGCAATGCCGTGATCACGGCCATATGAGCCATTATCAATCCCCATAGCAGAATCCCAAACCATATTAAAGCCTTCAAATTCATATAAGGTAGTGAGTGTGTCCGGCGTTTCTTCATACAATTCCGGGTAGGCAAAACGGCCCCCTAGTGCCGCAATAGATTTCGGAACATCCGCTTTCATTCCCAGTAAACCATAATCCAGCAAGTGCACACCCCAATCGGTCATAAGCCCACCGGCATAATCCCAAAACCAACGGAAGTTAAAATGAAACCGGCTTGAATTAAAAGCACGTTTAGGCGCAGGCCCCAGCCAGGTAGCATAATCAACACCAGCCGGAGGCGCAGTATCCGGTACTACCGGCCCCGGTCGCATCCAGCCCTGGTAACACCATACTTTTACGGTTCTTATATTTCCCAACTGACCACTTTGTACAAAATCAACTGCATCTTTAAAATGCTGCTGGCTGCGCTGCCATTGACCCGCCTGCACCACTTTATTGTATTTTTGCTGGGCGCTTACCATCGCATTGCATTCTCCAATAGAATTTCCTACGGGCTTTTCTACATAAACATCCTTACCTGCTTCGCAGGCATGCATCATGATCAGCGCGTGCCAATGATCGGGGGTGCCAATGATTACCGCGTCAATATCTTTATTATCCAGCAGCTTTCTGTAATCGCCATAGGTTTTCACTTTAGTCGTGTCAATATTCATTTTGGCAAGATCTGCAAGCCTCCTGTCAATCACATTTTTATCCACATCACATAAGGCTACCAGGTTTACACCGGGGATTTTTAATGCAGCAGACAAGTCTGCAAAGCCCATTCCGTTGATACCGATGGCGCCAATATTCAACTGGTCGCTTGGGGCAATCCGGTTTTTTATGATGGCAAATACGGGGTTGTCTAATGCAGACAATAATAATCCTCCGCCCAGAATACCGGCCGAGTTCTGAATGAATTTTCTACGTGATGACATTGCATGAAATTTATGGGTGAAAAAGCAGGCAATAAATATAGGATATTTAAATCAGTAATCAGTTTGGGCACAACTATTTCAATAGCTATATTTGAGAATTATTCCCTTTTACAATATTAAAACATAATGATAATCCGCGGGGAGGGATGAGTGAACGGCGGCTCATTACTGGTAGCTAATGCCGGAATAATAACCTGCTTTTAAAATTCTATATTTATGGCCCGAAAACAACTGCTATTTGGTTTTCTATTATTAATTACGGCTTCTGTTATGGGTCAAAAGAAGAACCCAGCGTCTGTCATCTTCGATTCGGATATAGGGCCGGATTATGATGATGTGGGTGCCATTACCATCCTTCACGTTTTAGCCGACCGTGGCCAGGCGAACATCTTAGCTACCGTTGCCAGTAATAAATATGAAGGAATTGCAGCCGTTTTAGATGTGTTCAATACTTACTTTAAACGTCCTGACATTCCTATTGGTGTTCCCAAAGGAAAGGCCGTTGCTTTAAGAGACCCGCAACACTGGAGCGATTCTATTTTAGCTAAATATCCACATTCCATAAAATACAATAGCGAGGTGCCCGATGCAGTGGAAGTTTACCGGAAAGTGTTATCATCACAACCGGATCACAGCGTGACAATTGTCACCGTCGGTTTCTTTACCAACCTCGCCAATTTGTTGAAGTCAAACCCTGACCAGTTTTCAAAGCTTTCGGGGAAAGAATTGATAAAAAGGAAGGTAAAATTATTGGTAAGTATGGGAGGTTGGTTTCCAGCCGGAACAGAATTTAATATCTCTAAAGATGCAACGTCCTCAGTGGAGGCACTGGAACAATGGCCAACAGAGGTAATCTTCAGCGGCTTTGAAATTGGCAGGGATATTAAAACGGGTTTGCCCTTGATTCACAATGAAAGTATTCAAAACAGCCCGGTTAAGGATGTATTCAAAATTGCAATACCCCAAAATGTGCAGGATTCAGCCGGCCGCATGAGTTGGGATGAAACGGCGGTATTGGTAGCCGTTGAAGGCATTAGTCCATTCTTTAGTAAATGCCCCGGAAAAATACAATTGAAAGCGGATGGCAGCAATACCTGGAAGAAGGGGAACTTTGGCCAGTTTTATTTAATCCAAAAAGGAGATCCCGGCAAAGTAGCCAACCTGATCAATCATTTAATGATGGAGCAGCCAAAACGTAAGGGTGATTGATGAGAGAAGAGTTGGGCATTTTTGCATCTCACGACATTTATTCTATTTACATGTTTACCTTATTTTTATGAAAAGAATGATGGGCAGGACGACAGCAGTTGTGGCGATCATTATTCTATTATTAACCTTCAAACTCTCCAGGCATGATCATTAAATACTTTTTGCTTTGGTTGCCGATGATCGCCATTGCGTTTGCTAATGCCGCATTAAGAGAGCTTATATTTTTAAAACACTTTAGTGAATTTCGGGCGCACCAGCTATCAACCATTACCCTGATAATTCTTTGTTCGGTGTACGTGTGGCTCGTGTCGCCGGCATTGAACATTCAAAATAATAAGCAGGCTTTTCTGATTGGCTTTGTTTGGGTGCTGTTGACTGTTGCATTTGAATTTTCATTAGGACGTTTAACAAACAAATCGTGGGAATACCTGCTCCGCGACTATAATATTTTTGCTGGACGCATTTGGCTGCTATTTCTTATCACACTATTCCTTTTACCTTATGTGTTTTATGCCTTAAAGAATAGATAGTGACCACACGGTAGAGAAAGAAAAACCGGATGCTGCTGCCAGGCTTCCCGGATAACAGTGGTTATCCAATGATGCAAGAAGACAGTAAACGAAGAAATTATCCGATTTTGATACCTTTCTAAACGCGTCACCTTCAAAGTTACCTGTGCCTGGGGCAGGTTTCCAAACCTGTGCCTAGACGTTACTTGATACTTTAGAAAGAAGTTTCACTTTGTATGAATGAGTCTCTCTTCAGGGTTCTTTTATTGTTATCTTTAGTAACGAGCTAGCACAGGTCGAGAGACCTGCGCCAGCTTATACAAAAGACAGTAAACGAAGAAATTATCCGATTTTTGATGCCTTTCTAAACACATTACCTTCAAAGTTACCTGGTGCCTGGGGCAGGTTTCCAAACCTGTGCCTGAGCGTTACTTGATCTTCAACTGGGGCAACTTTCCATTGCATGAAATTTATGGATGAAAAAAAAGGCGATAAATAAAATATTTAATCAGTAATCAGTTTGGGCACAACTATTTCAATAGCTTATATTTGAGAATTATTCCCTTTGCAAGATTAAACAAAACGATAACGAAAAAGGCGTGATGAGTGGGGTGACTCATAATCTTCCTGATTCTGATGAACTGGCGTTTGGATTGTAGAATTTGGAAGCGGGATTGGAGCGTTTTATGAACGGGGGGCACTTTCCTTTCAAATTAAAAAGTCATAATAGCAGCATCTTTTTTTTCATATCAAATTACATAAGCTTTTAACTTTTTTCTCCATTCAAATTAACGTCATGAAACCAGT
>Ga0070659_100003884_pt1 | contig 10646 bp, 10 predicted proteins | sample KBSC23metaG_FD_64666 | JGI IMG/M metagenome (GOLD analysis project Ga0070659, IMG submission 64666) | Corn rhizosphere microbial communities from Kellogg Biological Station, Michigan, USA - KBS C2-3 metaG | ecosystem: Host-associated > Plants > Roots > Rhizosphere > Soil ...
CGCGACGGCGTCCAGGTGACGCTGTCGATCATCAACCTTCCGCAGGGTCCGTTTCGCATCGCGTTCGGCGAGAACCCGAACTGCAGCTCGCCCAACGGCTTCTCGGCGGGGCAGCCCTGGGCGCCGCCCGGTGCGGGCAGGAGTGGAAAAGATCTCGTGTCGCCCATGTTCAACGGCAACGACGGCTCGAGCGAGACGTCCGTGTTCGTGCGCGGCGTGCACACCACGGGCCCCGACGGCGTCGACAAGCGCAGCATCATCATCTATACGGGCAGCGACGTGACCGACGCGCAACCCGGCAAGCCGAACAACCGCATCGCGTGCGGCACGTTCGAGCCCGCGCAACCGTTCGAGTTCTGAGGCCCGCGATGCCGCTCCTCGCCGACAAGAAGCTGCTGATCACCGGTGTGCTCTCGCAGCGCTCGATCGCGTACGGCATCGCGAAGGCGTGCAAGCGCGAGGGCGCGACGCTCGCGTTCACCTACGTCAACGACGAGCTGAAGGAGCGCGTCGTCAAGCTGGCGTCCGAGTTCGGCCCATGCCCCGTGCTGCCGTGCGACGTGAGCAAGGACGACCAGATCTCGGCGCTCTTCGACGCGCTCGGCCGCGAATGGGGCGGACTCGACGGCTTTCTGCACTCGATCGCCTTCGCGCCACGCGAGGCATTGTCGGGCGACTTCCTGCAGGGCCTCACGCGCGAGGCGTTCGCGACGGCGCACGACATCTCGAGCTATAGCTTCGCGGCGCTCGCGAGGGGCGCGCGGCCGCTGCTGAAGGGGCGCAACGCGTCGCTCCTCACGCTGACGTATCTCGGCTCGGCGCGCGCCGTGACCAACTACAACGTCATGGGCCTCGCCAAGGCGAGCCTGGAAGCGACGGTACGCTATCTCGCGGCGACGCTGGGCCCCGAGGGCGTGCGCGTCAATGGCCTTTCGCCCGGACCGATCAAGACGCTCGCCGCGGCGGGCATTGGAGGCTTTTCGAGGATCCTGCAGTTCGTGGAGAAGCACGCTCCGCTTCGGCGCAACGTCACCATCGACGAGGTCGGCAACGTCGCGGCGTTCTATTTCTCGGATCTTGCGAGCGCGATCACCGGCGAGATAACGTACGTCGACGCCGGATTCAACACCGTCGCGGCAGGCTTCGAAGAGTAGCGATCCATGAACGGCGCCGCTCACGACGTCGCAATCGTCGGCGGCGGGCACAACGGCCTCGTCTGCGCGGCGTACCTCGCCGCGCGTGGGCTGTCGGTGTGCGTGCTCGAGCGCCGCGAGGTGGTCGGTGGCGCCGCGGTCACGGAGGAGTTCCATCCCGGCTTTCGCAACTCGACCGCGAGCTACACCGTCAGCCTGCTCGATCCCGAGGTCATTCGCGACCTGCGTCTCGCCGAGCACGGCCTCGCCATCGTCGAGCGCCCGTTCTCGAATTTCCTGCCGCTCCCCGGCCCCGACTTCATCCGCATCGGCGGCGGCGTTGCCGCGACGCAGGCGCAGGTCGCGCGATTCTCGGCCCGCGACGCCGAGCGCCTTCCGGCGTATTACGCGATGCTCGACCGTGTCGCCGACGTGCTGCGCGACGTGGTGCACGTCACGCCGCCGAACGTGCGACAGGGCAGCCGCGATGTGCGCACGTTCCTCGAGATCCTGCGCGTGTCGCGACGATTCCGCGCCCTCGATCTGGCCGCGCGTCGCGACGTGGTGGATCTCTTCACCAAGAGCGCGGGCGAGATCCTGGATGCCTGGTTCGAGTCATCGCCGATCAAGGCGGCGTTCGGCTTCGACGCGGTGGTGGGGAACTTCCAGAGCCCGTACGCGCCCGGCTCCGCGTACGTGCTGCTGCACCACGTCTTCGGCGAAGTCAACGGCAAGCGCGGGCAGTGGGGACACGCGCGCGGCGGCATGGGCGCGATCACGCAGGCCATGGCGCGCGAGTGCGCCGCGCGTGGCGTGACGATCCGCACGGCGTCGCCGGTCGCACGAATCCTCATCGAGCGCGGCCGCGCGAGCGGCGTCGCGCTCGCCTCCGGCGAGATCGTGCCCGCGCGACGCGTCGTCGCCAACGTGAATCCGAAGCTGCTCTTCGAGCGGCTGGTCGCGCCGGGTGACGTCGACGCGGATTTTCGTGCGCGCATGGCGGCGTACCGCTGCGGCTCGGGGACGTTCCGCATGAACGTCGCCCTTTCGGAGCTCCCGGATTTCCTCGCGCTGCGCGGCACCGACGCGCAGCCGCATCACGCGAGCGGCATCATCGTCGCACCTTCGCTGGAGTACATGGAGCGTGCGTACTTCGACGCGCGCACCGACGGCTGGTCGCGCGCGCCGATCGTCGAGATGCTGATCCCCTCCGTGGTCGACGATACGCTCGCGCCCGCGGGGCAGCACGTCGCGAGCCTGTTCTGCCAGCACGTTCATCCGGACATCGGCGTAGTGCGCCAGGGCCGCACCTGGGACGACTTTCGCGACGCCGTCGCCGACGTCATGATCGCGGCCGTCGATGCCGTCGCGCCGAACTTCGCGCGGAGCGTGATCGCGCGCCGATCGCTGACGCCGCTCGACCTCGAGCGCGACTTCGGCCTCGTCGGCGGCGACATCTTCCACGGCGCGCTCGGGCTGGACCAGCTCTTCTCGACCCGTCCGGTGCTCGGCAACGCCGACTATCGAATGCCGATTCGAGGACTCTATCTGTGCGGCTCGGGCGCGCATCCCGGGGGCGGCGTCAGCGGCATACCCGGCAGGAACGCCGCGCGCGAGATCCTGCGCGACGTCAAGCGTCGTCGATGACGCAACGCGGCGCGATGCGCGTTGCGCTGGTCACATGGACACGGCGGCCGACGCGGTAACGCCCGGCTCGAGGAAATAGTGCATGCCGCCTCCGCCCATCGTGCCGCAAGCGGGCAGGCTTGCCACGGCCAGAGCGAGGAAGGTGGCGACGGCCGTCCTGAAAGCTCGCAGGATCGAACGCATCATGGCCTCCGGTCACGGCAGGATCGCCGCCACCGTACGAACAGAGGCGCGTCACCGGTATTCCGGCACGCGCATGCCGCGCGCACCGTCGAATGAATCGAAGCTCAGCCGATAAGCCGGGTTCTGTTACGGCGCGGGGTTCTCCCGCGCTATGACCGTCATTCGTCTAGGCGCCCCGTTGCCGTGGCGCTCCAGCCGCCTACCCGCGGACTCGGCGAGCAGCGTCGTCGTCCGCCTATTTGGCGTTGCTCCGGATGGAGGTTGCCGCGTTTCACCCGCTGCCGCTCGCGCGGCAGCGACTCGTCTCTGTGGCCCTGTTCCTCGCCTTCACCGCCGCTCTCGCGGCAGCTTATAGCGGCCGGGCGTTACCCGGCATCCTGCTCTATGGAGCCCGGACTTTCCTCTCCCCCTCGTCGGGGCAGCGGCGGTCTGGCTGGCTTCGACGTCAATATAGCGCCGGCGGGCGGCTTCCCCAAGCCCGTCATTCGACGCGCCAGCGCATCGTCTCGCCGGCGCGGAGCGGCACGACGGTCGCGTCGCCGAATACGTACTCGCGCGGCACGGTCCACGGCGCACGCGCCAGCGTCACCGTGCCTTCGTTGAGCGGCAGGCCGTAGAAGCGCGGGCCGTGCTCGCTCGCGAACGCCTCCAGCCGATCGAGCGCGCCAGCCGATTCGAAGATCTCCGCGTAGAGCGGCAGCGCGAGGGGCGCCGAATAGCAGCCGGCGCCGCAGCACGCGGCTTCCTTGGCATGCCGGGGGTGTGGTGCCGAATCGGTGCCGAGGAAGAAGCGCGGATCGCCGGACGTCGCGGCCGCGACGAGGGCCTGGCGGTGCTCCTCGCGCTTCAGGATGGGCAGGCAGTAGAAGTGCGGCCGCAGACCGCCTGCGAGCAACGCATTGCGCGACCAGGCGAGATGCTGCGGCGTGATCGTGGCGCCCACCGTCGACGGCGCGCCGCGCACGAAGTCGACCGCCTCGCGCGTGGTCACGTGCTCGAGCACGATGCGCAAGCCGGGAAAATCGCGCACGAGGCGCGCGAGATGCCGCTCGACGAATACGCGCTCGCGATCGAACATGTCGACGTCCGGATCGGTGACCTCGCCGTGCACCGCGAGCACCATGCCCGCGCGCTCCATCGCGGCGAGCGCCGGATACGCGCGCTCGAGCGCCGTGACGCCCGACTCGGAATGGGTGGTGGCACCGGCCGGGTAGTACTTCAGCGCATGGACGAAGCCCGATGCGCGCGCGCGCTCGACTTCGTCGGCGCTCGTCGAATCGGTGAGATACAGCGTCATCAGCGGCGTGAACGAAACGCCTGGCGCGAGCGCGGCAACGATGCGCTCGCGGTACGCGGCCGCGGCCGCCACGGTCGTGACCGGTGGCCGCAGATTGGGCATGATGATTGCTCGCCCGAAGACGCTCGCCGTCGCGTTCACCACAGCCCGGAGCTCGGCCCCGTCGCGGAGGTGGAGGTGCCAGTCGTCGGGCCGGCGCAGGGTGCGCCGCAGGTCCGGTGCAGTCATCCGAACTCCTTGTTTCGGTGCGATTGTACGGGGCCGCGGGCGAGTTGCCGGGGCGAGCCGTGCACCCGTGACGACGTTGGCGTACCTGGCACGGCGCGGGCTATAATGTGCAATTTAGTGCGCGCCGCGCAGGCGGATTTACCAGGCTGTATGGGCGCTACCGGGCAGCGACGCCGGGCTGCCGTCCCCCCGCGCGAAACGAGCATAGGACGGAAAGACGCATGGCCTCCAAGACTGCAACCGCCGTGAAGAAGCAACAGCCCCGCGAGCTGACCGAGGAAGAGATCCTCAAGGCGCCCGAGAAGGACTACATGAACGAGGCGCAGCTCGCCTTCTTCAAGAAGCGCCTGCTCGACATCCGCGATCAGATCCTGCGCAACGCCGACGACACCGGCGAGCATCTGCGCGAGAACGAGATCACCACCGATCCCTCGGATCGCGCCACGCTCGAAGAGGAATACACGCTCGAGCTGCGCACGCGCGACCGGGAACGCAAGCTGCTCAAGAAGGTCGAAAAGTCCCTGCGCATGATCGAGGACGGCTCGTACGGCTATTGCGAGGAGACGGGCGAGCCCATCGGGGTTCCGCGCCTGCTCGCGCGGCCCATGACGACGCTGTCGATCGAAGCGCAGGAGCGCCGCGAGCGCGTGCAGAAGCTCTACGGCGACTGACCGCCCTCGCTGCGGCGCTGCGTCCGCATCGCCGAGGCAGGCGCGCCGTGGCGCTGCCTGCGTCCCGCGTCCGTTCACTTCGAAGGAGCACCCACCGCCATGTTCACGCTTCCGCCGCTGCCGTATCCGGAGAACGCGCTTGCGCCGGTCATCTCCCCCAACACGCTGAGCTTCCACTACGGCAAGCACCACAAGGCCTACGTCGACAACCTGAACAAGCTCGTCGCCGGCACCGAGTACGAGGGCGCCACGCTCGAGAAGATCATCACGGAGACCGCGGGCAAGGCCGACAAGTCGGGCATCTTCAACAACGGCGCGCAGGTGTGGAACCACACCTTCTACTGGAACTCGCTGAAGCCCAAGGGCGGCGGCAAGCCGACCGGCCGCATCGGGCAGATGATCGACTCGGATCTCGGCGGCTTCGAGCAATTCAAGAAGGACTTCGCGCAAGCCGGCGTCACGCAGTTCGGTTCGGGCTGGGCATGGCTCGCCCTGGAGGGCGGCAAGCTCAAGATCGTCAAGACCGGCAACGCCGACAATCCGCTCACCAAGGGCCAGACGCCGATCCTGACGCTCGACGTCTGGGAGCATGCCTACTACCTCGATTACCAGAACCGGCGCCCGGATCACCTGAACGCGTGCATCGACCAGTTGCTGAACTGGGATTTCGCGAACGCCAATCTGGCGAAGGGCTGACGCCGCTGTCCCGCCGTCAACGGGCGGCCCTCTCCCGCGCGGGGGAGGGGGTACCGTCGCGCGCGGCCTCGCGGCTGCTGCCCATGCAGGCCTTGCTTGTCCACCGGGGGGAGCGGCCCGATAATCCCCCTTCGCAGGCCTGATCCAATCCGACGTGGCGCTGTTCTCCAAGCCTCCGGCCAAGAAGCCGGATCCCCCCAAGACCGATTCACGGCGCGTGAGCGGGCCTCGTCCCGTGTCCGCGCGCGAGGTGGCGGCGCAGGCCGCCGGGCGGCAGAAGGTGCCGGCGCAGCCGCCTGCGCGCGAGCCGACCGCGGGGGACATCAGCGTCACCGGCGCGAGCCTCGTCGAATGGTCCGCAGCACCCTCCGCGATCGAGGTTGCGCAGGCGAATCCGGGCCTGTGCTCGGTGCTCGAGAACGCAGCGCTCATGTACGCGAGCGGCCAGGCCGCCGCCGCGCGCAAGCTGCTCGACGACGGCATCGCGGAGGACGAGGACACCAAGCTTTCGCCGCTCGCATGGCTCGCCCTGTTCGATCTGCTGCAGCGTGCCAACGACCGCGCGGCGTTCGATCAGCTGGCGCTCCAGTACGTGGTGCAGTTCGAGCGCTCCGCGCCCGCGTGGGAGGAGCGCGCGGCCCCTGTCGGCCGCACGCTCCTGTCCCGGCCGACGGCGGGCGGCTACGTCGCGGTCACCGGGGCGCTTTCCGGCGAGGCGCTGGCGAGCCCGCTGGAAGGGTTGAAGCGGGCAATCGAAAAGCACGTCGACCAGGCGCGCGTCGACCTGTCGCAAGTGACCGGATTCGACGATGCCGGCGCTCGCCACCTCGCCGATCTCCTCGCTCGTGCGCGCAAGCAGAAGCTCGCGCTGTCGCTGCAGCGCGCGGAAAAGCTGCGCGCCGCGGTGGAGGCTGCCGTGGCGAAGGGCAAGGAGGGTGGCGAGGGCACGTGGCTGCTGTCGCTCGAGCTCATGCAGTGGCTGCACGACCAGGCCGCGTTCGACGATCGCGCGGTGGAGTTCGCCGTCACTTTCGAGCTGTCGCCGCCGTCGTGGGAGCCGCCGCCCGCGCCGCGCGTCGACACGCCGGCCGCCGCCAGCGGGACCTCCGACGAAGCGCCGGACCCTGCGCGCGACGTGCAGACGATCGCGTGGAGCGGCGTCATGACCGGGCAGAGCACGCGCCAGCTCGCGTCGCTCGCCGACTTCGCCGCAACGCGTAATCACATCGCGCTCGACGTGGCGGACCTCGAGCGCATCGATTTCGTCTGCGCGGGCGCGCTGCTGAACACCATCAATCGCATCGAGACGCAGCGCAAATCGGTGCAGATCGTCGGCGCCTCGCCGATCATCCGCGCGCTGCTGCTCCTGATCGGGATCTCGCCGCGTCATTTCGTCCGCAAGACGGCCTGATCGCCGTCGTCGCGCGCGGTATCGCATCCATGGAAACGTTTCACGGTACGACCATCCTTTCCGTGCGCCGCGACGGCGCCGTAGCGCTTGGCGGCGACGGCCAGGTGACGCTCGGCCAGGTCGTGATGAAGGCCACCGCGCGCAAGGTGCGGCGCCTCTACCACGACCGCGTGCTGGCGGGCTTCGCGGGTGCGACGGCCGACGCCTTCACGCTGTTCGAGCGCTTCGAAGCGAAGCTCGAGAAGCACCAGGGTCATCTCACGCGCTCGGCCGTCGAGCTCGCGAAGGACTGGCGCTCGGACCGCGTGCTCCGTCGTCTCGAGGCGATGCTGGCGATCGCCGATCGCACGGCGTCGCTGGTGATCACGGGCACCGGCGACGTGCTCGAGCCCGAGCACGGCATCGTGGCGATCGGCTCCGGGGGCGCGTATGCGCAGGCCGCGGCGCGTGCGCTGCTCGCGCACACCTCGCTCGGCGCCGCCGACATCGTTCGCGAGGCGCTCCACGTCGCCGGCGAGATCTGCATCTACACGAACCAGCAGATCGTCGTGGAGACGCTCGAAGCGTGACGGTCGAGCGCTTCGACGTGGTCGTGGCCGGCGCCGGCCTGCCCGGACTTGCGCTCGCATCGGCGCTCGCGCGCACGGGGTTGCGCATCGCGCTCGCCGACCGTGCGCCGATCGCCACGCCGGACTCCGATGCCGGAACGTGGGACACGCGCATCTACGCCATCAGCCCGGGCAGCGCCGCGTTCCTCGCGCGCATCGGCGCCTGGCAGGCGTTGTCCTGCGAGCGCATGACCGCCGTGGAGTCGATGCGGATCGAGGGCGATGGCCGCGGCGTGCTGCAATTCTCGGCCTACGACCTCGGCGAGCGGGCGCTCGCGTGGATCGTCGAGGAGCGCGCGCTGCGCGCCGCGCTCCTGCCGACGCTGCACGCGGCGGGCGTCGCGATGTACGGCGGCGTGCCTTTCGAGGGGCTTGCGTGGTCGCCGGAGTCCGCGCGCCTGACGCTGGCGGACGGCAATGCGCTCGAGGCGCAGCTCCTGGTCGGCGCCGACGGCGTACGCTCGTGGGTTCGCGCAGCCGCGGGACTGGTCGCCGTTCCGAAGCCCTACGGCCAGACCGCCGTGGTGGCCAATTTCGGGTGCGAGCGCGCCCATCACGGCTGCGCGCGGCAGTGGTTTCGCACCGACGGCGGCGTGCTCGCCTGGCTGCCGCTGCCGGAGCGGCGGATCTCCATCGTCTGGTCGGCGCCCGACGCGCTCGCCGCCGAGCTCCTGGCCGAGCCGCTCGAATCGCTCGCGCTGCGCGTCGGCGCTGCGGGCGAAAGCGCCCTCGGACACCTGGCGGCGCTCGGTCCTGCCGCGGGATTTCCACTGCTTCAGTTGCGCCTGCCCACGTCCGTCGCCCATCGCCTGGCGCTCGTCGGGGATGCCGCTCATGGTCTGCACCCCCTTGCGGGACAAGGTGTTAACCTCGGCTTTGGTGACGCGGACGCGCTCGCGGAGGTGCTGCGGGAGCGCGGCCCGGTGACCGATCCGGGCGCGCCCGTGCTGTTGACGCGCTACGCGAGGCGGCGTGCCGAGCCGGTGCTTGCGATGCAGGCGGTGACCGACGGGCTGGCGCAGCTCTTCGGCACCTCGCGCCCCTGGCTGCGCCTGCTGCGCAACGCGGGCCTGTCCGCCGTCGATCGCCTGCCGATGGTGAAGCGCATGCTGGCGCAACCGGCGCTGCGTTGAGCGGTCCAATCGCGACCGCGTTTTTGCGAACTGGAGAACACGAAATGTCGAACTCGCTGACTGCAACCCTGCGCCCCGGCGCGGCCGCGCTGGCGCTCGGACTGGCGCTCGCGCTGCCGTCGGCGCACAGCCTCGCGGCTCCGCCAGCCGCGACACCGAATGCCGCGCCGGCCTCCAAGCCGGCGACTCCCGCCGCACCCGCGGACAAGGACGCGGCGGCCCTCCAGAAGCTCCTCGAGCAGAAGTTTCCGGGTGCGCAGGTCAGCAACGTGTCGAAGACGAACTACTTCGGCGGCCTGTACGAGGCGATGGTCGAGGACAAGCTCGTCTACACCGACCGCAAGGCGGACTATGTGATCGTGGGCTCGATCTACGACACGACCAGCAAGACCAACCTCACCGAGGCCCGCCAGCGCAAGCTCAATCGCGTCGCGCTCGACAAGCTGCCCATGGAGCTTTCGTTCAAGCGCGTGAAGGGCGACGGATCGCGCAAGCTCATCATCTTCTCCGACGCGGACTGCCCGTTCTGCCACCGGCTCGAGGAGGAGATGAGGGGCCTCGACAACGTGACGATCTACACCTTCCTGTTCCCGATCGACCAGCTGCATCCGGATGCGGCCAACAAGTCGAAGAAGATCTGGTGCGCGGCCGATCGCCAGAAGGCATGGGACGAGTTCTTCGCGAGCGGCACGGTTCCCGACAACAACGGCGACTGCGGCGACCCCGTCGCGCGCACGCAGGCGCTCGGTGCGTCGCTGCACATCAGCGCGACGCCCACGCTGGTCTTCGAGGACGGCACGATCCAGCCGGGCGCCCTGCCGCTCGCGCAGATCGAGCAGGAGATGAACGACGCGAGCGCCGAAGCGAAGAAGCTGGCGGCCTCGGGCGCGACGCAAACGAAGTAAACTAGCGCGGCCGCTTCCAAACGGCCGCACGCAGCTGAAGCGGCGGCGACTCGGCGACGAGTCGCCGTTTTTTCTGGCGACGTCGAACCCCTCTCTTCCCGGGAGAGGGAGCTCCCATCGGAGATGTCATGGCGATCCTCGACTTCCTGTCCAAGCAGTTCATCGACATCATCGAATGGACCGACGACTCGCGCGACACGCTGTCGTACCGCTTCCCCGACGAGGACCGCGAGATCAAGAACGGCGCGCAGCTGATCGTGCGCGAGTCGCAGGTCGCGCAATTCGTGTATCTCGGCCAGTTCGGCGACACGTTCGGGCCGGGCAAGTACTCGCTGACCACGCAGAACATCCCGATCCTGTCGGACCTGAAGGGCTGGAAGTACGGCCTCGAGAGCCCGTTCAAGGCCGACGTGTACTACGTCGTGACGCGGGTGTTCACGGGCAACAAGTGGGGCACCGCGAACCCGGTGATGATGCGCGACCAGGACTTCGGCATCGTGCGGCTGCGCGCCTACGGAACGTACGACTTCCGCGTGAGCGACGTGCAGAAGTTCCTGAAGGAAGTGGCGGGCACCGACGATCACTTCAGGCTCGACGAGTTCAACGACACCATGCGCTCGCGCATCGTCAGCGTGTTCTCCGACGCGCTCGCCACGGCGAAGGTGCCCGCGCTCGACGTCGCGGCGCGCTACTCCGAGCTCGGCGAGGCGCTGCTGCCGGTGATCAACCCGATC
>Ga0070659_100003886_pt1 | contig 10644 bp, 7 predicted proteins | sample KBSC23metaG_FD_64666 | JGI IMG/M metagenome (GOLD analysis project Ga0070659, IMG submission 64666) | Corn rhizosphere microbial communities from Kellogg Biological Station, Michigan, USA - KBS C2-3 metaG | ecosystem: Host-associated > Plants > Roots > Rhizosphere > Soil ...
GCAGCATTACGCCGGCATAGGTGTCCTTGAATCGCTGCAGCAGTGTGTCGCCGCGCGTCTTGGCCCGGTCAAGCGCCTGGTCCATGGTCTGCCCGCCGGCGAATGCCTTTTGGACCTCGGCCTGCCAGGCCAGTCGAAATTGCGGCATGAAGCCGAGCCGAGCGCCTTCGCTGTCTTCAGCAGGCGACACACTGAGCGACGCGAGGCCCGCTGCAATCGGGGCCAGCGCGGCGGCATTCTCGCCGCCCACGGTCATGAGCGCGCTGGCCGCGCGATGCGTGACGGGCAGGTAACCCGTCCGGATGGAGAGCGCAATCTGCTGCTCTGGCTGGCGAAGATAATCGAAGAAGGCGGCGACGCCGCGATAGACCGCCGTGCTGTGTCCCTTCATGACCCACAACGACGCGCCGCCGACAACGGTGTTGTGGCGTTGCGTGCCGGCGTAGATCGGGACCATGCCGACCGCGGCGTCGACGCGCCGGCTGGCCAGGATGCCGCTCCACGCGCTTGTAGATTCGACCGACAGCGCGCACTCGCCGGTAGCGAACGCGAGGGTCTGGGCGCCGGCGCGGGTGTCGGCGGCGTCAACGAGCAGACCACGCGCGCGCCAGCGCATCACATCGTTCATCAGGCGGCGGTGCGCACCTGCGTTGAACACATAGCGGGCGTCGAGCCCCTGGTGGCCATTGCGCTGCGTGGCAATCGGTTCGCCTTGCGAGGCGCTGGTCTGCTCCAGCATCTTCCACGGGTCGTAGTCCGTGACGGCAGGGCATAGGCTGCCGGCGGCTTTGAGTTTCTCGGCCGCCGCTTCGAAGGCCTCCCAGGTTTGCGGCACGCGGTCGATGCCCGCAACGGTCAGCCAAGCCTTGTTGGCATACAGGATCTGCGTTGAGACGTTGAAGGGTAGCGAGTAGGGGTTGCCGGCCGCATCGGCGTAGTAGCGACGCGCCGCATCGAAGTCGTCCGACCAATCGATGGTGTCTGCCGCGTCGCGCATCAGGCGGTCGACCGGGTAGATGGCCCCGCTGAGCATCATGTCGAGGGTGCCGACATCGTAGATTTCGACGACAGCCGGTTGCCGGCCGGCGCGGTAGGCCGCAACGACCTTCTGCATCGTCTGCTCATACGTGCCCTGTGAGATGCAATGCACACGATGCTGGTGTTGCGCGGCGTTGAAGCCGGCGCATAGCGATTCGACTGCCTCGGCAATCGGGCCGCTGTGGCCATACCAGAAGTCGAACTCCGCTGCCGCCGCGATCGGCGAGGCCACCCAAAGGGCAGTGGCGAGGGTTGCGGCGAGCAGAGGAGGGTTCATTCCACCAGCGTTCAGGTCGTGCGCGGCCGGTCTGGCGGGGCAAGCGGGCTGCTGCTCCGGCTGAGCGCCGGATCGGTCTTGCCTAGCTTGCCGGTTTCGACGTGCCCTGCGTAGCGCCGCGCAAAGTCGGTGGGGTTGTCGGCGGCGACCGTCAGGTCATACCAAGCGTTGCTGGATGATAGCGCCCAGTGCAGCTTGACGCGCCCCCCGGCCGGCAGGTGATGGCGGCTTGCCTGGGCACCGTAGGCCTGGTCCGTCACGGTCAGCGTATGGGGGACGGCGTCGTGGTTGAGCAACTCCAGTTGAAGGTCACCCGTGCCGGAGACGTAGCCGGCTCGCACCTCAAGCGTACCGGCCATGGGTGCCGGCGCCTTGGCCCGGCCTGAAACACGGCGGAGGAAACCATTGGGCCCCAGGATCTCCAAGTCATAGCTGCCGTCGGTTGCCAACGGCCATTTGCCTGCCAGCTCGGTGTTGGCGTCCACGGTATAGCGTTTGGGCGCCGCGTTACTGTTGTGGTCGAACACATGGAAGACCGCGCCGACACTGCCGCTATTGACGAACTGCAACTGAACCGATTGGCTCGCCGCATCGACCTTGGCATGCGCATGCAACACATAGGGCAACGCGCGTGCGGGCCGTTGCACAGGCTCCTGACGATGCAGCGTCTGCGTTTGCGGCGGGCGCGGTGCGGGCAAGCCAGGTTGCATGGCACGCGTGGCCAGAAAAGCCTGAGCATCGGGCAGGGCCGGGCGTCGCGCGTCTGGCGTGGCGAAGTCGAACGCAGCGGTCAGGTCGCCGCACACAGCGCGTCGCCATGCGCTGATGTTCGGCTCATGCACGCCAAAACGCGCTTCCAGGAAGCGGATGACCGACGTGTGGTCGAAGACCTGCGAACACACAGCACCGCCCTTCGACCACGGCGAAATGGCCAGCAGCGGGACGCGTGCACCCAGCCCGAACGGCAAGCCGTCCTGCGCATGGATTTCCGCAGTCACGTCGACGTTCGACGCGCCTTGTTCCGGCGTGGCCGCGGGCATGGGCGGCAGCACGTGGTCAAAGAAGCCGTCGTTCTCGTCGTACATCACCAGCAGAACGGTCTTGCTCCAGGTGTGGGGGTTGGCCGTCAGCGCATCGAGCACGAACGAGATGAATGTGGCGCCGTCGGCCGGCGTCCACTGGGGGTGTTCCGAGCAGTTGTGCGGCGGCATCACCCAGGAGACCTGTGGTAGCCGCCCGGCCTTTGCATCCGCAGCGAATACGCTGGGCGGGCGATGCGTCATCGCGTTGCGATACAGCGGCGAATCTTCCGGCGCGTTGGCGAACTGCTGGAAGAAGCGCAGCACGTTGAAACAACTGACCGACGCATTCGGGTCTTCAGGATGCGGGTCGTTGCGCCTGCGGATGCTGTCCTGCACGTCGATAGGGAAGGGGCCGTTCTGGTCGATCCCCTGGTAGACCCGCCACGAAACGCCGGCAGCCTCCAGGCGCTCCGGATAGGTCGTGTAGGAAACCGGCGGCCCGTTGCGCGGCTGGAAGTCCGAGCCTTCGGCCGGCTGGTCTTTCATCGGACCGCCGTGCTGCCCGAATGGATCGATGGTGCCGGCCATCAGGTGCGAGCGGTTCGGGTTGGTCGAGCCGGGCAGCGAGCAGAAATAGGCGTCGCACACCGTAAATGCGTCGGCCAGCGCGAAGTGGTAGGGAATGTCGTCGCGCGTGTAGTGCCCCATCGTCAGCACGCCCTTGGCCGGAATCCAGTTGTCGTACCGGCCGTCGGCCCACGCGGCGTGCCCGTCGACCCAGCTGTGCGGCAGCGAGTGAACAGTCTGGGAGGCAGTCGTTCGGCTTGGCATGTGGAACGGCAATACGGTTCCGCCATGGCCGTCAGGCTGTTCCCAGATGGTTCGCTTGCCGCGCAGCGGAGCGGTGTGCCGGTCATTGAATCCGCGGACGCCACCCAGCGTGCCGAAGTAGTGATCGAACGAACGATTCTCCTGCATCAAGATGACAACATGCTGTACGTCTTGGATCGTGCCGGTGGAGGAGGCGGCCGGCAGGGCCAGCGCACGCTGGATGGAGGGCGGCAAGGCGCCGAGCATGGCTGCCAGGCCACCGCCGGCGCCTGCTTTGAGAATGTCGCGTCGGTTCATTGTGGTTCTCCGGCAGTGAGTGCGGTGGGCGCGGTGTGTTGCAACGGCGCCAGGGGCGCGCTCCCGAGGTACAGGCGCGTTTCAAAGGCGTGCATATCGTCGAAGGTGCAGAACTCGGGTGCCCTGAGTTCAATGATCGGAACCCGCCGCCGGATCCATTCGAAGCATGTCGCCTGCCGCTCCAGATAGGCGTCGGTCGCGGCCGGCGTCATCGCGCTGATGGGGTACGCGAGCGTGATGTGGAACGCGTAGTCGTTGTGACTGGGATGCCGGATCGATAGGCATTCGGACAGCCGGTCACGCAAGGTGCGCAGCTTGCAGTTCTCTTCGTAATCGACGGGCGTGAGTGTCATGACGCCCACGCTGTTTTGCGCACAGCGATCGGCGATCACCATGCGCAGCGGTAGCTGACAGGCCGGGTCGAAGCGTGTCAGTTTCTGCTCGAAACCACGTGTGCACTGATCGACCGGCGCGTCGAGCGGCACATCCGCCGGCCACGCAAGCGGCGCGCGGACGTGGTCGGTGACGCCCTCGAAGACGGTCATGTGGTAGCTCTCGGGCGGCAGGAAGGCGAGGCTGTCGGCGGCTTCGCCGGCGGCGAGCTGGTCGCGCGTGGTAATCAGCGCGTCCCACAGCGCGCCGGGGCGCGGCACGTGGCAGATGATCGTATTGCCCGGGTAGCGGCGGACGGTGCCATCACGATTGAACTTGACGCCGACGTGATGAAGATCGAACGGAAGGGTGGTGGACATGCGGGTAGTGCGCGGTCGTGAATTGCACGTTAGTTGCTGAGCCGGAAGCGCAGCTCGATCTCCCCGACCATGCCGCCGTCGTTGGGGGAGAACTTCCAGCGCATCAAGGCACGGATGGCTTCCTGGTCAAAGAGCTTTGCGGGCTGCGCGCTGACGATCTTGACGGCTGAGACGCTGCCGTCCGCCTCGATCGTCGCGCGCGCGACCACCACGCCTTCGGTGTTGCTGGCCAGGGCGCGCGGCGGATAGTCGGGTTCGACGCGCACGAGCGGTACGAGACCGCGACGCACGCCGCCCGGCTTCTCCGGCGCCTTGTCCCGCTGCGCTGCACTGGGTGCCGGTGCCGGTGCGGCCGCCGGTGCTTCGACTGGCTTGGCATCTGCGGTGGGTGCAGGTGCTGGGGCGGCACTCGGCGCATTCGCCACGGGTTTCGGCGCTGGCGCCGGCTTGGCCTTCGGCGGCGTGGGCTTCGGTTTCGGCGCCGATTGCTGTGGTGGCGGCGCGGGGTCGGGCTCGCCCGGCACATCCGCAATCGTCACCAGGCGCGCGATCTTCACCGGCGTCGGTGCGGGCGGTAGGGGCGGAGCGGCGTGCCAGCCAAATGTCACGGCAATCAGCCCGGCTTCGAGCATCAGTGCAGCCGCCAGCGCCGTCGGCAACCGCAATCCGGTTGGCAGATCGGGGGCCGGCTGCGCCAACGGCGCCAACTGCATGTTTGCCGGCAAGGACGAACTCATGGCATCACCTCAGGGCTTGGCGGCAATGCCGAGATCTTCGACACCCGCTGCGCGCGCAACGTCCATGGCGCGCAGCAGTTCCTGCAGCGGCACGTCTTTGTCGCCGGCAATCAAGACTTCGAGCTTTGCCGACTGTGCTCGCGCCTTGAGTTGTTGCGTCAGGGCGTCCGCCGCGATCGGCTGGCCTTCGAAGAACAGGCCGCCCTCTTTCTTCACGGCGATGGTCAGCGACGTCTTGGGCATCGGTGTTGCGGTCGACGCCTGCGGCACATTGATCTTCAAGCCGCTGGCGTCAATCATCTTCAGCATCGTCACCATGAAGAAGATCAACAGGAACATCATGATGTCGATCATCGGGACGATTTCGATGCGGGGCTCGCGTGCTTCCAGGTAGCGGGTCCGGCTCATGATCAGGCTCCGGACAGGCCGGCTGACGCGGCATGCTTGAACGCCGCGCGCTCGGCCTGCGGCTGCAGTGTTGCAACACGCTGGGACGTGGAGTCGGCCGGGGTGGCCGAGGTGGAACTAAGCAGGTGCAGCCGTTTGATGCAAGCAAGCTTGACGAGATCAAGTTGCAGGATCGCCAGCCGGACGCGCTTGCCGAAGTAGCTGTTGACCGCCACGCCGATAATGGCCACGGCCAGGCCGAAGCCGGTGGCGATCAGCGCGTGGCCGATGCCGCCGGTCACGGCGCCGGCACTGGGGCCGCTGGCGCCAAGCACGTTGAACGACTCGGTGATGCCGATGATGGTGCCCAGCAGGCCGATCAGCGGGCCGAGGGTCACGGCCGCATCGAGCAGCCACAGGGTACGGTCGAGTCGGGGCAGGGTGCGCACGATGGCTTCGTCGATGTAGCGGTCCATCGCTTCCGGATCGAGGTGCCGCGCTTCGACCGCAGCCTGCAGGGTGCCGCCGAACACGGTGGCCCGGTGGCGCCGCGCAATCGCACGAACGGCATCTTCCTGTCGGTGGTCCGCGGCGGAAAGCTCACGGTCCAGCGCAGCGCCGGAGGGAACGATGCGCGCGAAGAAGACCGCACGTTCGATGGCCACCACCAGCACCACGAACAGGATGAGCGCGAGCAGCGGGATGATGCCCATCGACTGCAGGCTCAGGTCGATGAATTGTTGATAGGCGTTCATAGGATTCCTTCCAAGAGTGAATAGCGAGATGGCTGGCGTGAGAACAGCCGTCAGAAGAGTTTTTTGGGCGTGTAGCTCAGCCCAAGCCAGTAGGTGCGGTTGAGCGAGAACGTGTCCTTCAGCAGGTTCCGGTTCGGGCCCGTCACGCTGACCAGCGGCGAGTTGGTCAGGTTGGAGACCGAGAAGAAGGCGCGCCATCCGTCGCCGATGTCGTAGTGCGCCTGCAGGTCGAGCTGCTTGCGTGCCTTCCAGTAGACGTCCTGGCTGCTGAGTGCGGAATCGACCAGGCGCAGGCTGTCGCCCGCCCAGTTGTAGGCCAGGCTCACGCCAAACCGCTGGTAGTCGTAGAACACCGTCAGGTTGCGGATCTGGTCGGGCTGGTTGACCAGCCGATTGAGGGTGCGCGTGGCGCCCGATGTGGTGAGCGCATTCAGGCGGCCGGCCAGCAGGGTGAGGTTGCTGCTGAAGCCGACACCCTTCAGGTACGGGCTCAGCCAGCCGAGCGTGCCCTGCATGAAGTTGAACTCCAGGCCGTTGAGCTGGGAGCTGGAGGCATTGATCGGCTGCGAGATGGCGGCGGCGCGGTTTGTGCCGTCAAAGAAGATCTGCCCCCGGCTTTGCAGCGTATAGATCTCGTTCTTGATGCGCTTGTGGAACCCGGCCACGGAAGCGAGCCCGCCATTGGGCAGATACCACTCCGCGGACAGATCGAAGTTGTCAGACTGGCGCGGCTTGATGTCCGGGTTGCCTTGCGTGATCGTTACCGACCCATCGGTGTTTTCCGAGATGGTGGTGTTTGGCGAGTACGCATCATAGTTGGGTCGGCCGATGGTCTGGCTGGCGGCGGCTTTCAGCTTGACGGCGGAGCTGGCGTCGAAGACCAGCGACGCTGCTGGCAGCGTGAAGTTGTAGTTGGAATTCTTGGTGACGGATTGCCACGTCGTGGTGCCGTTGGCGACGTTGCGCACGTTGCCGGTGGTCGACAGGTCGGTGTTGTCCTGGCGCAGGCCGAAGGTGGCGCTGAACCGGTCGGCCCGGTAGGCGGCCATGCCGTAACCGGCTGCGGTTTGCTCGCTGTGCGTGTAGTTGCTTTGCAGGCTGCTGGCCAGGTTGCCGCTGTTGGCCGAGATGATGTTGGCGTTTGCCGCAAACTGCGCCCATGCCCGCGCCGGGTCGACGATGATGAACGGCAGGCCGTTGCTGAACGGCATGATGGTGCCCGACAGGTAGCCCGCACCCGCCAGCGTCATGCCGGCCGCGTTGGGGTTGTACTGGGCGAAGTTGTCGGTGTAGCTGTGGCCCAGGCGTCGGTAGTCGACCCCGACGGCGTAGCCCAGGCCGCGCGAATCGGCATCCATGTTCTTGCGGAAATCGAGCTTCACGTCGCCGACCCGGTCGTCGATCGCGATGGTCTCGTTGCGCCAGTAGTACGCCTGCCAGTTGTTCAGGTTGGTGAAGTTGCCCGGATTGACGGAGACGCTGGGCTCGAACCCGGAGGTGTTGTAGTTCATCGCCAGGCCGGGCGTTCCACTGAGCGTGGGTGCGTTGCCCGGCGCGTTGTATCGGAAGTTGGCGTAGATGTATTTCGCCATCTGACGCGGCTCGCGATGGCTCGCTTCCGACAACGACGTGCGGAAAGACAAGACCTGGTCATCGGTGAGCTTCCAGTCCAGTCCGCCTTGTGCCGATTGCACCGTGCGATCCAGCTTCGAGATCATGTTGCCCGCTTCGGCTTCGCCCAGTGCGAAGTGACCGGACGTCGGCGTCTGGTTGGAGACCGGATTGGTGCCCGTGCTGCGGCTGTCGTCGATAAAGGTCTCGTTGCGGACCTGGCGGGTAGTCTCGTTGTTGTAGGCGAGTCCGACGAAGCCGTAGATGTCGGGGGTGAACCGCGCCTCCACCTTGGCGTCTACGCCCTTGCGTTCGAAGTTCTTCAGGAACTGCCAGTACTTGAACTGCTGCGGCACCGGAATGCCGTTGCCCGTATTCGGGCCTCCGTTGGTGGGGTTGTTGGCGTTGGAGCCGTTGGCGTTGTAGTAGTTGTAGAAGATGGTATCGGTCGTCATGTGACCGATCGACGTGGTGTTCGCGTTCTCATAGTTGGCCGCGATGACAACGCCCAGAGCCGCCGTTGGCCCAAAGGTGCTGCTGAACACCATGTCCGTCTTGCGCGCCAGCCCCGCATCCGCCGACAGGACTTTGCCGCTGTCGCGCGCATGCCCGAGCCCGCCCGTGATGCTCAGATAGGGTTTGCCGCCGTTGTCGAACGCGCTGCGCGTGACGATGTTGACGGAGCCGCCCACGGCGTTGGGGTCCTGGTCAGGCAGCCAGGTCTTAACCACCTGGACTTGCTTGACCAGCGACGAGGGCAGCATGTTGGTGCGCGCGCTTCGGCTGGTCAGGTCCGTCGAGGCCATCGGCGCGCCGTCGATCGTGACGTTGTTGTAGCTGCCATCCAGCCCACGAATGGCAATGAACTGCGCTTCGTCGCGGCCGTTGACGTTGTCGGGGTTGAAGCTGACCGAGACACCGGCAACGCGCCTGATCGTATCCGTGACGGTGGCGTCGGGCAGGTTCTCGATCTGCTCCCGGGTCAGCACGTCCATCACGCGCTCTTCGGTCTGCTTGGTGGCCACAGCTGCGCTGGTCTGTGCGCGCTGCCGCGTCACCTCGACACTGCCGACATGCTGGACCGCACCCGCATTCTTGCCGGCGTCGTCGCCAGTCTTGGTTGCGGATGCCTTCCCCTGCTGGTCCTGGACTTGTGAGTCGTCACCGGCCGCCTGTGCCAGTAGCGGCAACGCCGCGCCGATTGCAAGAGCCATCACGGAAAGGCGTAGACGATGACCTCCCCCTTGTCGATAAAGCATGTTTTCCCCGAAAGCGTTTGTTGACTAGGTGACGCCGGTGTCTCTCGTCGCACGCGTCTGGTGGCACGTTGCCGGGAGTTCCGTCGGTCCGATTGCCGCGCGTGCGATGCCGTATCGACCGTCGCTGAATCGGACGGCCAGATATTAGTACTCGCAATGTGTAATATTCGTGACGGAACCGAAAGAGGCCGGGGAGTTGTCACTGTCCGTAGACGGTCACCAGGAAGAACGCCCGCGCTCGCGGGCATCAAGGCAAGGAGGGACCAGCGAAGCGACAGAGCGGTGCGAGGCCTGCACCGGCGCCAGATGCCCGCGGGAGCGAGGGCGCGCTTTGCCCCCATCGCAGAACACATTAAGTACCGCAGGATCGCGCCGGGGACGATGAAATTTCAGAATGAAGTTATCGAAAATCGGAATAAAGTCTAGTCATTTGGGTTTCTAAAATACGATGCCGCCAAAGCGCGATCCTTCCGAACACCGTGAAGCCTGCTTGAGAAAATTTGAGGAATTGAAGTCAATCTTGATGTTCTATTGTTGAGGCTGATATCAGCATCGTTCCTTGTTGGGTCGGAATTGCGGTTGCGGTTGGTTTAATCGATTTGACGGTTAATTTTTTGCCAAAAATTGGAGGGTGAATATGTTCACATTGAAAAAAACGTTGGGCGTTGTTAGCTTCGCCGCCGTCTCGGCACTGTCGGCCGTAGCTGCGGTACCGGCAATGGCGGCACCGGCCGTCGATCAGGCTACGTCTATCCTCGCTTACGTTCCCGCTACCCAGCCTTTCATGGTGGTAGTGGGTCCTACTGGGACTGTGCCGGAGCCTTTCAAGTGGGAAGATCTTGGCGGCGGCACTCACTGAAATATCTGTCCGCTATGTTGGTGAGAGGCGTTCTTGCATGAATCCGAGCGCCGGCTCGCCGGCTGATGCAGTCGCGTGACAGGAAATTGAAATAGATGGTCGGGTTGTCAATTAAATAAAAATTCAAATCATCAACGAAGTCGAACTATCAGAACTTCCCGCGCGCACTGGCGATCGGTTCTCTGTGCATTGCTTTGACGGCGTGCGAGGAGGGATGATTCCGCATCGCAAGGGGCCGGTACGGATTCCCCCGTCGCCACCTTGCCTTCGGGCCAGCGTTGCGCGGTCGCCAGCGTAAGCGGGACCGCGACGGCGAACGTGAGAACGTGCTAACCAGCGTGGATTCGGGTGCTGCTCTGCGGCTCCTCGCGTTCAAGTGCCTCTACGATTTCGAAGTCGACCTCGACCCCGCCGGCACCCTGTGCGTGCCTGCGGGCTGACGGCACGAGGCGGTCAACCCGACGCCGCCGATCATGCTCGGGCATTTCTATGGCCCTGATGTGGCCGTCGCCCTCGCTGGGCGTTGGTGGCCGCGCGCGATGCGGCCCACCGCACCGGCTGGTTCACTCATGACCGGTGCACTTGCCATTTCGTATCGGGGAGTAATTGTCGGGACAAATGATTGCGGTGTCGCCAGTCAGATTCCCCACGTTACTGGCGTGACAGCCGGAACATCCCCACCGCCTCGTTGAGGTTGTGAGCCTGCTCCTCCAACGACTCCGCAGCGGCCGCCGCCTGCTCCACCAGCGCGGCATTCTGCTGCGTCACCTGGTCCATCTGGTTGACGGCCTGATTGACCTGCTCGATGCCGCTGCTCTG